>Ga0335074_10000268_pt1 | contig 78915 bp, 76 predicted proteins | sample Lox_Sample_23_FD_206715 | JGI IMG/M metagenome (GOLD analysis project Ga0335074, IMG submission 206715) | Soil microbial communities from Loxahatchee National Wildlife Refuge, Florida, United States - Lox_Sample_2.3 | ecosystem: Environmental > Terrestrial > Soil > Wetlands | place: USA... | reverse complement strand
GTACGCACCGCCGGGTTGTCGAGGACGATCTGGGTGACCATGCTCACGGTCGCCTCGCTCAGCGACGCGAGCTCGTCGACGAACGTCACGTACACGCCGAGAGATCCCAGCTCGAGGATGCGCCGCATCACTTCGGTCCCGACAAACAGTGCGTCATTGAGTGTTGTCGAGTTGAAGCTCTCGTTCATCACGATCACGCTGCTCGCGCTCGCCCGCCCGAGGATCTCGTACACCCGAACGAGCTCGTCGTCGAACTTGCCGCGCAGCGTCTCGATGTCCTCTTCCTTCTCGAAATGTGTGTAAATCCGATCCGGGAGGAACAGCTCTGCCTTCTGGCCGGGAACGAGAAGACCGAGCGCGGCCAGATGGTGAAGCTGGCCGAAGGTGCGCGCGAACGTCGTCTTTCCACCGTTGTTGGGGCCGCTGACCACGATCATCCGCTCGAGCCCCTCGAGGTGAAAGTCGTTGCACACCACCGCGCGCCTCTCGCGGACGAGTTTGGTCGCCAAGGCGAGGTCGAACGTGTCAACGGCTTCGGTCTCCTTAGAACACTCCGATACGCGCGGGTAGCAGAACGGAAGGCCCGCCGCCCGAAGGGGCCCGATCAGCTCGAGGTAGGACACGTAGAGCTGAACCTCACGATCGAACCGGGCCACGATCGCGTCGAGGTAATCGCGGTGCCGAGAGCAGTAATCGGCGCGACGCGCGAACAGCTCTGGGTGCAGCTGTGCCACCCCCTCGAGGATCCGCGCCTCCACGTGATTCATCTCAATATGATCGGGCAGCGTCCTTCGATAGCTCTTGACCGCCCCCTGCCGGAATCGCGCGAACGTCTCCAGCACCTCCGCGCTGTAGTCGGCGTCACCCGCGTACTTCGTGACCGTGACCCGCCCGCCTCGGATCAGGACCGAGTACCGAATCGAACCGAGGGCCTCCTTCAGCGCTCGGGTCTCTTCGACCAGCGAGGTGAAGGCACCCGCCGCGACGTAATCGGCCAGGTACCCGCTAAAGCCCTTCATGCCCTCGGAGGCAAGTTCCCCGTCCGCGAGATCACCGGCCAGCGACCGAAGCGCATTGCAGTAGATCTCGACCGCGGTGACGAACCACGATTGCCGCTGGAGCTCGTAATGCAGCTTCTCCGCCCGATCGAGGTGTTCTCGCATCTGTCTCATCCGCTCCGCGAACCGGGTGACCGCCTCGAGGATGTCCGGCTGCTCGAGATCACGGAGGACCCCGCGCCGGTAGTGCACGGCGGCCACGTCGTGCAACGGCGCGTAGAAGAACGGCGCCAGGTCATACTCCTCGCGGCCGGAGGTCATTGAGCGCAGCACCTGGTCCAGGTTCAGATCCCCGAAATAGTCCGGCTCGGGCGGCTCACCCGAGGCACGCTCATCATGATTAGGAAAGAGGACGCTCTGAAAGCGCGGTGTCGCTCGCGGCTCAGCGGTCATCCGTCAGCATCCAGTCCAGCTCCTCGGCGAGCTGCCTGAGCCGTTGGGCGGTCCACGCCAGCTGATCGGCGCGCTCCCGCGCGGCCTCCTCGCCCAGCGCGTGGCACTGCCGCGCCTGTTCGACGCGCGTGCCCAGCGTGTCGATCGCCTCCTCGACTTGGCCGGCGAGGCGATCCCGAAACAGGTCTACCGAACGACGCACCGCCGTCGACAGCTCATCGGCGAGCCGAGCGGCGTCCTCCACCGCGATGTGATCGAGCGCCGGTCGGGGAGGCACATGCGATTCCCGCGTCGGAAGCAGTCCGCCCGCAGGGGCGCCAACGGCCGCGTGGGCGGCCTCCCCGAGCTCCAGCAGCAGCCGTTCCGTTCGATCCGCGTGGGATCGCATCGCCGCCATGACATCATCGACGAACCGCTCCTGGTGGCGGAGTGCGCTGCCTGCGATCGCCGCACCGCCTGCCACGGCGAGCTCCGCCCGCAGCTCGGCGAGCAGATCCTCGGTCGCGCTCGTGAGCTGCGCGGCGGCGTCTGCGCTGGCACTTCGCACGGTGGCGAAGTCGTGCTCGAGGCCCGCGCTGACCTCGCGTAGCTGCCGGTCTGAGAGCTTCACGAGGCGGGCCTCGAACTGCGCCGCCAAGGCGGACTCGCTGGCCCCGGTCGAAGCCAGCGCGCGGACCGAGCGCAGCGTCCGGGAGTTCGCATGTTCGCCGGCGATCTGCGCCAGGGTGCTGCTCGCCGCCTCTAGCTGCCGGCGCCATGAGTCCGCCATCAGCTGGTCGTGGCGGCGTATTTCGTCAAGCGCCTGTCGCGTCTCGTGGGTCGCGCGCTGCAACGGTGAAGGTGAGGTGACCACGTCGCGCTCCTCGGTTGGGGATGACCACACAGAGGCCATCGGCGACCGAAGTCGCGTTCCGAGCGAGCCTCACCGCTCGACACACAGGATACCCCCTTGCCCCCGGCCGCTCCGCCATATGAACGCACCTGGCGTTGCCGCGGGCAGTTGCCGGGTACACTGGATCGCGAGCGATGAGGCTCGCTCGAAATGCGGTCCCCGCCGCTGATGGCCTCTATCCACTTGTTTCTTCTACCGGTGGAGGTCAAGACCGCCATGGGATTTTTCTCATTCGGGCCGACCCATCCCGACGACGAACCCGATCAGGAGCCTGTTGGCCCAGAGCACGGGCCGAGCGACGTGGGAGCGGAGGACGATTTCGACCCGCGCGACGACCGCCCGCACGACTCCTCGCGAGTCTCAATCGTCAACGAGCAGCCTCCCCGCCCCGCCCCGCCCCGGGGCGCCTCCGAAGACGAATACCAGTTCCACACCTACAAGATTTATCCCTCGGGCCGGTCGGACGCGGTCGAGTTTGTCGACGTCTACAAGTCGTTCGGACGCGCACACATCCTTCGCGGCCTGAATATGGGCCTGCCCGAGGGGATGGTGTCGATGATCCTCGGACCTTCCGGCACCGGCAAGTCCGTGTGCATCAACCACATCGTCGGGCTGCTCTACCCCGACGAGGGAGACATCCTCGTGCACGGCAAATCGGTGCCGAACATGTCCGACAAACAACTGTTCGAGATACGCAAGAGGTTCGGGCTGCTGTTCCAGGACGGCGCATTGTTCGGCTCGATGAGCGTGTTCGACAATGTCGCCTTTCCGCTGCGCCAGCACACCGAGAAGGGCGAGGACGAGGTCGAGGACATCGTCATGCGCCGGCTAAAAGAGGTCGGGCTCGCCGACGCGGCCGGCAAGATGCCCAACGAGCTCTCGGGCGGGATGCGTAAGCGGGCCGGGTTCGCGCGCGCGCTCGTGCTCGAACCCGACATCCTGCTGTTCGACGAGCCCGACTCCGGCCTGGACCCCGTCCGCACCGCGCTGCTCGGCGAGCTGATCCTCGAGATCCACCGCGACATGATGGAAGAGGCCAAGCAGAAGCAGAAGGAGCACCTACCGACCTTCTGCGTGGTCACCCACGACATCATGAGCGCCCGGCGAGTCGCCGACTACATCAACGTGCTGTGGAAGGGCCGGATCGTCGAGGCCGGCCCCGCCGAGGACATGCTCAACTCGGATAACCCGTTCATCCGCCAGTTCCTTTCGGGCGAGTCGCAAGGCCCGCTGGCGATGGATTAGCTGGTTGCTGGCGGGGGCTGGTTTAGTCCGACGCGGTAATCACCGCTACCGACCAAGATTGCGCCAGGAGCACTTGGTAATCGCATGTCAGCACTGAACGCTCTTGCCCTCGAAGGCACAAGAGGCTCGGTACATGCGGCACGCCTGTACGTTGAGGCGAGCGCGGAAGGGCCGCGTTGGCGATGACGATCAGCGACCCGCTGCGGGATCGGACGAGATCGGGGGGCGATATCGCGCCGCTCCGGCGGACGAAGATCGTCGCGACGTTGGGCCCGTCGACTGACAGCCGCCTTGACGGGCTGATCGCCGCCGGGATGGACTGTGCCAGGCTCAACTGCTCGCATGGCACCTCCGATGATCTGATCGGGCGCACGACCGAGCTGCGGGCCGCCGCTGCGCGCGCGGGTCGCCCTATTGCGGTGATGTTCGACCTCCAGGGACCGAAGCTCCGGCTCGTTGCCGACATTGAGGCGTGCTTCCTGCAGACCGGCGAGCACGTGCGGTTGACAGATTCGGGCGCCCGGGCCGAACACGACCCGCATGTTCTTACGGTTGCCTACGACGGGTTCTGCGAGATGCTGACCGAGCGCTCGGAGGTCGTGTTCGGCGACGGAACCCCGCGGCTGCGGGTCATCAGCGTCGAGGGCAATGTCGCGACGGCCGTCGTCAGTGCCCCGGGGCAGGTGAGTGCGCGCAGAGGCGTCAACGTTACGCACGCTCACCCGACGGCGCCCGCGATCACGGCGAAGGACGAGCTTGACGTCGGTGTGGCCGCCCGGTGCGATGCCGATTTCATCGCGATGTCCTTCGTCCGCTGTGCCGAGGATGTCAATCAGCTGCGGCAGCTGCTGAACCGCGCGGGCAGCGCGGCGAGAATCGTGGCGAAGATCGAGAAGGTAGAGGCGTTCGAACATCTCGATTCGATCCTTGACGTCGCGGACGGGATCATGGTCGCTCGAGGCGACTACGGCGTCGAAGCCGGCATCGCGCACGTTCCCGAGATGCAGAAGGAGTCCATCCACAAAGCGAGCGACCGGGGCGCGGTCGTCGTCACCGCCACGCAGATGCTGGAATCGATGATCAACTCGCCTCTGCCGACGAGAGCGGAGGCCGCGGACGTGTTCAACGCGGTCATCGACGGCACGAGCGCTGTCATGCTCTCCGCGGAGACGGGTGTTGGATCCTATCCCGTTGAGGCGGTGCGGACGATGGCGGAAATTGCCGAGATCGCCGAACGCCAGGAGCTCTACTCCGGACCCCACGAAGACCCGCCCCGCCCCGACGAGGCGGTGATGCACGCCGCGGTCGCGCTCGCCCGCGACGTCGACGCAGCCGCGCTGCTGGTTCCGACCAGCACCGGTCACGCGGCCAGGGAATGCGCAAGATACCGTCCGCGCTGCCCCGTCTACGCTCTCTGCGATCAGGAGCGCGTCGCCCGCCAACTGGCCCTCGAGTGGGGAGTGCTCCCAACGATGTTCGAGCGCTCCACAGACACCGACTCACTCCTGGACGGGGCGCTGCAACTGGCGGCCGGTGTCGGAGGCCTGCAAAGCGGCGCCGCCGTTGTCATCACCGCTGGGCAGACCGTCGGTGCCAGCGGCGCCACCAATCTGATAACGCTCCGCTTCGTACCGTGACATGACGGCGCGCCGGGGCGCCCGCAAGCCGCGTGCTGCTCATCCGGCGACCAGCGAGAACCCCACCGGTGACCGACCGCACGGGAGCGGCACGCGGCAGGTAAAAGGGCGGTCGCGACCCGAGGATCTGATTCGCAATGGAGGTTGCCGCCGTACTCATCCTGGGGCGCCATCGCGAGCTCTTCTTGTCGTACACATCGCGAGCATCGCTGCGGAGGATTCAACGATTCGCAAGGCCGCAGTTGGGTCCGGTGGAGGTCCGGCAAAGACTGCGATTAGCGCCTCTGGGTCCGTGGGCCGCACGGGTGCGCTGGCGGCGTGCGTAAGAGGGGTAGCCCCGGCGCTGGCGATCAGGCTCGCGTCGCGGTCAGGTCAAGCAACTCGAGCGTCGGGAGCCTGCTCGGATTGCGCGCGATCGACGAACTCAGGCGTCGGCAGGTGACTGATCTGGGCCGGCGGTATCAAACCTGCCGAGGAGATCGCGGCTAGCTTGCCCTGGTCATCTCGGCGGCACCGGAACGCGGTGTGTGAGCTGAGCGTTGTCGCGAAGCTGCCCATCAGCATGTCCAGTCCAATGATCGTGCTGTTTCATCGATCTGCGGATGGTCGAGCCTCGGTCAACTCCCGGGATCCTGTGTGCGGGGCGTTCCGTTGTGGAGCCGGCGCGCTCGCGCGGGCACGTCTGACGAGCGAGCACGCGCGTGCGGCGCGTGATCGCTCGAGGGTCCCGTGCCCGGATCGGCTCTTGCGCTGCGCACGCCTTGCGTGCTGCTTGGCGAGCTCGTCGCCGACCGGCGTGCGATCCTGAGTCGACTCGGGTACGTAGACGGGCCTCGGCAGGCACGCCCGGGGGCGCACCTGCCGAAACTGCCGATTCAGGCAGGGGCGCCTTCCAGTGCCTCTTCGCCCCACCGGGCGTGGGCCCTGCGGTGGGCTCGATCGTGTAGGCGGCTGGCGGGCTGGGCGTGGTGTGGGGCGAGCCCAGCGAAGCCAACACAACCGCCGACGAACCGCCGGGGTCCGGGGTGGAACACGTGGCCGGCGAGGCCGCCAACGTAAAGACGCTCTGCCTTGTCGAGGCGAACGAAGCCCGTGCAGCCGCCGATGAACCGCCCATCTCCGGGCGAGAAGATGTGGCCAACGAGCCCGCCGACAGCGACCGGCAACGTATGCAGCGAGGGGGAGCTTGCCTCCATTACGAACCTCCGAGAACGGGAGTGAACAAGTAATAGAGGCCATCAGCGGCATGCGCCGCACTTCACCGCGAGCCTCATCGCGTACGACCTGTATAGCAGAGGTATCGGCGAAACAACTCGGTATTTAAGTGTCGAGTTGGCACGCGTCTGAAGTAGGGAAACAGCGTTCGACAATGTCAGACTCGTGCTCATTCGCACTTGTGGGAATTTGGCCTGAAAACGTTGTTGCCGCTGATCCGGATGAGCGAGGTAACCGAGAGGTAGAGGTGGTGTCGTCGCGCGCCGGTGTCCGTAAACGCCTGGTGTAAAGAAGCGGCTAGCCGCCAGGTGGTCTCGTCGGCCGGTCGCGCAGAACAAGCACTGGGTCACCCTCGTCGGAAACAGGTGCCGTGCCCGCGTCGCCGGCAAGAGCAGGCGCCTCGCGCGTTGCGCATCCTCACGCCACTGGGCTACCGACTCGGCCACCGAAACGCGATTTTCGGGTCACCGTACGAGATGGCCCCCGCCGTCTCCGTCGCAGCGGCGCCACGGAGCGCGTCTCGGTCATCTCGTTGGGTGCGCCTCGGACTGGGGCGAGCTTGCGGCAACGACGACTTCCTGTGCCGCGAGCGGTCCCCGCCCGTGCTGTCATGCGTCTACGTCCGGCTAGGAGCGGATTAGCCCGTTCCAGGCGCTGGTGAATGGACGGAGGGGTAACAGCTCCGAAGTAGTGGTCGGTGACGTGGTCCGCCCGACAAATGCCAGGCGTGAACCGGCGCGATCGCGCTTGTGTTCCTGCTGCTGACGATCACGTTCTTCCTCCTCGGGATCGGGAACGCCTCGCTGGTCGGCACGACCAGCGTGCTCGGCGGCTGGTTTGGCGTCGCGACCGCGATCGTCGCGTGGTATGCGTCATTCGCCGCGGTTGTCAATTCGACGTTCGGGCGAGTGGTGGCGCCGGTCGGCCCGTTGAGGGGCTAGCGGACGAGAAAAGCCCACCAGTTACGGTGCTCTCGAGTAGAACTAGCGTCAGAGTCATCGAGTACATCGAAGAACTGTGGAGCGCCGGCGTCGCCGCCGGCGCTCCGGGCTGTCGTGGCAGCCAGGCTGCCACCGCGTGAGAATGAGAGACTAAATGGGTGAGACGACCAAGGCGTCGCCCGCTCACGAGGAGATTGCCGAAGCTGCGGCGTGTCCTGCGAAACGCGAACCCGCAGCCCGGCGGCGATGTGGTGCGCGACGACGTCTGCGCGGTCACCCACTGGCCGGTCGACCTCCTGTGCGTGGGAAGCCAGCTCGCCCACGACCGAGCTGACCTTCGCGGCGAGCTTGGCCGACAGTTCCACGTACCAGGCCGGGGACGGAGCGGCGTGGGTGTTCACACGCTCGGACTCGAGCTGGACCCAGCAGGGCGCGAAGCTCACCGTCACCACGGCGAACGATCCATCGGTGAGATTGCCGCCCACATACCCGCTCGTTCACCGAATCTCCAAGCCCAGTTCGACTGCAGTGTGGCGCTGTCCGCTGACGGCAAGACGGCCCTGATCGGCGCTCAGGGCGCCTGTCTCGGTTTCGCGTCGATTGTTAGCGACTGCCGGGCGCATGGGCGCTTTGCCCTCGCCCCGACGCTTGCGTAGGCATGACTGAGTAGCTCGATGGCGAGAGCGATTATCGGTGGGACTTCTGGATTCACGAAGACGGGGCGGTCTTCTCGGGGACGTTTATCCCGCGCGAGACTTCCGGTCTCGGCGCGGAGCAGCCGCTTCGCCGAGCGCAAGAAAATGGCCCGCGTGGCCGGGCTGGGACAAAGCCGGCGGGTGGTCGTGCGGTGCGCTAACGCGCGTGGCCGAAGGCGGGTGTCTTCCCGTGGGTGACGCGGGCCTCGCAAATCGCCAACACCGCAAGCCGCTGCGGTCGTGTCAGATCGCTGCGGCTACTGAACACCTCGGGCCGCGTCACTCACAGGCCCCGGCACACCGTCGGCGAGGCCGTCGTCGTGGGTCATTGTGATTCGCCGCCGGAGTCTCTTAAGGCCCGGGGGTGGCTTCGCCGTGCCCTCGTCGGTCTCTATAGCAGTGAGTCCCGCTCGGCGTCGGCGGCGGCGTTGTGCAACCGGGCCGGGAGCTTCCGGGGCGGTGGCAGCATCGCTCTCCTGATCGCCTCGCGTGTGGTCGACGCTTCACTCCACGGGCTGCTGCCCCTTCGTCGCGCGACCCAGAACCAGGTCCATGAGCTGCCTTGCCTCAGGCCGCGCGTCTGGGCGCCGTCGCAACCGGCGGCGCCCGGGGTGCAGGAGGCGATCGTCCTCTGGGTTCGGGGGCACGGTGCTCGCGCGTGTGGGTCCGGGGTACCGAACAGGACGACACCGTAGATGCATGAATACGCGCGCGTGACCGCAAGTGCCGCTTCTGGCCGGTCCGCCGGTGAGTGCTTGACCACTCAATTATCAGGCGAAAAAAGGGGGGGCCCCCTCTTGCCCTTGGCGCTGGTGCCTTGGGCAAGGGGGGTGGTCGCGGCCTACGGTGCGTCGCCGAGGTCGAGGTCCTCGAGCCATGAGTCGCCGTGGTGCTTGTCGAGATCGACGCTGCTGCGTGCCTGCTCGATCACGAACGCGTCGTGGTTGAGCTCGACGAGCGCGGGGGAGAGCATTGGGCGCATGAACTCCCAGGTGGCGGTGCGGAGCGGGTTCTCCCCACCTGGCAGCGCGTCCGAGAGCTTGCGCGCCATCCGCTCCCGTCCGAGCGTCTTGGTGCGGGTGATGCCGTCGGGGTTGAGCACGAATGCGGCGCCGATGCGGGCGACGAGCTGGGCGATGCCGCGCAGCGGGTCGGGCTCGTCTAGCGCCCGTTGCAGTTCGGCGGCGACGATCGCGTCGACGTGGCGCGGCTCGTAGCGGCCGGTGTCGCCGATGGGCTGCTGGCGGTCCCGGTTGGTCCAGCCGGCGCCGTAGGCGAGCACTTCGCGGTAGTGGCGGGCGAGCATGTGGCAGACGGCGGCGCGGAGCGCGTCGAGCTGTCCGCTGCGCGGCTCGGTGAGCTCGGCGGCGATGTCCTGTCCGAGGCCGAGGTTGCTGCGCTCCGCTTTGGCGTGCCGGACGCGTTCGGTGGCGATCCGGTCGCGCTCCTGGGCGGCCGCTTCGCGCATCTCGTCGTCCTGGAGTTTGGCGCCGGCGAAGTACGCTTCTTCGCGGGCCGGCGATCCGTCGCCCGCGTCCTTGGCTTCCTCGTGCACGAGGTCGATGATGAACGCCGGGTCGACGACCCAGATGGACGCGGCGAAGTCCCTGCCGCGGTCGTGCACGTACCCGTACTTGCCGTTCGCGGCCCGGTCGCGGATCTCGCTCGTGATCCGCACTTTGAGCGCCCTGTCCTTGGCGCGCGCCTCGAGCGTGTCGAGCTCCTTCTGGACCTTGTCGAGGTCGCGGCCAAGGATGCTCGCGAGTTGCTGCTGGCCCTGCTCGCTCAGATGCGGCCGGGCCCGCTTGAGCTCCTCATGCCCGTCGAGCAGTGCCCCGTCGTCGATGCGCACGGCATAGACGTCGTCGGACTCGTCCGACTCGACGATGGTTTTATGAACAAACGCCCCCATGTCGCGCAGCCCGGCCTCGTGAAGCTCGCTCGACGCGATGCGGTTCGCGACGGCCTTGGTCAGCTTCGGCGCCACTTCGTGCATGTCCGCGAGCCGGTTCGCGAGCGTCGCGGACAGCTGGTTCCCCGACGGCCGTTCGGCGACTCGCTCGCGGATCTCCTCGGGCAGCGTGAGCTGGCGGCGCAGGTTGTGAGCCTTCTTCGGGGTGATCCCGAGGTCGGCGCAGACGGCGGCGATCCGGTCGTCGTCGTCAAGTCCCGCGCGCGCCTCCCAGCAGGCTTCGAACTGGGCCTGCTGATCGACGAGGCTGAGAGCTTCGCGCGAGTTATTTACGACGGCTTGGAGGCGTCGGATCTCGTCGGGGCTCGGTTCGTGGTCGAGCAGCAGCACGATCAGGCTCTGCACGGGCTGCAGATGCTCGTAGCCTGCGGTGCCGGCGAGCTCGTGGCTTAGCCGGGCGGCGAGCAGGCGTCGCTGGCCGTCGTAGATGACCGCGGGCCCGTCGTCGGCTTGGTGGCCGATCAGCGGGATGAGCTGGCCGTTACGACAGAGGCTCGCTGCCAGCGGCTCCAGGCCGTCGATGTGTCGGCGCGCGTTTGGTGCGGGCTCGAGGTACTCGAGCGCGAACCGCTTTACGACCGCGTCCACGCCGGCGTCGGCGAGCCGGGTGACATCGAACAGCGGCGGGTCGGGCAGCGGGGCAGCATTGATCGATGGAGTGCTCATATCTTCTCCCTTCGGTTTGATGTGTGGGCGTGGGGTCGCGCCCAGCGCGGTCCTCAGCGCCGCCGGCGAGCCGTGAGGGCGTCGACGGTCGCTTGCGCGATCAGGTCCATCGCGTCTGCTGGGTCGCCCACCGTGACGACACTGGAAGCCTCGACCGAGAGCGGGGGGTGCCCGCCAATCGCGATATGGACAACTGGCACGCCCAGATCGTGGAGTTCCCGGATCTTCTTGACGCCGGTTTCCGTATCGCTCCAGGCTCCGTCTGACAGGCAGAACACCCATCTCGGTCGGCGCTGGTTTTCCAGTTCGAGGTGCTGGGCTGTCAGGCAGACCGCATCCGAGGCGAACGCTGTGCCTCCGCCGGTTTTGATTCCGGGCACGAGTGGCAGGGGCCGGCTGCCATCCGACAGTAGTTGGGCGCTGTTGCCGAACAATGCGATTGCCAGGCGACCGCCGAACTCACGCAGGCCTTCTGAGAGGACCCACGCGATCGGACCGAGCGATCCCTCCCAGGCGCCCATCGAACCGGACGTGTCGATGACCAACCCCACGTGGGGGGCCTGCAGTGGCGCGCGGGTGACCTTGGTCACCTCCCACGGCTTGGTAGTGACCGGCACTCCCAGCTTGCGCTGAGCGTGGCCTCGCGTGTAGGCCCTGGGATTGAACTTCCCGCCGGGCATCCCCTTGCTGATCCGGTTCTGCCCGATCTCCCGCGCCTGGTGCATCCTTCGCGCAAACTGCCGCGCCATCAACACCTCGTCGGGGAACGGCGGCCGGTTCACGCCCCGGTCGGGCGGGCGTCCGGTTGGCCGTCCGGTTCCTCGTCCGCCGTTCTTGGGCGGCTCGGGCTTGGTGGCGCTCTTCAGCAGCTTCTGCAGGTCGACGTTCTCGTTGAGCTGCTCGAGCTGCCCTTCGCGCTGTTCGGCCATCGCCTGCGCCAGCGCGTCGCTGAGCGACTGGGGGGTCGGCGGCGTGTCGCCGTCGCCGTCCTGGCCGCCGGCGTTGGCGACGCCGGTGTCGGCGTCGTTTCCGGTGGCCTGTTCGTCTGGGCGTTTGCCGTGTTCCTGCCCGCGGGCCTGTCCGTCGGCGCTTGTGCGCTTCGAGGCTTCGCCGGCGCTGTTCGATGCGTCGCCGCTGCCACCGCCCTCTCCGGGCGCGCTTCCTTCACCGCAGGGCGCACCGCGCCCGTGGCCTTGCTCGCCGGCGCTGGGTGGTGGGGGAGTCGGCGGTCCAATGACGTCGCGGTAGAGAGCCCCGTAGCGATCGAGCTCGTCGTTGTCGCCGTCGGGGACCCAGGTGAGGCGGGCCAGCAGGTCATCTAGACGCGCGACGTCGTCGCCGCCGAGAACCCGTTCCCAGATTGCCGGCAGCGGGCCGAGGCGACTCGGATCCAGAACGCCGTAGTGCGTGCGTGCCGCGTACACCATCGTTCGCCCGCACAGGTCGCGGGACACCGCCCCGGTGCTCAGCGCCTCGATCATGATCGCTTCGCTCAGCCGTGGAAGGATCACGTCCACCACCGCCGCGCCGAGCGCCTGGCGAATGAACCGCCCCCTGTTGCTGTCTTTTGGGAACTCGCGTACCCCGTTCGCCTCCATCCGTGGTTCCTCGAGCAGCCGCCGGTCGACCGCCAGCTGCCGGAGCTTCTCGTCATCGGACGCCGACAGTGCAATGTCCCGGTCCATCACCCAGCCGCGAGTGCATTTTGCGTGCAGGACCTCGTGGATCCCTACGCCGAACGTGGCGAGGATCCGTCGTGGCTCGAGCCGCCCTGAGATGATCTCCTCGCGGGTACCGAGCAGCGCGCTGTCGAGGTACACCGTTCTGGAGGTGAGCTCGATGTGGCCTGGATCGGCGAGGCCCGGGCCGACGACACACCACACTGGGAACAGTCGCTGTAGGACGAGGGTCCAGTGGTCACTGATCGTCTGCATCACGGGGTCGAGCTGGCCGCGGGCGACCAGCGCCCGGTTGATCTCTCGGACGAACCGTTCGCTCCCTTCCTGGCGTCGGCGGGTTGTGGCCCTCACCTTGCCACCGCCCTCGGATAGCCGTGCAGGTGGGGGATCCGGCTGCTCGCGCCGACCTTCAGGCGGCCGTAGCCGGCCTCGTCGAGCATCCGGCAGGCGGCCGCGGCCTCCGCCTCCTGGATCCGTCCGCCTTGCGTCCGCTCGTGTAGGTCGGAGGCGAACAGGCTGATCGCCATCCGGTCGCCGACGCGCTGCGTCAGATGGTGGATGGATTCGAGCTCGCGGAACTGGGGACACCAGGTCAGGGAGTCTTCGCCGGCGAGTCGCAGCTGGTCCAAACGTGAGGCGGCCGCCACCAGTTGCTCGGGCACGCCCATCTTCACCAGTGCCGCCCAGTTCGATGTGACCTCGATCGCGGCCGGGAACCGCGAGTACCAGGCTTCGGGAAGGTCGGTGGCGCCGACGAGCCCCGCGTTGTAGCTCAACCCGCACCGGAACATCGGGTGCGCGGTGACGCTCTCTCCCGTGCTGGGGATGTAGAGGGTGAAGTTGTTGCCGGCGGCCAGAGCCGGGTTGAGGGTGATCAGCGCGACCTCGCGTGCCACGTTGATCTCGTCCAGGACGACGAGCCCGCCCTCTCTGAGCGTGGTCACGATCCCGGAGTCGACGAGCTTGACGCTGCCGTCCTCGAGCGGCACGTATTGTTGTCTGACGCTGTGCTCGTCGGCTTCGGGGCCCAGCTGCACCTCGGTGAACCCGTAGAAGGGCGCCCCAAATCGGGTTTCCACCTCGAGGCCGCGTCGCGTCCATAGCGTGTACGCAACGCACCTCCACAGCAGGCTCTTGCCGACGCCGGGCGGGCCGATCATCCGAAGGAACCGCGACCGGGCGGGGTTTTCCCCGTCCATCAGGTTCGCCGCGAGCTCGTGCAGCGGCTCGCCGTGGATCGTGGGCGGGTACACGACGTTGCCCTCCGGCAGCGTGATCGGGTCGCCCACGTCGTCTGCGTCGAAGCTGACCGGGTCGGTCGTGTTCGTGTTCAGGTCGCCCTCGGCGCCGACCTTGTCGATCTGGCCGAGGGCAGCGGTGATTGCGCTCATACGTTTCCTCCTTCAGCTTGTCGCTTGGGCGAGGACCGCCTCGCCGGCGGCGCGTCCATTTGACGCGCGCGGGGAGCGGGCTCCGCTCCGGGGGGTGTTTGCAGCCCGCTCCCGGTTTCGCTCTCGGCTAGTGACCGAATACGGCCGCCGCGACGCGCAGACGAGCCGCGGTCGCCTCGTATCCTTCGACCGCCTTGTGTTCCGCGACCTGCGCGGTCAGCTCGCCCAGCTGCAGAGCGAGGACGCTCTCGCTGGCCGAGCGAACCCCGTCATAGGAGTCGAGGATGAGGTGTGTCTCGGCGCTTCGCTCCGCGAGGATCCGGGTCTGATGCTCGACCGCTCCGCCCCGAATGTACGGCTGGAACGTCTGCACCGCGGCGTGCTTGGAACCCGGCCGGACGACGCGGCCGATCCGCTGCTCGAGTTGCTGCGGCGTCCAGCCGAGGTCGTAGTGGACGACACACCCCGCGCATTGCAGGTCGTGGCCTTCTCTGCCGATCGGGGAGAGGAGGAGCACGTCGAGTTCGCCGTTCGTGAACGCCCGTTTGAGTTCTTCGAACTCGGCTACTGACAGTGACCCGTCCGCGACCTTCGCGTTGACGCCGTGCCGGGCGCGGAGAGTGTCTGCCAGGTAGCGCAGGGCGGGAACGCGTTCGGCGAATACGAGCACCTGCTCGCCCTCGTCAGCGCTGCCGCCGCGGCCGTTGCCGACCACGCCGGCGATCGTCTCGGCGACGATCCCGCGTAGCGTGGGGAGGCCGTCCCCGCCGCCGTGCATCGCCTGCTCGACGAGGCCTTGGCGGACGAGCGCCTGGGCGAGCGCGGCCTCGGAGTGCAGCAGCGACGCCGGCTCGGTGCTGGCGGCCACGAACACGCCGACGTTCCCGAGCACGGTCGCTTGGGCGCGGGAGAGTTCGGCGAGTGCCTGCTTGTAGAGGTCCGTCCCGGTCTGGCCGTTGCGCTGGAGGCGCTTCAGTTCTCGCAGCACTTCGAGCAGCCGCCGGTACGCCCGCCGGCCGCCCGTGCGGATCGCTTCAAGGAGCTCCCCGAGCGCCGGGTCGGGGTCGATGGCGATCGCCTTTGCCGGCAGCACCTTGGGCAGCCACTGGGCCATGTCTTTGCGCGTGACGCGAACCAGATATGGGCCTAGTCGACTTCGTAGGCGGTGGGCGTTGAGCTCGCTGAGCAGGTCGCCCGTCTCCCTGGTGTTGAGCCTTTGGGTCACCATGGTCTGGTCGCCGACGGCGAGCCCGACGAGCACGTCGAGCGTCTCGGCGGACTTCCCGCGCGGTGTCGCTGTGAGCAGCCACGCGTCGGCGACCGCGGCGAAACGCACCTGGCTGAACGCCTGGTGCGCCTGGGTGCTGGGGTTGGCCAGTCTTAGCGCCTCATCTGCGAAGACGACATGCCATTTGACCGCTTGGAAGTCCGCGGGGTAGCGGTCCAGCATGCTGTTGCCGGCGAGTACCAGTCCCGCTTGGTCGCCGAGGGCCCGGTCGAACGAGCGCAGCTGCCCGGCTATCTGCCGGTCGTCGGTGATCGTGAGCACCTGTACGTTCGGCGCGAGCGGCGGCAGGTTCCGCTCCGGCGCGCCTTCGGTGACCGCGTCGCGCCACTGGCCGAGCAGCCGCCCTTCGGCGACGAGCAGCCCTCGGAACCTGGGTTGCACGCTCGCTCGATGGCTGATCGCCCGACCGGTCGTCACCGTCTTGCCCGATCCAGTCGCCGACGCGTCGACGCCGGAGCCGACGACCTTGAGCGCCGCGATTTCGCGCTGGCGGCCGAGCAGCACCGGATCGTCGTCGAGCGGTTTGGCGACCGTCATGCGGGTGAGCTGTCGGGCGCCGGCGTCCAATGTGACTTTCGCGGTGGACGCTTTGAGCTTCCGGAGTTCCGGGACTGCCTGTTCGGCGACGAGGCTGCGGGTGGTGGCGGACAGCCCGTCTGAGCTGGTGATCGTGATCATCCCGGGGCGGCCTTTCATCCTGCCGACCCGGACCATGCCCTTGAGTTGTCCTGCGGCTTCGGTTGAGAGCAGCAGCGGCAACTCGCGTTCGACCGCGGTTTGGACGGCTTCGCCGAGCTCCACTACGGCGCTGCCGAGTCCGAACTGCCGGTCGTCGATGCGTTGTGCGCCGAGGCGGCGCTGCCCGAATCCCTTCACGTGGAAGGTCCAGACTCGCAGTCGGATCTCTTCGAGCTCGCGCTCGCCGCTGCGGTAGGAGAGCCGGCTGACGTACAGCCGGCCCCACCGGTCGCGCTTGTCCTGCGGTACGCCCGGGCTGACGGGCCGGCCGAACGCCTTGGAGAGGTCTTGTGCGAGCTGTCCGGCCGAATCGATCGTCTCCTTGGGCCCGGCGTGCAGCGTGTGCACGTTGATCCGCCCCAGCAGGGCCGGAACCCCGTCGCGGCGCAGCACGACGGAGCACAGGTCGCGCTCCACCTGGCCACCGAGCTCTCTGAACAGCCGGATCGCGTCGAGTGACAGCACGGGCACGAGCTGCCACCCGTCGCGGGCGAGCGCGGGCACGACGAACAGCCCGACCGGCCGTGTCACCTGCCCGACCGGTTCGAGCTGCTCGTCGGCGAGCGCGAGCCACGTGCGCGAGCCGATCCGCCACGACCGCAGGTCGCTCGCCTGGAACCGTCCCGGATTCGCGAGCACCCAGCGGGACAGGTCGTCGAAGGCTGCGGCATCGACGCCGAGCTGCTCGCCGAGCACGCGCCGCTGGTCGTCGCGGTACACCCACACGGTCGGGTCTTGCAGGTCGATCGGCAGCTTGGCGTGCGCTCGGCGCAGCGGATCGTCGAGGCGGCTGGCCGGGGTGGTCAGCCGGCTCCAGTCGAGCCCGGCCTCGTGGTCGGCGGTCGCCTGGCCGTCGACCAGCACGTTCACGGCCGCCGTGGTGAGCCGGCCGGCTTTGACGGTGGTGAGTCCGTGTCGGCGGAGCACCGCCTGGGCCTGCCCGTCGCGGCTCTCCCACGTGTCGGGATCGTTGGGGTCGACGGGCTCGTTGGCGGCCAGGCGGGCCAGCGCCCGCGAGGCGAGGTGGTCGAGCGACTTTGACCAGCGGGGGAAGCAGCGCTGCAGCTGTCGGGCGGCATCGGTGCCGCGCGCGTGGTCGATCAGCCGTTCTCGCTCGAGCTCTCCGGCGGGTCGGACGGACTCGTCGGCGCCGAGTCGACGCGCCGTGCTCGTCGCGGCGTCCGGGAGCGGGATGGCAGCCTGTTCGGGCATGAGAACCTCCTTCACGTGAAGTGATGGCGACGGGGATAGAAGTGATGGCGGCGGTCCGGGCGCTCGCCCGTCCCTGCCGCGTCCGCCAGGCGACTCTGGCCTGTCGGCTTCGAGCCCGGCGTGCGGCGTACGCGTCCTGTGAGATGCGCGCGAACGCTGCCGATCGGCTCATGGCGCAGTTCTCGGACCGCAGGCGACTCGGTCAAGAGCACAGCGGTGAGGCCATGGGCCTGCGGGCCCGTCGGCACGGTGCCGCGGTTCATCGTGGCGCGTGCTCAGGTGACCCTTGAACGGTCGCCGCGGCGGGAAGGCCCGGTCAGCCGGACCCCCGCTGTCAGCGTCGCTGCGTTCACCCCGCTCAGGCAGCCGCGGTTCGCGCGGTTCGGTTTACGCTTGCGCGCGTGTACCTCTTGTTCCTGGACGAGTCGGGCACACCCAGCGCCGCGGATTTCGTGCTCGGCGGCGTGGCGATCGCCGGAGAGCGCTGGCATCAGCTGCGTACGCGCTGGATCGACATTACGGGAACGAGCGAACGGCTTTCCAGGTCCGAGGTGAAGTGGTCACGCGCGAGGTGCACCGCCGGTCTCGCCGCGCGGCTCGCTGACCTGCTCGTCGAGTACGAGGCGACGGCGTTCGCGGTGCAGCTGCGACCGCTGGAGGGACGGCGTGCCGCTCCCGAGCTGTTCAAATCCGGGGAGGACACCTATGCCACCGCGCTGATGTTCCTGGCCGAACGCTTCCAGCATTTCCTGAGACACCGCGACGATTACGGTGTGATCGTGCTCGACCAGCGCGACGGCAGGCAGGATGACCGGCTGAGGCGATTCTTCCGCCGACTTGCGGAGCGGGGAACGCCGTTCGTGACGCTCGACCGGATCGTCGATCCGGTCATGCTGACCCCGAGCCACCACTCGCTGGGGATACAGGCGGCCGACCTGGTCGTCGGCCCGATGCTGGCCCTGGCTCGGGAGGGCTCGTCGGATATGCCGGTCGAGCGGGTCGAGCTGGCGCGCGAGCTGCACCGGCGGCTGCGGCCGTGCTTCGCCAGGCATCCGGCGACCGGCGAGATCGACGGTGTGGGCATCAAGCACTTTCCGGACCTCCGACCGTCCCGCTCTGACCTCAAGCTGGAACCGGGCTGAGAAGCAGGTCACCGCCGGGCTGCTAGTGACCGCGCCTACCTTCCTCTGGTGAGCATTCCGGACGAACGTGATGCGTACCGGGCACGGCGCAGGCTGGGCGAGCTCGGCGAAGAGTTCGAGCGCGCTGTGCGTCCGGGCCGTACCCCCGTCCGTCCGGGCCGACGCCGACGCTCGAAGCGCTACGCGTTGGCCGTGACGAGATCAACCGCGCTGCGGCGAGCCATGGCACGCGGAACGCGCGCGTGTTGGATTGGTCGGCCAGGGCGACGTCGGGCCCGACAGCGATCTTGACGTCCTCGTCGATACGGGCGGCCGGCGAAGTCTGTTCGAGCAGGCGGCCCTCCAGAACGATTTGGAGGGCCTGCTCGGATCCCGAGTGCAGGTCACAACCGCCGACGGACCGACGTACGCCCGTGGGGACACGCGCGAGCGGATCGAACGCGAAGCGGTTTCGCTCTGCTGCCGCGGAGAGACGTGACGGCCAGGCCGATGTCTCGGGCGCACTGCCCGACGCCCCAAGATCTGACTGACACGTTCGGTCTGATTGGTCGGGCTTTGCCAGCCCATCGTGCGAACCAGCACCGTGCAAGGCTTTTTCGCTCGCGCTTGAAGTAATATCGCTGCCGAAACATTGTTTCGTGGCTGCTCCCGATGGTCAGCAAATCGAGCAGCACGAACGAGCGATCCTCTACCGGGACCGATGACACCCGACCTGGGTCGCGTCCTTACCGAGCCACTACACGAGAGGTGAGACCTTGCCTGACTTTGTCCAGACTGCCGTGAAGGAGATAGATGACCAGCTTCGCCTGCTGAAAGACGAGGCCTCGCGCCTGGAGGCGGCACGCGCAGCGCTGGCCGGGGGAAGCCGCCGCGTGGGACGGCCAGCACCCGACGGCAACATGCGTACGCCGCGTCCTGTCAGCCGGCACGCTGGCCGCGAAGCGCTCGCGCGGCCGCGTCGCGGCGGCAACACGCGCGCGAACCAGGCGCTCGAACTCGTTCGCGAGAAGCCCGGAATCACCATCCCCGAGATCGCCGAGGAGATGAAGATCGAGCCCAACTACCTGTACCGCGTACTCCCGCGGTTGGCCTCAGACGGTCAGGTCACGCGCGACGGTAAGGGGTGGCATTCGGCGTCGTCACCGACGTCCACCCCTGCGCAGCCCGTCCGCAACGTTCGCCGGCGCACGCCCACCGGCGGCGCCAAGCCCAAGCCAGCGGCCTCCGCGGCCCGTGCCACGAGGACGCGGCGCGGTGCAGGTTCGACGTCGACGACGAACGGCCGGAGCACCTCCGGCGCGACCAAGGCCTCGGTGCTCGCCGCGCTCGCGGGCGGCGACGCGATGACCGCAGGTCAGGTCGCGACTGAGGCCGGGCTCGCGCGACCGACCGTCTCGACCACCCTGTCCAAGCTGGCCAAGACCGGCGAGATCCGGAAGGCCGAGCGCGGTTACCGACTCGCCTCTGCCGCGTAGACACCACTGACACCACCAGCCGGCGAGGCGACCGAGCGTTTGCGTGACCCTCGCCGGATCCGCCATCGCGTGTCAGGCTGTGTCGATGATCGATGCCGAGTTCGGAAGAGCAGCGTGAGGAACCTCGACCGTCGGCACGATGCCGGGCCGCCGGGCGTGGGGCGACTGCGCGACGGGACTCCGTACTTCGCTCCCCTCGGCGAGATCCCCTACGACGCGAACGAGGACCGAGTGCAGTGCCACCTGTGCGGCGGCTAGTTTCGCACGATCGGCGGTGCCCACCTGCTCCGCCGTCACGGCTGGACGCTCGCTCAGTACCGCGACGCGTTCGCCCTCCTCAAAGGCGACCCGACGTGCGCGCGTGGCACCAGCCAGAAGCTCCGCGAGCGCACCGCGGCGCGGCGCGGCTCCGCGCCGGCGACCTGGCACCCGGAACCGGCTATCAGAAGCCTCCGGGCAGCCCGGGAAGAGGGGTGCGCCGCTCGCACTCACTCGCCGCGCTACGGCCCGAGCTGCTGCGGTCGCTTCACCCCGACCTCAACGGCACCCTCGACCCCTATCGGATCGGTGTTCGCTCGGGACGGAAGCTCTGGTGGCGATGCGCCGAATGCGGGCACGTCTGGTGTGCCGCGCCGCATGAGCGTTCGAGCGGCGGAGGCTGCCCGCGCTGCGCGCAGCAGAAGCGCAACGCATCTAACCGGCACGTCGCGCGCGAGCGCGCGCTGGCGGCCAAGCGTCCGGACCTGGCCGCCGAGCTTCACCCGTCACTGAACGCTGAGCTCGACCCCGGCGCGCTCGGAGCGGGCTCCAGCCAGTCCGTCTTCTGGCTCTGCCGCCAGTGCGGACATGAATGGCGGGCTACGTGAGCGACCGGGCGCGCGGCCGCGGGTGTCCGAAATGCGGTCGCCGCCGGGTCGCCGCTGCGGCGAGCCGCCGCAATCGCCGCGTCCCACTCGATCGCTCGCTGGCCGTCAAGCGTCCGGACCTGGCACGCGAACTGCATCCCACGCGCAACCCGGACGTCGACCCGGTCTCGCTCGCCGCGTACTCGAACCAGGCGGTCTGGTGGCTGTGCCCGGCGTGCGGCAACGAGTGGCAGCGCGCGCCCTACGCGCGCCGAGCCGCGGGCAGCTGCCCCGCTTGTCGCGGCACGTGACGCGCACCGGGGCCTCCGGCGCTCCTAACGGCACGCAATCGCCGTCTGTCGCGCACCCCAGGGGGCGCGACGCACCGGCACACGCAACCCCCGCACTCGACTGACCCTGACGCGGCCACACCAGCCGTGCGGGTCACTCGTTGCACGGACCCCGGCGACAGCGTGGTAGAACGGTGCCGAGGGAGTGCGAAATGGTTCTACCGGCTACAGCGGTTCACGCAGGTTCAATCCGATGTCGCTGCCCCTGATCACCGCTGTGGCGGTCCTCCTGACCTTGCTCGCGCTCGCGGGCCTGCGAGTGCGAGCCGTGCGCTGGCGCCGTCGGTTGGCGCCGCCGGTCACCGAGGCCGACGCAAAGGCGCATGCGATGCCGCTGACCAGGAGCGTGCTGTCGGTCAGTCCGTCCTCCGGCGATCGCGTCGCCAGCGACGGGTCGTAACCGTCGAGCTTGAGCTGCGGTCCGTCATGGAGACTCCTTCGGGGATGAGCACGACGGCCGGGCAACGGCGCGCGTCATGTGAATTGGGTTGCGTGACGCGCGAGTGCCCCGGGCGTTCAGCGCGGGCCCCGAGCGCCGTCCGAATGAGCGAGGCCGGGCATCGTCGGTGGTCCTCGGCCCGGCCGTTGTGGCTGCTCACCGCCCACTGGCGACCATCGTTCGGGTCATTAACCGACATCCGCGGTCGTGCCCTTCCGGTAGTCGGAGAGGTGCTCGTCGTCCCAGCCGACCGTTCCGCAGACGAGCTGCTGGACGAGGCCGGCTTCCCAGCTGCCGGGCCGATCGGCGACGAGAGCGGCCGTCGAGCCGACCTCGGCGGCGGCCGTCGCCAGAACTCCGGCGAGCCAAGCGCCGAAATCGCGTTCCCCGCGCACAGCCTCGACTGCGGCCATGGCGGCGCGACCGGTGTAGCTCCCGTCTCCCCTCGTCCTGTCACTCATCAGAACGGCAGATCGTCGGCGGTCGCGTTCGCGACCGTGTTACCTGCCGGCTGGGTCGTGCCGGGTGCGGCGACGGCCGGTTCGGTGACCGCAACCGACGCGGGCGCAGGGACGGGCGTGGGCTCGCTGACGCCGTTGCCGTCACGGGTCGGGTCGCGCCGCCCGCCTTCGAAGAGCACCTGGCGCGCTTTGAAGGTGACCGCCTCGCGCTTGTTGTTCTGCTGGTCGGTCCACTCGCGCCAGTCGGGCTCGGCCTCGACGAGCACGCGCGAGCCCTTGGCCAGGTACTGCGCGCAGGCGCGCGCCTGGGCGCCGAACACTTCGACCGTGAAGTAGTTGGTCTTATCGACCCATTCCTCGCCGCTGCGGCGGCGGGTGGTCGTGGCGACGCGCAGCCTGGCGACGTCGGCGCCGGAGGGCAGCTGGCGCAACTCGGCGTCGCGGGTGAGGTTGCCCGACAGGGTCGTGGTGGCGATGTCTCGCATCAGCGTCTCCTTGATCGTTGGAGTGGTGGGTTGTGTCGGTTGGGGTTTGCTCATGAGGCGAGGGTGGCGCCGCAGCGCAGGCAGCGGCGGGTGCGCGGGTTGGGTTTGTGGGGGTGGCAGCGCATCACTTGGATGACGCGGGTGATGTCTTCCTCGTCCCAGCTCTCGCCGTTGACGCGGTTGGGGTGCCGGTAGCTGGCGAGGAACCGGCGGACCAACCCGCGCAGGTTCTGATCACAGGACGGGTGGCAGCTGCAGCGCGCGGCGTGGATGCACGCGTGCACCGCCGCGCGGTGCGCGCGGGTGCCGGCGCCCTGCCCGTTGCCCCGGGCGCGGCGCAGCGCCCGTTTGAGCTTGGCCGGCACCAGCTGCCAGTGCCGCGGGCACATGAGCCGCTCACGCGGCACCTGCAAGGTGCAGTCGCCGACTGGACAACGGTGGATGCCGTCGCCGCTCACCATCCCTGGTCAGGCGGCCTTCCGTCTGGCGGGCGGCGGTTGCGGTTGCACCCGCTGCCCGAGCGCGATGACGGGTGCGTTCTCTGGCGACCAGCAGCCGCACTTGGGCGTGCAATCGCCGGGTAGCCGGCCGTGGTCACATTCGTTGTCGGCGAGTCGGCCGAGCACGCCCGACTCGATCGGGCACGCGCCTCCCGCCTGTCGCGTGGCGGCGCGGTAACGCTCGGCGAACGGTGTGGGCATCGTGTCTCCCTGTGCTCGTGGTTCGTGTGGTAGGTACCGGGGGCACGGCCGGCTGGCCCCGTTACAGCCCGGCGCCGCCGGGGCAGGTCGCCCAGTGCTGGCAATAGCGCGACGCGCATTTCCAGCTGGTCGGGTCGGCGAACCCCCAGGGCCGGTCCGGCCCGTAGCGCTCGTGGGGAGCGGCGATCTCGCTGGCCGCGAGTCCGATCCGCGCGAGCATCGAACGCAGCGCCGCGACGTTTCGCTCGGTGGGGATGAGCGAGGTGGCGAGTGTCTTGCGGCGCGCGCCGGGGATGAGCGTCTGCGCGAACTGGAAGCGTGCGGCTGGCCGCCCCTCGAGCCAGCGGGCGGCGAGATACAGGCTGGCCTGCGGGTTGCGCGCCGCGGTCGCGTCGGTGATCGCGCTGCCGGCCTTGACCTTGTAGTCGACGATCTCCTCGACGGTTTCCTCGGCGCCGAGCGCCGGCCGGCGGGTCTCGAGATCCAGATAACCCTCGATAGTCCACTCGAGCCCGGGCGCGAGGCGGAACTCGACTCGTCGCTGCACCGCGACCGGCTCACCGAGTCGTGGCACGAGTTCCTCGAAGGCGATGGTGAGCGCTTTGACTCCGAGTTTGAGCGCCGTGTGCCGGTCCAGGCGCTCGTCCCGGGCGACGCCGAGCTTGTCGTTCTCGGCGGCGAGTTGCTGCTTCCAGTTGGCTCCGAAGAAGCGTTTGAGCTCGCGCGGTCCGAGTCGTTCTCGGTGCTCGAGCCAGTGCCGGTAGTAGTGGGTGGGGGTCTCGTCGACGCGGGATCCGAGGAACTTCGCCCCGCTCGGCGGTTGCTTCTCGCCGAGCAGGTATCGGCGCCGCCACGCGTCCGGTTCTGTGCCCCGAAGAGATCCTTTCGGCTTGCTAGCCGGCCCGTAACGTTCTGCAGACCTCTGCTGCTCGTCAGAGCCGGTTCCAACGAGACCGAGCGCGGCAACGCGCCGACGAAGTACGAGAAGTACGAATCGGAGTTAGCGTCCGTCGCGGACCGTGTGGTGGTTTCGTCATGCGCTGAACGAGCAATTCCAATCGCTAAAGCAGGTAATCGTCGAACGCACCGATTGCGTCGAGGCGGATCAGTGCCTTCGTCACAGTCGACATCACCGCAGCCGGAGCCCCTTTGGAAAGAACATCAGCGACTGCCACGGTGCGCCTGCTGAACCATTGCGGCGCGGTGTCATCGTCTCTCGGATAAGGCCCGAAATGCTCTTGGCGGAGAGCTTGAGACAGGGACCTGGCGACCGAGCGACCCGGTGCGTCCCACCAGATTTCGACCTCAGGGGACTGGCTCGCGGCATGCCGTAACCAGACCGACATCACGAGATGATCTCGTCTCTCTTGGCGAAGCTCGACCCCGACCCAGTCCGAGTTCCGGCGCTGAACTGGCGATTGGAGCCCATCGAGGAATGCTTTTGTGTCCTCGTCACGGTGTCCGCTTAACACACGCGCCAGCGCCATCGTCAAGGTGCGCCGGACCTGACTGACGAGCGCTTCGTCTGCAGCTGACGGCTTCGGACGGCCGCGTTTGGGATCGAAGTCTCCGTCGCTCGCGATCAACTCGAGGATGTCGCGCCAGAGTTTCGCATCGGCTTGGGGAAGACGCAGACGTTCAAGGCCGGGTCGTATGTCGGACCACGCCACCTCCCCAAGCCAGTTAGCGTCCCGCTGAAGGTTGGGGTCAGCGGAGCCAGGTTGTCTGACCACGGACACGAAGGGAACCCCAGCTTTGATGTAGCGCTGGAGCTGCGTCCTTTCGTACCTGCTGTTGATCTTGAGTTCGCAGATCAATTGCCAACCGCGCGCGCCACGGAAAGAGAGATCGACGGTTCCGAGCGGCCCGGCCGGGAAATCTGGCTCGTAAAGCGCTCGCTGCTGTTCGCAATGCACGTCGTCCGGCAACGCGCGCAGATGCTCCGCTGCGTTCTTTCCTGCGTCGGAATAGGGATCCGACGCCGCGCGGAGCAAGACCTCTAGGAAGTCTCGACATGCTTCCGCGGAGATCGAGCACGCGGCCGCAATCAGGCGGCCAAGCTGCGGTTCATCGCCTTGAACTCTCAGTGCGCGCAGCAGTGGCGAAGCAGCTCCCGAGGCATCCATCCCAATCCCCACTCTTCGATCGCGGTCCACTCAAATATCACCCTGGCCCGCCTCAGGCAATAGGGTCCTTCTCAGCCGCCGTTTGGTGGTGGCTCGTAGGCACGGCGCCAAATGGTCAGCGTGCGCTCGGTCCGCGGATCGCGAACGCTCGCGCGCTCAAGCCGGCCGGCATCGATCAGTGCCTGGAGCGCGCGGTCGATCTCGCGGGCCTTCTTGTTGCGCGAGAACAGGTTGGAGACCTCGGTGCGAGTGATGCCGTCCTGGCGGTCACGGGCCATCGCCCAGATCTCGTCGGCGGTGGGGTCGCCGATGCTGTCGCCGAACACCCAGCGCGCAGAGGCGGCGCTGTAGGCCCAGAATGCGAGCGCCGCCTCGAGATGCTCGAGCTTTATCAGCTGCGAGCAATCCAGCAACGCATAGATCAGCGCGAGGCGCACGGTGTGCGCCTCGGCGCGCGCGGTCGCGGCGCCGACGAGCCCGGCCTCGCCGCGTGAGAGCTCGTCGTAGGCTGCGATCCACCGCTCGCGCGCCTGATGATCGAAGGTGATGTCCTGGGCGGCGGACCCGAAACGGGCGGCGAGACGCACCTGCTCACGGACGCGCTCGAGTTCCTCACCACCGAGCCGCCCCCCGAACGGGAGCGTCTTCGACCGCTGCACCGCCACGACCATAAAGCGATTAAAAAATCCATTCGCGAGCTCGGTCGCGGTGATGTGGCGCAGCAGCTCTTGCTTGGTGATGTGACCGACGATCCCGATATGCGCCCCGGTCGCGCGCAACGGGCTGTTCTTCGCCATCGTCTGCAACGTCCTGCCATCCCACGCATTTCGAATCACGGGCGAAAGCGTGTTTCCCTCGCGCGCGAGGACCTTCATCACCTGCGCGAACTCCGACTCGACGATCAGCTTGCGCTTCTCACCCGTCGCCGACTCGTTCTCGCCGTCGTCGGCGACCTCGGCGATCAGCCCCTCGCCGGAGCTCATCCCTGACGCGATGCAGCGCTCCACGAAGCCCTCGTCGACATCGCGCATCAGCGCCTCGACGTGATCCCAACTCGATCCCTTTCGCCCCTTGGAACTGGGCCCGACGAGCACAACGAACTCATTGCTGCGGTGATGCGAGGCCTCGACCGCGTAGTGCGCGCCAACGCCGGTCACGGTGCCGAACGCGACCAGGAACTGCGACAGGAGCGCCATCGGGTGTGACTCGGTGTGCGGGTCTGTGCGCAGCACGAACTCGCCCGCGGGCCCATGAAACACGGCATCGGAGGGCGGACCAGGCCATGAGGTCTCGGTCATCGGTCGCCCCGAACGTTCTGCTCCTTGAGCAGTCGCTGGTTCAGCGAGCGGACCGCCTGTATCTGCTCGTCCCGCTCGCGCACCGCCTCGTTGGCCTCAAACAGCTGCTGCTCAAGCTCCGCGATGCGCTCGATCAGATTCTCGTCGCTGGGGGCTGGTGGGTCGACGATCGCTGGCCCGAGCGCTTCGCCGAGGCGGCGCTTGAGCGTGGCGACGTCCTGGTCTCGTTCGTGCAGCCGGCGCTTGAGGAACGCGTTCTCGGCCTTCACCGACGCGAGCGTGACCGTCGCGCCGCTGCGCAGGCCGGCCTCCAGCTCGACCGCCGCCGTTTCGCGCAGCGCGTCGATGTCGGCCTTCAGCCCGGGCGCACGATGCACGAACCCCGGGTTGATTCCCGCAGCGCGGGCGAGCTGCTCCCACGAGAAGTCCTGGCCACGGTCGATGAACGCGCGGGCAACGGTCAGAACCCGCTGGCGCTTGTGGTCGCTGTCGGCACGCCGCCGAGCGGTTGCTGCGGCCGTTCGAGCCGCGCTCATCCGACAGCTCCAGCAACGCCGTGCGGGTAGAGCGTGGGCGCTGGCTGACGCACCGCGGCGCGGAGTTGGATCGGCAGCGCGGTGTCGATGTTGGCGCGGGCGCGGCGGATGATCGCGAACAGCTCATCGACCGAGGCGCGCTCCTCGGGCGTGAGCTCGTCGAGGATCGCCTCGGCTTTGCGGATCAGCCGCCGCACTGCGACGATCTCCTCGGGCGCGGGCAGCGCATCGCGGCGGGCCCAGTCCTCGAGCATCCCGTCCGTGACGGTGTTCAGTCGCTCGTGGTCGACCAGCAGCCTTTGCAGGTGCTCGCGCAGCTCGGGCAGATAGGAGGGGTCGGTGCGGAAGTGGGTGCAGCCGAAGCAGCGGAACCGGTAGGGGCAAGACTGGCCTGAGGACTTGACGTTGCTGGGCTCATGGCAGGTGCCGAACGCGACCGCGATCTGCCCGACCTGGTAGCGGTCATACTCGGCGTCGACCAGCTCCGCCAGGTTCATGGTGACCCGGTTGCCGCGGTGGTTGAGCTGCATCTCCGACACGCGCGCGACGGCCTTGCGCATCCGGGTCTTGTTGACCTTGTAATAGCCGCGGGTGGTGTCGATCGTTCGGTGCCCCATCATCGTGGCGAGCACGTCGATCGGTGTGCCGTTATCCGCGTGCCGCTGCGCGAAGCTGTGCCTGAACGCGTACGGGAACACGCGCTCGCGCGGGAACTCCTCGCCGCTCGGGCCAAGCAGCTCAGGCAGGTTCTGGACCCAGCCGCGGACGGCCCAGCTCAGCCTGGCCGTGTACTGTGGCTCGCTCCCGTCAGGGTTCATCCGCTCGCGCGAAAACAACCGCAGCTCTGACAGCCGCCGGCCGGGATAGCGCGCCACGACCCGCTCGCGCTGCTCGATGATCAGCTGCGCGGTCGACTCCGAGATGAACAGCCGAAAGTCCTTGATGCCGACCTTCGGCATGTCGTGCACCAGCACCCAGCTGCTCTGCAACTCGCCGGTCTGCTCATCGATGAACTCGGTGCGGTCAAGACAGCTGGCCCACAGCTTCGCCAGCTCGTCCGGGCGCCGGCCGGTATCGGCCAGGATCCGAAGCATCACCAGCAGGTCATCGCCATACCGTTTACCCAGTCGCTTCAAATAACCGTCTGAGAGCAGTTGGTCGATCACCACCTGCGGCAGCGCCCGGCCCTCGGCGTCGGCGTCCTCGTCCTTGCGCTGCCGGCGCAAGTCCTGCTGCCAGACCGCGAACTCGGCGCTCAGCCCGTGTAGCGGCTCCCCCGGCGCATACAAGCCGAAGTCCCGGCACTCGCGCAGGAACAGACGCACTTTGCCTGTACTTCGGTAGTACGTGGTGTTGGGAACCCGGCCCGCGCGATGAAGCCGCCCAAGCCGCTCGACGAACGTGCGCACGTCCGCGCGCGCGAGCGCCGACTTTTCATGCCCGCCATCTTCGCGCAGCGCCAGCGACTGCGATAACAGCGACACCGCTAGCAGCACTGCCTGCAGGCTCTGCCCCTGCGTATAGGTTGCCCGGAACCGAGCCCACCGCTTGGTGGCGTCCCGCAGCCAGTTCTGCGTGACCGTCGAGAAGTCCAGCACGCAGGTGTTGCGCCCGGCAGCCAGACCGACCTTGCGCAGATCCCACACGTCGGCGGCGAACTCCGTCTCCGGGTCGGCGTAGAGCACCTCCAGCTCACGCTGCGCCCGCCGCCTGACCATCAGCACTTGCCCCATCCACTGGGAGGTCGCCTCTCTGCGCTCGAGCTCGAGCAGCGATCCGACGCCGGCGGCGCGCGCGTCCCGGACCAGACCGCGCCACGCCTCGCGCGACCGCTTTCGCTTCTGCAAGGTGAACTGCTGGGCGACGAACAGAACCTCCAGCTTGAGCTGCTCGGGCAATCCGGCCAGCGAGATCGGCGCGACCTGCGCCACCTGCTCGAGCACCCACGGAGTCGTACAGAACGCGCCCAGCTCAGGGCGGCCGTGTTTGCGCCAGGCGTTGTTGCATCGCTTGCACAACCTCAGGCGTCCCTCCGCCAGCCGACCGCAGCCCTCCCGTCCGCAGACACCGAACGTCGCCAGCGGGACGACGTCCTCGCGCGCGACGAACTCCGTAACCGTCAGCCCGCGGTATTTGCGCTGGGCGTCGTGTGCATTGCATAGGCCGGTCTCGCGGGCCGGCCGCGCGTGATCCGGCGGGGCGGAGCACACCTCGCACATCCGCTCCGGCTCCGGCGGCGGCTTGCGCGGGATCCGCTTGAACTCTTCCAGGTCGCTGCAGCGGCCCTTCGCCCGCCACCGCTCGAACCGCTCCCAGCAGGTCAGGCAAACGTTCCCCCGCCGGGTGATCATCCCCTCACAGCCCGCTACCTCGCATTCGGGAAGGCCGAAGCTCGGATGTTCGACCACCCGGCGAACGACCAGCGCCTCAGGGTCCCAGCCCAGCTCGACCAACACTTTCTCATCCAGCGCATCACGCAGGAGCTCGACCGCACGCTCGGATGAGAACAACGGCGCCTCACGCAACACCCCCGCCGCGATACTCACCGATCGCTCCTCCAAGTGCGGCCGCCGTTGAACCGCGCAGCCATCTTTCGGACGGCGTCACGCTGGCGCTCCTCCGACGGGTGCACGTACACCTCCACGCTCGATGGCGACGCGTGACCGAGCAGCAGCTGCGCCGCGTCGAGGCCGTCGCCCGCCGCCCACGCCGTTCCGGCGCTGTGGCGCAGCATATGCGGGTGGACCGGCCGCTCCAAGCCTGCGCGCGCCGACAGCGATCGAAACAACTTATGCACACGCGACACCTTCATAGGCGCGCCCAACGGCTCGCCGAACAAGTTCACGAACACGAAATCGCAGCCGGTCGCCGCCGCGCACGCATGTCGTTCGCGGCGCAGATAGTGATCAAACGCGCCGACCAGCGGCCCCTCGACCGGCACGACCCGCGGGCGCTCGTTCTTCACGTGCGCTCCGTTGACGTTCTCGCGCGGGATTACATGCAGATGCGCGCCGGGATACGAGCAGCCGAGCGCGCCGGAGCGCTCGGCGAAATGCAGATCCGACAGGCGCAGACCAATGGTCTCGCCGAGACGCAAGCCGGCGAAGTACATCAATGCCAGGAGGAACCGGTCGCGCCAGTGCTCGCACGCCCCCAGCAGCGCGCTGAACTCCTCCGGCTTGGCGTCGTCGACGCTCGCGCGACGCGGCGCCGGCACCCGGTGCAGGGGCCGCAGCACCGTGCGTAACGCGACGTCTTCGCGGCGCGCCTGCGCCGGATAGAACCGGTCATCGCCAACCAGGTACAGCGCGTCCAACACGGACCCGTCCAGCGACCCCATCGACACCGCGTGCTTGTACAGCTCGCGCACGCTGACCAGGATCGTGTTGATCCGCTGACCGCTGCGCGCCCTGCCGAACCCGGTGCCCCGCCGCTCAACCGGCGAGCTGCGCAGCCAGTGGACGAACCGGCCGAGCTCACGCGGCCCACTCTCGATCGTGCAGCCCGACCGATCCGCCCAGTCGAAGAACAACGCCAGGTTCTCCGCGTACGCCTTCGTTGTGCTCACCGCACGCCGGCGGCCGAGCCGCAGCTCGCGTAGGTAGTCATCCGCCAGCGCCACCGGCACGAAGTCGCTGTCGACCACCGTCCAATAGGTGTCCGGCGTCCCGGGCGCCACCTGTAACGCCTCGAACGGCCGGCTGGTTCCCGCAACCAGCACGACCGCGAACGTACCCCCCCGCCCGGACAGCATCGACCAGCCGAGACTGCACGGGGCCAGAGAAGCCTGCGGTCAACCGTCCCCAGCGCGCCTACCCGCAGAACTCAGCACAGCCCGGAAGGGGCACAAAAGTCCGGGCAGGCGAGGAACAGCGTGTAGGAGCTGTTTGACAGGTGCCTGATCGGCTGGCCGTCGTGGCGGATGGGTAGGCGGCGTGGCACCTCGATCCGGGCGGCGAGCCCGGCTGCCGACGTGGCGCCCGTCGCCGGCGCCGCCGCGCGGGCGGGGGCGAGCACGAGATCGGTCATCTCGCCCTCCTTTCAGTGTCGAGAGGGGCTGGGTTCAGGCGACGCGTGGCGCTCGCGCTGTGCCGGCCGGTGCGCTTGCGTGCTGGGCGAGCCGGTCGGGGTCGATCTCGCAGGGCGAGAGCCCGTAGGCGTCCGGGTTGCGGTAGCGGAGGCACGCGAGCCTGAGCGCGCGGGACCAGAGGCGATGGCGCCAGTCCTCGCCGTGGCGGCGTCGGTAGTCGGCGATCTGCTCGGCGAGCGACTCGGCGCGGTAGCCGGCTTGGGTGAGGACCTCGACCGCGGCGGTGACCTTCTCGATCTGGATGTCCTCGAGCTGTTCGCCGTCCCGGTGGGCGGGCAGGGTGGCGTGTGCGATGAGGGCGAGGAGGTCGGGCGGGTAGCCGGCCGCCGCCGCTTGGGCAGCGAGCCGGCTGCGCGCGTCGGCGCTCACGCGGCGGCGGGTCCAAGGCCGCCGAAGTCCACGCTCACCACGCCGCTGCCGTTGCCCTCCGCGCCGGGGGCCGGGACGGCGGCGGACGGCTCGGGGGTGCCGTTCAGTGGCTGGTTTGCCTCGGCGGCTTCGCCCTGGCCCATGCCGGTTTCGGGCTCGCCATGGGCGAGGATCTCGCCGAGGTCGCGCGTGACCACGGGTGTGTTCATGCGCGCCTCGTAGCCCTGTCTGAGCCATTGCTCGGTGGCCGGGGAGATTGCGAGCAGGTCGGGCTTGCCCTGACGGCGGATCGCCTGGACCTGCCGGTCGCCGGGGCCGATCGGCAGCACGACCGGGGCGAGCGCGGTGTAGAGGTAGGCGCCGATTCCGGCGGCGACGCCGGCGCGCTTGCGCGCGTCGGAGTAGAGCGCCTTCAGGCCGGCGAACGAGCCGGCGTCCATCTCGCCGACGTCCTCGTACACGGCGTCGACGTCGGGACCGCCGACCTCCACCGGGAGGGTGATCGTCAGCCGGCAGGCGAGATACAGCCTCCTCGGCCCCCGGTCATTGGCCGGAGTGAGCTCGGCGGGGACGGGGGTGAACTGCTGTTGCCAGCGGCCGGGGACGACGTGGTTGAGGCGCTGCACGACCGATTGGGCGCCGAGGAATGCGGCGACCTGCGCGCCCGCGTATTGCACGCCGTTGAGGGTTACTTTGGTCATGGCGCGAAAGCCGATCGCGCCGGGCGCGAACGGCCGGCCCAATAGCTCGCCGGCCTCGGCGTGCGTGCGCGCCGGTCCGGCGGCGGCTGCGGTCGTGGTGGCGGGGTTGGGGTTGCTCATGATGGGTTGGTCCTTTCCAGCGTGTTGGTGCTCTAGGCGGCGAGCGCCTGGGGTGGATTGATCAGTCGGGCTTCTGAAAGGAAGCGGGACGGGCCGGCGGTGGGGCGGCCGCCGCGGGTGGCCGCGTGGGTGAGGATCAGCTGGTCCTTGGCGCGGGTGCAGGCGACGTAGAACAGGCGGCGCTCCTCGGCCAGCTGCTCGCCGTCGGCTGATTGCAGCGCCCGCCAGAAGGGCAGCAGCCGCTCCTCGCAGCCGAGCACCACGACGAGCTGTGCCTCCGTGCCCTTCGACCTGTGGATCGTCGAGACGGTGATTCGCCGGTCGGGTTCGCCCGGCGCGATCTCGTGGGCGTGCAGGCCGGCGGCCTGCTCGAGGAACCCGGTCAACGTGGCGTCGTCGCCGTGTTGCTCCTCGTGGGCCTGGGCGGCGCGGCACAGCGAGCGCAGATCCTCGAGCACCCGTTCGGCGTCCTGGCGCTGCTCGGCCTTCGGTGAGGTGTCGCGCCGCTGCTGATGGTGCTGGACCAGGCCGCCGTCGAGCATCACGGCGGCCACGACGACGTGACCGATCGACCGTCCTGCGCGCAGGTCGCCTCGGACGTGTTCGAGTCCATCGCCGAACCGTCGGAGCCGGTCGCGCACCACGGGCGGCCGGATGCTCTCGATCGCGACGGCGTGCGCGCTCGCGGCGATCAGGTCGCCGTGGTGGGTGTCGCGGGCGTGCGCGACGACCTGGTTGGCGGTTGCGGTGCCGACGCCGCGCTTCGGCGAGCCGACGGCGCGGCGGAATGCCTGGGCGTCGGCGGGGTTGGCGAGCAGCGCGAGGTAGGCGAGCGCGTCGCGGACCTCGGAGCGCTCGTAGAGGCCGAGGCTGCCGAGCACCCGGTGCGGGATCCCGGCGCGCGCGAGCGCGGCCTGGACCGGTCCGGTGGCGTAGCCGGTGCGGGCGAGCACGAGCACCTCGCCCGCGGGAACGCCCTGGCCGAGTGCCTGCGCGATTGCCGCGGCGACGCTGTCGGCCTCGTGGCGGTCTGACCCGTACGCGATTACTCGCGCCTGGCCGCCGGCGCCGCGCGTCGCGATCAGCGCCTTCGCGAGCCGCTGCTGGTTGTGCGCGATGCAGCGCGCGGCCGGCTCGAGGATCTCCGAGCGCGAGCGGAAGTTGCGGCCGAGCACGATCCGCTCGTGCGCGGGGAACCGCTCGCCGAAGCAGAGCATGTTTCGCGGCTCCGCTGCCCGGAACGAATACAGGAGCTGATCGTCATCGCCGACGCAGCACACGTTGCCGCCGGCGCCCGCCAGCAGCGCGACGAGGACGCTCTGGGCCTCGTTGGTGTCCTGGTACTCGTCGACCACGAGCCATTTCCAGCGTTGGCGGTAGAACGCGAGCCGGTGCGGGTGCTCGGCGAGCAGCCGCACCGCCTGGGTGAGCAGGTCGTCGAAGTCCCACGCGTTCGAGCGCTGCAGCTCGATCTCGGCCTCCCGCCACACGGCGGCGATCAGCGGTCCCGCCGTGTGCCGCGCCTGCTGCTGGTAGCTGTCGGGGGACAGCAGGCGGTTCTTCGCCAGGGAGATCTCGGCGAGCACCTCGGCGGCCGCGGGCTGCCCGTAGTCGGCGACCGCCTGCTGGATCTGCCCGCGCTGTTGATCGGAGAGCAGCCATTCGATCACGCGTCGCACGTCCGTCTGGTCGTACACGGTGTAGTTCTCGGTGCGGCCGAACACGCTGGCGTGCTCGCGGAGCATCCGCGCGCAGATCGAGTGAAACGTCGCGGCGGTGACGCCGCGGGCGACCTGCTCGCCGAGCAGGTCTGCGAGCCGCAACCGCAGCTCGCCCGCCGCGCGCACCGAGAAGGTGACGGCCAGGATTTCCCACGGCTGCGCGGCGCCGGTCTGCAGCAGCCGGGCGATCCGGTGGATGAGCGTCTTGGTCTTGCCGGCGCCGGGACCGGCGATGAGCAACAGGGGTCCGGGGCCGTGGCGGACGGCCTGCGACTGCTCGGGCGTCAGGCCCTCGAGCAGCCCGTCCTGCCCCGGCCCAGCGGGAGTGGGGTGGGCACCCGCGATCGGATGCGTCATCTCTCACCTCCAGTGGCGATCGGCTTGTGCGATGAACGCGGCCGCCCGGCTCGGGCGGCGCCCGGCTATGAGCCCGGCTGGCCCGCGTCGCGTGGGGCCGCGGGCGTGCGGCGAGCGTCGGCGGCGATGCGGTGTGCGCCCTCGAACGGCACGGTGCGCGGCGGCATCGCCAGCGGGGAAATGAGCAGTCGGCCGGGGGGGTGACTGCGCGGTCGGCCCCGGGGCGTGCGGCTGGGGTCAGCGGCCGGTGCCGGCCGCGGGCTGCGGCTGGCCGGGGGCGGGGTCGAGCGTGATCGTGCGCTGTCCCCCGGCGAGCGCGCAGCTCCAGCTGCACTCCCCGTGTCCGTCGGGTTCGGCGGGGCGTCCGAGCAGCAACGCCACTAGGGCGAGTGCGTCTTCGCGCCGGTGTGGCGGGCTGGTGTACTCGCGTCCATCGTGGCCCGCGAGCGTGATGTTGACCTGATCGCGGACGTGTACGACGACCAGCCCGTTGGTTGTGGCCGGGGTGCTCACCGCCACAGGCGGCCGGCGAGCCAGTTGCGCTGGCGTTCGGTCAACGCGCCGAGCGGCGCGGCCAGGTTGACGTGCCCCTCGCGGATCGCATGGACGTTCAGGGCGCGCAGTCGTGTGCGGCCGATCCCGGGTGCCCATAGCAGCACCTCCCAGGTCATTTGCCGCTCGAGCTCGGCGGGCGGGTGCTCGAGGATCTCGCGCAGCGTGATCTCTTGCCTGCGCAGCCTGGTCTTCAGCACGGCGGCTGCGCTGCGGCGGGTGTTGGCGATGCCGAGGGCGCGCACCGGCTGCGGGACGGCCGGGTCGGGTGTGAGCGTGAGCATCGAGGCTCCCTTCGTTTGGATTGCTTGGTTCAGGTCAGTTCGCCGAAGATGTCGGCGACGTACGCGCGAGCGTTGTTGAACTGCTCGCCGCGCAGCTGACGGCCGTGGGGGCCGCCGAGGAGGACCGAGGCGAGGTCGTATATCGCGCCGCCGGCCTCGCAGGATCGGCAGTACCAGCCCGTCTCGGGCCGGCTGCTGACATCGCAGGATGGATGGCGGTCGATGTGAGTTGAGACCGGGCAGCGCACCCTGCCGCCGGTCGCCGGCACGGTGATCCCGGCGAGTGCTTCGAAGTACACCGGCGGCGGGATCCGCTTGTACGGGTCCCGGTCGCTGCCGCCGGCCGGGATGCGGACGGCGTGGCGGCCGATGGCCCATGGGGGGTCGGGGAGGTCGCCGACGAGCGCTTCGGGCGAGTACGGCGTCATGTGGAAGTCGGCCTCGACGATCCGCGCGTACCGGCCCGTCTTCCAGTTCACGGTCCCGGCGAGGCGCATCGGCTGTGAGCGCTTGCGACACGCCGGGTCCGCGACCGCCGGGTTGCCGTCCGGGTCTGCTCCCAGGCAGTGGATCAGCCTGGCGTTGGCGCGCTCGATCACCTCGATCGTCTCGCCGGTTCGCTCGTTGACGCGCACCGCCTCGAGGGGACGGTCGAGCTTGAAGTAGGCGTGCATGCCTCCTGATCCGGCGCTCTCGATCAGGACGTGGCAGGGCCGCTCCGCCAGGAACGCCCACAGGGCGGGCAGTCGCTCGGGGCGGTCGATGTCGACCCACAGGAACCGGGTGTGCGCGACGGCGTCCTTGCTGCCGCGCGGCCGGGTGCGGGGCGTCACCCCGACGAACGCCTCCTCGCGCGGCTGGCCGCCGAACCGCTGGCGGGCGTAGTCGCCCGCGACGATCCGGCGGGCGTGCTCCAGCAGGCCGTTGAGCCATCCGACGCGTCCGGTCGCGCCGCCGGGCAGGAAGTGCTCTGGTCTGGTGCGTCGGTCGATCTCGACCTTCCCGCTCGGCGGCCGGGTGCCCGGGGTGAGCTCCACCAGCCCGTCTGACTCTGCGTGCAGAAATCCGACATGGAGCGCCTGGTGGCGCACCGGCTCCAGCTCCCCGCAGAACACTCGCCCGTCCTGCAGTCGCACGCGGCAGCGCAACCCCGGCGGGAGGGGTCCGCCGGGCCGGGGACGCCCGCCCCCGCTCCTGTCGACCGGGCCCCGGGCTCGATCGCCCGGGCGGCCGTCATGCGAAGCTGCGGGTTGCGCGTTCACGCCGCGGCGGGTTGTTCGGCCGCGCGACAGCCGGCGCGGGCGGCCGGGTGGTCGTGTTGTTCGACGTAGTCGCGGGCGATCGCCTCGGCGACCTCGCGGCCCTCGCCGTCGCCGCGTAGCGTCTCGACCACAGTGATGTCGAGGACCTGCCAGGCGCCCGCTGGGCTCTGGCGGACCAGCACCCGGTGTCGGGCGCCGGCGGCGTCACGGTAGCCGAGCGGGTCGGTGCCTCGGTTGCGCATGATCACGTCTCCCTTCGTTGGTCGTGGTTGGTGTCGGTGGCGCAGTGGCGGCCGACGTCGGCCAGCTGCTCGAGGCTCGCGGCGGCGGCGATCAGGTCGCCTATGTGTTGCTGCCAGCGCTGGTCGACAAGCCCTCCGGGCGTCGCGTAGAGCGCGGTCATGCACGCCAGCGCGCCCGCCGCCTCCTCGAGCACCTCGGCGGCCTGGGCGACCCGCCGGTCGAGCGGGGCCCGCCCCAGCCTGTCGATCGCCTTCTCGACCCGGTGCCGCGCGAGCTCGCGGTACAGGTCGGTAACCTGGTCGGGCGCGCTCACCGTCCGGCCTCGCCGTCGCACAGGCGGTAGCCGACGCCCCAGACCGTGATCACCATCCGCCGGCCGGGCCCGGCGGCCGCCAGCTTCTGCCGGAGACGGAACACGTGGGTTATCTCGAGCGCGAGCGAGTACCGCTCGATGGTCGTTGACGATGGCCGCACCCGACATGTTGTTTGTGCGGTGTGTCCGTCTGGGCAGCGGCGGCTCATCGTGCCTCGTCGCTTAGGTACCGGACGGGACTGCGGGTGGTCCTTTGGGCTCATCGACGCGCGAGCGGCTGGGGCTCGTCGTTGACGACGTGCCTGTTGTGGTGCTGTGGCGGACCGTTGAGGAGCGTTGGTCATGACGCCACCTGGACGGTTGTCGGTTGGGTGGAGTCGAGCGGGTCGGAGAATCTGTAGCCGACGCCCCACACGTTGATCACGAGCCGTTGGGGGTGCGCGGAGAGCCGTTGTCTCAATCGATGCGCGTGGCTGTCGACTGTGCGGCTTGGCGTTCGGTAGCCCCACACGTTGCGGAGCAGTTCTTCGCGGGTGAAGACGCGGTGGGGGTCGCTGGCTAGGGCGACGAGCAGTTCGTATTCCTTGGCGGCGAGATCTACCGGCTCCTCGCCGAGGCGGACTTGGCGAGCGGCGAGATCGATCGTGAGCGGTCCGAAGCGGAGCTGCCGGCGGTGGCGCCGGCACTCCGCGCGGCGCAGTACCGCGGCGACCCGGGCGCGTAGCTCGGGGTAGGAGAACGGCTTGGCGATGATGTCGTCGCCGCCGCGGTCGAGCACTCGGATGCGGTGGATGTCGTCCGGCCGGTGGCTGAGCACGATGATCGGCGTGTCGGGATCCACGGCCAGCCGCTCACCTGACCGGATGTCGTCGATTAGCTCGAGCGTGTGCCCGTTGACGTCGACGATGATCAGCTGCGGTTGCTCGACCGACAGCAGCGCGATCGCCTTGGCGCGATCCTCGGCGGGTGTGATCCGGTAGCCGTCACAGCTGAGGTTGTCCTGGAGGAACGCCCGGGTGGCGTCGTCCTCTTCGACGAGCAGGATGGTGTGACTGGTCTTGGTCATGGGGTGATGACCTCCTTTGAGGTTGGAGTGGTTGGTCAGATCCGCGCCGCCGTGGCGGCGCGCAGCGGCGGCCAGCGATCCGCCGGCACGGGTGGTCTCGTGGGGGCTGGTCTGTCTCGCCGGGGCGGTTGCGCGCGGCCACGGCGATCTCCGCGGCACGCCGCAGGCGTGCCATCGTGCGGAGGCGCCGGCCGCGCGGAACCCGCAGACGCGCGTTAGCGAGTCCTTAGCCCCGGGACTCGCCGGTGCGTCTCAGGCGGCTAGCTGCGTGGGGTGGCGTCGGGTGAGCGGTCCAATCAACACGGGTAGCCCCGGGTTTGGCGAGAATGCGCGGTCATGAACGGAGACTGCAGATGAACGACATCCTGGCCGCGGCCCGTGATCAGGTGTTGGGAGACGGGGTGCCACTCGACGAGTCGCAGGCATTGGCCCTGCTCGAGCTGCCCGACGATCGGGTGCGCGACGCGCTGGCGCTCGCCCACGAGGTGCGGATGCGATGGTGCGGCCCGGCCGTCGAGGTCGAAGGGATCGTCTCGATCAAGACCGGCGGCTGCCCAGAGGACTGCCACTTCTGCTCGCAGTCCGGGCGTTTCGACACGCCGGTGCGCGCCGTCAGGCTCGACATCCCCGCGCTCGTGCGGGCCGCCGATCAGACCGCGGCGACCGGCGCGACTGAGTTCTGTTTGGTGGCCGCGGTCCGCGGCCCTGACGAGCGACTGATGGCCCAGGTCCGGGATGCGGTGGCGGCGATCAAGGCTGAGGTGGAGATCAACATCGCCTGCTCCCTGGGGATCCTCACCCGCGCCCAGGCTGAGGAGCTCGCCGGGCTTGGCGTGCACCGATACAACCACAACCTCGAGACCGCGCGCTCCCATTTCCCGGAGGTCGTCACCACCCACACCTGGGCGGAGCGGATGGAGACCCTCGAGCTCGTGCGCGAGCTCGGCATGGAGGTGTGCTGCGGCGGCATCATCGGGATGGGAGAGACGGTGGCGCAGCGGGCGGAGTTCGCGGGCCAGCTGGCGGCGATTGCGCCCGACGAGGTTCCGCTGAACTTCCTCGATCCTCGCCCGGGCACCCCTTTCGCCGACTTACCGGTGCTCGACACCCAGGATGCGCTGCGCGCGATCGCGACGTTCCGATTGGCGCTGCCGCGGACCGTCCTTCGCTTCGCCGGCGGCCGCGAGCTCACCCTTGGAGACCTCGGCACTCGGGACGGCATGCTCGGCGGGATCAACGCGATGATCGTTGGTAACTACCTGACCACACTCGGCCGCCCGCCCGAGCGTGACCTCGACCTCCTGGCCGAGCTCGCGATGCCGATCAAGGTCCTGTCGGAGACACTCTGAACGGGGACGCCGGATCACCGTATTGCGACGGGTGCGGCCGACCCGCGGCACAACCCGGACACGACAGGTGCCGCCGGCGACAGCTGACCGATCCGCCGCGCTTCTGCATCCGCTGCGGACGTAAGCTCGTCGTGCAGGTCCTGCCGCTCGGATGGACCGCCCGGTGCGTGAAGTGCGGCCCTCTGACCGACGTCTGACTCGCAGGCTCGTCCGAGCGCGGGGAAGCTGGACGACACCGACGCCCCAGATGACGCCTCCGATGATGCCGATCGCAAAGCGTTCAACGACGCTGATAACGCCGGGAACCCGACTTACTCAGCCCACAACTTGCCGGTGCGTCTCAGCCGGCTATCTGCGTGGGGTGGCGGTGAGCTCGGTCTCCCAGGCCTCGCCCAGAGCGATCGCCAGGCGCTCGCGGATCGTGCGGTTCTCGGCCTTCAGCCGCGCGATCTCGTCGTGCGCGCTGGTCAGCCGGGCTTGGAGTGAGGCGATCGTCGCGCGGTCGGCGGCCGGCCGGCGTGCCAGTTTGACCGGCTCTGCGGTGCGCCGCCGGCGGATCTCCTCGAGCAGGTCGGGCTGGTTGTAGATGTAGCTGCGATCAACGCCGGCCAGCGCCGCCACCCCAGACACGGTGACCGGTCGAGCGGCGCGGTCGAGCCTTGCGATCGCCGCGGTCACCGCGTTGCGGCGCTGGGTGCTGCGCTGGCGCTGATAGGCGGCGAGCGCCTCGGGCTGCGGAGCGCTCACTCGGCCAGCCGGTCCAGTCCGGCGATGATCCGGCGGAGATTGAGGACGTCGGGGCGGTTGATCTCCGCCACGCGCTCGTGCCCGGCGCGCTCGGCGTCAGCCACCCGCTGCTCGGCGCGCTCGAGCTGCTGCTCGAGCATCGGCCGGTAGCGCTCATCGGTGAGGAAATGTGGACATGAGTGGCACGCGTTGGGGTGCGGGCACGATTGCTGGATCGGTAGGCCGCACTCCCCGTCCGGGAGCGTCTGCTTGGCCCGGGCCAGCTGATGTTTGAGCCACGCCGCGTCGTCGTCGACCACGGGCGTGGTAAGCGCGACGCGCTCGCCGGCGGCGTTGATCCGCTCCCGCGTGGCGAGCCACTCCTGTTTGAGCGTCTGGTCGAGCATGTGCGCGTAGACGTCGGTCATCGCGCCGGACTCGTGGGAGAGGAATCGTTGGATCCCGGCCTTTGAGAGGCCGCCGTTGAGCAGCTCGGTCGCGATCGTGTGCCGGAAGCGGTGGGGTTTGAACTCGATCGCCCGGCCCGACTGCTCGCGGATGTCGCACTCGATCACCCACCGCCGAATCCGTCGGCGGACCTCCGAATCGCACAGATGCTTCTGCCCGTCACGGTTCGCGCGCTGCCCAGGCAGCAGCCACGGCGTGTGCGGGAACTGCTCTCGCGCGCGCTGTTGCTGGGCCCGGATCTCTTCGGCGACCTCGGCCGGGATCGGGACCAGGTCCTCCTCACCGCCCTTGTGATCCAGATAGATCAGCCACGGCTGCCCACCCGGATCGACGGCCAGGCACTCGAGCTTGAGCGAGCACGCCGAGCCGATCCGCAGCCCCGCGTGGCGCATCACCAAGAACGCGATCCGGGCGGGCGGGTCGGTCAGCCGCGCCCGGTTGCGCGCGTCGTCGAACTGGGCGGCGACGTGCTCGTCATAGAAGCGCGGCAGCCGCTTGGTCTTGCGCTGCACCAGCTCGCCGCGCAGATAGCACGCCGATGGCGCGAAGCTCTCGATCTCAAGCGCCCTGGCCAGTGACAGCATCGTGTCCAGCGACACCAGCCGGCTCTCCCGCTCGTTCTCGGAGTAGGGCAGCCGGCGCACGTGCGCGAGGTAGTCCTCCAACAGCGCCCGGTCGATCGCCCCCGGCCCACGGTCAAGCCGCTCGCCCGCCCAGCGCTCAAAATGCGCCATGTGGGTCAGCGTGCGGTGCGCCGAGTTCGGCCCGACACCTTGCCGGGCCATCCGCACCCAGGTGACCTCCTTGACGATCTCCCGCAGCCACCGCCGTTCAAGCTGCGTGAAGTCCATCCGCATCGGCATCTTGCGATGCGCAGCCTCGAACTGCTCATAGACCTCGCGCTCCCACACGTCGGCGTGACGGTCATCCAGACCCAGCGCGGCGCGCCGAAAGCGATCGATCACGCGGCGCACGAACGACGCCTCGCCGCGGTTGCCGAACTCGGTGCGGATCCGCGCCGGGTCCAGGTCGAGCACCGAGGCCACGCCGGCGCGCTCAAGACCCGTGAGCAGCGTGCACCATCGATCGCTACCAAGCACGACGGTCTGCTGCCCGTCGTGCCAGCACTGCAGGCCGTAGCGCAGCTCCGACTCCAGCGGCCCGCCCACCGCTAGGCGGTAGCGCGGCCGGCCGCGACGCTGGAACCGCAACGGGCCCGCCCCGGCCAGCCACCGCTGCCAGTCCCCGCCCCCGTGATCACGATAGTTGTGCAGATGGCCGTTGCACACATACACCCCGCCGCGGCCGTTCAGCGGTCGGCGGATCGGCAGCTCGCAGCCCTCCACCACGCAGTGCGGGCCGTAGAGCCACCGATCATCCGGATCTGCCTCAAAGACCGCAACGCGGAACTCCGGCCGAATTGCCGCGTCAAGCGAGGCCCGCCAGTCCGGCTCGGCGGGCAGGAGCCGCAGGGCCACGCCGCTGCTCACACCAGGCCCTTCATCCGCTCCAGCATTCCCGCCGCCTCAAGCTCGCGACGCAAATCCTGGGCGTCCAGGTGGCTGTAAATGTCCGCGGTGGTCTGGACACACGCGTGACAGACCGCCTTTGAGATCACATCGAGCGGCATGTGGTGACGCTGGGCGACCGTCACGAACGTGTGACGGAACATGTGCGGGTGAAAGTCGAACCCCACCCGCGCGCGGGTCCGGCGCACCAGCGCGTCCACCGCCCCGTAACGAAGCGGCGCGCCGATCTCCCCCGCCCACAAATTGATGAACACGTAATCCGAATCGATCAGGCCGTACTCCTCGGCCATATAGAGCGCGTGCAACCGCACCAGCTCGTCCGAGACGATCGCGAACCCGCGCGCGCCCTTGCCCCGGGCGCCGTTGGCGTTGTCCTCCCGCGGCACCAGCTCGACCCGCCGCTCCCACGTGCGCATGTCCTCATGGCGCAGCCCCAGCGCCTGCGAGACCCGCATGCCCGTCTCGGCCAGCAGCGCGAACAGAAACCGGTCCCGCAGCCGCTGCTGCGCGGCGATGATCGCCGCGATCTGCGCCAGCGTCAGCACCTTGGGTAGCTCACGCAACGTGCGCAGGCGACCGGTCCGGGCGCGGGAGGAGCCCTTCGCGATCCCGTAGAGGAACGGGCGGTAAGACCCCCGGCCGCACCGGCCGCGCTCGACCAGCGCAGCGGCGACCGGCACACCATGGCGGGCGTGAAAGTCATAAAAGCCCATCACCGCCGACAGCGCCCGATTGGTCGTGCTCGGCGACCGCGCCGGCCGAGCACCCGGCAGCAGCACCACGTTGTCGGCCGGGCGGCGCAGCCACGCCGCGAAATCGCCCAGATCGGCCACGGCGACCGTGTCCCACACGAGCCCGCGATCGGCGAGGAACTCGAAGAACAGCCTCAGATCATGCGCATACGCACGCAGCGTGTTCGGTGAGCGCTCAATTCGGTGCAGATACCGCAAGAACCCCGCCGCAGGCTCGACCTCTCCGCCATCGGCGTCGAGCACCGTCCACGCCTCCCGCCTGTCCGGCAGCGAGACACGTTGGGCGATGTGCGAGGAAGGCAAGGTTGAGTGACCCGGGAGGGGTGGTCGGCGGGCGCGCAGCGCCCACGCCACGGCGCTTCGCCCTCCGGGCTCAGCCCCGCGGCGAGGGCGCTAACCACACCGCTGGAGATAAAGCGTCGCCTACGAGTCGGACAGAACCCGCAATCCACATAGACGACGGCCATATCCGGGCTGGAGATAACGTGCGAGTCGAGCGTGCGCGTGCGTGCCTGCGTGCCGAGCCCCCACACGTCGCGGAGCAGCTCCTCGCGAGTGAACACGCGTGTCGGGTCCGCGATCAGCGCCCGGAGGAGCTCGTATTCCTTCGCGGCAAGCGCGACCGGCCGCTCACCCACTCTCACCTCGCGGGTTCGGTGATCAACGCTCAGCGCCCCGACCCGGCTGAGCGTGCGGGGTCGCGGCTCGCTCGCCCGGCGCAGGAGCGCGCGGATCCGTCCGCGCAGCTCCGGGTAGGAGAACGGCTTGGCGACCACGTCGTCGCCGCCGCGGTCGAACAAGCGAACGCGCGCGAGCTCGTCCGCGCGCGCGGTCAGCACGATCATCGGCGTGTGCGGATCGAACTCGCCGACCGTCGCCGCTCCGCGGCGCACCGCGTCGAGCAGCGCGAGCGTCTGACCGTTCAGGTCGGCAAGGACGAGCTGCGGGCGGTGCGTGCCCAGCAGCGCCAGCGCGCGCCGCCCGCTATCGGCCAGCAGGACCTCGTAGCCGTCCGCCGCCAGTTGCTCGGCGAGGAAGGCGCGCGTGTGCTCGCTCTCCTCGACGATCAGGATCAGCTGTGAACTCATCGAGCAGTCCTTTCGTTTGTAGGTACCGGGCGCAGCCCGATCTGCTCCCCGCTCGGAGAGCACGTCGAAGCGCCCGACAGTCGGGGGTCCGTCAGCGGCGGCCTGGCCCGCCGCAGCGGGCCCGGTGCGAGCAGCCGAACGCCAGCCGCACCTGTGCCGGCCGAAGGCCCCGTCGGTCGAGCACGCCGCGAGCGTGCTCGCACCGGATGCGCGCCATCGGCACGCTCGTTCCCAGTCACGCCGGCCGGTCAGCGCCAGAACGCGCGCTGCCTGACCGCGCGAGCGGGCACGGCCGGGCGGGTTCGCTGCGCGCTGCGCACCGCGCAGCGCGGCAGGCGCGCGATGATCGCGTACGCGACGCACGCTGCCAGCGCCAGATCCGGATCGCGCCTCGCTCGACGCGAGCTGCGCGCCGCATCGCGACTGATCGCCCACAAAGACCGCCGCGCGACCGCGCCAACCTCGACGATCTGACCGCCATGCAGCGCCCGCTCGAGCTCCTGGCGCTCGCCCTCCCATGCTCTCGCGCCGAAGTGCGCCAGCGCGGCGAGCGCGTCCGCGACGGACGCCACCTCACCCGCCCGCGCGATCCGCTGCCGAGCCTCCGCTCGCGCCTCATCCGCTGCCTGCCGGCGACGCTCCCGAAACGCCGCGATGTCACGCTCCCGCCGCGAGGTGCGCTCAGCTTCGGCCACTCGCGCCGTCTCGACGATCACGCGCTGTCCCGCGGACGCGCCCGCGGACTGTAAGCCTGCCGGTAGTTGCTCTGCGTGCCGCTGGCCGGCCGGTCGCTCGTCGATCGTCGGCGTTGCCCGTGCGAAGCTGGCGGGGTGGTCCAAGCTCGCGGTCGCGGTGTCCCGGTCGTGGCGCTCGAGCGCCACGGCCACGATCCGGTCGAGCTCCGCTTCGACTCGCTCCTGCGCCGCGCGCTGGATCCCCGACGGCGCCTCCGGCGGCGTGCCGGCCTCCGAGTGCTTGCGCTCGCGAGCGTCGCGGCGCTCCTGCTTGCGCGCGATCCTGGCCTGTCGGCGCTCGCGCACGAGCTCTCGCCGCCCTGAGTCGGCCTTCAACATCGAACCCATAAGGGCCTCCTTGTGGATGTCGTTGAGCGAGCCCGTCGTGACGGGCTCGCGGGTTTGTTAGTCCGGCTCGCGTCACCCCACGCGAGCCGGTCCTCCTACACGTCCGAGCCCGACGCGCCTGCTCGCTCTCGAGAGCTGGCGGCCTCCGCCGGATCAGCTACGCGCGTCGCGCGATCGGCGTCGTGCCGGCGCGGGCGCTACTCGTCGTCTGCCGGCTCGACGCTCGGGGCCGGATTCAGCTCGCCCTCCCAGAAGGCCTGGGCCGGCGATGCGCCGGATGCCGCCGCAGGCGCGGTTCGCCCGCGTTCCACGAGTGCGTCAAAGTCGGAGCGGCGCACTCGCACGCGCCGACCGACCCGCAGGGCCGGAAGCGTTCCGTTCTCTATCCATTATCTGGACTTGCGGGTTATGCCGACCAGGTCCGGGGCGCGGGGGTCGCAGGGGCTGCCGATGTGCGTGGAGTTCGCATAATCGGGGCGCTGTCCCCCGGCGGCGGGACCCGCAAAGACTGCCTCCGTTTCGCCCCGAGCGGAAATGAGCGGCCCGGTTTGCAAGACGGGTTACGGCGCAACTATTCTCGCGACGATGAACCGTGCCGGAGGTTCTGGAGCCCTCGCGGTGCTCTTGGTCATGGCAACAACGGTCGGTCTCGCGTCCTGTGGAAGCTCGGCCTCTACCAATGGCGCAACGGCCTACGCTAGCTGCCTGCATAAGGAGTTCGACCCCTCCTCCATCGCGGCGCGCGTGGCTTGTCAGTCTGAGGCTCAGCGCAGCTGTCCGAAGGGTGTGACTTTCTACCCACGGTTTGGGTGCGGCTTGCCCCGCAGTGTGAGGGTCAAGTTCCTCAATGTCACGCGCAAGTTCCTCCCCGGGTGGATCGCCTGCGTCGCGAGAAATGGATACCGGCTCCCGACACCGAATACGTCCGGCGGGGGGACGGTGTTCCCAACCGCCATTCAACGGAACAGCAAGTACCGGGCAGCCGCGAAGCACTGCGTGTCGATCGAGCGTCGAGAGATCCAAGCGCTCACGCTCGCAGCACGCTCCTAGTGCGCGCGTTCGAGAGCGAGCGGGCGCCCGCGATGCAGCGCTCGCGTCCGGAACATGTCGCCAGGGTCGCAGGGGTCGCCCGCTGGTTCGCGTCGATGAGGAGCGGCCGGCCTTTCGGTGTCGCTAACGGTTGGCGTTGGGTGCAGTCGAGTCATCGCGGAGTCTCGGGAGGGCGGCCGCGCCGCGTCGACCGGCTCGTGGAAGTCAGCGTGTTTGCGGAGAGGTTCGTTATGCCGAGCCTCGCGCGGGCGTCCGGGCTGGCCGTTGGGTAGCGGCATCCTCGCGGGTCACTGCATCGGCTAGTTCGCCGGCGGCTTCGGAGAGCTCGCCGAACGCGTCGGCGACTGCGGCCGCGTCACTGCTGGTGATCGCCTGGTTCAGTTGGGCGACCGCGGTGTCGAAGCGTGACCACAGTTCGGTGGGGCCGCGGCGCCCGGTGCCGGGCCGAAGCTCATAGGGCGGTTCGGCGCTTTCAGCGCCGGGGATCGGTCGCCAGAGGAGGCCGGCGGAGTGGGCGTGTTCCCAGGCGACCTGTTCGTCCGCGGCTGCGTCGGACAGGGCCCTGAGCCTTGAGGCGAAGCCTGGGTCGGGGGGCGCGAGTTTGTGTGCGCGCATCGCCTCAGCCCAGCTGTTGCCGGCTTGGCGGACCGCGCGCATGATCCGCGCGCGCTCACGGTCAAGGTCGGTCTCGAAGCTCACCCGTCGGCCTGCGGCTCATCGTTGTCGGGCTGGGGCGGCTGCGCGATGGCGACGGCTTCGCCGCTCCAGAAGTCGTCGCCGCTTGGGCCCTCTGGTTGTGCGGGGTTGTGGCTGGCGCGACCGGTATAGCCCTCGTGCACGAGGCGGTCGAAGTCTGCGCGTCGGATGCGGACGCGGCGGCCGATCCTGACGGCTGGGAGTTGGCCCTGGTCTATCCAGTTCCTCAAGGTCTGGGGGTTGAGCTTGAGCAGCTCGGCGACCTCCGCGACCGTCAGGAACTCATCGTTTGCCCCTTCCATCCTAATTGAGTCTAATTGACTCTCGGACGGATCGGATAGACCAAAATAGAGTGGGCTGAGATGTTGGTCTCGCGGTCCTGGCGTCGGTTTTCTTGCCGACGACGGCTTGCGTTCCGTCTCCTTTCGCGGGTCAACCGAGAGGAAGGAGTCGGGTCGTGCGTGATGGCGTGTTGGTGGCGGAGGTCCGGGTGCGTGGACCGCTAGCCCTCTACGCAGCCGGGTTCGCCGCGAGCCTGGCTGATCAGGGCTATGTGCCCGGGTCGGTGCATTTGCAGGTGCAGCTGATGTCACAGCTCAGCCGTTGGCTTGACGGCGAGGCGCTGGGGGTCGATGGGCTGAGCGAGCTTGCCGCCGAGCGGTTCATCGCCGCTCGGCGAGCGAGGGTCGAGCGGCTGTTTCGCTCCCGGCGAGCGCTCGAGCCCGTGATGACCTATTTACATGGGCTTGGCGTGACGCCGGCACCGGTCCTCGCGCCGCTCATGCCGGTCGAGGAGCTCATCGAGCGCTATCGCCGTTATCTGCTGGCCGAGCGCGCGCTGACCCCGGGGACAGCCACGGTTTACGTGACCGCGATCCGTCCGTTCATCGCGAGCTTTGACTCAGGCGAGCGGCTTGAGCTCGAGCGGGTCACCGCAGTCGAGGTGAACGCGTTCGTGCTCGCGGAGGTCAGGCGGCGTCCGGGAACCTCGGTCCGCTCGGTCGCGACGGCACTGCGCTCGCTGCTCACATTCCTGCACCTCCAAGGACTGGTGCCGCGATCGTTGACGGCCGCGGTGCCGGGCGTCGGCGCGTGGCGCCAGGCCGGACTACCTCAGCCGCTCGATCCCGGCGAGCTGCGCCGCCTGCTCGCCAGCTGCGATCGACGGACGGCGGTTGGCCGGCGTGATTTCGCGATGCTGTTGTTGATGGGCCGGCTGGGGCTGCGTTGCGGTGAGGTCGCCGGACTGACGCTCGGAGACATCGACTGGCGCGCCGGCGAGCTGACCGTTTACGGGAAAGGCCGCCGCGACGATCGCTTGCCGCTGCCGGTCGACATCGGCCGTGCGCTCGCCGCGTATCTGCGCCGCGGCCGGCCGCCTGGGGCACTTGACCGCACAGTGTTCGTGCGCACGCTTGCGCCGCACCGCCGGCTGACCTCGAGCGGGGTGAGCCGCGCTGTGCATTACGCGGCTGAGCGGGCCGGACTGGGGCCGCTGGGCGCGCATCGGCTGCGGCACACCGCCGCGACCGAGTTGCTGCGCGCGGGCGCGACACTGCCCGAGGTTGGGCAGGTGTTGCGTCACCGCCGCGTGTTCAGCACCGCGATCTACGCCAAGGTCGACGACGACGCGCTGCGCCGCCTCGCCCGCCCCTGGCCGGAGGCTCGGTCATGAGCCCGCTGCGCCAACACCTCAATGACTACCTGCAGATCCGCCGAGCGCTCGGGTTCAAGCTCGAAACCGACGGCAAGCTGCTCGCCTCGTTCCTCACCTACATGGACGCGGCCGACGCTGAGACGGTCACCGTCGCCCTCGCGCTGCGGTGGGCGACCCTGCCCAGCTCCGCCAAGCCCGTCTATCACGCCAAACGGCTGCGCGCGGTCCGCGGGTTCGCTCGCTACCTGCACACGCTCAACCCCGCCCACGAGCTCCTCGCGACCGACCTGCTCGGCTCCGGCGGCTGGCGACGGCCCGCCCCCTACATCTACAGCGACGATGAGATCGTCGCGCTGATGGGCGCGGCAGGCCGGCTCAAGACCCGGCTCGGTTCAGCGACGATGCGAACGCTGATCGGGCTGCTCGCGGTCACGGGAATGCGCGTCGGCGAGGCGATCCGCCTCGACCGCGACGACCTCGACCTCGAGCACGCCCGGTTGATCGTGCGCCAAAGCAAGTTCGGAAAGTCCCGCCAGCTACCGCTGCACCCGACCACGATCACCGCGCTCCGCGAATACCTCGCCACGCGCGACGCGCTCAGGCCCAAGCCGCAGACCCAGGCGTTGCTGATCGGCACCTGGGGCAGGCGCCTCACCCGTGACGTGGTCCAGTCGACCTTCCGTCTGCTCCGACAGCGCATCGGGCTCAGAGCCCGGCCCGGGTCCGCGCCCCCGCGCGTGCACGACATCCGCCACAGCTTCGCCGTGCACACGATGCTCGACACCTACCGCTCCGGCGGAGACCCCAGCGCCTGCACGTCGGCCTTAGCCACCTACCTCGGGCACGCCGATCCCGCGGCCAGCTACTGGTATCTGTCCGCCACGCCGGAACTCCTCGCGCTCGCCGCCGCACGACTCGAAGCGCACCAGACCAAGGCGACACGATGACCGCGCTCGCACCCACACTCCAGGCGTTCTTCACCCAGCGGCTCATCGCCCAGCGCCGCGTCAGCCCGCGCACGATCGCCTCCTACCGCGACACCATGCGCCTGCTGCTCCAGTTCGCCCACAAACGCCTGCGCACCCCGGCCGCCCAGCTCGACCTCGAACAGCTCGACGCCGACCTGATCGCAGCATTCCTCGAACACCTCGAAGATGAGCGGGAGAACACGATCGGCACGCGCAACGCCAGGCTGGCCGCGATCCGCTCGCTCTACAAGTTCGCCAGCCTCCGCCACCCCGAACACGCCGACCTGATCGCCAGAGTGCTCGCGATCCCACCCAAACGCCACGACCGCACAATCATCACCCACCTAACCGACCCCGAGATCCACGCGCTGCTCGATGCGCCTGACCCGAAGACCTGGATCGGACGCCGCGACCGCGCGATGCTCGCCCTGGCAATCGAGACCGGCGTGCGAGTGTCAGAACTGACCGGCCTGCGATGCGGCGATGTCCACCTCCGCGCACCAGCGCACATCGCGTGCCACGGGAAGGGCCGCAAAGACCGCATCACCCCACTGACCAAACCCACCGTCGCCGTCCTCCGCACCTGGCTCACCGAGCGCGCCGGACTGCCCGCCGATCCGCTCTTCCCAACCAGCCGCGGAACACCCCTCACCCGCGACGCCGTCGCCCGACGACTAACCAAACATGCCAGCACCGCCGCGCACCATTCCGCGACCTTGCGCGGCAAGAAACTGACCCCGCACGTTCTCCGGCATTACGTGGACGGCTGGGTTATGTGGCCGGCTGGCGTGTTTCCCTTGCTGGGCCTGTCGCCGGGGCCGGTTCCGGCCACATAATCCGGGCGGTTATCGGCAGATCTGGTCGAGCCATTCGAGGAGATCTCGGTCGGCCGTCCAGCTGGGCAGGAGTTCGGGGGTGAGTGACTCGTAGGCGTTCTCGATGGCTTTGCGTTTGGTCTCCGGGTCGGCGCGGGCGTAGATGTCGGTTGTTGAGACGTCGGCGTGGCCGAGCAGGTCGCGGATGTAGATCACGTTCACTCCGGCTTTCAGCAGGTGCATCGCTCGGGTCCTTCTGATCACGTGCGGGGTGATGTTCAGCCCGGGCGCGTAGCCGGGGTCGCGGCCGCGTAGGGATTGGACGTGCCTGGCGAGAATCTTGGTGACGCCCCAGCGGGTCAATCGGGTCTGGTGGGGACCTTGGAACAGCGGGTCGGCGTCTGCGCCGACGCCGGGATGACGGGTGCGCCGGTGCAGGTAGTCCTGCAGCAGTCGGGCGGTGGGGTCCATCAGCGGGACGCGCCTGGTTTTGGAGCCTTTGCCGTGCAGCGTGATGAGCATCGGGCGGGCCGCGCGGACGTCGGCGGTGTTCAGGTCGCAGATCTCTTGGACGCGGGCGGCGGTGTCGTAGAGCGTGGAGAGCAGGACGGTGTCCCGCAGCCCGCGCCGGGTGGCCGGGTCTGGCTGGGCGAGGAGGGCTTTGACCTCGTCGCCGGTGAGGTAGCCCATGTCGGTGGCCGGCGTCTTCTTCTGCTTGACGGCGAGGATCTGGGTGGCTTGGTCGAGGAACTCTGGACGCTCGATCGCGGTGTACCGGGCGAACGACTTGATCACGGCGAGGCGCTGGTTGCGGGTCGCCGGCGAGTTACCGCGGTCGGCCTCCAGCCAGTCCAGGAAGGCGAGCACCCTGGTCCGGTCGAGGTCGGCGAGGCGCAGCTTTTCGGGTGGGGTTGCCTGCACGTCGCGGAACCAGATGAGCAGCAGTTTGATCGCGTCTCGGTAAGACGCGATCGTCTGGGGGGACAGGTCCCGCTCGCCGGCGAGGTGCTCGGTGAGGAACTTCGACAGCCAGCGGCCGGCCAGATCCCCGCCGACAGGGCTAACGCGGCTCACTGCTCGGCTCCTTCCCGCGCGACCGGGTCCGGGATGACGTACCCGAACCTGGCTTGGACCATCTCGGCGACATCTGGGTACGCGTCGGCGGTCAACTGCAGGTAATACTGGGTTCCCCGCAGGTCGCTGTGGCCCATGTATGCCGACAGGTAGGGCAGCATCACCGCTAGGTCGGTGCCGTCGGCCGCCCAGCGGCGCAGGTTCTGGACGGCGAACCCGTGACGCAGCGAATGGATGTGCGGGCCACCCGGGAAATGCGGAATGTCCGCATCAGCGAGGTAGCGACGCAACCGGTTGTAGATCGTGGACTTGTCGACCGGTCTGGCCGGATCGCCGGTGTGGAACAGATGGTGGGCGGGTTCCGGGTCGGGGTGCGCGGCCGCGATATATGCCTCCAGCGTGTCGGCGAGGCGCCGGGTGACGGGCACGATCCGGTTCTCACGGTTCTTGCCGTCGCGGACCTCGAGCGTCGCGCGGGCAGCGTCGAGATCGCGCAGTTGCAGGTTGAGCGCTTCTGAGATCCGCAGCCCGGTGGCGTAGAGGACCCGGAACAGCACCGGGTCCACCAGCGGCCGGTTGGACATCTCCGACAGCGGCTGGGTATCGATCGCGTCAAACAGGCGACAGATCTCCTCGTCGCTGAACACGTAAGGCGGCGGCCGGTGCCGCGTCTTCACTCGGGTCAGCGTCGGCGGCGCCCACGCCGGCCAGCCGAACTGGCGGGCGTGTTCTGCCAGGTCGCGCAGGACGATCTCCTCGCGCCGGATCGTCGACGCCTTGAGGTGGCGGCCGTAGAGGAACCCCTCGACCGCTTCTTGGATGATTGACCCGTCCGCGTACCCCTCACGGCGGCAGTGCTCGGCGAACTGCGCCAGCACCCGTGCTTGGCGGTCGTACCGGAACCCGCCGGCGCGGCGCACCGCGACGAGCGTGTCGATCAGTTCGGGCAGCGTCGACGCGGTCATGACCGCGCCCCTGCGTCGAGGACATCTTCGACATCGAGCGCGCAGCGACGCAGATGCAGGGTGTCGAGCCTGAGGTAATGCGCGGCGGTCGTGGCGCCCGCCGCGTGACCCAGAACCGCGGTCACGACCGGCGGCGGCGTGTCGGTCTGGAGCATCGCGACCGCCAGCGCTCCGCGTAGCGAGTGCAGGCCGTGCGACCGCCCGGACCCGAACACGATCCCGGCGCGCCGCGCGTAATAGCCAAGCCGGCACCCCGCCGACGTGGACGAGCCGAACGCGGTGAACGGATAGCGATGTTTGACGAACACCTGCCGGCAGGCCGCCTCAGGCCGGCCGTGCCGGATGTAGTCGATCACCGCCCATCCGACGTCGCCCGGCAGCGCCAGCGTCAACGGCACACCGGTCTTGTGTTGCGTGAACGCCAGCGTCTTGGCGCGCCAGTCGAACCACCCGAGCTCCAACCGGCGCAGGTCCCCGACCCGCAAACCGAGCCTGACGGTCAGCAACACCATCGCGTAGTCGCGTTTCCCGATCGCGGATTGCCGATCGATCTGCTCCAACACCAAGCGGACCTCCTCAGCCGTCCACGGGTGCGGGGCCGACTGGCCGCGTCGGGGATAGCGCTGCGGCGGGAGCCGCCGGGCCAGGTCCTCCCGGATCTGCCCGTTCCGGTGCAGGTAGCGCAGAAAGTCAGCCAACCCCGTACGCAGCAACCCGGTCGTCTTCGGGGCGTAGCGCTGGCGTTGGCGCCGAGCCCAAAACCCGGCCAAGTCCCGGGCCTGCGCCTGCTCGAGGGTTTCCCGACCAACCTCCTCGAGATAGGCGAGGAACCGGTCCGCAGCGCGCTGCTTCGTCACGACGGTGGCTTCGGCGTTACCCCGCCGCCGGCACGCCCCCAGGTACTCGTCCCTGGCCGCCCGGAAACGCGCTGGACAGCGCTCAACCGGCGGCGTTGTCGCCTGCCCCACCACCGGGACGCCTCCAGCCAAGGTCTCCATCAGCAGGATCAACGGCCGGCGTGCGAGCTGGGCCCGTCTGGCACTGGTCGGCTCGCGCAAACCCGCGAGCCTGCACCCGGACCGCTCGAAGATGAAATCAAGGCAGTCCACCTCGGTCGGGACCGCCCGGCCGCGAGCCTCGAGAAACCCAGCGAACGCATTGAACTCCGCCTGGTGACGCTTGATCGTCGCTCTCGATCGACCCGCCGTCATCAACGCGACGATCACCCGCCCCGACGCGTCGCGGACCACTGTTGCCTGCATGAGAATCGCCTCCCTGATCGTGGTGAACAGGGGCGCGATTCTTCGCCGCGCTCAAGGCGTCAGCGGGCGGCCTCCCACACGCACGACCCCCACGTTATGTGGCCGGAACCAGCCCCGGCGACAGGCCCAGCAAGGGAAACACGCCAGCCGGCCACATAACCCAGCCGTCCACGTAATGCCGCTTACGTGGAATTCCACGTAACCGGCACACCGCAGCGATGCGCCTCCTGCACGCCGGCGTCGACACCACAGTCATCGCCTTATGGCTAGGCCACGAATCGGTCGAGACCACCCAGGTCTACCTCCAGGCCGACCTCGCGATCAAACAACGCGCGCTCGCTCGCACACGACCAGCCGGCATCAAACCCGGCCGCTACAAGCCCCCCGACAAGCTCATCGCCTTCCTCGAAGCCCTCTGATTATCCGAACCAAACAACAGCCTCGGCAATCGCGACGCGTGAAGACCGACCTAACAGCTGAGATCAGTCCAGATAATCCGGCCGTCCAGATAATGGATCTAAGGCTGAATTCCGCCTTAGATCCAGTTCCTCACGGTCTGTTGGTTCAGCTTGAGGATCTGGGCGATCTCGGCGACCGTGAGGAAGTCATCTCCGCTCGTGCTCACCGGACTTCGACCCCTGTCCTACTTGATGGCAGCTCGAACCTGCGCGGCCATCGCGGCGCGCGCGGCTTTCACGTCTCTGGTCCACGGCGTCTGAACGTCCTTCAGGTTGAGCGGCGGCAGCCAGTGAGCGAGCGCCCGCTTCTCGATCTGCTCAAGCGGAGCCCTTCCGTCGCTCGGCCACACCGCAATCCGGAGATTCAGCCGCATCCACTCGGTCAGCCGCCGGTCATGTGCCATCGGCAAACCGTAGTTCGCCGGACGCTCCGGGTTAGCCGGGTTCCTCGGCTGTGGCACAAGCTTCAGCGGTCGATGCAGGAGCGCAGCGAATGATCTGCGGAGCGTCGAGGAGCCCGTCCGGCCATCGCCGAAATGGGTCCGAAGATCTCGACTCACGAGACTGTCCTCCGCCTTGCCGACATACAGCGGCCGGTCGTCGGGCGGCTCGCCGAGGGTCAGCTGTCTCCAGACCTTGGCATCCGCGTGGATCGCGTACAGCCCAGGGCGATCCGGCACGACGGTGGCCGCATCATGCATCGGCACACCCGGACCGTCCAGAGCCCGGAGCACATCGTCTGTCCTCAATGGCACGACTGCCACCCTAAAGCAGTCGACTCAAGGACTAATCGTCTTGGGCGAGTAGCGCCACCCTCGCTTTGACCGCCCCGTGAGCATTCGGGTCGAATCCCTCTGGCCACTTCGTTCCGTCGTCGTAGTACGCGCTGCGTAGGCTCGTCTCTTGAAGGTCGGTGTCCCGTAGGTCCGCCTCCCGAAGGTCCGTTTCGTCGAGCTTCGCTTTGTCGAGCTTCGCCTCCCGGAGGTTCGCCCTAGATAGGTTCGCCCCGGTGAGATCTGCCTCAGTGAAGTTGGCCACCACGAGGTATGCCTGATCGAGTCTCACCGAGTGGAGGCTCGCCCCGTTGAATCTGGCCCCGGACAGGGTCGCTCTTCTGAGGTCAGCCCCCCCGAGTTCCGCGCCGGTGAGGTACGCCCCCGCAAGATTCGCTCCTGCGAGTACTGCATCGGGGAGACGAACCCTCGTGAGCTTCGCAGTAACGAGTTCTGCCCCGCTTAGATTCACCTTGGTAAGTTCCGCTTCGGTGAGGTCTGCCTCGATGAGGTTTGCCGCCGTGAGATTCGCCCCGGTGAGGTCCGCCCTGGTGAGATTCGTTCCCCTCAGGTACGCCTGCTCCAGGTTCGCCTCCCTCAGGTTCGCCTGCTCCAGGTTCGCCCCCCTCAGGTTCGCCCGCTCCAGGTTCGCCCCCCTCAAGTTCGCCCGCTCCAGATTGGCCCCCCTCAAGTTCGCGCCGTTGAGAACAGCCTCCTCTAGATCAAGACGGGGATTTGTGTCGAATTCACGCTGCTGACGCCGTATACGCCCCAGCACAACGACGACAGCCTGGACATCCGTGGCAGGGCCGCCGCTGACCGCCATTTCTTCGCTCGTTCTCAGCTTCGGCGCCGTGGGCTTGAACGCACTGGCCTGCTGCGCCCCGGCAGGTGGCACCTCGGCGTGAGCAGGCTGTCGCGCGTGCTCGCGGACGTATGCCGTGAGGATCTCCGCGATGGGGCCGAGGTCGTCGTACGACTCATGGGCAAGCCTTTCCAGCGCATAGATACCGCCAAGCCGAACGTCGAGCTTGTCGCTGCCGAGCTGGTCGACCGCACGGGTGAAACGTTCTGTGATCTGGCCCTGTCGATTCAGTTCGTGCCCTTGACGGCCGAGAGCGAAGGTGCGCGCGGTGTAGATCGCGCCCACAACCGCGATCCCGCCTGCGAGCAATGCGAGCAATGCCGTTCGGACTTGTCCGACCTCCTGGGCCCGCTGATTTGCGTTAAGACCGCCGGTCGAAGCGAGCCAGTGGGGAGCCCAAGTGATCACGGTCGGGATCAGCGCGACAAGAAGCAGCATCGTGCCGACAACAAAGACGATCATTCGAGCCGGTTTGGCCTTGATCCAATCCCACGCTTGCTGCAGCTGCATCGCGCGCCAACTATCGCTCATTGAGCGGGGCCGCGAGATCAGACCTGTGACCGCGGCGCCACGACCGTCAGCTGCGCCGCTCGACGGCTCCTCGACCTCCGACGACTCAGGCATCCGACCTGTCCCCTCTCAGCGAAGAACACGTCCGGAGACGATGCGGCTCGGGCCTTCAGATTATGTGCCCCACTCAGACCCCAGCGATGCTATCTGCCGGACTTCTCAATCCGAGAGGGCATAAGCCAAGAGTTCCCATGATCGCCTTCGCAGATCAGCACCTCACAACTGCGTACCAGCGAGCGCACTCGCTCTCCGTGCCGTCGCTCCACCGCACGACGGCACGGCGACTGGCGAGCGCGGCGGGCGGGAGCTCCTCGAAGCGCAGGACTTCCTCGACGACTGCGCGCGCGCCGTTCACCATGACATCCCTGCCGTGGGGGACGGTTGCATTCCGGTGCAGCGCACCGCTACGGCAGCTCCCCGCGGTCGTCCATCGCGAGCAGCTCGGCGAGCGGCGGCAGGTTGCCGGTGTCGATCATCGCTGCGATCGACGCCTCGTCGAGCAGCCTCCGATCGCGGGTCAGCACGCCCAGCAGGTGCTCTCCGTCGTCGGTGTGGACGACGATCGCTCCGCCTTGCTCGAGCATCTCGAGCACCTCGCTCTGGTGCTCGCGCAACTCCGAGACTCTCATGCCTCTCGCCGGGTGCGGCAGGCCGTCATCGGACATGATTCGATGGTACGCCGCCGCGGAGATGAGAAAGGCGTTCATCTCGATCCTCCTTTCCTTCGCGATGGGTCGAGCAGCGCCTCGAGCCGGCGGCTCGCGAGCTCGTAGGCGTTCGGGTCGGTTGGTTTCGTGTGGCCTTGAGCGACCGCGAGAACGACCACGAGCCGGATCTCTGACTGCGGTGCCTCGGGCAGCCAGTAGACGACTCGCCAGGCCGGACCTTGGCCGAGGTCCTCGTTGCCGCGACGCCTCGCCGGACGCCGGGCGCCGAACAGGTCGTCGGGCCGGTCGTGGCGGTCGAATCGGATCCGCCGGCATCCGTACTCGGCGAGCAGTCCCCGCTCGACGCGCGCGCCTAGGTACGGCTCGAGCGCGAGCCGCCGGATGTACTGCCGGGCGATCTGTGCTCGACGACGGTCGAGCGCGCCCAGTTCCCGCTGCACCTCCGGGTGCAGAGGAGCGATCAGGGTGCGCACCCGCGCACCTCCTTTCAAGCTCATTCGCAGAAAGAGAGAGGCCCGGAGGCCCGCCCGATGAAGGGCAGACTCTCCGGGCCCCAGGGACGCGGTCGCGGCCTAGAAGCCGCTCAGCAGGTCGAACCCGCCGCCGTCGCGCATCGTGACCAGCTCCATCACCCGCCCGTACGGGTCGCGCGATGTGAAGGAGAGCGCGTGCTGCCCGAGCTCGCGCTCGTAGCCAAACTCCATCGGGTCGGGCACGAAGTTCACCGTGCGGTCGAGCAGATAGGAGCACGGCTCGCGGCCGTCGAACCAGGCCATCGCCTTCACCTGGCCGAGCGTCGGCACGTGGTCGAGCCTGCGGTGCGCGAGCGCCAGCCGCACGATCGCGCGCGCGGTGCGGACCACGCTCCCGCGGTCTTTGCGTGCTGGCGAGGCAGACTCGCCGGCCACTGCGTGCGATCCGCCCGTTGTGGTGCTAGTTTCTTCGATCACCTATTGGTTCTCCTTGTGAGGATCTGCCGGCCCCGGAGGTTCCAGCTTCGGGGCCGACGCATTTGCAGGGGCGGTGAAGCGCCCGACGCCGTGCGGCGCCGGACCTCACTCAAACCAAGGCGTCACCTCCTCTTCACTTGACGTGGGCGGCCCGACCGGGCCGGCGAAGCTCTACGCGCGAGCGTCGGGCTGGCCGATGCAGGCCGCATCGGGCCGGCCGTCCGGATCACGCGCTTCCGCAGCATCGGACTCCGGCGGCTCGTGGGCGGCGCCGAATACCTGAACCCGGTGGCCGCGCTCGGCGCAGCCCGCCAGAAATCCCGCGTGCTCAGTCGCGAGCTCGCGGCTGATGCTGATCTCGATCATCACCACCTCCTTCACCGTCGTTTCCAGAGAACTGCCGGGCGCTTCGACGAGCCCGGCACAACCGGGAGTCCGAGCCAAGCCGTCGCTCGCGCTCCCAGCACAACCGCCCGGCGCGGATCCGGTCACAGATCGCTTCCCGCACCGGTCTGCCGAGGAGCCGGACCGCGATCGCAATCGCCAGCACCGCTCCCGCCAGCTCGAGCAGCACATGCGCGTAGGCGACCGCGAGCAGCACCACCGCCGCCGACCCCACAGGCCCCGGGCTGCGCATGCCCATCACAGCACCCCCACGCCGGCAAGCAGCGCCTGGATCTCCAGGCGCTCCAGTTCGGCCTCCAAGTACGGCGAGCCGATCACGGTCGCCTCCTCGAGCACGGCCCGGGCCGCCGACGACACGGCTGCCGCATGCACCACGGCAGTCTGCCGCTCGATCCGAGCTCGCCTCTTCGCCGTCAACGACCGGCAATCTCGGTCGCGGCTGTCGTGGGAGGCCGGCCACACGACCTCGCGGTCGAGCAGCACTTCGGGGAGCCCGTCGACACGGGCGATCAGCTGGGGAACCATGCGGTACCCTCCTAGGTGGATGTGGAGCCCCGTCCTCGCGGATGGGGCTCTGCTTTTGCCGGACACCGTCACGGCGCGGCGCTCCTCAACGACGAGCGGCCCGCGACCCCAGAAGCGAGAGGGTCACGGACCTTCTGGAGTAAGACTTGTGATCAGGCAAGCGGGCGCGAGCGAGCACGCGACGCCTGCGCGCGGCATCGCTGCAGCCGGGTGAGCCCGGGACTGCAGCGCGCGGATCGTGCTCCTCCACTCGCCCGCGATCTTCACGCCGGCGAGTGCGCAGCCCCAAGGGGCCTGTCGCGTAGCCGAGTCGCGCAGGGCGATGATCAGGCTCGAGAGGCGCGACGCGACTCGACCAAGTCAGCGCGGATGATCACGCCCAGGTCTCAGGGTTCCCCCTGACCTCCTCGGGGAACGCGACGTTCACGAAAGCGGCGTGTCGCACCAGCGGCTCTGGTGGCGCTTCAGAACAGTGAGCAGACCAACGGGCGCCGAGCCATGGGTCGCGGCGTGCAGGTAACGGAGCCGGTGGTCAAGAGCGCAGACGCAGGCTCGAAGCGGCAGTCGACCTCGACCTCAGCAACTTCATCAGCGCGCCCAAAATCGTCCCGTAAACCAGGCTCTTCCTATGTGCTGAGGGCGCCGATCCTGCTCAAAGAGAGCGCTACGGCTATGTCGGAAATCTCGACCCCGTCTGGAGCGGGGAGGTCGCCGTACCACAGCGAGCCATCAATCGAGGCCCCGGACAGTAGCACCCCCACCCGACGCGTCAACCACGAAACCCCAGCCAGCGCAGGCAATCAGGCGCTCACACGCAGCCCGGTCGGGTCCCGGCACCAACGCGTCTCCGGCGCCGGCAACCGGCTCGGAGCCATCCACGGCGCTGCGCCACGAGTTGGGCTAGTCACCGAGGGCAGCACCTGAACGACCCCAACCGGCCGGTGCTCACAACTCACGTGCTTGGGGGCTTAATCCAGTCTCCGTGCGAAACCCGCCACTACTTTGCCCGAGGTTCGCGAAAGGCGCTGCAAATAGGCCACTTTCGGAGGTCCGAGGGTCGCGAGCTTAGGGCGACCTCAAGCAAGCTACGCGCGATCGCCTGCTCGTTTGCGTGAGGCTGGAAATACGCTGCAACACCGGACCTTATGCGCCGGATTGCCGATCCGCCTTGGGCAACGGAGTGGCCACCAACGGCAAGGTAAGCCGCACCTTCCGCTGTGGAGCGAAAAAGGCGATCCAGCACGACCGGTAGTGATGGCCGCGGAGTGCGCCATGGACCGGCGTCGCGCTGGGACTCCGCGGCTTGCTGCTCCCGACGGCGACCCACGACTCTGTGGCCGATCATGGCCGACACCTGAACGACCTGGGTCGCCTTTTGGAGCAAGAATCGCGCGCGAGCAGTGCGATGCGAACGCGATCGCCTGCCGAGTCGTGGTCGGGTACCCGAGCTTCCGTTTGCCGCGCGTCACCATCGGACGACGGGGAGATCGTCGGCGTGTCCTGCGGGCGTCTCGCCGGATCGAAGCCAGAGCGCCAGCTGTCCGCAGCGGGTCCTGTCCGGACCGAGCGGAAGCCGAAGGCAGGCTCGGCTGCACGACCGTCGCCGTCGCCGCGGCGGTGCACACGTAAGTGTTGGACATCGCCGGTCGGGAGACCACTCCTCGTCGTCGCATGGGCCCACTCTTGCTCGGGCGAGGAAGGCGCACCTCGGAGTGAGGATCAGGCGAGTCGGTTGTTTGTCGCCGGCCACCACAAGGTCACGAGCCGCAGACGACAACTGGCGCAGCTGGATGAGCGTCGTCTCGTCGCCGTCCTTTCCACGCTCGTCTCACACACCGGAGCTAGGCTGCTGTCGATGACCGTCGATCCGCCGTTCGGAGAGGTCGTAGCCAACGAGGCCGTCCGTGCTGCGGCACCTCGGCGCGCGATCGTTGGCTGGAGCAGCGGATCGATCGGCAAGGCGGTCCCTGGTACGACAATGAGCTCCCGTTGTGCGAGTGGGACCTGTTCGCCACTACGCGGCGCACATGACCTCGAGGCAGTTCCGCGGCGATGAAGCCTGGCTACAGAGCTGAGACCACGGTCGTCAATACACAAAGGCGGCCAGATCGACGTGATGGCGAATTCTGGCCAGCTTCCGTCGACTAGGTCGTCGATGGTCCGACGGGGACCAGTTCGGCTCGCTTGCGGTGGGTCCGGCCTCCTGCACGGCGGGGCGGTTCGGTCGGAGGCGGTGCGCGATGGCCACCGGAGCCATTGCTTGTCGGGGCTGTCACGGGAGCACCGGGAAGCTTGAGCTGCTCCTCGCGCTCAGTCGATCCCTGACCACTTTCAGCGGCAAGTCGAGAACGGGCGATGTTGGCGTAGTGCTCGCTGATGTCGAAGCCGACGCAGCGACGCTTTAGCTGCCTCGCCGCCAGCGCGGTGGTGCCCGACCCCAGGAAGGGGTCCAGGATCACGTCGCCTTCGCGGCTGGAGAGCGCGATGCAGCGGGAAGGGAGCGCGAGCGGGTACTCGGCGCCGTGACCGTTCTTGCCCTGGGCGACCGGCAGGGTCCAGATGTCGGTGATCCGCTCCTGCGACTCGAATTGCGGGTTGGGCCCACCGATCTCGGGCTTCAGCTTCTTCCACTGCTCCTTGCGGAACAGGGGCGGCTTCGAGCCTGGGCTCAGGCACAGGATGTACTCGGCCTGCCGGGTCACGCGGTTGCGGGCCGATTCTGGGCTGGAGGTGTGCTTGCGCCAGGTGATGTAGCTGATCAGGCGATAGCCGATCCGGGATGCCCGTTCGGCGATGCGCGCCGGGATCGAGCATTGCTCCGCGTCGGCAAGGAACATGTGCCCGGCGCTGTGCCGGCAAGCCTCGTGTTCTGTCCAGCCCCGGTGGGATTCCGGCACGCCGCCCATTGCGTCGAGACGCTCACGGCCGTTGCCGCGGATGGGGGTGCGCGTGTTGTAGGTGTCGGAGATGTTCCACCACACCGAGCCGTCCGCGGCCAGCGCGGGCCGCAGGAGATACAGCACCTCGACGGTGTGGCGGATGAATCCTTCCGGGGTCTGCTCGAACCCGTACATGCAGTGCTCGCCGTCGGCCCACTTGACCCGACGGGTGTTCTCGTAGATCCGCATTCCCCAATAGGGAGTCGACGTCACGATCGCCTGCACCGAGCCAGGAACCAGGCTGCGGATCAGGTCGCGTGCGTTGCCGAGATGAACCTCCGGCTCGGTCTGCGCCCGCCCGTCGATCGTCGGGTCGCCGGCGGTTGGTGCGGCGGCTTGCTCGACCAGATATCCGGGGATCTGACTACGACGCACAAAGGTCTCCTGGTAGCCATCGACGTCGAGCAGGCCGATGATCTGCTCGATTGTCAATGTCCGGGGCTGTCCCCCTGGTCGCCCCAAGGCCCGGGCGATGAAGGCGGTGCTCATCCCGAGCACCGCGCTGGCTAGGCGGATTGTGACCTTGCGAGCGAGGTCCTCGGCGGACAGCCGGGCCATGCTGTCGGAGAGGCAGTCGGTCGGTGACTTCGGGTGGATGTCGTCGACCAGCGCCGTGCCCGGCTCGTGCATCGGGCGACTGTATCGCCCGGCCCGGCCCGACCCTGCTTCGCGACGGTGACCGTCGCGCCGCCGAACCCGGATGACCGGGGAAGAGCGCTGTTTCAGCTGCCGTGAGCGGTCAGCCGGTGCTTGCGCACGTACCCCTGGAGCCAGTCGACGCAGATCGACCACTCGGGGCTGATCTTCAGCTTCTGCTCGCGCCGTTCCTCCAGCATCAGCTCGATGCCGTTGAGCATGTCCGCCGCCGGAGCGAAGTGACCCGCGGGCCCTCCACCCTTGTACCGGGCCATCTCCGCCGTCGGCACGTAGTCCTGCAGTTCCCTGGGCCACTTGTGTTTCTGCAGACCGCTGGCCAGGAGCAGCGTGGTTACGTGCACCTTGTGATCGTCGGAGACCGGGATCGTGCGGGTACCGTCATGGTCGAACGGCACCTCCGTCACCTCGAACACGGAGGTGTACGACCGGGCGATCACGCTTCGCCATTCGCGTGTCACCGCCAGGTATTGTTCGATCTCGTCCCAAGTCCGTCCAGCTGCAGTCGCGGCCGCGCCGAGGGCGTGCCGTTGCTCATCCTCGGTCAAGCGCACAGCGTTGCCGTTCACCGCGAGGAGCACCCGCTCCAGCGGCGTGTCGCGCCGTCGCAGTCGGGTCGTCTCCGGGTCCTGCTGGCGCAACTCGAGGTACTTCGGCTCGACGCCCGCCCGTTTGGCGGCCTCAAAGCGGGCGATCCCATCGACGAACGTGCCGTCTGCGAAGCGGTAAATGGCCGCGTGCTTGAAGAAGCCGTGCTCCTGCATCGAGCGCACCAGGGCCTGGAACTCCGGCGAGGACGTCTTGTGGTGTGGAAGGTGCTTGGTGATGTCGAAGCGGCGGTCACGTAGGGTCGCATTGATCGCGTCGAGGCGCTCCCGGGCGGCGCTCAGACCGTGGGGATAGCGTCGGATGCTCTCGTCGGGAAAGCGAATCCACGCCTGCGGGTCTAGGGCGAGCGCGAAGCGGTCGTCACCGGGCGCTACCAAGATGCCGGCCTCGATGCAGATGGCGAGCTTCTCCTCCAGGTACGCTCGCTCACCGGTGTTATGCAGCTCCCGTGGAACTAGGACCCTCAAGCGACCGATCACCCGGTCGAAGAGCTCGTTGAAGGTGACTTCGTCGACACCGTCAGCGCGGGCGTCGCACATCGCGTCGTAGATCGACAGCCGTGTGGAGTTGTCGGGCTCCAGCTCCATCGGCGGCGCGATCGTCTCGATCGTTGCGGTCGTCAAGCGGCACCCCCACCGAGCGGCGCACCGGCGCCAACAAGGCTGTTCCCCCGCAGCTGGGTCAGTGCGAGGCCGAGCTGGGCGTGAACCCGCTCCATCCGGGCGATCGCGTCCGCAATCTTGTCTGGCGCCACGTCGACGAAGTCATCGGCCTCGAGACGCATCAGCGCTGCCAGGTGCGGAGCGGCGCTCAGGCTGCGACGACGGGTCGGCTTGAAGCCGGTGGCCATCGTCGCGATGTCGGCGGCGCGCGCGTCGCGGGCGTCGGCGATCAACAGCAGCGCCTCCGCCTCGGATGTGGCCGCGTTGACGTCCCTGACGATCTCCTTCGTGCTGGTCGTGTTCAACCGCGCGTCGATCGCCAGGCGTGTGGCCTCGATGAACACCGACTGCATCCGAATCTGCGAGAGCACCGCCTGCACCGTCTCGGGCAGCAGCTCGTACTGTTCTAGGAGTCCGGCCCGGGCTATCTTCGTGCGCCCCTCTTCGGCCCTGATCCAGCGGTTGAGGATCCCGGGCTTCGTGCCGGTCATTCGCGCGTACGAGCGGAGGTTGAGCTTTTGGCCCTCGCGGACGGCACCGATCACGAATGTGCGGATCTCGGCCGCGGTCATTGACTCCCCGTGGGACTGGTTGAGTTCGACCGAGAGGGCCCGGGCGATCAGCGGTGTCAGGTCGTCGCAGACATACGCGGCGATCGTGACCCGCTTCAGGCGCTCGGTCGCGGCCAAGCGCGTGTTGCCATCCACGAGCTCGCCAGCGTCGGTGATCACGATCCCCGGGAAGACCGCGTCGTTGCGCATCTGCTCGACGTAGCGGTCCACCATGTGCTTCGGGGCCCGGTGGGCGCTCAGTCGGACCTGGTTCCCCTCGACCGTGCGGATCCGGTCGACGAGGAAGCTCGGCTCGAACGTGTAGTTGATCTGGCGCCGATGGAGGCGCTCCTCGATGTGGGGTGACCTCGCAGGGTGCATCGCCCCCCGCGAGGTCCCGAATGTGACCGGAGGCATCGAAGTCCTCCCTAGGCCGCCGCAGCAGCGGTCTCGAGGGGCGCCGAGTCCTCGGAGGGAGCGGCCGGCTCGGTCACGTTCCACTCCCGCTCGGCGCGCGCGACTACGGTCTCGAGGCGATCGCGGAGCTCCTTGAGCCGGGCGAAGGTCTCCGGCTGCTTCTCAGGCGCGACGTCGAGCAGGTCGTCGACCTCGAACCGCAGGAGGCCACCGATGTGCTGCGCCGAGCCGCGGCTGGCACGGTCGGGGGAGAACCCGGAGGCGACGGCACGGATCTCGTCGGCCAGGGACTCGCGCTCGACCTTGATGATCTGCAGCGCATCCTGCTCCGACTGTGCGTTGTTGACCTGGGTGACGAGCTTCTTGACCTGCGCGGTGGGCATCTTCGCCTCGGCCGCCAGGTTTGTCAGCGCGGCGAAGGCGGAGCTAAGCCGAATCGCCTGCAGCGCGGCCTTCGTGCTCGGCGGCAGCACATTGACGCGCTGCTCCGCGATCCCAGCCTTCTCGGAACGCTCCACGAACTGGGTCTCGGCGATCCACCGGTTGATCTTCAGTTCCCGGACGCCGGTCATCCGGGCCAGCGCCCGGATCTCGGGATGCTGCCCCTCGCTGATCGCCCCTGTAATGAAGTTGCGGATCTCCTCCTCGGTCATCGCGAGGCCGTTGCTCTGGTTCAGCTCGACGCTGAGCGAGCGCGCCTCCAGTGGCGTGACGCCATAGACGACGTAGGCGGCGATCGTGTCGGCGCCGTTCTTGCGCTTGGCCTCCAGGCGCGTGTTGCCGTCGATCTTCTCGAAGGATTCGTTGATCACGATCGCCGGGAAGGTCGCCCCGTGCTTCATCGCGGTCGCGTACTTCGTGACCTGATCTTTCGGGGCCCGGTGGGCGACCAGACGGACCTGCGCCTCCTCCGCCTCGCGGACCTCGCTGATGGCGAAGTTCGCCTCGAACTGGAAGTCGATGCCCCGCGACGTGAGCATTTGCTCGACCTGCGGAGAGCGGGCGGGGTGGGTGCTGCGGCTGTTACGGACGGCGGGCAAAGTGACCTCCCGGTCGATGGATCGATTTCGCCTTACGTTAGCAGCTGCCGATTTAGAACGCAATCACAAAATCTTCTACTTTGCACTCGATTCTTAGCCGTACTCCTAGCCGGGATCATCAGATTTCCGACGTATAAGCAATTTGGTAGCTTCACCTACCAGCAAATGCGCATTCAGCATTCAGGACCGCGAGAGTCGTTCTCGATCAACATTTGCTAGCAAATCGACAAAACCGAAGGTACGATGTTCGCCATACGACGGGACGTTGTGCTCTTCTGCGTCGGCATCGGAATCGCCGACACGCAGTCTCGTTCTGCACGCGAGGACCGCCGCCGGGACGGGTGGACCCAAGACGGGTCTTCAGCTGGTAGGCAGCTTCCCGGAGAGAAGCTGGACCCGGATTAGCTCCAGATCGCGTTGGCCCGTGAGCCGCTCTCGGAGCCCGGGGGGCTGGGGTGGGAGGGCGAGCGCGGTGAGGCAGTGGTGGTGAATGTCGGTTTCGACCCCGATGAACGTGTGGTCCCGACCCGGGTAGTACCAGTGCTCGGCGGCGGTGCCCATGATGCCGATGCGGCCAGTCAGGGCTTCGTCGGCTTCGCGCGCGAGCGCATGCGCGGCGTGCGGGTCGGGGCAGACGAAGATGGCGGCGGGGCGGGTGCCCTGCGCGCGGTAGCGGGGGTGGGCGAGGCTCCAGCCGCACAGGAAGGCGTCGTAGGCGAGGAGCTTGTCGTGGTTGTAGGAGGGGCGGCTGGTGAGGTCGAGTTCGACCAGCAGATCGAAGCTGAGATTCAGCGTGGGGATTCTGAGCTCGAGAGAGAGGTCGGGGTGCAGCTCGGTGAAGCCCTTCAGCTGCAGGTCGATGATCGCTTGCTTGTCGCCGAGCGGGATTTCGTTGATGGTGATGGCGTGGCGGTCGCGGCCGCTGCCGGCTTGAGGGACGGGGTAGCGGCCGGTGGCGTAGCGAGCGGTGCGCCAGTGGTCGGTGGCGAGCTTGCCGGCGATGCGGTGGAATTCGATTGCCCACGCGAGCGCGTGCAGGTCATGTCCGAGGCGACCGGCGTTGTGTTGCTCTATGGCGCGCCATTCGCGCTTGCGGGAGATCGCGGGCGGCTCGCGGGTCTGTGCGACCTCAAGGCCGCGCCGCGTGAGTGAGTACAGGAGGGGCGGGGTGCCGTCGCTCTGTGCGTGGCCGGCGAGGCCGGTGGGGTGCTGGGCGATCAGCCCGTGGCGGTACAGCTTAGTGAGGCGGTGTGCGACGGTGCGGGGGGCACGGTCGGGGAGCACTGCGCGGCCGATGAGCGAGCGGGGTGCGAGGCCGGCGCGATCGAGCAGGGAGAGGATCGCGTAATCCTCGTTGTACATGCGCGGGAGGTTGGCGGCACCGTCGAGCTGGTCGGCGGGGCCGATCTCGTTGATGCGATCGAGGAACGCGAGTTCGCGGAGGCTGTCGGGGGCCGGCCCCTCGTGCTCGCCCGGCGGAGGCCCGGGTGCCCGGCGTCCGACCACGCGGCGGATCGGGCTGTCGTCGAGCCGCGGCGGCTCTGGCGGCGGCTCGTAGTCGACTTGCACCTCGCGCTTGCCGGCGGGGTGGCGCCTGCCGCGTTCGGCGGGGCGACTGGGCTTGGGCGGCGTCTGGGGGGGCGTGTCGGGGTCGGTGGCGGCGGCGCTGGTTCGGTCGAGGGTGGAGTCGAGTCGTTCCGGGTAGGGGGCGACGCGCGCGGTCTGCTGCGCCACGTGTTGCTCGGCCCAGGCGTCTGTGGTGCCGGCGGGCCAGGGGTAGGTTTGGCCGATGAAGCAGGGGGCGCGGGTGCCGTCGGCGATCCAGGAGGCCAGGCAGTGGTAGTTGGGGAAGTTGAGCAGTTGCTCGGGTGTGACTCTGAGCCGGGCGCGGGAATCGGGGTCGTCGTGGATCATGGTGGAGTAGACGGCCATCGCGATCCTCGTGGCCTGTTCGGCGTCGTCGGCGTCGCCGATCCGGAACAGCAGCCGGCTCTGCAGCAGGTTCAGGACGCCTTTGCGGATCTTCTCGGCGTGCTCTGAGCCGGAGCCGAGCTGTGAGAAGTACTGGATCGCGCACGCGGGCTCGAGGCCGGCTCGGCGATGGGTGGCGAACTGGTCGATCACGTTCTCCGCGCCCATGACGTAGTGCGCCTCGTCGATCAGCAAGGGGACACGGGGACGGTCGGTCTCGGGGAGGTGGACCTGGCGCTGCATCTGGGTGTGGAGGAGCCTGAGCAGGAAGTGCATGCATGCCTTGCTGTTCTCCTCGCCGATCGCGCCCATGTTCGCGTCGATGAGCAGGACGTCGCGGGCGTCGATGATCTCCCGGAGCGGGATGTCGGTCGGGTGGCTGAACCAGCGGCGCAGCGACGGGACCTGTAGGAGCAGGCTGACCTTGTTGCGTGGCGCGTCGAGGCGTTGCGCGGTGGCGCTGCCGGCGAGCTGGAGTTCGTGGGGGAGCTCGTAGGCGAAGAACTCGGCGGTCTGGTCCAGGTCGGGCTCGTCGGAACAGGCCTCGGCGACGGCCGCGCGGATATCGGTCTTGGTGGGCAGCAGGAGGTTGTAGACGTCTTCGAACTTCGCGCGCCGATCCCGCCGGTGGGCGAGCGCGATCGCGCCGATCACGGCGTGGTAGAGGTACCGGCGCGAGGATTGGAAGATCTGATTGGTGTTGATGTCCAAAAGGGCGGCGACGACGTTGTCGGCGATCGCGCCGGCCTCGACCGGCAGCGGCCGGTCGCCGGTGAGCCGCAGCGGGTTCATCCCGAACGCGGGATGGGCGAGGTCCAGGTACCAGACAGTCTTGCCACACCCGGGGCGGGTGAACTTCAGGCACAGCCGGGAGAGCTCTGATTTGGGATCGATCACCAGCGGCGCGGCGTTGGGATCCTCGCAGTCGGTGAGGTAGAGCGCGAGCAGGGCGGCGCTCTTCCCGCTGCCCTGGCCGCCGGTCAACAGCACGCCGTACTTGCGGTCGGCGGGGGCGATCGCGACCTGCGCGTTCTCGGCCCGCAGCACCGGGTAGAGATCCTCGGGGGCGGGTCGGTTTCTCAACTGACCGCTCCCGGATCACGGAGAGTCGGCGGGTTCTCTCGGGCGCGGACCGCCCGCCGGATGTTTGGTGGGGCCGGGATCCGCGGGAGTGCCGTGCGGCGGACGGGGACGCCCTTCATCCGCGCGGTTGGCAGCTCGAGCAGGTGCGCGACCTCGGCGGCGGAGACCAGGCAGCGCATGGAGGGGATTAGCGGCCCGAGTGCGAGCGCAAACCGCCGGCGGTACAGGCGCTGGCGGAAGATCATGATTCGGCGGTGAAGGCGGTTCTCGCCGCGGCGCGATTGCACGGCGGCCGCGATCGTCTTGCACGCGTTGGTCGTGTCGGCTGCGATTACAGTTTCGAGCCAGAACAGGCTGCGGTTCTGGGTGCGCCCGGCGTTCTGCATCTCGGAGCGGTCAAGCGTCGAGGAGAGCCCTCCCGGTCGCGGCGTGGAATGTTCGCGACGTGCGAGCCGCTGCTCGTGGCGTCGGAGCGCACGGCGGGCGTAGTCCTCGAAGAACGCTGCGGTGGGGGTGAGCTGGAACCGGACGATCGACGGCTCGCCGAGCTCGACCTGCGCGCGCGCGATCTGCTCGAGCGGCGGCGAGGCCAGCTCCTCGCCCGCGGCGAGCAGCGGGTACACGAAGCTACGGCGCTTGCGAAACCGCATCACGCAGCCCGGCGCTCGCAGCACCCCGTTTCGCGGGCGGGACGGGTCTGCGTGCTGGCGTCCGATGCGCACGTCGGGGTAGGTGGCGCTGATCGCCGCGTCGAGCGCGCGGACCGAAGAGGGCTCGCAGCGCACGTTCACCGACCACTCGGTGCCCTGCTCGCCCTGCCCGCAGATCAACTCCAGCGCGACGTACGGCTGCCCGTCGCGGATGCGCTCGGCTGGGAATGCCCGGATGATGTTCGCGATCGACTCGACCATGTCCTCGAGGTCCTGGGGTTTCGCCTGATCGTGGGTGGAGAGACGAAGCTCATACAGCTCGTAGTGGCGACGACGGCGTCGGCGTGCACGTCTGAGCACGAGCAGAAGCAGCAGCAGGCCGATCAGCGCCACGCCGGTGGCGATCTCGACCGCGGCGACCAGGACCATCTTCAGGTTCCCGAGCCCGAGCAGCCCACCTGAGCGTTTCGCGCTCGAGCGCTGAGCGGCCAGCTTCACGGGTGCCGGCGCGTGGCTGCGTGCCGGGCGCGCGTGGGTAGCCGCCCGGCGCAGGCGCACGGCGGGCGGGCGGAGCGGTGTCGCGCGGTGGCGGACCCGGTGAGGCGGCGCGGGCCCGGGTTGGAGGAGGCCTGGTGTCGTGCTGTTGAACAATCCGTCGTTGCGCAGCGTCCTGGCGGCTCTGGAGATGAGTAGGCCGGCGGCGAGCATCGCGGCGGCGATCACGGCCAGCGCGGCGAACGTCCGTCCGGCGCTCATACGCTGGCCCAGGTCTCGAGCGCGGCGGCGAGCGCGAGCAGCGCGACGCTCGCGCACGCAACCCCGGCCATCTGGAGTGCGGGGAGCGGGCGGCGGCGACCGGTCACGTAGAGCGCGATCGCGAGCGAGTAGGCGGCCAGCTCGACCGGCCCGTGCGGCAGGATCGCGACGAGCATCCGGGTTCCGTAGCCGCCGATCGCCGCGCCGATGACGAGCAGGTTGGCTGCGATCGTGCCTGCGAGAGCCAGCTCGCCCGCCGATTGCAGCATCCGCTGTGCGCGGGCGGGTTCGGGGGAGCGCGCGGCGAGCTGGGCGATCATGAGGAGACCGAGCACGCCGGAGAGGGCGCTGGCGTTGTGGGCGAGGATCCAGGCGGCGGTCGAGAGGTCGGCGGGGACGCCCGGGAACCGGTAGCCGAGCCAGCGGCGCGCCGAACCCGCGAGTGCGACGCGCACCACCACGGCGATGAGCAGCGCGGCGGCGGTCAGTGCGGCGGCGACGATCGCCGCGAGGCGGATGGTGCTCGGGGTCGCGTCCGACCGCGGGGGTGCGCCAGCGGCCGTGGAGGGTCCGGGGGTTGGTGGCGTGATCGCGCCGATGGTCATCGCCAGACGGCTCCGAGGATCGCCTCCAGGGTGACCTGCGCGGTCTCGAGCGCCGCGGCCGCGTCGCCCCTGGCGACCTCGGGGACGCTGGGGAGAAGGATCAGCGGGGCGTGCCGGTCGCGCGCGAGATCTCGCAGCTCACGCAGCGCCGTTTTGGGCTCCCGCGGGTCGTGGTGCGCGACGAGGAGTTCCCTGCCCGATCGGTGGGGCGCGATTACGTTGAGCAGCTGGCGGCCGCGGTTCACGGCGCCGGCGGTGGCGGGCAGGACCCACGCGACGTGGGTGGCGTTGGCGAGCGCGATCTGATCTGCGTCGCGGGCGAGCGTGCCGCAGTCGATCACGGTCAGCGTGTAGCGCTCGCGGGCGTGCTCGAGCAGCAGCTCCACGCCTTCCCGCGAGCACGTGGCGCTGAGCGTGGGGGCGGTCGCGAGGACGCGGAGCCCGTCGCAGGTGGTGGCGATGAGCTGCCCGGTCGGCAGGCTCGTCTGGACTTGTTCGGCGGCCTCGGCGAGCGACCGCGGCGCCTGGACGCCGGCGTAGTGGGAGATCCCGGCGGTCGGGCCGCCGGTGTCGGCGACGAGCACCGCGCCGGTGCCGCGGCGCGCCTGCGCGACTGCGGTCAGGTACGCGAGGGTGCTGGCGCCGGCCCCGCCGCACAGCCCGCACACCGCCAGCAGCGGACCGCGGTGGGCGGCGGCCGCGGACGGGTGTGTCGTCCTCGCGCCGTCCGAGCACGGAGGAGGGGCGGCTGGCCGGCGTGAGATCACACTGATCCCGGTGGCGCGTGACCGCTGCTCGCCGATCCGCGAGTCGTGATGGTTGGTTCCGGGTCCCTCGGTGCTGCTCATACCGGGTTGCCCTGGGGTTCCCGGTGGGCGCGGGTGCCGCGCGTGGCGAGCCGTGCGATCGCGGCCCACACGTTGCCCTCATGGCGGGCGATCTCCGCCTCGCGGATAGCCTGCTCGGTCGGGTCCGAGGTGAACGCCCAGTACTCCGTCGGGCCGACCCGCAGCGCGACCTTGCCATGGCCGCGGGTGCCGTTCAGCCACAGCATCTGCGCATGGCGCCCTTTCACCGTTTTCAGGCGTTGGAGCTCGGCCGCTTCGCGCTCTGAGAGCTGCACGGTGCCGGCGATGAACGGGATCTCCTTCGGGTTCTGCGCCAGCAGCAGCTGCTGGGAGGAGTTCCCGAGCAGCGCGACGCCGTGCTCGGTGTCGAAGTCAGACAGCTGCTGGGACATGACGATCAGCACCAGCCCCAGGTGGCGGGCGCGGCGGGCGAGGTTGTTCGCGTAAGCGCCGGTCTCCGGCCGGCTGATCAGATGCCACGCCTCGTCGATCAGCATGATCGAACGCCCGAGAAACAGCGGCGCTCCGGGACGGCTCGCGTCCGCGCGGTGCGCGTGCCAGTGCCGCTCGACCGTGCTGGTGATGTACTCCATCAGCGCGAACATCACCAGCCGCAGCTCCGACTCCGGGCAGCGGCGGGTGTCGAAGACGACGAGCGGCGCGTCCGCCGGAACGGTCGTGTCGCGGTCGAGCAGGTAGGCGTAGGTGCCCTGCCCGCAGTACTCCGACAGTCGGTCGGCGAGGTTGCGCAGCGTCGCGGCGACGTCGACCGCGTCCTGGTCCTGGGCGTCGCGGGCCTGGGCGCGGAGCTCGTCCTGGAGCATCGATTCGCGCGGCTGGCTGCCCGGCAGCGCGGCCGCCTTGGCGTAGACGGCGCGGATCGCGGCGCCGATCAGCCCGATCTGCCGCGCGTCAAGGCCGCCCATCATCACCTGGTGCAGTGCGAGCAGGAACGCGATCTTCTCCCGCGAGACCTTCGCGGGATCCGGCACGTCCCAAGGGTTGAGCGCGTAGGGGGAGTCGTCCGCGCCGATCTCGACCTGCTGCGCCCCGTGCAGCAGCCGGGTGAGCGTCTCGTAGTGGCCTGCCCGGTCGATCACGAACCCCCTGGCGCCGGCGGCCAGGCAGCGCGAGAGCAAGACATTTGCGGTCATCGTCTTCCCGCTTCCGCTCCGGCCGCTGATGACGAGGGTGTGGTTAGCGTGCTCCTCGTCGTAGGGGTTCATGAGTTCGACCGTGCGGCCGGGGTCGGCGAATGCGAACGGCACCCCGGTCGGCGAGCCGCACTTCGTGCCGATCAGGGGCACCATGTCGGCGGCGTTGACGGTCGGGTACTTGCGCGCCTTGCGGTGTACGTCGCGGCCCAATGGCAGGCTCGAGGACCACAGCGGGTGCTGGTGAAACTCGCCCCGGCTGACCTTGCAGTCCCCCGCCGACTCGATCGACTCCGTGCAGAAGTCGACGGCCTCCGAGAGCGCGGCTAGGTCCGGGTCCGGTCCGCGCGCTCGGAGCGTCTGGTAGACGGCGACGCGGTACAGGCCGGCCTGCTCGCCGCTGGCCATCTCGCCCAAGAGCTCGCGGTACTCGCTCTCCTGCACGTAGCGGTCGAAGTCCGGGACGCGGCCGCGCTGCTCGGCTCCGCGGTTGATCGTGTGAAGCCGCCGGTAGGCGAGCTTGAGCTTCTGGCGCTCGCGGCGGCGCTCCAGCCCGTGCACGAACACCGACAGCGTGAACGGCTGGCGGGTCAGCATCGCCCCGTGCAACCAGCCCATCTGCGTACGCCCGGCCGTGTTCGCGATCAGGATCGTCTGCTCGACGTCACGATCGACGACCACGTGCTGGTGCGAGGCTCGGAAGTCGAGGCTTGACTGCGCGATCTGCTCGCGCAGCCTGAGCGCCGCTTGGCGCGCGAGATCGCGATCCGCCGGCGCGTCGAGCTCACCGATCACCTCCACCCCGGTGGGTGGTGGGCGGTGGGCGTGGTCGGCCTTGGTCGGGTTTAACCTGGCCCACAGCAGGCGCAGGACCTGCTCGCCGTCGAGCAGCTCGGTCGCCATCCCCTCGGCCTCGAGCTCCGAGCGCAAAGCGTCGGTGTGGGCGAGCTGCTCGCGGACCGCTCGCCGGTGCGCCTGCACCGGTCGCTCCAGCGAGGCGGTCGGCAGCCTGCTGCGCCTCGCCCACGCCAGCGCGGCGCGTGCGACGGTCTGCCGGGGCACGAGCGGCACGACCACATAGCAGAACACCTGCACGGCTGCCTGCGCGTCGGCGTGCAGCCGCAGCGACTCCTCCATCGCCGCGTACAGCCGCCAGCGCGCGAGCGCCAGCCGATCGCCGCTGTCCTGCGTCGGGACCGGGCCGGCGGTGGCCTGCACCTCGCGTCTGCAGTCCGCCAGCAGCTGGGTCAGGTTCACCGGCCGGGCGTCGATGTAGATCTGGACCGTCTCATCGGCGCCGAGCTGGGACACCAGCCGCGCGAACGCGCCCGCGGTCTTGTCTCGCTCGCCCTCGGACATCAGCAGGGGGTTACGCGGCGTGACCCGGAAGATCCGCACCAGCGCTCCCTCGCTGGTGATGATCAGCCCGGTCCGGTCGATCGCCTCGACCGCCAGTAGCTCGCCCGCCGCCGGCAGCCGGTCATCCGCGCTCCGTCCTGTTCTGCTCGCGATCATCGCTTCTCCGTTCCGTTCCTCGACCACGCGCGGCTGCCGCGGCCCGGGTCGCGGTCGTTGGTGCTCTCCCGGTCGCTTGGCGCGACGAGCCGGCTCGGGTCACGGTGCTGCGCGCTCGTGCTCGCGGGATGCTGGTCCCACAGCGCCTGGAGCTCGAGCTCCAACGCCTCGGCGGCGTCGCCCGGCCCGATATCTGTGTGCTCGTCCCAGAGCAGGTAGCCCTGCGCTGTCTCGCCGCCGCCCGGGAGGTAGCGCCCGTCCCGGCGCCGCCAGCGGAGCGCGCCGACGAGCAGGCCGCCCAGGTCAAGCTCGGTCTGGCTCGCGACGAACACGGGAACGATCGGCAGCGCGGCGATGTACGCGCCGCTCGTCGCCGCCAGCATGCCGTGAAGCGGCGAGATGAACTTCGCCCAGGCGACACCGAGCATGATCCCCGCGAACGCGGTCGCGATCTGGCCGACGCTCAGATCCCAGAACCGAAGCTTCGCCTCCAGATGAGCCGGGGCGGCACGCATCGATCAGCCCTCGCGGTTCCCGGGCGGCGGTCCGGAACGGTCGGGGAGGTCGACCGGTGGCGGGGGGCTCGGGGCGCTGGCGCTCGGCGGCTGTGGTGTCGAGGCGGGCTGTGGGGCGCCGAATGGTGCGGAGCTTCGCGGCTGCTCGCCCGCCGCAGCCTGGCTCCCGTCATCCGCAGGCGTCCAGCCAAGGTGCTGGTCACCCGCGGCGGCCGTGTCGCCGAGGGCCTGGGCACGGATCTCGGGGCTGGCGGCGGCGAGCGTGCGCAGCGCTTCGCGCTCATCGGGTGACCAGTCGCCGAGCGCCTGGTAGGCGAGGTGCTCGCGCGCCCCGGCGCCGTGCTCTGAGATCAGCTGGCCGATCCCGCGCTGCGTGTCCGCCGGCAGCGCCTGGAGCGCGGCTCTGGCCTGCTCGGCGGACACGGGGCTGGTGCGATCGCGGAACCTGGCCTCGAACGTCTCGTTGGCGAAGTCCTGCTCGCGAAAACTCGGGGTCTGCAGCCCGGCCTCGCCGGCGTGCGAGGCGGTGTGGGCCTGCGCCGTCGGTGGTGGCGTATATGAGCGCCCGTTGCCTCCCGAGCCGGTGACGGTGGGGCCGGTCGACCCGCTCGCGGCGCTCTCGATGCTCGCTGCGCCGCCGGCGGTTGCGGCTGCGACGCCCGCCGTGCCGCCGGTGGCGCTCGCGCCGGCGAGCGTCGCGGCCTGGCGCAGCCTGGTGGCCGTGCGGCTCTCGGACTGGACCGACTGCTCGCTGCTCGAGCTGGATTGCCCGCCGGCCCAGGCGGGGAGGTGCTGGCGAGCGGTGTCTCGTAGCTGGGAGCCGGCGGCGTAGCTCACCGCCCGCGACGCGAACCCGCCGCCCAAGGGTGCGGCGCCGAGCATCGCCACCTTCGCGAGGTGCATCGGCAACCTGAGCATCACCCACAAAAGGACGATCGCGACCAGCGGCTCGAGCAGCGCGTTCATCACGCTCGTGGCGTTGAAGCTGATCGCGTTCAGGCTGACCGCGGCCGAGGCGGCGAAGCACAGCGCCCACAGGATGGGGACGAGCAGGCACACCGCGAATGCGCGCATCGCCGCCCGCGCGATCCACGGCACCACCGGCCACGCCACAACCGCCAGGGGCATGCCGATGAACACCACGATCGTGGAGATGCTGACCACGATCTTCACCAGCAGCAGCCCCAGGAACAGCAGGCTCGCCGCGACGGCCATCGCGATGTTCAAGAACAGGCCGATCGGCGTGAAATTGAGTGCGATCCCGGCGCCGAGCCCGGCGGCGAGCAGGTGCGACACGTCATGGACGACCGCGCCTGACCCCAACAGGGAGCTGGTGAACAGGTTCGTGAGGCTCACCGCCGTGCCAAACAGCCACGGCCAGACCGCGAGGAACAGCACCGCGCCGACCGTGCGAGTCAGTCCCTCCAGGGCGGCGAACCCCGAGTCGCCGCCGCCGGCGAACCCCGCCGCCCAGTAGCGGATCGTGGAGATCGTCGCCACCGCGCCGAGCATGCCGCCGCCCATCGCCTCGACCGTCTGCTCGAGCGCGGCGACGTTGCCCTGGGTGAGATTCGGGACCGCGACCAGCCACCCGATCAGCTGCGTGGTGATGAACTTCGCGATCGGCGCGAACAGCGCCTTGATGACCGCGTCGAACCCGCCTACGGCGAGCTTCGCGATCCCGTCCGTGACGCCCCCGAGGAGGTTCCCCAGCCCGCCGATCGGATCCGGGCCGACCGGCCCGATGCTCAAAGCCAACGCCCGCGGCGGCGACGCGACGGACAGCAGCACCGCCACGGCGAGCACCGCCGCGCCGAGAAGGAGTAGCCCCCGGCGGCGGCGCGTCACGCCGCCCGGCCCGCAATCCTCGGGCCGAACGGGCGCGATCACGCCTGCGCGCTCTTGTGGCTGCTGATCCACCGAGCCGACCCGGGCGCGGCGTCAGTTGATCAGCGCGGTGACGCTGCCGAGCACCAACAGCACCCCCAGAGCGGTGCCGATGATCTGCATCCCGCGTCGGCCGCCGAACAACAGGACCAGCCCGCCGGCGATCAGCGCCAGCGGCGCGACCGCGGCGACCATCACCAGCGCCGGGTCCACCAGCGCCCTGGCGCCGTTGACGAACCCGCCGATCCCCTGCGCGTTGCTCGGGATCCCAGCCGCCTTGGCCACGATGTCGACGCCAACAGTTGCGCCCGCGAGCGCCGGGATCGCCGCGAGCACGACAGCCCCCATGATCCGGCAGCGACCGGTGAATGGCTTGATGAGCTGCAACGCAGCTACCTCCTAGCTGATCGAATGGATGGCCGCAGAAGGCCTCTTCGTCAGCTAGGTACCGGGCCAGCGCATGCGTGGCTCCCCGCCAAGGCCCCGGACCGCTCGTGCGTTCCAGTCCACCGCGCGCTGCGCCTCCATAACCCGCCGACGGCCGACCGCGGTAGAAGCCCCCATCCGCGCCGCCTACAGCCGATCCCGCGCCGGCTGGCGGGGGAAAGGCTTGGGGCCGCTCAGCAGCCGTCGAGGTCGATCGGTGCGCGCCCGAGCGCGATCACGATCCTGCTCGCCAGCTCGATCCCGATGCACCGCTGCGGGCGCCCGTCCTTGCCCGGCGCATATCCAATGCGGCGGTCGAGCTCGATCTGGGGCATGTCCATCCACACCGCCAGCTCCGCCCGCGAAAGGAACGGGTCGCGCTCGAGCTCTCGCTCGATCAACGCGCGCACACGCTCGGTCGGAATCAGATCCACCTTGAAGCGCTTCAGATCCTGATGATCGCGCTCCCTCAGCACCAGCAGCCGCACCTGCGCCGGCGTCAGCCGCATCCGCGTCGCGGCCCGCTCGTAGCTCAGCCCGCGCTGCTCGACCAGCCGCCACGCGTGCTTTCGCCGCTGCGCGCACGACCGGCACGTCCCTCCGTCCGCGCACCGCGGGCAGCCCAACCACGGCAAATCGCCCACAGCCTGTCCTCCGCACCCCTGGTGTGCCTGCTGCTGAGCGTGATCTTCCAACAATGCTCCTCTGCCTACCGGACGAACGACGGCGACACGACTACATCATAGCAGACTAGCGCTAGATGGGACTCGCGATTATCTCCGACACGGCGGGGATCGCACGCATAACCGTGGTACGCGAGGCGGGACCGGCAGGTCGCAAGCGAACTCCCGGGAGCAACCTCCTGAGTGTTTGGACTTGTCGCAAGGGATCACCGCGCGCGGGCCGGACTCTCTCGAGTGGGCCCGGCCGGTGACTGCGCTCAGCGCAGAACGTCCCCCCGGAAGAGGGCGGCAGTCGGCCGATCAGCTGGCCCATGGATAATCAGCACGCGGTCGAACTCAACCGCCTCCGAGGTCGGACAGTGGCCCCGCCGAGCGACTCCTGCATAAGCAGGCGCGGCCTCTCCGAATGGGCGGCTCTCTACCGGGCTGGGGTGCCTGCGATGAAGTCGATCTCTCGCCAGCCGATATCCTGCCGGGCGAGCACGATCGTCCAGTCCCTTCGGCTGCCGGCACGCAGTTCGATCACCGCCGTCGACCCGTCCTGCAGGATGTGCCTGAGCGTCAGGGGGGTCACGCGCGAGTGACCGAGGTAGTCGCCGCAGCTCGTTCCCGTGTCCTTCTCGTAGACGGCGGCGAACGCGGGCGAGAACAGCTTGGCGCCGATCAGCGCCGGCTGACTCGACGAGTATGTGCTGAAGTCGTGAAGCCACTCGCGCGGCGTGGCCGGCAGCGACGCGGCGGGCAGTGGAGTACGCGGCGCGGCGCTCGGCCGCAGCAGAAGGCGGGCGCCGGCGAAACCGAGCCCGGTCAGCCCGACCGCTGCGAGGCTCCCCAGCAGCCACATGCGCGAACGACTCGCGGCTCGCAACGAGTCCCGGGGCGACTCGGCCTCAGCACCGCTCGCCGGGCGCGACCCGCCACCGACATCCCCGGCACCTGACGGCTGGCCGGCGGACGGGAGGGCTGCCCCCGGCCGGCGCGGCCACCACGCCGGCCGGACGTCGTGCTCGCCACGCCCCCTCGCGATCATCGCCGGCGCCGGCGCTCGCGCAGGCGATCACGTGCCAGCCGGTGAGCCCGGACGCTTGCCCGCCTCGCAAGCGAACGCTGGTGTCCTGGTCGGCTGTGCGCCGGGCTCCTCCGGTGGGTGGTTCGTGGTGGTGGTGGTGGTTGTTGCCGCTCGGCGTAGTTTCCCATTTGACATCTAGTTGGACCCCTGGTCGTTTCGCCGGGGTATCGGCGCGAGAGCGCGCTTGAGGCTGGCGTTGGTGAAGCCTGCTTGTTGCCGGGTGGCTTG
>Ga0335074_10000267_pt1 | contig 78918 bp, 73 predicted proteins | sample Lox_Sample_23_FD_206715 | JGI IMG/M metagenome (GOLD analysis project Ga0335074, IMG submission 206715) | Soil microbial communities from Loxahatchee National Wildlife Refuge, Florida, United States - Lox_Sample_2.3 | ecosystem: Environmental > Terrestrial > Soil > Wetlands | place: USA... | reverse complement strand
GGGAACGCCAGTTCGGGCGTTCCGTAGCGAATAAAACCGAGCGAACGCTCACTCGCAACTCACGAATAACCCAATGGCGGAAAGGAACTGCCACCCAAACTCAATTTTTCAGCGGCCTGCTAGGCGTCGCGCTGGCGTCTATCGAAATGCGATTCCCGCTGCTAGCGCGCGCTGTTCCGTTGGCGACCGGCGCGATCATCATCATTGCCGGCGCTCTGCAGTTCACGCGCTGGAAAGCGCAACACCTCGATTGTTGCCGGGAAGGCCCAGCGTGCGACCGCGTACTAGGAACGCATTCTGGCAGCGCCTTTCGGCACGGCCTGAGCCTCGGTCTGCACTGCAGCTATTGCTGTGCCAGCCTGACGGCAATTCTCCTGGTAGTCGGCGTCATGGACCTGCGCTCGATGATTCTCGTCACAGGAGCGATCACGGCCGAACGCCTCGCGCCAGCCGGTCAGCACGTCGCGCGAGTGATTGGCGCGGTTGCTGTTGCCGCTGGTGTGCTCCTGATCGCAAGGACGATGAGGCTCGCGTGAACTTCCCGGTGCATCGTCGGTTCAATTCAAGGGCCGGATACCGGCTTCGCTCTGGGGCGTTTTCCCTGGCGCACTGTCGCCGGCCGCTGGGCCAGATTGCCTCTGCTTCAAGAATCTGCCGCCATTCCGGCATTACCCTGGTTTTCAAAACCACGTCTGAGGTATTCACCAGGGCTGGCCCCGACAACTCGCTTGAACGCCTTACTGAACGCAGCGTCGGACTCGTAACCGACCGATCGAGCAACGTCCACGAGCTTTTTGTCACGCTGCTGTAGTAACTGCATGGCCTTCTGCATCCGCCACTCGGTTACATATTCCAGTGGTGTTTCTCCGAGTAACTCTTTAAAACGCGCTGCGAATGCGGAGCGAGACATGCCCGCGGCTTCGGCCAAGGATTCGACCGTCCAGGGTGTACTCACGTTGTTGTGAAAGGTGCTCAGGGCAGTGCCCATTTGAGGATCGAAAATCGCACGAAGCCATCCTTTGTTGCGGCGTTCCGCTCCCGACGCGATATGCGCCCGGAGTGCCTGGATAAATAGAACTTCGGCTAGCCGAGTCGAGACCACTTCAGATCCCGGCACCTGTTCCGCAATTTCTGACGCCAGCGCTTGCATTGTGTTGTGAAGAGCAAGCGTGTGGGCCTGATCGGCCTTAATCAGAATGAAGCTCGGCAGTAACTGAGTGATTGGCTTCAGGCTGGCGCGATCGAAACTCACGACCCCACAGACGATTGTCGTCGGCGCGCCACCACCTCCATAGTGAACGACATTGCTGTTGGCCTTGGGCGTGATCTCGCGGAAACTCCTCGGACGTGTTCGCGGGCTGTCGCGCAAATCAAACGAAGTCCCCCGGGCTACCAAAAAGAAATCACCGCCGGTGAGGGGAATCGGCTCCGCAATCCCTTCCACACTCAGCCAGCAGTTGCCGCGCGAAAGCATGACGAAGTGCGCCAAATCTATGGGTGAAATCTTTTTGCCGGAAGGCGTGACTTCTTCTTCGGTCCGCTTCTCCTGTATCAAGCCCCACGGGGCTGTGGCTTCGAGCCTGTGGTGACAGAAAGCGGTTACGTGCATCGTTCTAAAGATGTCTGTTATCGGGTCCAATTCATCCCTCCCCGTTTGGACGATTAGACAAAAGATTAGGACTTCCGAGCAGTTCTCGTCCACCACCAAAGAAATCTACTCTTCTGTAGGGAATGCTTCAAATCTACCGAAGGGGGCGGTTATGGGAAAGCTTGAGGGTAAGGTTGCAGTCATCACGGGTGGATCGAGCGGCATGGCGCTGGCGAGTGCCAAACGATTCGTCGAAGAGGGCGCCTATGTTTTCATCACGGGCAGGAGGCAGGAAACACTCGATGAAGCCGTCAAACTGATTGGCCGGAACGTGACCGGCGTGCGCGGCGACGCGGCCAATCTCGACGACCTCGACCGCCTGTTCGATACCGTCAAGCGCGAAAAGGGCAAGATCGACGTCCTGTTTGCGAGCGCCGGAGTTGGGGAAACCAGCAAGATCGGCGAGATTACGGAAAAGCACTTCGACACGACTTTCGGGCTGAATACGCGCGGCACGCTTTTCACGGTGCAGAAGGCGTTGCCACTGTTTACTGATGGCGGGTCGATCATCATGACCTCGTCGAATGCGGGGCTTAAGGGCTTTCCTGCTTGGGGTGTGTATGCGGCGAGCAAGGCGGCGCTGCATGTATTCGCCCGCACTTGGGTGAACGAGCTGAAAGATAGGAGGATTCGCGTCAACGTGCTGTGCCCGGGGCAGGTCGATACACCGCTCATGGACCAGGTGCTCGACGCGGAAGCGAAGAAGCAGTTCGAATCCTTGATTCCGCGGGGAAAAATGGGCCGCCCTGAGGAAATTGCGACTGTGGCGCTATTTCTCGCTTCAGACGACTCGAGCTACGTGAACGGGGTGGAGCTGGTTGTTGACGGCGGCATGTCGGCCAGCTGAATCGGCGAGCGAAACTGGGTGCGGTAAGGATCGCCGAACATGCGCGGATAAAGTGTCTATCATGTTTCAGGGAAATGGAGAGATTTCGATGAGCACACAAGAGAATGTCCAGATTGCGAAGGATACTTTTGCGGCAATCGGCCGCGGCGATATGCAAGGTCTGCTCGCGTTGTTTGCTGAGGGTATTGAGTGGATCATTCCGGGCGAGTGGCCGCTGGCCGGCACGCACCGCGGGCACGCGGGAGTAGCGGATTTGTTTCAGAAGGCTTTCGAAAGGATGGAACTGTCTTTCTCAGAGCCCCGCGAATTCGTAGCGCAGGGAGACCGGGTTCTGGTCGTCGGCTTCAGTAGCGGGAGAGTCAAAGCCACGAATAGGACGTTCGAGGATCATTGGGTCTTCGACTTTACCGTTCGAAACGGCAAAGTGACGAACATCCGGGAGTATATCGACACGCTCGCAGTGGCGCGTGGTTTCGAGATGGCCGCGAGCCCCAGGGCGGCGACCGGATTTTGAGATGACCGGAATCTTGAGAACATATCCCGAAATGCGATGCGCCCCAGAAATTCTTTGAATTGGCTTCGCTTGAAATTCGCGACTAAGCTCCACGTACTATGGCTCATCATTCAGCACCCAGCGCCGAAGGGACAACTCGCCGATCCACTCCGCACTCCCGGCACAACTTTCCGGTCGCGACCGGATGGAATATCCCGCCGACAAAGCCCTCCAAGGCTCACACCGTGAAGGCCTGCGCATTTCTGCTGGGCTACTTGGCGGCTTATCTCGCGGCTGGGTACGGAGCGATCGCCGTCGCCGAACGCGTCTGGTTCGCGCTGGTTCCGTAATTCTCGCGGCCATTCTGCGCGCCGCTCCTGCGCTGTTTCTCGGTCCTTGGCCGCTGGAAATCCGACAGCTTTGAGTTTTCGCCTCCGTCCTGCGGTTCATCGGCTTCCGGCCAGTAACGATCTATTGCTCCGGCCGCGTACCAAGCATAAGCTGGGCTGGATATTGCTCCTTGCAGTTTTGGTTGCACTAATTTCACCAATCTCAAGCATCCCCCCAACAATGTCCACCGGTCACGAATTTCAGAGGCTGATGATGCGGAGCGTTGTATGAGCAGCACGGTCGCATTGCTTATTCGCCACGGCTATTCGTTCTTGTTCGCGTGGATCTTCACCGAGCAAATCGGACTGCCGATTCCATCTGCCGCCGTTCTGGTCGCAGCCGGGGCACTGTCGGGAACGGGCCATATGAGATTCGGGATGACGCTGTTGATGGCGATTCTGGCGGTCGGAATTTGCGATGTATTGTGGTTCCAGCTCGGCAAGCGCCGTGGCGTCAGTGTCCTTCGATGGATTTGCCGCATCTCCCTCGAGCCGGACTCCTGCGTTCATCAAACGCAGGTCCATTTCGAGCGCCGCGGGCCCTGGGCGCTCCTATTGGCGAAATTTGTGCCCGGACTGAATGCGGTTGCGCCGCCACTCGCGGGGCTGAGCGGCATGCGCTGGCAGGAGTTCGCTATATATGACGGCCTGGGCAGCTTGTTCTGGGCAGGCGGCTACATCGGCGCGGGTTATCTGTTCAGCGACCAGATCGCGCGAGCGGCGGCGCGCTTCGCAATTTTCGGCCGGGGAGTCCTCGCGATTTTTGTGGCCGCGCTGGTCCTGTACATCGGCTGGAAATACTTTAATAGACGCCGATTCCTGCGCAAGCTGCGCATCGCGAGGATCACTCCGGAAGAATTGCACCGGAGAATCGAGAGTGGCGAGAGCGTTGTGGTGATCGATTTGCGCCATGCCATGGAATTCAAATCGGAGCCTGAAACGATACCGGGCGCGGTGCACTTGGACCCCGGAGAGCTGGATGAGGCTTTGGAAGCTGTGCCGCGGGATCGCGAAATCGTGTTGTTTTGCAGCTGTCCCAATGAGGCAAGTTCCGCGCAGATGGCGATGCGGCTGCGCAACCGAGGGATTTCACGCATCCGGCCCTTGGCCGGAGGATTGACCGGGTGGCGCGCCTGCGGTTTCGCGCTGCAGCCCATGGAAGGTGGGGAAAACGAATTGACTCAGCTCGGCGCAAAATCAAGCCTGGCCGCCGATACAGCTGCTGCACCTGCGAAAGAATAGAGCGACCTGAATCCTGCCGCGCCGGCTTTGGCGCCGGCTAAACGCTACTTCGAGACTGCGTCGTGATTAGCGGACCTGCGCCACTCCAGATTCCTTCTGAGACTTTTCGAGCCGCGCAATGCCGTCGAGTATCATCTGCACCGCGGCGTCTGTGCCCATCGAGGAGTTAATCATCAGATGAAACCGGCTTCGGTCCGGCCACTCCACTCCGAAATATTGCTTGATGAACGCCGCGCGGTCCCGATCGACGGTTTCCGCCAATTGCGCGGCCTCGCTCTCGCTTTTTCCGCCGGCCCGCAGCCGCCGAACCTTCTCAGCTGGGGGCGCGTAAATGAACACGTGAAAAGCATCGCGACGCGGCTGAAGGTAGTACGCCGATCCGCGTCCAACGATCACGCAGTCGCCGCCCTCCGCCGCCTCTTTGACCACGCGCTCCGCCACCTCGCGAATGCAATCGGTATCCGCCATCTTCATCCGCGGGGCGTTCAGGCTGCCTTCGTGGCTGCCGCGCATAAAAGCCTTCAGCAGCCGGTAGAACAAAGGGTCCCTTTTTTCTTCGTGCTCCTCGACCACCCGGCAATCGCACTCCATCTGCCGCGCGATTTCGTTGGTCAACAGCTGGTCCCAGAGCTTCCAGCCTAGGCGATCCGCGATTTTTTTTGCGATCTCGCCACCCCCGCTACCATATTCCCGTTCGATGGTGATTACCCGGATCATGAATTCCTCGCCTAGAAAGCGCTTTCCGCGCGCGGACGCGGAATTCCTGAGGGGCAGCCTACCACTTTTCGTAATTTTTGCGCTACTCCATGACCACGCGCCGCCCGCCTGGCTCATTTTTGCGCAATGCGAACGAGAGCACGAACATGATTCCGGCTGCCGCAGCCAGCAGGAAGAACGTGTCGATGTATGCCAGCGTAGTGGCCTGCGTGATCACTCCTTGATAGACCAGGGCATATGCTTGCTTCGCCGCCGTCACAGCATCGATGCCGGACGCCATCAAGCTGTGCTCCAGTCCGCTAAGAGTGTTACTAAGGGTGCTTCCTGCAGGCGAAAGGCTTTCCACCAAGCGCGTCTGATGGAATTGCGATCGCCGCGCGATAATCGTCGTGACCGCCGATGTGCCCACACTGCTGCCGATGTTGCGCATGAAATTGATCAGCCCAGCCACGCTGTTGCTCTTTTCCGCCGGCATTCCGATGTAGGACGAGAGATTAATTGGAACAAACAAAAAGCCAAGTCCGAATACTTGCGCCAGCCGCAGAACGGTGGCGCTGGCGAAGCTGATCTGCAAATCGAGCTGCTGCGTCGAGATCCACATCCCGATCGCCAACGTCAGCCAACCGAACGCTACCAGATATTTGGCCTGAACTTTTGACGAGAGCACCCCGACAATCGGCATCAGAATCAGAAGCAGCAGGCCGCCTCCCGAAAGCACCAGTCCCGCCGACTCCGCCGTGTAACCCATCAGCGTCTGGAGGAACAGCGGCATCATCACCAAGCTTGAAAATAACATCAGTCCCAGTACAAACATCATCGCGTTCGCACCCAGGAAGTTCACGTTCTTAAATAGGTGCATGTCGATGATCGGCCGCGAGTAAAACCATTCCCAAATCACCAGGGAGACAAGCCCGACGCCCGCCAGTATCGCCAGCGTCAGAATGAAATGTGAACCAAACCAGTCGTCCTCTTGGCCTTTATCCAGCATGATTTGCAGCGCGCCCACACCGAGGGTAAGCAGGCCGAATCCGATGTAATCGAACTTGATCCTGGCGGCGCGGGCTAGTTTTGCCCATGGTGGATCTTCCACCAGCCGAAACACCAGAAAGAGTGTAATGATGCCTACGGGCAAATTGATAAAGAATATCCATCTCCAGCTGTAATTGTCCGTGATCCAACCCCCGAGCGTGGGCCCGATGGTCGGTGCGATGATGGCCGTCACGCCATAAAGCGCGAAAGCCAGCCCGCGCTTTTCTGGCGGGAAAGTATCCGCTAAGATCGCCTGCGCCATCGGCTGCAGTCCGCCTCCGCCTGCCCCTTGCAGCACGCGAAAGAAAATGATCGCCGCAAGGCTCGGCGCCAAGCCACATAGAAGGGAGCTGGTGGTGAAAATCACCAGGCAGATCATGAAGAATCGTTTGCGCCCTAAAGCGTTTGCGAACCATCCACTGATCGGAAGAACCACCGCATTCGACACGAGATACGACGTAAGTACCCACGTGCTCTGGTCGTTGCTAGCGCCCAAGCTGCCCGCCATGTAAGGCAGAGCCACATTGGCGATGCTCGTGTCGAGCACCTCCATGAACGCCGCCAGCGCAACAACGACTGCAATCAGCCAAGGATTGAACGACGGTTGCCACACGGCTAGAGACGGAAGCGCTGACACGCCTTCGCGCGCTGCGGGAATCGAGGCTGCGTTACCGAAATCGGTCGAAGCGTCTGCCATGGGCTAAGTGTGGAGCTCCTGATAAATGCGATGCCGCTTATTGGCCGTGCTGTATGCTGCCACGCGCATCGCCGGCTTTCCTCGACCACGCCGGACGACGTGAGACATTTGGTGAATGTACCTTCGATGCTCGTCGTGCAGGAGAAGAACCATATTATTTTCCGGCTTGCGGAGAATGTCGGACCGGCTATCTGCCACCCACTCGAACGTTTCACTGCCGGTGACCGGCCCGTTCGACGCGCAGCGAATCGAACAGAGATGCTGTCGCATCTGTCTGCTGTAGCTATACAGTAGTTATCTGGGCGGCCAAGCATAGTCATCGTGCCGCTACACAGGAAGAAGTCCGCGTGCCGGAATTACCAGATATCTCCGCATATATTCACGCACTGAAACCGCGAATCGTTTCGCGGCCGATCGAGCGCGTCCGGCTGGCGAGCGTGTTTTTACTTCGGACCGCGGAGCCGCCCATCAAGAGCGTCGACGGCCGCACCGTCCGGGACGTCCGCCGTATCGGCAAGCGCATCGCGATTGGCATCGACGGCGACCTTTGGCTGGTGTTGCATCTGATGATCGCGGGGCGATTGCATTGGAAGCCACGCGGAGCCAAACTTGCCGGCAAGCGGGACCTGGCAGCTTTCGATTTTCACAATGGCTCCCTCGTTCTCACCGAAGCAGGCACAAAACGCCGCGCGTCGTTGCACCTCTTGAGCGGCCAAGACGCCCTGCACGAAATAGATCCCGGCGGCATCGATGTGTTCTCGAGCAGCCTCGACGCCTTCCGTGCCGCGCTTACGCGCGAAAATCGCACACTCAAAAGAGCTCTCACCGACCCGCGCGTGGTCAGCGGGATCGGCAATGCCTATTCGGACGAAATCCTTCACGCGGCGCAGCTATCACCCGTGGCGCTCACGCACAAGCTGGAACCGCAGGAGTGGCAAAGGCTCTTCTCGGCGACGTATCACACGATCGAGTTGTGGACTCGGCGGCTGCTTGCAGAAGCGGGCGAGGATTTCCCAAAGAACGTCACCGCATTCCGCGAACGCATGGCGGTCCACGGGCGATACGGAAAGCCGTGCCCGTTATGTGGAGAAAAGATTCAGCGGATACGGTATGCGGATAACGAAACGAATTACTGTGCCCGCTGTCAAACCGGAGGGAAAGTTCTCGCCGATCGCAGTCTTTCGCGGCTGTTGCGGTCGGACTGGCCGCGCACCCTGGAAGACCTCGAAGCGCTGAAGCGCCGTTGAACTTGTGCGCAGCTCCATTGAACGGCGCCTTTCCGCTGCCGCTAGCCGCCTTGGATAGCCGGCTTCGAGTGGCGATCCCCTGTTTTCAGCTGCCAACCACTGATCCGCTCTGCGACCATCCTCTCGGCTAGATGCAAAATATGCTCAGCTGCCTCGGCGGGCTTACAACCTCGCTCATGGATATTCGAAACAAGGTTGCGGTTCGCATCCGTGTGGCTTGCGTCGGGATGATAGACCATGTAGGCAGACAAGCTTTCAACCGTTGCCAGACCCGGCCGCTCGCCGATCAGCAGCACGGCTACGCTCGGATCGACCAGCTCGCCAATTTCGTTGAGGATGCCCACCCGGCAGTGCCGAATCACAAATGTCTGCCCGACGGTCCACCCGCGTCGCGTCGCGGATTCATGAAGCGCCGGCAGAAGCGCTGGAAGTTGGGCCGCCAATGCCGGAACCGACAAGCCATCACCGATCGCGATTTGCAGCATCGGATGCGGCGCGCAGCGACGCAGAATCTCCGCGCGCGACACATCATCGAAATGCCGCCCTAGATCCGGATTTAGCAAGTATTGATCTTTGGTCCTCGCGCGCGTGGACGTTTCGAACAGGCCCCATCGTTCCGCAAAGCCCTCGCCGAAAATCGTGCGCGCGTCGAGCTCCATTCGCACTGCGTCGCGCGCTGCGGCGTGCGCCGCGCGGAGATCGAGTTGCGTGCCGGTGAGGTATCCCGCGCCGACGCGTCCTTGCAGCAGTCGCGCCGGAGTCCTCACCCGAATCTGTCGCACGAGTTCCGGCCACGAACCCGCCAGCGCTTTTTTGTCGCTGTCCGCCATCAGCTGATACCTTCGAGTGAGGACTCGAGCCCTCGAAGCAATCGACTTTTAGACGAATCTTTCAACGGCACAGGCTCTCCGTCCCGGAAAATTCCCATCTCATTGAGCCAATGCAGAAATTCAGGCGCTGGCCGCAGATGAAACAGCCGCCGCGCCGCCAGAGCATCATGGTAGCTCGTGGACTGATAATTCAGCATCACGTCATCGGAACATGGCACACCCATGAAATAGTTGCAGCCAGCCGCTGCCAACAACACCAGCAGGTTGTCCGCCGAGTTTTGATCGGCTGCCGCGTGATTGGTGTAGCAAACGTCGCAGCCCATGGGCAGCCCCAGCAATTTCCCCATGAAATGATCTTCCAATCCGGCGCGAATGATCTGGCGCTCGTCATACAAGTATTCGGGCCCAATAAACCCAACGACGCTATTCACCAAGAATGGATCGAATGCGCGGGCCACTCCGTATGCACGGGCCTCCAGCGTCAATTGATCCACTCCGTGATGCGCTTCGGCCGAAAGCGCGCTTCCCTGCCCCGTTTCGAAATACATCAGCTGCTGGCCCTTCCAGTTTACGTCGCGCGTTCGATGATGCTCCGCGATGCGTTCGCGGCCTTCCCGCAACATCCCCAAAGTAATGCCGAAACTTTGGTTAGCCGCTTCGGTTCCAGACACGGATTGAAACAACAGGTCCACGGGCGCGCCGCGTTCGAGCGCGGCAAGCTGTGTCGTGATATGCGCCAGACAGCAACCCTGTGTGGGAATCTCGTACGAGGTGATCAGCCGGTCGATGGCGCGCAGGATCGAGATCGCCACATCCACGGAATCCGACGCGGGATTCACGCCGATCACCGCGTCGCCGCATCCGAACAGCAATCCCTCAAACGCCGCCAGCAGGATTCCGCCCGGATCGTCGGCGGGATGATTTGGCTGCGTGCGAATACCAAGCACACCTCGCTCGCCCATCGTATTCCGGCAGCGCGTCACATTGCGAATTTTCGCCGAGCCCAAAATCAAGTCTTTGTTGCTCATGATTTTGGCGGCTGCGGCAGCCATCTCGGGAATTACGGCGCGCTGAATCCGCTTCAGATCGGCTTCGCGAGTGCCGTCGTCAAGAATCCATTCGCGGAACGCGCCGACGGTCATCGGCGCGATAGTTTCGAAATTCTGCGCGTCTCTTGTGTCCAGGATCAGTCGAGTTACGTCGTCATCGTCTGGATCGATGAGCGGATGATCGAGAATTTCTCTGAGGGTAATCTCCGAAAGCTGGCGCTTCGCGGCTACGCGCTCGCCCTCGGAACGCGCGGCGATTCCCGCCAGCTGATCGCCGGATTTTTCCTCGTTCGCCCTCGCGAACAGTTCACGAAGATCGGCGAAGACGTAGTTTTCGCGCATAGCTAGGCGGTTTGCTGGGGATGAAAAATCATGCCGTGAACCCCCACGGAGGTCGGTACGGCTGCGCGCCCGCCGCGATGATACCAGAGGCAAACGCTACTCGGCGCCGTCTTCGTTGTGCACCGCGACGTCTACCTTGAGCGTGTGATTTCCACCGCCCAGGATGACGCCGCGCAGAGGAGTCGCATCCGGAAACTCGCGACCGTAGGCCAGCACGATGTGCTCGTTCTGCACTTGCAGATTATTCGTAGGATCGAACTCCACCCACTCGAGATCAGCTCCACACCAAGCTGACACCCATGCATGCGTAGCATCGCTTCCAGCCCGCGCGGTTTCGCCATCGCTCGCGCGCGTTTTCACGTACCCTGAAACGTATCTCGCCGGAATTCCAAGGCCACGCAAAGCAGCGATCATCAAGTGCGCGAAATCCTGGCACACGCCCCGACGCATCTTTAGAACCTCCGCAGCTCTGGTCTCGACACTTGTCGAGTTCGGCGCATATCTAAAATCGTGATGGATGCGGGACGTCAAATCGCGCAACGCAACCACCATCGGAAGCCCCTTAGGAAATGACACCTCGGCATATTCGGTTGCGGCCGGTTCCGGAAAAGCCAGTGGCGAGGGATAAACGAATTCAGCGACGCGAACGGCTGCCGGAAACCCGTCATCGCGAAGCGAGTCTCGCACGTCTTCCCACGGCGGCCCTTCGCTCACAACCACGGGACGCGACAGTTCCAAATGAGCTTCCAGCGTCACCACAAATCGGTCGTGCATGGCCTCGACAGCCACAAAGTGAACCGCGTTGCCAAAATGATCCTGAAATGCCTCGATCCGCGCGGGTTCCGGACTTATGTTCAGCGACTGACTCACCGGATGTTGTCCATCCATCGCGGGCGGCGTCAAGCGAAGCAAATGCAGCCCAATGTCCACCGGAGCGCCGTAAGTGTACTGCGTCTCGTGACGCACCGAGAGACGCTTCAAGGCTGCACCTCCGCCGTTGTCCGAGCCAGCGAAATCAACGCCGCGGCAAAGGGTCGATCGGCGAATCCCGTGCTGGCCGGCGCCATGTGGGTGAAAAATGCACGTGTGATGGAATCAGAAAGTCCCATCAGGCATGTGACGGCGCGTTGAAGCAAGTCCGCCAGTCCCTCCCCGTGCGCCTCCATGTCGCTGACGTGCGAAATCTCGAGAGGGAATTGCCGCACGGCCTGTATCAACGAAAGCAGAGGGCTCGCGTCCACCGCCTCGGGGCCGCCAGTTTGCTCGCCTAGATGCCCGGCGATCCGCAGTAGCTGATACAGCAGCGCGCGCGGATTGCTGCGGTCGGCCAGCACGAACTGCAGCGCCTGCGCGTAATAAATCTCAGCCGGGTGTTGCGATGTGTACGCGATCGTCGAGTCGCACAGTTCGAGTGACAGCCGAAGCCCAACTTCCACTTGGCTCGCAGGCCCCGCCATCACGCCGCTGACCACCTGCGCGCACGCGGCGCCGCGCTCGATGCGCCTGCCCAAATCCAAAAAGCGCCAAGCCTGTCCGCGCACCATGTTCTCCGCAGCGAGTCCCGAAAAGGCAGCGATGTGCTCCAGAATCGCAGTCAGGCTGGCGAGCAGGCGATCGGGATCACGCGCGCAGTAATCCAAATGCCATTCCACGGAATTTGCCAAACGTTGCAGCGATCGCCACATGTCGAGCGACAGCTGATCGCGCGCGGCCAGCGTGGTTCTATGAATTCCTTCCAGGCACGAACGCATCGGCGCGCGCCCGGCAGCGGCGCCCGACAGGCTCGCTCCAAATTCGCTTCCAAAGACCGGCGCGGACGCGAGCTCGGGATCGATCCAGCCAGTGAGCCGCAGAGCTCCGGCTAGCCGCTTGAGTTCCGCCTGGTGGCGTCCACCTAACTCCCCGCCGGTGACGCGGTCTAGCGCCGCCACGAATTGTCGCAGCCCTGAATCGAGCCGTTCCACATATCTGCCGAGCCAGAACAAATCATCCGCCGTGCGGCTGCGCAACGAAGATTCCCGCGGCGCGGTGTGCACCACAATCACCGGCGGCACAAATGTGGAAGCGTGTATGTCCTGCATCTGTTCCGAGATCACCCACGTGTCTTTAATTGCGTCGCTATGCCGCAGCATGCTTCGGTAGAGGGCATCGCCGCTCAGCACTCGTGCGCTACCGCCCGGCAACACGTACCAATCGCCGCCGTACCAAACCGCCATCACGCGCAAGATCACCGGCTTGGGAACCAACCGTTCGCCGTCGCGGCCGCCAACATCCTGCGCAAGGCACGGTGCGAGGCTTGGAGTCATTCTTTCGCGCGCCACGTACCGCTCCGGGCTGCGCAGCAATTCCGCCTCAAACTCCGCACGCTTTTCCTTGGAAAGCAACGCAGGTTGGACGGGGACCGGATCGGGATCAAAAACGTTGTGCAGCGCAAATTCGTTCATCGCCGCACGGACTTCCGCCAGCGGTCCCTTCTGCCCGCACCACCACGTAGTCACCGCCGGAAGCAGAAGCTCCTGGTTGAGGAGGCGGCGAGCGAGATTCGGCAGAAAGGGCGTGAACGCGGGAGACTCCATCAGCGCCGTACCCGGCATATTTACCACCGTCACGTTTTTTCGGCGCGCCGCTTCGACCAGCCCCGCTACGCCGAGAGCGGATTCCTCGCGCAATTCGAGCGAGTCGCAATAATCTCCGTCGACGCGGCGGTAAATCACATCCACTTTGCTGAGTCCGCCGAGCGTCTTCAGATGCACGGACTCTCCGCGCACAGTAAGATCGTTGCCCTGCACCAGCGCAATACCAAGAGTACGGGCAAGAAACACATGTTCGAAGTAGGCGTCGTTATAGGGCCCGGGAGTAAGCAGCGCAACATGCGCGTCGCCCCCGGCAGCTGCGGCTCCCACAGCGCGCAAACTGCTTCTCCACAATTCGATGAACGAGTCCACGCGGCGCACTGGAGTCGAACGGAATCCCTCTGGAAATGTGCGCGAAAGCACTTGCCGCATATGCAGCGCGTAACCCGGTCCCGCGGGAGCCTGCGTGCGATCCGCAAGCACTCGCCACTCGCCGCTGGGAAGGCGAACCAGATCGGCAGCATAGAAAAATAGGCGCGGTCCCGCGCCTGCCGGTTCCACATGGCACATCGGCCGCAGAAATTCCGGGTTGCCCAGGACGAGGTACGGAGGAAGCAATCGCTCCTCGATCAAGCGCTGCGGACCGTAAAGATCGGCGAGGATCAAGTCCAGCAAGCGCGCCCGCTGTGCCAGTCCTTCAGCGATCGACTGCCACTCCGACTCGGGAACTATGAGCGGCAGCAGATCGAGCGGCGGCGCGGCAGACGAGGGGCGCGCCGCCGGCAGCGCGATGATTTCGTCATCGGCCATCTGCGTCGACGCTCTGGCTAACTTGTCTGCCAGCTGCTCGGAGCTCATCCCAAACACCGTCTCCATCAGCCCGCGCCAGTGTGGCCGTATGGCGCCTGATCCGGTGACCATCTCGTCGTACTGCGAACTCACGCTTCACTCCTCAAAGTCGTCTCGTTTACGTCTGGCCGGAATCGCCCGAAGAAATTGATTCCGCTGCCCTTTTTGCCGCACGCGGCACACGCCGCAGATCCAACGTCAGCGGATGCTCCAAGCTTACAGGTTCCGGGACGGGAATTTCAGTTCCTGGAGTGTGGCCGAAGGGCAAAAACCGGGCTCGCCTGCGCGCCTCCGCTTCATTGGCATTCACCGGAAACGTGGCGTAGTGGCGCCCTCCGGGGTGAGTCACGTGGTAGCTGCAACCTCCCACCGATCGATTGTTCCAAGTGTCCACCAAATCGAAAACCAGCGGCGTGTCCACGGGGATCGTGGGATGCAGCGCCCGCGGTGGCTGCCAGGCGCGATATCGAACCCCAGCCACGTACTGGCCCTGTCGACCGGTGGCACGTAGAGGAACCACTACACCGTTGACCACCAGCTGATGCCTCGGAGAAGCCGAGCCATCGAGCTTCACCTGCAAGCGTTCCACAGAACTGTCCACGTAGCGCGCCGTTCCGCCCTGTGTGGAGTCCTCGCCCAGCACGTGCCATGGCTCCAGCGCGTGCCGCAATTCCATCTCGATTCCGCGATACGCAACCTTGCCGATCAAAGGAAAGCGAAATTCTTGCAACGCTTCAAACCATCCGGACTCGAACGCGTACCCTTCTCGTTTGAGATCGTCGAGCACGTCCGCAAAATCGTTGGCCACGAAGAACGGCAACATGAAATCGTCATGCAAACGCGTGCCGAAACGAACCAGCTTCTCGTCGTGCGGCTCGCGCCAAAACTTCGAAATCAATCCGCGCAATAGTAGCTGCTGCGCCAGGCTCATCCGCGGATGCGGCGGCATTTCGAAGGCGCGCAGCTCAAGCAGCCCTCGCCGCCCCGAAGCCGAATCGGGCGGGAAAAGCTTGTCGATGGAAAATTCAGCGCGGTGTGTGTTTCCGGTCACATCCACCAACACGTCGCGCAACGCGCGGTCACCAAACCAAGGCGCTGGAGACTTATTCTCTGCAATCGTCCGAAAGGCAATCTCCAACTCGTAGGTAGCGTCGTCTCGCCCCTCGTCCACACGAGGATGCTGGCTGGTTGGGCCAATGAAGAGCCCGGAAAACAGGTAAGAAAGCGAAGGATGATTGTGCCAGTAGCCCACCAAGCTCTTTAGCAAATCCGGACGGCGCAGCAACGGCGATTCCGCGGGCGTGGGACCACCCAGTACGATGTGGTTGCCACCGCCGGTTCCCACGTGCCGGCCATCCATCAGAAATTTCTCGGTCACGAGCCCCAGAGCGCGCGCTTCGTCGTAAACCGTGTGCGTATTGCAAACCAGTTCATCCCAGCAGCCCGCCGGTTGCACATTTACCTCGATAACTCCCGGATCGGGAGTGACGGAAAGATGCTGGAGACGCGCATCAACGGGCGGTGCGTATCCTTCGATAACCACTGCCTGCTTAAGCTCCGTCGCAACGTCTTCCACTGCCGCGAGCAATCCAAGATAATCCTCTAGACTCTCCACCGGCGGCATAAACACATGGAGCAGACCATCGCGCACCTCCACGCACAGCGCCGTGCGCACCACGCTCGGATCCGATTTCCCAGGCTTCGGCTTGCGACGCGCATGATCGCGGTAGCGCATCAGTTCTCCGCGTTGCGCGGCCACGGTTTGTCGAGCCGCGCGTCGCGCCGTGCCGCTCAGAAGCCGTTGTCTTGTGGGAAGTGGCGGGCGAGGCGCCATCGGATCGGGCTCGTGGATGTAAGGATAGTCGCCTTCCGTGACCCACGGCAAAGAATCGAGCGGAAGCCGGTAGCCCATCGGCGAATCGCCGGGCAATAGATACATTCTGTCCGCCCGCAGAAACCAAGGACCAGATTCCCACCGCGCCGATCCACTCTCCGTCGCTCGCAGTGGCAGCGCGAAGCCAACTACTTCGGCCAGTCCCTTTTCGAAAATACGCGCTAACCGAGCGCGTTCCATTGGATCTTTCAACTCGCTCTTGAGTGGATCGACATTCGCAGGCAAGCGCCGCTCTTTCCATAAGTGATACCAAGTGTCCTCGTATCCCGGGATGCAGAAGGAAGGGTCAAGCCTCAGCCTCTCAGCCAGACGAATGATGAACCAGCGAGACTGGTCCGCGGTCAGCGCCGCGTTCGGTTTGTCGTCGGAAGCGAATAGCGCCGGGTTGCGCCAGATCATCTCTCCATCTTTGCGCCAGTAACATCCGAACGCCCAACGCGGCAACTGCTCGCCCGGATACCACTTCCCTTGCCCGTACTGCAACAAATAGCCCGACGCAAAACGGTCCGCCAGTCGCCGCAACAGCCGCCCCGCATATTTCCGTTTCGTAGGTCCCAATGCGTCGGTATTCCATTCGTCGCCATCCGGATCGGACGCCGCCACGAAGGTTGGCTCGCCGCCCAGCGTCAACCGCACGTCGCGCTCCGCCAAGTCGCGGTCCACACGCTTGCCGAGCGTCAATAGCCGCTCCCATTCCTCATCCTTCATCGGGCGTGTCACCCTCGGCGACTCCTTCACGCGCCGCACGAACATTTCATGGCGCATCGTGCTCTCGCACGCCTCGATCGCACCCGAAATCGGCGCGGCGCTGCGCGGCTCCGGCGAACATGCCAGCGGAATATGCCCTTCGCCTGCAAGCAATCCTGAAGTTGGATCGAATCCAACCCAACCCGCGCCCGGCAAATATGCCTCGCACCACGCGTGTAAGTCTGTGAAATCCGCGCATGGACCAGCTGGCCCCGAGATCGGCTTTTGATCGGGCGCCAACTGGATCAAGTATCCCGACGCGAACCGTGCGGCAATCCCAAGCCGCCTGAATATCTGCACCAGCAGCCACGCCGAGTCGCGGCATGATCCCTCGCGCTTCGCCAACGTCTCTTCCGGCGTCTGCACGCCCGGCTCCATCCGAATCACGTAGCGGATTAGCTGCTGCACCCTGCGATTCAAATCAACCAGGAAATCGATGGTGCGGTCCGCTTTTGCGTCGACGGATCTCACGAACTTCGTGAGCAATGGGCTCGCCGGAGCCAGTTGCCGAAACGGCGCCAACTCGCATTCCAGAGCCTCGTCGTAACAAAAAGGATAACTTTCGGCCCCTGGCTCCAGGAAGAAATCAAACGGATTTACCACCGCCATGTCCACAATCAAATCCACGGTGACAGCGAACCGGTCGGTCTTTTCATGAAAAACCAGGCGCGCGAGGTAATTTCCCTGAGGATCTTGCTGCCAATTCAAGAAATGCCCGGCAGGCTCGGGACGAAACGAATAGGCCAGCACAGGCGTGCGCGTGTGCGGAGCGGGCCGTAGCCGCACCGTCTGCGGACCGAGTTCGATGGCCCGGTCGTATAGATATTCGGTCTGGTGAAATAGAGCAACCTCAACGCTCACACCATTTTCTCCCCGACCCGCCCCAACGCCCGCGAGCCCCCTAAGCAGGCCTGCGCGGCCGCCTTCCCGCAGGGCCAAACCTGTACTCTAGAAGCTAAGCGCGCCAAGGTGACAATGAAAAATTAGATGGAATGCATCCAGAATGTGGTGTCGTTCGCCCTGGATCTGGTAGCGATACCGGGATTCGGTCATCGCCCTAGATTCAAAGAGACTTGCGGTTGGCACCCGGCTAAACGCTTTCTATAGCGTCTATTCCGTGTCGCCCAGTCTCACGCAACCGCGTCACTCTACACCAAAAGACCAGCTTCTCAACAACAAAAGGTAACACGGGTAACACGTCTTGAATCGAAGAGGTTGATCGAGACAGGTTCAAGCTGCGGTGTGTGACTCCACACAGGCGCAGAGGCGGCACGGCTCTTGCGGCACGAGCATCCCGGCGAGCATATAATTCACGCAGCGTGACCAATTCTTCGTTTGAAAAAGCGCTCATCGAAGTCTGGCGGCAAGCCCTCGTCGAGAACGCCAAGGTCGTCGCGCTAGGGAACCGGAGCTACCCCGTCCGGCGCACCCCGAAGCGCGGCCTTCGGCAGGTGGATTTCGTTTTCGAGGGCAACGAGATTCGCGGTCTGGAGCAGAATCTGCAGACGAAATCCCGTTGGGCACAGATGGCGCGGTCGGGGAAGAAGGTGATGCAATTCTTGAGTGAGGGGCGGTACCTGGCAAATGTGGTGGACAGTAAGGTCAAGCTCTACGGTCTTTAGCCATAACCCGTGCTCAACCGCTCGATCCAGACGATCCGATCCGCTTCGTTCTCTTTCACTCTTGCGAGCATTCCTTGCTGTCCTGAATCGCGGAAACGGCAGCCGCAGTATCTCGAAGTAACTGGTCGGGAGTGTCCCTCTCCAGTTCCGGATACCGCACGTTCAATGTAAGGTGGCCAACAGCATCGATATTGCCAATGCTGAAGACACGGTTTGATCGAACTGTGTACGCTCCCGTTTCGCCCACTCTCTTTAGAAACAGCAGATATTGGCCACGCTTCGCGAAATCGTCGAAGTTAGTGTACGTCACAGTTACGTTACGCCCATCGATGACGAGGTGACCACCGGGCCGGACGACGTTGATAATCTGTCCGTCTCCGACTGGACTGATTGGATCGTTTCTAAAAACCTTGGCAACGGCAAAGGTCCATTCCGTATAGACGGATCGCCGGTTCTCGGTCGGATGGGACACCCCTAATTCGGCAGTGCCCAAAATCACGGCACTCGATTCGCAAGCCATCTGGACAAGCGCGTGGGGCGGGTAAGCTGGACCGGGTCCGTCCCCTTCCATTCCGAGTGGATAGTACTCGTGAATCACAAGATCGCCTGTGGACTCAGCCAACATTTCGGGTATGGTCTTGTTCCCCAAGTGATAAGAGGGAGCGAGGCGACTATAGGCTTCCTTCGGCGTCTCGCGTGATGCTTCCTGAGCCTGAACCGGAACGCACATCGGCGAAAAGAGCGGCAGACTGCAAATCAATAACGAGGAGTATGCAATGTGTAGAATCGGCTTCATTCGCTTACGCTAGACTGAAATCAACGGAGGTTAATTTTCGAACCAAAGGGCCGCACACCTCAGCCGCGATTCATCCTAACGCCGACACTCAGTCTGTCGCAAGTCCTCGAAATGAAAAACTACGTGCCCTTCATTGCTGCGACCAATGTGGGAACAATTTCTGGCTCTCGGTGTCTACACGAAGAAAATCGGAGTGTTCAAGGCGAGAAACCATGAAACTACGAGCCCTCATTCTGTTCTTGTTGTTTGGCATTTTCGCCGGAGCGCAGATCACGCCGCGAAGTGTGCCGAGCAACAATCCTCCACTGGCAACTCTCACCGCGCATCCAGACAAGAGCGCATTCAAGCTGGGAGAGGACATTCGGGTCACCCTCACGCTCCGCGCTGGCCCGGAAGGGGCTTACGTCGCCAGATCAAGCATCTGTGCCGGGCAGCGGAACGCACATTACTTCTGGTGCGGGCGTCACATGGGCAACGCCTCAGGATTCGATGTTTCGGTGTACACGCTGACGGGCGAAAATGCCGAGCCGATGGGCGCGGGCGGCGTCGCGGACAGTTGGAGCCTTCCTCCTCCGCCAGCCGAAAGATTCAAGCGGGATTTCGTGTTCCTCAAGCCCGGAGAGAAATTGAAGTGGCGCGGAAGGACGGCCAGTTCTCCAACTTAGCCCGGCAAATATGAGGTCGTCGGGTACTACATACCCGACGAGAACCAAGTCCGCGACCTTGTCGCGCTGCCTGAAACGCACGGCCTCCTGATTTGAAAGCCAGTTCGTTCCGCTTCTGTTTTCATCACGGTGAAGTGAGAGTAGAGTTTCTGGCAGGAGAGAGGCGATGATGTGCCTTGCGTCGCTTACACTGCGACCGGAGCACGGGAACGCGACGCTGCGTCACTGAAAAAAGCCGCGCCTTTGAGACGTAGGGCACAATTGCCGTGTCAAGGGTGTCCAACCGGGTGGAGGGGATTGTGGCGATTCCAACTGCCCTGCGCAATCTGCTTCTCCGCGTGGGAACCGGATTGGCTGGCGTTTTGCTGGCGTTCGTCACTGCCGCGCAGACGATGCCGCCGCTGAGCACCGCATGGTCTCCAGGAGCCATTCCGGGCGGCGGGGGAATCGTTATTCCTGCTTTTCCGGTAGTCACCGGCGAGTCGTTTACCGCCAACAACGACTCGCGGAGGATTGAAGTTCGAAACGGGAAGAGGACCGTCTATGAGTCGCACAGCATCATTGCCAGAGATTCCGAAGGCCGCATCGCGGTCCGCACGCCGGAATCGCCGCACGTAGCCAGCCCGAACGGGCGAGGCAGCGTCTATATTCCGGGCGCTGGCCGTATCGATGATCCCGTCGCTATGGTGCGCCTCCAGTGGTCCGAGGGTGGGCCGCCGCAACTAGGCGGGATCGTTTTCAAGAGTCGCACGGTGCAAGTGCCACAATACCGACCAGCGGTATTAAACCCTTGCGAGCGTGGCGGAAGCCGCTTGCGGCAGTATCCTAGCGGTGTGACTCAGCAGATCGAGAGCATTGGAGAGCGCACGATTCAGGGGATTCTCACGGAAGGTTGTCGCGTCACGAGCCATATTCCGGCTGGCCTCGCTGGCAACGATCACCCGGTCACGAACACGGACGAGTGGTGGAGTTCGCCACTATACCGAATCACGTTACTGGATATTATGCATAGCTCGGAAGGCACGGAAGCGGTCGATCAGCTCGATGACTTTCTGCCCGGTGCTCCCGACACTTCGCTGTTCCACCCTCCGTCCAATTACACGGTCCGGGACATGGATGCGGAAAGAGAGCGGGAGGAACGCTCCGAATTCACGGTAATGCCGGGAGAGCCGGACGCCGAGACGTTGGCAGGCTACTGGGAAGGCGACGATCCCTTCAGTGGCTCCGGCCAAATTGGAATGCTGCTTAAGATTTTAGCCAATCGGCGAGCACGACTTGAGCGGGGCAAAATAACGGAGACCGAGCCGGAAAAATTCGTCGACTTCCAAATCGGCCTGTACACACGAGTCGGCGGCAAAACAAAAGTAGGGTGGTTTTCCACACGTGGACTGAGTGGCGCATCATGGGATGGACATCGGCTCGAATTGAAGTCAAACGGCAATCGCCCAGACGGTTTTATGCAGGGCGAGATGGCTCTGGGAATATCGTTCGATCAATCGACGCAATCTTGGATGGGCGACTACGTCCGCAACGGCGAAACTAAATCAATCGTTTTAATGCGGCCCGGTGGTTCGGCGAAGGCCCTGTCGAACCTCTTCCTTGGCCGATGGATTTTCGTCAATTCGCTGCAACATGGCTTGGGCGGGTCTACTTGCATCGATATCGAGGAAGGATCGGACGGCACGGTGCTCGCGTGGAGTGATTCGAGAACGTCTCCGGGGTTGATGCCGCAAGAAGGCCCGAACGCAGCGCTGATTCAGGAAACTGACGGCGACGCTTACGGCGCCCACGTGAAAGGCGACTCGCTTACATTGCAGCAAGGGATTTATTGGGCTGTCGTCGCGGGAATGCCACCAATGACAATTACAGGCAAATTATCGGCGGGCGGATCGCAGATCGTCAGTTATGTCGAACGTGCTCCGGCACCACGTTGGCAGCCCACAAATGGTGGTGCCGCGATTCTCACCCGACTTTCCGCAAAGAGTTGCTGGTCCGAGGGACAAAACTAAGGGGCTGACGCCCGCCTTATCACGAAGGTCTGTTTGCGAATCGCGTCTCCGAAAATTTTTCTGACTGAGGCATCGCCGGTCCTTCTCCGTAAGGCACCCACTTCTGTGTAGCAGCGCAGCAGACCAGTGCGCTTCTCGATGTCTCCTTGGCTGAGGTTCTTGGATTCGCGGAGTCCCCGGAGGCGTTCGCCGATGAGCATGGCCAAAAGTGTACACCCGGCGTACTGGCTGCTCAATTATGGCGGGCGCATTCTTCAGCGGAAGCCGACATTTTGCCGTCTGAGGCGGAAGGTAACTAACCGGGCACGTCACCTCTCGCAACCTCACCCTTTGCATTAAGAAGCCTCCCAGAATGAAGAGTGCTTCGCGCTGGCTTCGAATTCCCCCAATCCAATGGAGGTTGTGATGTTCCAGCCCAACAGTCCACCAAGAATTTATATCCGAGTTCTCCTGATATTGCTCTCGGTGTCAGTCCCCAGCTTGGCGAATGCGCAATCGCAAAAGACGTATACCTGCCAGCCCAACCCGTCTGTACCGAAGAATCTAATCCCAATTTCAAAAGCCCTGAAGATTTGCGGTCAAGTCAACGCACTCAGTCAGGGCAGAAGATCGGAACGCATCACGCAGGACGTGCATGCTTCCTCTTCGCTTCTTCTCCACGAAAAAAACAACATAAGCACGCTAACCAATCAGGTTGAGATATACAAACTAAACCTGACAACAAAGCAAACCGGAACTCTGGAAATCTCAGCGGCTATAATCGGGATTGTTGGCGGGGTCGGAGGGGGCGTCCTTAAGCTCAAGAATATGAACACAGCCGCAGCTTGGATGGGGATAGCTGCTGGCGGGGCTGGAGGAGCGTTGGCTGTGATCAAAGGTTGGAGTGATTACAACAAGTGCGGGAAGGAAATCAAAGAATATATGGGTGAGTATTCCCCCGCGATGCATACCTACATCGTCGCAACGAACCCGCGCGAATTCCGCGCTCTTTGCCGTAACCCCGATCCGGGTACGAAGTTGACGAATATCATGGCTCAGATGACAAAGGATTATGATGCTTTGCAAAACCAGTTCGGCATCAGATAAAGGTCGCGGGTGTACGTGCCCAGAACACTGCCGCACCTGCTCCAGCGTGAATTGAGATGGCAGACGTACTCGTCGTATTTCGCGCATCCGTCGATCACCTCGCCGCCCTTGAAGCGGCACTCGACGGCCTCCAATCCCCACGATGACCGCCAATTGTGACCGGGAAAGTCGCCACACGCTTCGTCCATGAGCCGCTCGAATTCCCATGTCCTCAAGGGTTGGCTGTCGAAGTCTTTCGGGATCACCTTCTGAAACAGATGTCCTAGCCCTTCAGGAGAAGTGAGCGCGGATGCCGATTCCGCGCCGAATCGGCTGCCTGAAGGGGTTTGGGTCGGCTGGAGCGTTTCCGAGGCATTGGACGCCTTTGGTGGTTCCGTGGGCTTGGGGTTGGCATCGCCACTTCACCCTGCACAAGGCGACAGCCTCGGGTCTAGTGCCAACGGCCTATTGCCCGATGTATGCCTGTATGATACTATATGCGACAATGAAACGGACAGCCCTCTTCTTGAAGGAAGACCAAGTGAAGAAGCTGCAAAAGCTGTCCGAGAAGACGGGCGCTCCGGTCGCAGAACTCGTCCGGCGTGCCGTTGACAATTATCTGAAGGAACGCGCCAGAGAATTGAAATAGCGGGACGACCCGGTGCTACTAACACCGAGTCATCCCTCACCAGAGCAACCTTTATGGGAGGCTGCATGGCTAGTCGAATTGTATCAGTCGTCTCTTCGCTCGCATCTACGCTCCCGTTTCCGTTCGCGGCAATCGCAAATCCCACCCGGTTCTTCCGCCCCACTCGGGGGCGCTCGTGACCCGTGTGTGCGTGCGGTGCAAAGAAGTCCTCGGCGAAAAATGCGTTCGGTGCGGGGCGGAAGCGGTGCCGTTCCACGTCACCCCTCAATCGAACGCTCCTGCCGGGCAGGATTTTGACTGCCCTGCCTGCGGTCACCAGTTCACCCGAGGCGAGGGCGGCGAGACAGGTGGAATGTGCGAAGCCTGCGTCAACGCGGCGCTGCGAAAGGCGGACGAGCGGCAGAAGGCGGGCAGGCAATGAGAGATGAGGATCGCAACGAATCAAGGGGAAGACATCCGGTTCGGATGCGACATCTCGCGGAATGCATCGACGGGAAGCGCCCGCTCCTGCGGTTCGTCTGTGAAGCGCAGCCGCTAATCACCCTGAGGAGCTATGGCCTTCCGAGGCGTTGCCCGCTCTGCTCCCAGAATCACCCGATCCCGAAATTGGACACGAAGGAGGAACCGGATGCTGACTAGCAAGGACAACAAAGGCAAGACGATTGGCTGGCGCGAAACGTATTTTTCGAAGGACGAAAGCGTTGACGTCTCCGTGGTCGGCAATACGAGCACGATCACGACGCGAGATCGAAACACAGGCAAGGTCGGTTCGAAGACGTTCGTCGGACGACCGCTGATGCCCTCTGATGTTTCTGACGGCAGCAAATAGGTCAAAAGCGTATGGCGGGGAGCTTTGGGCGATCCTCGGCGGCACAGCGCAGGATCGGTCTACCGGGAACGGGAAAGTCTCAGGAAACGCCCCGCACAGGCTTTTTGAACGGGTCTGGCAGGTTGCTCTAGCACAGGAGGGAGTCTCTTGGCACTTCAGGTGATCGGCAAGCAGGATTCCAATCCTCGCAGGCTTCTCGCGGGAGTCTATGCGAGGGTTTCGACGAGCAACGCTGGGCAAGACCCTGCGATGCAAACGCGTGAACTCACCGAGTTTTGCCAGCGCAGAGGTTGGGAAGTATTTGGCCTCTACGTGGATAACGGCGTTTCCGGCAAGAAAGATTCGAGGCCCGCGTTGAATCGCCTCATGCGTGACGCTCACGCTCGGCGCTTTGACGTGGTTGTCTGCTGGCGCTTCGACCGCTTCTCACGTTCCGTGTCGCATCTCTGCCGGGCACTGGAAACGTTCAACGCCCTCGACATTCAGTTCGTTTCTCTTTGCGAGCAGGTGGACACCAGCACCCCGACAGGCAAGCTCGTTTTCACGATATTGGGAGCCGTGGCGGAGGGCGAGCGGAACCTGATCGCGGAGCGCGTGCGGGCCGGACTCAGGAATGCACGTGCGAAGGGCAAGAAGCTCGGGCGACCGCGAGTGAATGTTGACGCAACACAAATCGAATCCCTGAGGGCGTCTGGTCTTTCTTGGCGCGAAGTAGCACGCAAATTGGGTCTGTCGGTAGGAACGGTTCATGCTGCGGCGCATGCACGCCGGAGCGCCAAGGCTCTGTGCGCCTGACAGCCTCCAAGCACGAGAGCAGGCATCCCGAATGAACCGCCGCCAGCAAGGAGAGAAAGCATGTGTGACATTGGCAAGCCAATCGAAATCATTGACGTCGAGCCGTTGAGCATTCCCGCGCCAGTGCGCCGCGAAAAGGAAGTTCCGGTCGAGCAGCCCGTGACCGTCGAAGTCCCGGTCGCGGTTACGGAGACGACCGTTGAGCCTGTCACTGTCGAGCGGAGCTAGTTTGGCGCGGCGGGCCAAGCGCGTCGGCGGCAACTTGCCGCACGCCAAATACGGCGTGGACTTGGCGAAGTTGCCCGACACGTACATCGAGCCGTTCGTCGCCTACCGCGCTTGGAACTGGACGGCGGGCGGCGTCATCACGTCCTTGAACGGTGCGCTGTGGAAGCCGAAAGAAGCGTTCGAGGCGACATGCCGACACGCGATGAACCTGCGCGGGATGCAGGCGGCGTGCTCCACGCCAGCGGCGAAAAAATTTTGGGAAAAGCACACGCACCACGTCCCCGACGCCGCATGCACGTGCGGCATGTACGCCGGGATCAACATGCAGCACATGATCGACATAAATTACATCCAGCGCGGAATCCACGGCGAGGTCTGGCTGTGGGGACGGCTGATGCGCCACACGCTCGGCTGGCGTGCGCAGTACGCCTACCCCAAGTTCTTCGTGGTTCCGGCGAACATGGTTCCTGTTAGAGCCGACGAAGCGCAGCAGCGCCTCAACACGCTCTTGGAGTTCGGTGTTGATATTTACCTCCAGCCGGGACGCGAGGCGTGCGTCGGAAAAGAGAACATCCCGCTCTGGATTCGCGACTACGGCTACAGCAACCAAGGCATTTCGTTCTTGGTCGAGCGGTGGCAGAAGTGGGACTCCACGAAGGTCGTCCACGCGCCCCTCGCGGTCGGCGACCGCGTCGCCGTGCTCAGCGGCGCGAACGGCGGCGGAATCGGAGTCGTGACCAAGATCGAAAACGGCGAAATGCACTACACGATGTTCGCGCCCGACACCGTCTACCGCAAGAAAGTCAGCGACGCCGTGTGGAACGAACGCAACTGGCGTTGGGAAACAAGCGGAACTGGCTCCATGCGCAAGCTCACGCCGGGAGGCGACCGATGCCGTTCGGCATCATTCTAGCTGCGATGATCCGCTGGATGAGAACGATGCTGCTCATCAATCTACTGCTAGTGCCGTAACAAAGGAGGCTCTGTGCTGAAGTGGCTACTGAAGTCTCTGCTCATCCTGATCGCGCTGGTCGTCACCTCGACGACTCTGCCATTCGCGTCGGTCTGGCTGTGCCGCGATCCCGTTGGCGGTCAGGTCTTCTTTTGGGTTGCGCCGTGGACTTGCGCCGTGTGGACGGTGCTTGTCTCGGTGCTTGTCGGCTCGCGCTTCTGGCTGGGTAAGGAGCACGTGCTCGCATGGCGTGCCGCCCGAGGCGGCCACGTGATTTCGAGCCTCAAGTCCACCGCGCTCATGTTCCTCGCCTTGCTCGCGAGCTACGCCTTCGAGTTCGCCGTCATTTTCTTGCTGCCCCGATCCACGACCGCGCTGCGCCTGCTGCCCCTTGCCGCCTACGCGCCCGTGCCGCTCGCCCTCGCATGGTGCAGCCGTGGGTGACGAGGTCGTCTGCGACACGAGACGGCTGACTGTCAGTTTCAAAAGTGAGGAGGAGGGACTATGACGGATGACGATAAGCTGATCGAGTCGATGTTCGACGAAGTGATCGAGACGAACATCAGGCCGAACGGCGAGGTCGAAGTCAAGCTCGTCAGCCCTAGCGCCGAGGAGATGGAGGAGGCGCAAGCCGATTTCATCCAAGCCGAGAAGCGGTTCCGCGAGATCAACGCGAACCCGGACGCTGTGACGGACGCGAGGCTGAACGTCAGGTGGTGGAACTGCTTGGAGAAACTGTGCGAGTCCGAGAAGGAACTCTTGCGGCTCTTCTGTGGCCCCGACCGCAGTCTGCGGAGCATCGCGCAGTTCAGCGCCTACCGCGAGCGGCTAGTTCGCGGCAAAAGACTTTACAGGACGGATGCCTAAAGGCGGACGCGTGACTATCAAACTCAGCAAATCGAAGTTCGTTGCTGGCTGCCAGTGCTTGAAGCGCCTCTACCTTCAGGTTCACGAGCCAGACCTAGCTGCTGAGCCAGACGATGCCACAAGCGCAATCATCGAGCAAGGTCACGATGTCGGCATGCTCGCCCGGCAGCTTTTTCCGGGCGGAGTCGAGGTTCGCAGCGACGGCGGATTGGGTCAGGCGATTCGCGCCACGCGAGAGCTAGTCGCCAACCCAGCAGTCCCAGCGATCTTCGAGGGAACGTTCGAGCACGGCGGCGTTCTGGTACGAGTGGACGTTTTGCAGCGGCGGCGCGACGGGGGCTGGCGATTGATCGAGGTCAAATCGACCACTGATGTGAAAGACCATCACGCCGAAGACGTCGCAATCCAATATCGCGTTGTTTCCGGTTCCGGGCTGGACGTGGCTTCGGCGTGCTTGGCGCACGTCAACCGAAAATATATCTATGCGGGCGGCGACATCGACCCCCGACAATTTATCCGTATACGCAATTTGACCCGGCGAGTCGTGAAGTTTCAGCCCACGCTCACAGTCCAGCTTCAGTCTGAGTTTCGCATCCTTGCCATGCCCGAGGCACCAGATGTCGCTCCGGGTCGGCATTGCATCGACCCGGTTGTCTGCGAATTTTTCGATCACTGCAATTTGCCGCGGCCGCACGACCACATCGGATTCTTGCCGCGCATCCACGCGAGCGCGATAGCCGAACTTGAGGAGATCGGCGTCGAGTCGATTCGGGACATCCCTCACGATTTCGAGTTGACCGACATTCAACGCCGTGCGGCGACGTGCGTCCAGACTGGCAAGCCGTGGTTCAGCGCTGAACTTCGGAATGAGTTGAACGGGTTGGCGTACCCGTTATACTTCTGCGATTTCGAGAGCGTGAACCGGGCTATCCCGCGTTTTGCGGGGATGCGTCCTTACGACCACTTGCCTTTTCAATGGTCAGTCCACGTGCAGCGAGAACCCGGCGCAGAGCCGGAACATCACGAGTTTCTTGCCGCAGATGCCAACGATCCCCGGCGTGAGTTCCTCAATTCGCTGTGCGCCGCGCTCGGCGAACGCGGCAGCATCGTTGTGTATTCATCGTTCGAATCTAAGCGTCTGTCGGAACTGGGCAGTTGGTGTCCCAAGTTGGCGGATGGGATTAACGCAATCCAAGAACGTTTGTTCGATCTGCTGACCGTTGTGCGCCAGCATGTCTACCACGGTGCATTCGCCGGATCGTACAGCCTGAAATCAGTGTTGCCAGCGCTCGTGCCGGAGATGACCTACGAGGGCATGGAAATCGCGGACGGGCAGGCTGCCGGGCTTGCGTGGCAGTCGCTCGTGCGCGGCAGATTGGATCGAGCGGAGCGCGATAGGATCAGGAAGGCGCTGCGTGTGTACTGCGGACAAGACACTTTGGCGCTGTTCCGGCTATTGCAGAAGCTTCGGCAATCTCATTGCTAACGAAGAACCACACCACCTTGGCTGTCGATGTAGAGATTACCCTGATCCACAACTGGTTCCCGAAGCGCCCAGCATCAAAAATTCGCCTCGACTGCGATTAATCCTACCAAGTGCTGCCGCTGTTCGCGCTCGCCATGCTCAATTTTCTTTGAACGGTACTAGAATGGATCAGTAATCAGAACCGATGCCGATTACTCAACAGCAGATACGGGCTGCGCGGGCGTTGCAGCACGGCGCGGCGCACGATCCTTCACCACAAGTACGACTCGTGGCGGGTCCGGGCAGTGGGAAGTCGTTTTCGGTGGAAGAGCGCGTTCTTTGGCTCCTCCAGAACGGCACGGCTGCAAATCGTATTTGTGTCGTCTCCTTTACGCGTGCCTCTACACGGGAACTCCGAGATCGCATTCAAAACTACTGCTCTGCTAACGGGCAACCCACCGTCAACCAAGTCGCAGTCAGTACGCTCCATTCGCTGGCATTGCGGCTGTTGCGCAGGGCTGGCTTGCTTCAGTACCCGTCCAACCCTCTGGTGCTCGATAGCTGGGAAGTGGAGAACGTCTTCGATGCCGAGTTCGGTCACGTCCAGCACTTAGGCAAGAAGCGCACCGAGGCGATCAGGCGCGAGCACGAAGCGTTTTGGAGCACAGGGCAACCGAATCCGCCCGGCTATGCGCCACCAAACCCTCCGATCACGGTCGCGGAGAGAAATGCCTTCGTCGCTTTTCACGGTCCCACAACACAGACGTATTCGTGCGTGCTGCCCGGCGAGATCGTGCGCCAATGTCTGGCTCACATCGTTGCTGGCAACTTAGACCCTATCAATCTGATCCGCCTCGAACATCTGATCGTGGACGAGTTCCAAGACCTGAATCCAATCGACCTCCAGTTCGTGGACGAACTGATCACGCGTGGAGTGCCCACTTTCGTGTGCGGCGATGACGACCAGAGCATCTACTCATTTCGGTACGCACATCCCGCAGGCATCCAAGACTTCACGCAGAAGTATGCAGCCGCAGGGCAACATACGCTCACGGATTGCTTTCGGTGTACTTGTGCTGTTGCCGCCGCTGCCCAAGCCCTCGTCCAAGCGCACCCGGCACCAAACCGGATCGTGAAGACCCTCACTTCGTTGTATGCAGCGGCAGTTCCACCCGCAGCAGGCATAGTTCACCGTTGGCGGCACACGACGGCTGTCGCGGAGTCTGAAGCGATTGCGGCATCGTGCCGGGACTTGATCCAAGCCGGGGTCGGCCCGAGAGAAATCTTGATACTGCTCAGCAACCAGCGTGCGCAGTCCCGCACGATCACCGATGCACTCACGGCAGCGGGCGTACCCCTCGAATCCCCCCAACAGAACGCGTTCATTGATTCCGACGTGGGGCGGTTCGTGCTAGCGGCTCTCAGGATTGTCTGTGACACCAACGACTACGTCGCACACCGCCTGATTCTGGGCATGCGACCGGGGGTCGGAGTTGGCACTTGCAGCGCGATCCGCCAAGCTGTGATCGCAGACCAGTTGAACTACCGTGACCTCTTCTACCAACCCGCCATTCCCGCTGCAATCGGCGGGAGGGCTGCGACAGCGTTAAACCACGCTTGCGCTGTAAGCGCAGTCATCGGGGGCTGGTTGAAAGGCGATACCCTTGCGCAGCGGAACAACGACATCCAGCAGATCGTGACCAACACATTCGGGGCTGCTGGTGTCGCGGAATGGCAAGCCTTCACTGCGACCCTCCCGCCAAACATCAGCCTCGAAGAACTGCGCGATCTCATCTGGGCGGATACGGATGAGCAGCAAACCACAATTTTGACGGGCGTGCTAACCCGCCTGAACCAGCCAATTCCGGCAGCCGGAGTGCTGCCCCCAAGGGTTCGCATCATGACGATGCACGGAGCCAAGGGACTCTCGGCAAAGATCGTATTCATTCCGGGTCTTGAGGAGGAGATCATCCCCGGCCCGCGGAGGCAGCCGTATCCCGGCTTGGTTCTGGAAGCAGCGCGGCTATTGTATGTCTCGATTATCCACTCGCCATCCTCCTTGTATCGAATCCAGATGCTTACTTTCCGAGTCACCATGGGTTGCTTCTCCGCCAGATTCCGCGCACGGTACCAGTTGCGTCGGTACTTACGTGCCTTCTTCAATCAAATACTGCGTCTCGTCTGAATTTTGCGGAGTTCGGGTAACACGGGGCGGGTAACAAGCCGCTAAGTCTTTTTGAATCTGGAAGTGGTAGCGATACCGGGATTCGAACCCGGATTTCGACCTTGAGAGGGTCGCGTCCTAACCCTTAGACCATATCGCCGTACGGTGTGTGAGCGTCCAGACAAGCGCAGCAATTTTCGCACGCCTCATCAGACGGCGCAAGCCGACGCCCTGGCCGACGTTTTGCTGATGCGCTGCGCAAGTCCGCGATCGTCCGAGAGCGTCTGATCGCGCCGGCTATGCGCCTTCCGTTCCAAGTTCCTGCCAGCTCGTCTCGCCAGGGCCATGGCTGAGAGCGGAGAGGATGTCCGTTTTGGTCACGATTCCCTGGATGTGGCCATCGTCGGCCGTGACAATCAGCATGTGTTGCCCATGCGGAGACATTAACAGCCGCAGAGCGTCCTGCAGTTCGCAATCCGGCGCGACCGTTTCTATCTCGCGGTTCATCACTTCGCGGATCGAGATATGCTCCCATTTGTCTGGCGATACCGCGCTCAGCGACATCATCGAGACCGTCCCTGCGAGCAGCCCCTCATCCAGCACCGGGTAGGCGGTGTGCGGCAACCGCTCGCGAGTGAAGTCAACGAACTCCTTGACGCTCCACCGCGCGTCCGCCAAGACAACGCGCCTCTGCATCGCGCTGCTCACACGAATGTTCGAAAGTTCGGCAATTCGCGCACTCTCATGGACGCGCTGATCGCCCGACATCGATGCCTCGCCCGATACCGCGTAGGCAACGGCCGCGCCGATCAGCGCGGGCACGATGAACGCATGGCCTCCAGTCGCCTCCGCCACGAAGACCACAGCCGTGAGCGGCGTCTTGTATCCGCCCGCGATGAATGCCGCCATTCCGACTGCCGCGAACAGATCAACCGACGCGCTGTGCGCTATGGACTGCGCGAATGCGGCGCCGAAAGAGCTTCCCGTCAAGAAAAGCGGCACGAATGCGGCGCTCACGCCTCCCACTCCGAGGGAAAACAGCGTTGCCGCCAGCTTCGTCGCCCCAAAACTCACCAGCTCCAGCGAGCTGTGCGCTTGTTGCAAAATCAGCGGGACCGCTTCGTAGTTCGGTCCAATTGGAATCAGGCTTCCTTTGAACATGCTTACGAATATCAATCCGCAGACTCCGGTCAGCAGTCCTCCCGCGCTCATCTTGATCCAATGCGGTAATCTCGTGCGTATCGAGAATCGCCGTGCTCGGCGAAAGGTTATGTTGAAAATCAAAGTAATCGCACCGCACATCGCGCCCAGCAACGCGGCCCACAGCAAGTCTTCGCGCGTATACTGCGTGCCACTGACGAAATCGAAGAGTGGCCGCGCGCCCACGAATGCTGCCATCGTTGCGAACGACGTCACCGACGCGATCAGCGACGGGAGAAGCGCCTCGTGCGCTAAATCGTCTTTGTAAGGCATCTCCAGCGCGAACACGATTCCGGTGAGCGGCGCGCGAAACACGGCGGACATTCCCGCCGCTGCTCCGCTGATCAGCATGATTCGGCGGTCTCGCTCTTCCAATCCTAGTTTTCGCAGTTTTTTCCAGAGCCACGAGCCAATCGCTCCCCCGCCGTAGATGCTTGGACCCTCAAGCGCCGCGCTGCCGCCCATTCCCACCGTCGCGATCGCCGCGAGCAGTTTGGGAACGAATGGCCGCATCGCCACACGTCCTTGATGTTCGTGATACGAACGGACGATTTCTTCGGTTGAGTGCTCGTCCGGATCGGGCGTCAGGTACTGCATCAGCAGTCCGGCTAGCACGAAACCAATCAGCACTCCCGGCACGATGGCGACCCAATGCGCCAGGTATAGATGGAGCAGCGGTGGCCACATCCAATACAAGATCACCTTTACCAGCAGCGTGATCAGCAGCCCGGTCACAACGCCGACGATCGGGGCAACGATCAGCCATTTGTGTAGGTCGCGCGAGAACGTTTCAGACAGGTCTTCGCGCACCAGCGCCACGTATCTGTGCAGTTTGGGATATCGATCCATCGCGGTCCTCGCCGATGTCACGCGTCTAAGCCGATTTGAATAAATTCCGAACCTGCGCCGCTCATTCTTTTCCGGTCTTACTTCCGAATCGGGGAACAATTCTCAGCGGGTCGTGCTCTCGAATTCTCTGCAATTCTTTGCGATGCTCGGCGGAAAGCTTCATCAGAATCGTCCGCCCTTTCGGCGTCAGCTCCACGCACACCACTCTGCGGTCGCGAGCGCTCGGCGATTTGCGTACCAGTCCGGCTCGCGACGCGCGGGTCACCAGCTCCACCACGGCGTTGTGCCGCTCCTGCAAAAATTCAGCCAATTCGGAAATATTGGCCCAGCCACGGCCCGTGAATCCCGCCACGCCAAGCATGAGCTGGTGTTGCTGTGGCGTCACGCCCGCCGCGCGGGCTGCCCGCTCGCTGAAGCGCAAGAACTTCCGCACCTGATAACGAAAGCGCGCCAATTCTTCGACGCTCTTGAACGCCGCCTCGCGCGATTTACCCCGCTTGTCAGTCACTCCGCTCACGCCGGATATTATATCATGACACGATATATATGCTCGGAATTCGCCGTGGGGCGCGGTGTAACGGGTCAACAGCCTTTGTTCATTAGATTTCCGGTCCGGATTGACGTGCGACGCGGCACCGACGCGCGCATTGGCGGGCGAAATCGGCCGGAGCCGACAGCGGAGGTACAAACGAACGATTCTTGGAATTTTCCGGATGATATCGCGTCATCCGGCATGCTCTCATGAGATGACGGGCCGCTGATAGGCCACGGCTACCTCGGGAAGCCATTGGAAGCTTAGAAGCTGGCGGCGCCGCCGTCGACCAACATGTTGATTCCCGTGATGAAGCTAGCTTCATCGGACGCAAGAAATAGCGCGGCTCGTGCGATTTCCTCGGGCTCGCCGAGCCGGTGCATCGGGGTGTTGTTGATCATTTGCTCTCGCAATGCGGGAATAGCCTCGGGCGGCAATCCCGGAGTGCGATTGATGATGGGTGTTTCGACGCAGCCGGGACTCACGACGTTTACGCGTATCCCGCGGCCGACCAATTCAGCCGCAAAATTCCGGCCCAGCGCGCGTACGCCCGCTTTGCTGGCGGCGTAAACCGAGTTTGTGGGGATGCCCATGCGCCCGCCGATCGACGAAGTGATCACGATCGCTCCGCCCGTTTTCATCATCGCCAGCGCTTTCTGCACCGCGAAAAACACGCCCTTGAGATTCACTCCGATGATTTCTTCCCAGTTGCGCTCGGTCACTTCTTCGATGGGAAGAAATGCGCCGATTCCAGCGTTGACGAAGAGAACGTCGATGCGCCCGTGGCGGCGCTGAACCTCGTTCATCAGAGAATCGATCTGCTGAAGATCGGTAATATCGGACTGGATCGCGATTGCGGCCGGGCCGATCTCAAGGGCGGCGCTTCGCAGCGTGGCCGCATCGCGCCCGCTGATCACCACGTGCGCGCCTTCGGCGGCAAACGCCTTCGCCGAGGCAAGACCGATGCCGCTGTTGCCTCCGACGATCACCACCACTTTCCCCGTGAATCTCAGGCTCACTTTTTCTCGCTTTCGTTCGAACGCAAATGGGCTAGAACATCGTATTCGAATGCAGCATCTCGTCCGGAACGGGCTGAGAGACCTCCCAATGTTCCACGAGCTTGCCATTTTCAAGACGGATGATGTCGGCAACCGCAATCCCCGACGTGCCGGGCACGATGATGACGTGGCTGTGCACGATGACGTGATCGCCGTCCGCAAAAATACGCTTGATATAGGTTTTGGCGTAGGGCGTTTCCACGCGCGCTTTTTCGAGGAACGCGCGCAGGCCCTCGGTGCCGTCGGTCGCGAGCGGACTGTGCTGGATGTACCGCGGTCCGAAGAACGGCGGCGCTGGCGCAAAGTCCATCGGGATCAGCACTTTTTCGAAAAATTCCAGGACCACCCTTTTATTCAGCGCTTCGATTTCGGCTTTGGTCACTGGCAAGCCTGCCTCCTCCTGGTGCGACTTTTTTGAGAAGGCTCATCAATTCTATGCACGGTCGAAGTTTGCCGGCTGAGCGGCGCATCAATAAGGTAGAGACTCCTTCTCAAAATCCGTTTTCTCGACGCACATTCTATCCATGTTTCTACGATTGTCCAGATTCGACTCCCGCTGCTTGCAGAGACACGAAACGGGGCCCTCTGCTCTCTGTTCGCGAGGAGGTGCTTCACCAATCGTGGACGGTCGCAAACTTCGAAGTAGCTGCGTTCTGTGAACAAACGGGTGGCCGGGGCGTGTGAAACTGTGAAGATTGGGCCATCCACAAAAACGAACGCAGTATTCTGAAGATTGAGAGCAAAAGATCAGGCGGTCGAAATACGCGTTGAATCCGTTTTCCCAGTCTGGACCCTCGGGAAAGTGGCGCGCCCGGAGAGATTCGAACTCCCGACCCTCTGCTTCGAAGGCAGACGCTCTATCCAGCTGAGCTACGGGCGCCTGATTGATTCTAAAACTGTCGTGGCTCGGTAGACTACCATTTGTTGTCTGGTATTCCCTAGTGAGGTCGATTCCCCGCGGTGCGTCCTGTCGCGATCCAACGTAACGCATCGACCAGAAGTTCCGCCCGCGCGCTGGAAATGCCTAGCAGTTCGCGATTACCGACGGAAACTAAGCCGCGCCGAATCGCCCCGTGCCTTTTATTTTTTCCGCGCCCGCGCCTCGCAGACGATTTTCAAAATCCGAGCGGGACTCTTCTGCCGGATCAACCACTCCAATCAAGATCTTGCCGTAAGAAATTTCCGGATCGTAAATGTCCAGGTTCCAGCGCAGCAGCTTAGCTGTGATCAGCAGCGTGATCGCGGTCGTCAAAATAGCGCCCAGCATGGTCAGCTCGTAGGTGATGATCCCGCTGGGCCACTTCGCGACCACCGGCATGCCGCCAGAAATTATATGCGACGGATACGCGACCTGCGTGTACCGCGCCAGCAAATAGCCGCACGTTCCGCCAACAATCCCGCCGAGCGCCGCGATCCACGGCATGGACGTGTTGCGGTCCGTCTGCGCGAACTCGTATTCCTCGAACGGCTCCGGAGACATCACCAGTAGTTTGTCAGCCTGCACTCCCGCCGCTTGCAGAACCTTCAATCCGCGATCCGCCGCGGCAGGGTCAGCAAACAATCCGTAGATGGAATCAGTGCTGGCCATCTCAATCCCCCACTTCACCCGCGGTCATCAGCGCCTCGGACGGCTGGTGTTCCAATGCCTGCCCGCCCTTTAGCTCCCAAACTGAAATCACCGGCACGGCCTTCGAGAAAAGCATGTACAGCATGCACATGCCCGCGAACGTTCCGGCGGTGATCGTAATCTCCACCCAGCTCGGCCGGTACGTGCCCCAGCTATACGGCAAATATTTCTCTGCAAGGGACGGCACGATGATCAAAAAGCGCTCCAGCCACATTCCGATCACCACCGTCCCCGACGCAATCACGATCCCGGTGATCGTCCGCAGCTTTTTGATCGCCAGAATGGGCACGGGAATGATGAAGTTGCACACCACCATAAGCCAGAAAAGCGGAGCATAGGCGCCGCGCTGCGTCAGCCAGAAAATCGGCATTTCATACTTCTCGTTGCCGTACCAGCCGGTCAGGCGCTCGGCAAATACGAAATAGAACCACAGCAGGCTCATCACCAGCAGCAGCTTGCCGAGATTCTCGAAGTGTATCGGACGCAAGTATTCCTCGAGATGCAAAAACTTCCGCAGCCCTGCCATGGCGATGATTAGCGCAGCGATGCCGCTAAATATCGCTCCGGCTACGAAGTACGGAGCAAAAATCGTCGAATGCCACATCGGCACCGGCGCCATGGCGAAATCCCAGGAAACGATGCTGTGCACCGACACGGCCACTGGAATAATCGCGATCGCCATAATGTGCATCGCCGTTTCCAGCCGATGCCACTGCTTCGGTGTCCCGCGCCACCCCGCCGCAAAAAATCGATAGATTTTTCTGCGCACGCCTGTCGCGCGGTCGCGCATCATCGCGAAGTCCGGCACCAGCGGCAGCAGCAGAAACGTCACACTGCCCAGCAAATACGTATTGATGGCGAAAAAATCCCACAGCAGCGGCGACCGAATGTTCGGCCAAATTCCGCGCTCGCTGGGATACGGAATCAGCCAGAACGCCAGCCACGGCCGCCCCAGGTGAATCAAAGGAAACATCGCGCTGATCGAAAGCGCGAAAACCGTGATCACTTCCGCGCAGCGCGTCACCGGACGCCGCCACGTAGCATTGCTCAATCGCAGAATCGCGGAAATCAGCGTGCCGGCATGGCTCAACCCGATCCAGAATACGAAATTCGTAATGTAAAACGCCCAGTACACAGGCCGCCGCAGGCCCGTCACTCCGATGCCCTTGTACACCTGAAACCCAAACGCGTATCCCGCGGCCACCACCACCGCCAGAAAACAGGCCAGCACAATAAAGTAGCGCGGCGTCACCACCGAAAGCGGTCGCAACAAATCTTCGTTAATCTGTTCAGGCGTTTTCGTTGCCATTCCACGAATCCTGTTGCAGGTAAGTGACCTTCGGCAGAGTCCCGAGGTCGTCGAGTAACTTCGTCCCGCGGCCCGAACGCGCCAATCGCGAAACCTGGCTGTTCGGGTCGCTCAAATCGCCAAACACCATCGCACTTGTCGGACAAGACTGCACGCACGCCGGCTGAATCTCGCCATCCTTAACTGGGCGCTTGTCCGCCTCCGCCTGGATCTCCGCGGCTTTGATGCGCTGAATGCAAAACGTGCATTTTTCCATCACGCCCACTTCGCGCACCGATACGTCCGGGTTCAGCTGCAAATTGAGCGGCTTATCCCACACCGGATTAAAGAAATTGAAGAAGCGTACGTTGTAAGGGCACGCGTTCCCGCAATAGCGCGTCCCGATGCATCGGTTGTAAACCTGCCCGTTCAGCCCTTCTTCCGTGTGGTAGCTCGCGAACGTGGGACAGACTGGCTCGCACGGCGCCGCACCGCATTGCTGGCAGAGCACCGGCATGAACTTCACTTTCACGTCCGGGAAATTGCCTTCGTAATAGCGCTCCACCCGGATCCAGTGCTTCGCGCGGCTGATCGCTGCTTGCTCTTCACCCACCGTAGCGATGTTATTTTCCGCATGGCACGCCACCACGCAGGCTTCGCAGCCCGAGCAGCGGTCCAGATCGATGACCATGCCCCATTGATGACCCATTTCGCTCTCCAACTCGCTTCGCGCTGCGCCTGAATCCGCGCGCTAGCGCTTATCGCTGCCTCAACACACCCGAATCTTCCCGCAAGTTTCCACCGAACAAAATCAGATGCCCTTCGCCGACGCGCGAAATCTTCACTCGCGTCGCCGACCACGCCAGCGTTTCGGCGCCGCTCACCGTCATTGGTGCCAGAATCGAAATCGGATTCGCGCCGCGGTTGCTCGCGAACCGCGTGTAGTTCTCGTGACCCTGCCCGATGGGCATGGCAATCACGTCCGGCGCGATTCCCGGTGTGACCATCGCCGGAGCACGCAGCGTCCCGTGCTGCGAGGCCACTTCGATCAGGTCGGCCTGCTTGATTCCCAACTTGTTCGCCGTCTCCGGATTCATCTCAACCCACGTCCCCCACATCGCCGACGACATCGGATCGGGCGCTTCCTGCATCCACGGCAAATCCGCCAAGGATCCGTCGTAGAACATCTGCGATGGGAACGGCATAAAGTAGTAAGGATATTCGGTGGAATTCCCGTCAAATTCCGCTTCGGTGAATTTGACCGGGCCGCTAGCTTTCACCGTGCCCGCGGACTCCGGCGCGCTCTCCGCGGGTCCCCACCAACCGCCCTGTTGCTGCGCGTTGGACCAGAAGTCGTCCGCGCTCTTGGCGTCCTTCGAGCCTTTCGCTTTGTAGAGCGCCGCGAAGTCCGACTGAATCGCTTCGTCGAACGTCTTCCACGGCAGCGCCTTTGCCATCTCTCCGCCAAGCTGTTGCGCCAAGTCCAGCAGCACATCCGGCATCGCACGCGTGTCGTGCAGCGGCAACATCGCCGGAGCCGCCACGCTCACCACCATGCGCGTCGAACCTGCATCCGGCGTGTCCTCAATCCACGATTCCAGCGGCGAATGATCCGGCAAGATCAGATCAGCCAAAACGCTGGTCTCGTCGATAAAGCTGCCAAAGCTGGCTATGAACGGCGCTTTCTCAAACGCCTGGCGCACTTGCCACGCCGCCGGAGTCGCAAACACCGGATTCACTCCATAAACCAGCAGCGCCGCCACGGAGTTCGAGTTGGATTCGATCTCTGCGGCAAGCGCGCGAACCGCATCTCCGCCGGAAACCGCCCCCGCGCCTGCGGATTTTGCAGCTCCCGGATTCCATACCGGGCTGAACTGAATCCCTCCCGGCTTCCCTGCGCCACCAAGCAGCGAATTGAGCGCATTGACAGCCACGGCATTAAACAAGCTGTTCGTATGCGCCGCCGCCGCATCGCCGATCAACGCAACAGCCGGCCCATGCGCAGCCGCTTCATGCGCGATGCGAGTGAGCGTCGCGGCCTTCACTCCGGTCTGTGCCGCGATCTTCTCCGGTGCGTATTCGGCCAACCCTTGCGACCAGCCCTCAACTAAATCTCCCGCCGCTCCGGCGGACGCAGCCGTGCGCAGTTTGTCCTGGATCAGCAGATGCGCCATACCGAGTGCCAGCACCCCCTCCGCGCCCGGCGTGCACGGTATCCATTCATCCGCGTTCGCAGCCGTCTGGGAAATGCGCGGCTCGAATTGCACCAGCTTCCCGCGCATTCCCGGCCGCCCCTTGCGCATTTCGCCATACCCCACTGACTGCGCCACCGGCGAATTCCACGTCCCCAGAAAATTCGCTCCGAACGAAATCACGTAATTCGATTGCCCCAGGTCAACTGTCGGCGGCCCATCGTGGCGGAAGCTCGCGGCGTTCGCCGTGCGAATCACTCGCTCGTCGAAGAACGCAAACTCGATTAGCTGCGAATTTTTGAATCCTCCAACAAACTGCGCGGCGATATTTCTCTTTTGCCCGCGCAAGGGACTCGATATGAACGCCACGCGCCCCTGCAAGTTTCCCGCGTGCACGGACGAAAGCTGCGCCACGAGCTGCTTCATCGCCTCGTCCCACGAAATTTCCTTGAATTGGCCCGATCCGCGCGGCCCCGAACGCGCCAGCGGATTCCGCACTCGGTCCGGGTGATACGTCACCTGCAGTCCGGCCTGTCCTCGCGGACACAGCTTGCCCTTGTTGATCGGGTGCGCCGGATTGCCTTCGAGCTTCTTCGCCAAGCCCATTTGCATCAGCCCAAGCTGTCCGTTGCGGACCACTTCGGCGTCACCTTCCATCACCCGCACCAGCAGCCCGCAACCGGCCGGGCAGAGCGTGCATACGCTCGGCTTCCAGGTCGCGATTCCCGGAATCAAATCCTCTTCCGGGATGAAGCGGATCATCTGGTGGTCCGGACTCCCGCACGCATTCAGCGCGGCCGAAGCCCCGGTAATCGCCGAAATTTTTAGAAAGTCCCGTCGTTCCATTCGCGTTATCTCACCGCCGGCGTCACGCGCCGTGGAATCTAAAGCCCCCGGTCTGCATCGTTTCAAGCTTCCTAGGGGGTCGAACCTTCAGATCCGAAATACACTCCATCGCAACCAAAAGGGACTCCAGCCCCTGGGGAAGGTCCCCTAGTAATGGCACGTCACGCAATCCACAGACGCCTTATGCTCCTGATGGCACTGCACGCAATATCCCATCGTCAGATTTACGGACCGCACCGCAACCGTTTGCTTCGACATATCACCGTGGCATTGCGAACACTGAATGCCGGCGCGAATGTGCGGTGCGTGGTTGAAAAACACATGCGCCTCCGGAACGAATCCGTATACCCGCTGCCAAGGCACATCCTGCCCCTTGTTGTAATAAGCAGCCAACTTCTTGATCTCCGGATTGTCCTTCGCGATCACCCGGTGGCAGGTCATGCAGAATTTCACGCTGGGGATGCGGGCGTCCGGCCCTTGATCGACGCCCGCGTGGCACATCACGCACTGCAGCCCGTTGGCGATGTGAATCTTGTGCGGAAACTGGATCGGCTGCGCCGGCTGCGGGCGATAATCGAAAAATTCAGCGACCGCCTCGCCAATCGTGCGGTGCGCCGTGGTGAAAACCGGGGACGTGCTCTCGTCTTGCGCCTGAGGAAACGGCCCATTCTGCGCGGAAATCTCGCGCTGCACTGCAAAGCATATCAGGCCCACCGCGCCAACGATTACTGCGATCCGAAGCCAACGGTACAAACCGCGCCGAAATGACAACAAAGTTCCTCTTATACAGCCGGGTTCGTTTGCGACGCCGACATACTACACATCCCCTATCTCGCTGTAAACGGCGATTTCCTCCGTAGACCTTGCAGCCGCCGGTCGGTCCGCCCTGGTTGTACGTCTAGAACTGCAGCGCCGGCACGTTGCGGTGCAGAAACCATCGATCGAGAATCACGTGCCGCGAAAACCACCCATTCGCCAAAACCGCGCGACCGAGCGCCTCAATCCAACTCGACGGCAGCCGCGAACCCACGCTTGTCGAAAAATCCTGCCCGGATTCGCCAAACCGCGCCGCTAGCGCCGCACGGTACGGTTCTAGATTCTCCCGCGTGTATTTCCCCGCCGCGTCCGCAATCACCCGCGCCGCCAGCAGCCCCGATTCGACCGCCGGACGAATCCCCTCCCCGCTCTGCGAATACGCCACGCCCGCCGCATCCCCAATCAGCGCCACGCCATCGTCTACCAGTTTCCGGTTGGCCTTGGAATACAGCAGGTACGCATGCCCCAGCATCGAAACCGGCAAATCAAAGGCGATCTTCCCCGCCTTCCGCAGAAACGCGACGAACTCCGCGACGTGGTTCGGCAGCCCCTTCGGATCGAGCCGGCCCAGCCCAATGTTCAGATAATTGCCCTTCCGGAAGCACCACCCGTACCCCTTCATGTCCGCGCAGAAATATAATTCGGGCACCTCTCCGCGAATTGAACATTTCTTCTGCTGCTCGGGACTCATCTCGAATTCCAACTCCTGCGCCGCCACGGCCGTTTCCTTCCGCGCATCCGCTCCCAAGTGTCGCGCCACTGGACAAAAATGCCCGCCTGATCCAATCAGGATTCTTGCTGCCATCGCTCCATTTACCACCCATCCGTCGTCCGTTTGCTCGATGGCTTTCAAAGGCGTGCTCTCCAACACGCGCGCCTCGGAGCGCTCCAACAGATAAGCATCGAATTCGCAGCGCCGGATTCCATAACTCACCGGCTGCCCATACTCGGTGCGCACCTCTGGCCCGCCGATCCGGCCGGTGAGAAACCCAGTCAGCGGCTGCAAAACCCTGCCCCTTGCATATTCTTTGGGATCGATCTGAAGCTCTTCGAGCACGGCAGGCGTGATCCATCCGCCGCAAACCTTATTCCGGGGAAAAGTGGCCCGATCGATGACCGCGACGTCCAGACCCGCCCGCCGCAGAGCCCACGCGCAGGCAGATCCCGCCGGCCCGCCTCCCACGATTAGGGCGTCGCATGCATCCATTTTTGCTCTTTGACGGCCGCCGGCCGCTGTTCTTCATACAAATGCGCGCGTGTCCACGGAATTTGCTTGCAGTTCGCGCCCGCAAACGCGATCTGGAAAAGCTGCAGCGATCCGGTGCGAAACGCCGCGATCGAACCCGCCAGATACAGCCGCCACGCTCTCACGAATTCAGGTCCGAACATCTGCGACACGCGGTCTACCGACCCTTCGAACCGGCTCAGCCAGTGCTCCAGCGTCTTCGCGTAGTGCATGCGCAAGTTCTCCACGTCCAGCACCGCGAAGTTCCACGGCTCGAATAATCGCCCGACCTGGCTGAGCGCCGGCGCGTAGGCTCCCGGAAAAATCCGCTTGCGTATCCACGGGCTGAATGGGTGCGGCTGATTGCGGCCGATGAAATGGACCAATCCCCGGCCCCAGTCGCCAATCGTGCGATGGATGCTGTGGCCCATTTCGTCGTAGTGCTCCACTCCCACATGCTCCAGCATTCCTACCGACATGAACACGTCGTGCTGCCCCGAAATATTCCGGTAGTCGTCCTCAATGAACTCCACCCGCTGGCTTACTCCCTCGCGCTTGGCCTGTTCGCGCGCGAAAGCGATCTGCTCGTGCGAAATATTGAACGCCTTCACCGTCACGCCATAATGTTTGGCCATGTGCAGCGCCAACGCGCCCCAGCCGCAGCCCGCCTCCACGACTTTGTCTCCTGCCCGCAGGCGCACCTTCCGGCAGACGTGATCCATCTTCGCCACTTGCGCATCTTCGAGCGTCGCGGAAATGGTCGGGAAATATGCGCACGTGTACACCATCCGCTTATCCAGCCAAAGCTTGTAAAAGTTGACGTTCAGATCGTAATGCCGGTGAATATTCTTTCGAGACCCGCGCGTAGTGTTGTCATGCACGCGGTCCAGCCACCAGGATGATACTCGCGAATACAGGCCGGGCTTTCCGGCCCTCTGCATCGACCGCATCAGCTGTTCCAGAAATTCGACCAGATTTCCGTGGACCTCGACGCGTCCATCCGAATAGGCGTCGCCAAACGCCACCTCCGGATCGAGCGCCAGTTTCGCCAGCGTTTTACGGTCGGAAATGACCACCGTCGGCGAGGAGCCAGCGCCATTTTTCGCGGGCAGTTCGTAACCGCCGCGTCCAAGTACCAACTGAAACGGTGGGTTTCCGGTCCTGTGAAGTATCTTTCGCGCTAGCCATTTTTCTGTGGAAGAGAACTGCATCGTGGCACCTCCGAGCTGGAGCGGCCCTCAGTACGCGCCTAGGGTGCAAGAAGTTGTGTAACTTTTTAATCCAGAGGATGTCCGAAAGTCAATATTTTCAGTTGGTTGAGCAAGCTGCGTGGCCGGCTTGTCCGCGAATACGATTGAAGAGGCCCGCAGAGCGCCGATCTCCACATGGGCGATCTTCTCCGCCGCGGTCACTTCACCTCAGCGACCTCTTCATTGATGAGGCCTCCATTTTCGATTTCGTCTGCCAGCGGTTTAGCTGCCGAGAAAACCTCCTCTTTAAGAAATTGAACAACCGCCGTCGCGGCGGACTGGCATCCGCCGCACCAGCGCAAATCTTTTAAGCTTCCGGCGCGCTCATTTTTCGAACCGCCGGCGCAAACTGCCGCGAATCGCGCTTCCCGGCGATCCGCACGGTGCTTGCCTGCGGCCCCTTTTCGCCCTTCTCTTCGGCGAAGTTTACCGCCGTCCCGACCTTCAGCCTCTTGAACGCGCCATGGAGCACGCTATCCTCGTGAAAATAAATTTCGCGCCCGTCCGGCCCGGTGATGAACCCAAAGCCCTCCTCCATGAAGATCCGTTGCACGCGCGCCACCTGCGGAAGTTCGTGCCGTTTCACTTCCCTTCGCTGTTTGCGCGCATATTCTTGCAGCCGTCGGCACGCCGCCTCGAACGCCTGATTGATGGCAATGCGCAGCTTCTTGCGCGGTGCATCCAGTTCTGCCTGCTTGCTTATCTCCGTTTGCCGCAACTGACGCAAGCGATGCGCCAGCGTGGGGGCGCGCTTCACTACGATTTCTCCTCCCGGCAAAGTCAAATCGATTCGCACTTCGTATGCGGCGCCCTTCCGGCGGTGACGATGCGGCACTTCCACGGCCACCCGGCACCCCATGATCGGCTGATAAAATGTCTCAAGCTTTCCTGCTTCTGATCGAATCCACTCTTTGACGTGCTCGGATGATTCCATATTCCGAAAGGTGATTTGCGTGGGCAACTCCATAGGCAAGCTCCCTGGGTAAATGCGATTTGATTTCACGGATCCGCTCCGCAACGGCCGGGCTCCCGCTGCTTCGCGCCCCTTCTCTTATGATAATCCTACGCGGCTCGCCCGGAAGCTGATTGCGAAGTCCTTCCGGTCGGCCCCTCACCTTTTGTATCGGTAAGTCGGCGGGTCACTCTTAACCGCCCATCCTCATCACAAACGGGTTCGGCGCGTTCCCAACCGTGTCGATCCAGACGCTCTTGGTCTGCAGGTATTCGCGAACCGCCTCAATTCCGCTCTCTCGCCCTAACCCAGAACGCTTATACCCTCCAAATGGAGACATATAGCTCACCGCTCGATACGTGTTTACCCAAACCGTCCCCGCTTCGAGCCGCTCGGACATCATCAGCGCGCGGCGGATGCTCTGCGTCCACACCCCCGCCGCCAACCCGTACATCGAGTCGTTTGCGATGCGGATCGCTTCCTCTTCATCATCGAACGGGATGATCGAAAGCACCGGACCAAACACTTCCTCTTGCGCGATGCGCATATCCGGTTTCACGCCGGTGAAAATTGTCGGCTCTACGAACCATCCATTCCCGCACTCCGGCCGTTTCGCGGGTCCTCCGCCAAACACGCAAACCGCTCCTTCTTCCTTTGCGATCCGAATGTAATCGAGCACCTTCTGATATTGGGGCTGCGTGGTGATCGGCCCCACCTGCGTGTTCGGATCGAGCGGATTTCCCATCTTCGCCGTCTTAGCCATCGCCAGCAGCCGCTCCACGAACTGGTCGTACACCGGCCGATGAATCAAAGCGCGCGATCCAGCGATGCACGTCTGCCCTGTAGCCGCAAATATTCCGGAGATCGTGCCCTTGATAGCCTCCCCCATGTCCGCGTCGTCGAAAACAATATTCGCGGACTTGCCTCCCAGCTCGAGCGTCACGTGCTTAATGCTGCGCGCCGCCAGCGCATACACGTGCTCGCCGGTTTTATCGCCGCCAGTGAACGCCACTTTCGCCACATCCTTGTGCGTCACCAGCGCCTCGCCCACTTCGTTTCCAAACCCGGTCACGATATTCACCACGCCCGGCGGAAAGCCGGCGCGCTCGAAAAGCTCCCCGAATTCCAGCGCCGATACCGACGCAAATTCCGACGGCTTCCACACCACGGTATTTCCCGCCGCGAGTGCCGGAGCCAATTTCCACGTCGCCAGCAGCAGCGGCGAATTCCAAGGTGTGATCGCCGCCACCACTCCCAATGGCTCGTCGCGCGTGAAGTTGAACACGCCGGGCTTGTCGATGGGAATCACGCGGCCTTCGATCTTATCGGCCAGCCCTCCAAAGTAATGAAACCATTGCGGGACGTACCGCACTTGCCCGCCCATCTCCGCGATCAGCTTGCCGTTGTCCGTGGTTTCGATCTGCCCCAGGCGTTCTGCCTCAACGGCGATCAGATCCGCCAGCTTGCGCAACAGATGTCCGCGCGCCGTGGCTGTCATTTTGCGCCAAGCCGGATCGTAAAACGCCGCCTTCGCCGCCGCGACGCCTCGATCGATGTCTTCCTTCGCGCCTCGCGGAATCAGCGCCCACGGCTGCGCCGTATAAGGATTCACCGACTCGAACCAATCGCCCGTTGACGGCTCAACCCATTTCCCGCCAATCAGCATGCGGTGCTTTTTCATCTCGCCCTGTTTCCCCGGATCATTCGCGCCTGCTTGTGACGTAGTTTGCGTAGCCATGTTTTATGCCTTGGACGCCGTTTCTTTCTGCTCTTGCAGCACTTCCCGTGCGATGCGGAACGAATCCACCGCCGCGGGCACGCCGCAATAAATCGCCACCTGCAGCAACACTTCGCGAATCTCCGCGGGCGTTACCCCGTTCACCAAAGCGCCTTTCAGATGCGCTCTCAGTTCGTGCGGACGATTCAGCGCGCTGATCATCGCCAGATTCAACATGCTGCGCGTCTTGCGCGGTAATTCCTCACGTCCCCAGATCGCGCCCCAGCAATATTCCGTCACCAGCTCTTGCAGCGGCATATTGAAATCGTCAGCGGTCTCAAAAGCCTTATCGACATACTCTTTGCCAAGCACCGCGCTGCGAATCTTCCGTCCGCGCTCGAATGTTGCCTTATCCATTTTCTTCGTCCTCTCCTGAATTAGAAAATCGAGTCTCGCCTGCCGCGACCGCGCTCTTTTTACTGCGACCCCACTCGCACTCCAGCCCATTCTTCCACGGTCCGCGCAATCGCCGTCATATCCGCATCAAATCCTTCCGCCGCCGTGGCAATTGAAAGTAACTGCCTCACGGCGCTTCCGACCACCATCGGCACGCCCAGCGCGTCCGCTTCGCCCATGCACAACCGAATGTCTTTATTCAGCAGCCCGATGCCAAATCCATAGCTGAACGTCCGCGAGATCACGTGCTGCTTGATCTTGTCCTGCGTGGCGCTGTTGCGCGCCGTTCCGGCGTTGAACACATCCACGATCAGCGACGGGTCGAGCCCCGCCTTCACTCCCATCACCATTGCTTCCGACGTGATCGCCATCGCCGTCGCCGACAGTAAATTATTCAGCAGCTTCATGGTTTGGCCTTGCCCCGGCTGCGTGCCCACCACAAAAATCTTGCCCAGCACTTCCAGAATCGGCTTCACCGTTCCCAGTTTGTCTTCAGGACACGACAGCATCACTGCCAGCGTTCCCTTTTCCGCGCCTTTGATCCCGCCGCTCACCGGCGCGTCAACAGCCGTGATGCCCTTCGCCGCCAGTCCTTCTGCCACCTGCTTCTCCACCGTCGCTCCCGTGGTAGACACATCGACGAAAATCTTCGCGCGCTTCCCGTGAATCACTCCCTCCAGCCCAAGCGCCACCGAAAGCACCACCGGAGGCGTCGGCACGCTGGCGAACACGATCTCCGCCGCCGACGCCACCGCCGCGGGCGAATCCGCCTGGGCCGCGCCCAGTTTCACCAGCGGCTCCATCGCCGATTCCACCGGATCGTAAATCGTCACCCGGTAACCCGCATCGATCAAACGCCGTACCATCCGCGCGCCCATTCTTCCCACGCCCACAAATCCGAGATCCGGCTGCCCCATTTCTCTCCTTTCCGCGCCAACTCGCTCCCGCTCTCCCGAACGAACCCGCATTATGCTCCTTTTGCTTCACCTCTCAAAACACGTGGCCGGGAATATTTGAACCGCGCCATTCCACTCGGACCGCGTTCTCCTATTGACATTCTATAGCTCCGGCGCTATTTTCCACTCGACAGTCTATAGGAGACGCACCGTGCCGCCGAAACCCATCAATCTTTTACAGGGCACTCTCGACCTGATAATCCTCAAAGCCCTCGCTCTCCAGGAGCTGCACGGCCTCGGGATTTCCCGCCGCATCGAACAGATCACCAAGGGCACCTTTCAGGTCAAGCCTGGCTCGCTCTTCCCCGCGCTTCACAAAATGGAAGAAGCTGGCTGGCTCGCTTCCTCCTGGGGCGATTCCGAAAACAACCGCCGCGCCAAATATTACAAGCTCACCAAATCCGGCCGTCGGCAACTCGAAGCCGAAACCGAGCGTTGGGGACGTATCTCGCTCGCGATCGCTCGCGCGCTCGAAGCGTCCTGAACTCCTGCACAGGAGCCTGCCATGCGGCCGTTCTCATTCGCAAAAAGCTTCTTCCGCTCGCTCTTCCGTAAGCAGCAAATCGACGCCGACCTCGACGCCGAGCTTCACTCCACCGTCGAATTGCTCGCCGATCAAAAAATCCGCGAAGGGCTTTCTCCAGCAGCGGCACTGAGAGCCGCCCGCCTCGAACTCGGCAGCATCGAGCAAGTGAAAGAAAATGTGCGCGCCGCAAGAGTCAGTGCCTGGTTTGAAACCCTGCTCCAGGACGTCCGCTTCGGCCTCCGCATGTTGCGCAAATCCCCAGGCTTCACCGCCGGCGCCATCCTCACCCTGGCGCTGGGGATCGGAGCCACGACCGCGATTTTTAGCTTGGTGGATGTTGTGCTATTTCGCCCGCTCCCAATCGCACACCCCGATCAGATCGTGCGGATAACCGGGGGCGAAGAAAAAAATGTTTCACGTTTTGCGTCGATGTCTTTCCCGGCTTACCTGGAACTGCGGGACCACGCGAGCGCATTTTCAAGCGTGGCCGCCGATATCGACCGGCTGCCCGTAAATTTTGCTTCTGATGTTGCCGGATCCGAACGTGTCGACTCAGGAATGGTGACCGGGAACTACTTTGAGGCGCTCGGAGTTATGGCGGAAATTGGGCGCACGATTGGAGTCGCGGACGATCGAATCGGCTCGGCTCCCGTTGCGATGATCAGCGACGATTTTTGGCATAACGAGTTTTCTCGCAGTCTGAGAGTGCTGGGAAGCACCGCGATCATCGATGGCCAGCAGTTCACGATTGTCGGAGTGACACCGGCTCGTTTTGGTGGCGTGACGTTCGACGATTTTCCGAAAGTCTGGTTGCCGGCAACGCTCGGTTTCGAAATCGATCTTTTGCTTAAAACGCAGATACCTCTTCACCGGCAATCGTTTGCGCCATTCACGGTATTCGCCCGGCTTAACGACGGTGTCCCAATACAGGCCGCGCAGGCACAGCTTGATTCCATTGCTACGTTGCTGGGCGCTGGCAAGCCCGTGCCCGGCGAACACGGCGTCGTGCGGCCTTGGCCGGTGCTTGTCCCTGCCGAAAAGGAGGCGAGGCAGGATTGGACGCGGTACTCGTTCATGATTCTTGGGACCGTCTCGCTGGTGCTGCTGATCGCGTGTACGAATGCCAGCGGACTGTTGTTGGCTCACTCCGAAGGACGGTCCAAGGAAATTGCGGTTCGGGCCGCTCTGGGGGCCACACGATTCAGGATTATTCGCCTGCAACTCCTGCAAGGAATGCTCGTAGCATTATTCGCGGTGGCCGGCGGCTGCGTGATTGCAGGAGTCGGCGCGAAGCTGCTCTTGGCGGTCGCACCCGGGACTTTGCCGATTCCAGTGCAGCGAACCGCATCGATTCTCGATCCGCGCGTGCTTGCGTTCGCCATACTCGCGGCATTGTTTTCCGCGATTGTGAGTGGACTGGGACCAGCGATCCGATCTTCGAGGATCGATTTGGTTTCCGCGATGAAGGGAGAAACGTCCGGACGTGGTCTCCGGCGTTTGTCGCTGCACGGTTTGTTCGTGGTAGTACAGGTGTCTGCATCTGTGGTTCTGCTTGTGGCGGCCGGGCTTTTGACGCGGACGCTTTGGCTCGTCACGCACATGCCGTTAGGATTCGATCCGTCGCATACGGTAACTGCTTCCACTGACCCGATTCGCGAGGGGTACACACAGACGTCGGCCGCGGCGATTCTTAATCCGCTGCTGGACTCATTGCGTAAACAGCCGGGCGTCGAATCGGCGGCGCTGGGTGCGGGTATGCCGCTTAGCGGAATGATCACCGATGCGGCGATTGAAGGGCACGTGGCTGAAAATCATTTTGGGACTCCAATTCAATTGATAATGGTAAGCCCTGGATATTTGAGGACGCTCGGAATTCCATTGCTGCGTGGCAGAGATATCGCCGAGGGCGACACGGCGAGCGGTCCTTATGTTGCGATTGCGAATGAGGCGGCGGTCGATGAATACTGGCCGCGCCAAAACCCAATAGGCCGGCGGGTTAGTCGAGTCGGGCCGAATGATCGGACATTTGAAGTGGTCGGAGTCGCTGGCAACGTGACCACGGAATTCACACGGTTCACCCCACAACCGGTCTTTTATATCCCTCTCGCGCAGGGATATACGATGTTTCCATGGGAGCCGGATATTACGCTGATCGCACGCGGCAGGGATGGACCCGCTGCGCTTCTGTCCGCCGATCGTGCGGCAGTGAGCAGCGTCGATCCCAATCTGCCGCTGTTTCAGATCCACACCATGGAAGAGCAACTCGAAAGGGCGAGCACGGAGCGGCGTTTTCTTGCGCGTGTACTGCTGATTTTCGCTGCGCTCGCGACGCTCTTGTGCGCCGCCGGAATTTACGCCCAGGCATCTTACGTGACTGCGGCTCTCACACGCGACTTCGGAATTCGATTGGCGCTCGGCGCAGGCCCCGGAGACGTGTTTCGAATGGTGCTGAGACGAGGCGCATGGCTGGGTGCAGGCGGCCTCGCAGTTGGATTGTGCGCGGCGGCCGGGCTTACACGAATTCTCGCAAGCTTGTTATTCGAGGTGACTCCGCTCGACCCATGGACATTCTTCGGGGTCGTCGCTCTTTTTATGTCGGTCGTTTTAGCAGCATGTTTTCTGCCCGCGCGGAGGGCAATGCGCGTCGATCCGGCGGTAACCCTTCGCCACGAGTAACATGAACGATGTCGTTCTGCCGCCGAGCAGTTGGTAACCGGAAAGCGCAAGAACCGCAGCCCGCTCCGAGTCATGGCATGGAAATGTCCCAGCAATTGACGTCCCCGCGCCCTTAGTTCATCCTATCCCGCTCATCGAAGATCCGTCTCAGAGAGGCGCGCGTGCCGATCGATCCATTCGAACTGTTCGCCATTCGCTACGGCCATCTTGGCAATCGCAGCCCGCAGGACAATTTCATTACCGCCGATCCGCACGAGTTCGCCTCCGATCTCGACTATTTCGTCTGGGTCGCGCGACGCGGCGATTCCGCGTTCGTTTTCGACACCGGCTTCGCCAACGAAGCCGCCATTCGGCGCCGTCGCGAATGGCTCCGCCATCCCGTCGATTCTCTGCGGCTCATTGGCGTCGATCCCGACCGCGTCACGGACGTAATCGTCACCCATCTCCATTACGACCACGCCGGCAACCTCGATCGCTTTCCCGCCGCGCGTTTCCATCTGCAGGATCGCGAGATGGCTTTCGCTACAGGGCGCTCCATGTCCCATCAAACGCTTCGCGCGCCCTTCGATCTCGAGAACGTGCTCCAAATGGTGCGCCACGTTTACACCGAAAAAGCTGTTTTCCACGATGGCGATTACGAACTCGCGCCCGGCCTCACTATGCATCGCGTCGGCGGGCACTCCGCCGGACTGCAAAGCGCCCGCGTCTGGACGCGCCGCGGCTGGATCGTTCTTGCGTCCGACGCCGCGCATCTCTACGACAACTTCGAAAAGCGCCGCCCGTTTCCCATCGTCTACAACATCGCGGAAATGCTCGAAGGCTTCGACCTTCTCTATCGCCTGGCCGATTCCCCGGCGCACATAATTCCCGGTCACGATCCGTTGGTCATGCAGCGCTACCCCGCCGCCAAGCCCGGTCTGGAAGGCGTTGCCGTTCGCCTGGACGTGCCACCCAACATCGCTTAATGCTAGCCGTGCCTCGTCTTCGTGTAGCGCTGCATGTCGTGCGGCTCTTCAACGAAGCATGCCAGGAACCCAACCATCCGCTACCGGCGCGCTCGTCCCTCCCGGTAATCGCTGAAGCACGATTTGCCTTGTCCCCTCTCACCCTTGACGTAGAATAGCCCCGCGCAAATCGCGATACCCCGAGGCCTTAGCGATGAAATTCGGCAGTTCGTTTCTGATGCAGCTTCCCCGCCCTTGGAATAGCGAATCCGAGCACAAAATGCTCTCGAACGCGCTCGACCAGGCCGAACTCGTTGACCGCTGTGGATTCGACTACGTCTGGTCCACCGAGCATCATTTCCTCGAAGAGTATTCGCACTCATCGACCCCAGAAATTTTCCTGGCCGCCTGCAGCCAGCGCACCCGTAACGTGCGTCTCGGCCACGGCATCGTCCAGACGCCGCCCAGCGTCAACCACCCGGCGCGCATCGCTGAACGTATCGCCGCTCTCGATTTGATCAGCGGCGGGCGCTGCGAATTTGGCACCGGCTCCGGCGCAACCATCACCGAACTTGGCGGCTTCAACGTCTCGCAGCCCGAAAAGAAACTCGCGCAGATGGAAGGTTTCCGCGTAGCCGTGCGCATGCTCGTCGAAGATCCGTTCACCGGCTTCGAAGGCCAGTTCGTGAAAGTCCCGCCGCGCAATGTTGTCCCCAAGCCGCTGCAAAAGCCGCATCCTCCGCTCTGGATGGCTTGCTCGCGCCGCGAATCCATTCTGGACGCTGCCCGCCTCGGTCTCGGCGCGCTCACTTTTTCCTTCGTTAATCCCACCGAAGCCCGCCAGTGGGTGAAGGATTACTACGACACCATCGAGAACGAATCGATCCCGCTGGGCTACGCTGTGAACCCGCATTTCGCCGTGGCCGCGCCGTTCCTCTGCCATCGCGACGAAAAATATTTACAGAAAATTGCCACCGAAAATTACGGTTTCTTTCTTTACGCCCTCGGCCACTACAGCTTTTTCGGCGAGCACCGCCCCAGCAAAACTGATATTTGGGATCAGTACAAAAATCATCCCAACGGAGCCGCTCCGCCGCCCGAAGCCGTCGCGCAAACCTGCGTCGGCACGCCCGAATTTCTCCGCCAGCGCCTCCGCGAATTCGAAGAAGCCGGCATCGACCAAGTCTGCTCCATCGGCCAAGTTGCCAAAGTGCCGCACGAACTCTACTGCTCGTCCGTGGAACTTTTCGCCAAGGAAGTTCTTCCCGAATTCAAAGACCGCGAAATGGCTAACGCCCGCCGCAATGCCGAACGCCGCGCGCGCATTTCCGAAAAAGCCATGGCGCGCAAGCCCAAGCAAGAAGCGGTCGATGTCGACGTCGTGATTCCGTCCGCCGGTCATCACTAGGCGCCCTTCGTTAGGCAAGATCGGACGGACCCGGCACATTCTCTTCGCCGCCCTTTCGCCACTGAAGCGCCTGTTTCTGCGCTAAGGTGCATCGCCTCAACGTTTTTCCCACGCCTGACTCGGGTATGCACCCCGTTGTGACGCGCCAGTTTCACTGGCTACACTGGACTCCCAGCTATCTTCGCGCACTCGCGCCTGGAGGAAGCATGAACGCGCTCGTCAAACGCCCCATCGAATACCTTTCGATCCTGCTGCTCGCTTCCGTGCTGCTAATTCCGCAGAACGTGTTCGCGCAAGCTCCTAGCCACGTGATCTCCCCCGACCAACTTCAGCGCGACGTGCAGTCCGCAACCGCCGCTCGGCGGCAAAACATAAGAGAAGTGGAAAGCTTCCTCGCCATGCCCGGAGCTCGCCAGGCGCTCGCGTCTTCACACATCGATTATCAACAGGTGACAGACGCAGTTCCGCAGCTCAGCAATCAGGAGTTGGCGCACCTTGCCAAAGTTTCCCAGAATGCTCAGGATCAGTTCGCAGCCGGCAGCCTCTCGGACCGTGACTTGATCTGGATCCTGATCGGCGTGGCGGTGATCATCCTGATCGTCGTGGCTGCCTGATCTCAGATGGATACGCCTGAACTCAATCACAATCCTTCTTGCGAGAGGAGCATTTCGTTGTCGTAACTAGCTATCTCCGCTCTCTCAAAGGTTGGCTGTTCGGGCATGTCGGGGAGCTGCGCTCTTGCTTGCGAGCCTCGCCTCGTCCGGCTAGACTATTTTGTCCAGCTCGCGTCCATTTTCCTTGGGAGGCAGAATGCTCAAACTCGTCATACGCACGATCGAACTGGCTTTCATCATGTTGCTCGCTTTCGTAATGGTTGTTCCGCGGGATGCCTTCGCTCAAAATCACGTGATCTCGCCCTCTCAACTTCAGCGCGACGTCGCTTCCGCGTCCGCTGTCCGCCGGCAAAACATCAATAAGGTCGAGCAATTCCTCTCCACTCCGGGAGCGCGTCAGGCGCTGGAATCGCGGCATATCGACTACAAGGAAGTGAACAATGCCGTCCCGGAGCTCAGCAATCAGGAGCTGGCGCGCCTCGCAATAATGTCGCAAGACGCCCAGCAGAAATTCGCCGCTGGCAGTATTTCCAATCGCGACCTCCTCTGGATCCTGGTCGCCGTAGCGGTGATCATCCTGATCGTGGTCGCCAAATGACCGCGAGCCAACGCATATGAACCGAACGCCAACTCGCGTCGCGCTCGCTTTCCTCGCGCTCGTCGCGATTGGCGTGCCCCTGCTGTTCGCGGGCCAGCCGCCCGCGCTCTGGATCAACGTTCCGTACGTCGCACAGGTGCGTGACGGCTGCGGCTCAGCTACTATCTCAATGGTGTTGCAGTATTGGGCGAAGAAGGAGGGCCGGCCGAGCCCTCCTCTCGCCGACGCGCAAACGATTCAATCGCAGCTGTATTCGCCGAAGGATCACGGCATCACCACCACCGGCATGGAGGCCTACTTTCGTAAGTCGGGTTATCGCGTGTTTGTGTTCCAGGGCGTATGGAACGATCTGGCGCACCATATCCGGCTCGGCCGTCCGTTGATCGTGGGCCTGCAGGCCAGCGGCCCTATCGAGCCGCTTCATTACGTGGTCGTCGTCGGAATTGACGTTGCGCGCGGCTTCGTCCTCATCAACGATCCCGCTCAGCAGAAAATGCTTCGCGTCTCGCGCCAAGGCTTCGAATCCGAATGGGAGCACACTCACAATTGGACGCTCTTGGCGCTTCCCGCCCCCCGCGAATAAAACGCCTGTTTCTCGTCAGCTTGCTTTTGCTTCTGCCCGCCTGTAGCGTCGCGCAATCGGCGCCCGCCACGATCTCTGCGGCGACAATCGCCGCCGTCAAAAAACTCTACGACGCCGGCCGCTGGACCGCCGTGGTCCAAGCCGTTCCCGAATCTCCCGATGAGCCGGCCCAGCTAACGCTCTACCGCGGCCTCGCCCTCGCTCAATTGCAGCGTTGGGACGAAGCGAAGAAAACCTTCGAACTCGGCCTGCTGCGCCATCCGCGCAATCCCGATCTGCTCGAAGAACTCGCCGGAGTCGATTACCACCAGAAAAATTACGCCGCCGCCAAACACTTCCTCAGACGCGCTCTCGCCATCGACCCGCGCGACGCCTATGCCAACAACTTCCTCGCCTCCATCTATTTCCTCCAAGGCAATCTCGAAGCCTCCCTCAAATATTGGAACCGCGCCGGCAAGCCCCGCCTCGACAACCTCACCTACTCGCCCAATCCGTCTCTGAATTCGCTGATCCTCGACCGCGCCTTCGATTTTTCCCCCGGCCGCGTTTGGACCCGCGAGCAATATCTACAAACGCAGGCGCGCCTGCTGGCGCTCGATATTTTCCCGATCATGCAGTTCGATCTGCAGCCTCAGCCCAGCGGCTCCTTCGATCTCCTCTTTCGCGCTCCCGAGCGTTCTCACTGGGCGCACAATTATCTAGTCGGCATCGCAACCATGCTGCGCGGCTTGCCATTCGAAACCGTCTACCCGCAGTTTTACGACCTTGACGATTCCGGCCTGAATTCCCTCTCTCTTTTCCGCTGGGACGATCAGAAGCGCCGCATCTCCTCCGAAATCGCCGCTCCGCTCTTCGCCAATCCCGCGCTCCGTTACCGCCTGTACTTCGACGCTCGCGACGAAAACTGGAACGTCACAGACACAATCGTCCCCTCCTCGCCCTCCAACGCTCGCTTCAATATGGAGCGCCTCGCCGCCGGTGCCCAGCTTCGCTTCATCGAAACCGGCCGCTGGCAATGGAGCATGGGCGCGGAATACACCGACCGCCGCTATCGCACCCTCATCGGTATCCCCGCGCAAGCGTCCCCATTTTTCACCGGAGGCTCGTCCCTCGCGCTTCTTTCCACCGTCAACCGCTCGCTTATCCGTTTTCCCGAGCGGCGCTTCACCATCGATGGCGGCGCAACCGGCGAGGTCGGCACATTTTTCCAGAAGCCGCTCGGCCGCTACGCTCGGCTGCAAAGTTCTCTCCTCGCGAATTGGTTTCCGCAAGCCGAAGGAGAGGACTTCCACCTCCAAGCGCAGCTCCGCGCAGGCGCCACATTCGGCCAGGTGCCGCTCGACGATTTATTTGTGCTGGGCTTTGATCGCGATACCGATCTCTGGATGCGCGGCTACCCCGCGCTCTATCACGGACAAAAAGGCAACGCGCCGCTCGGCCGCGACTACTTTCTTTCCAACTGGGATTTCGACAAGATCGCCTATATCAATCCACTCTTCACCGCTGCCGTCGGCCCATTTCTCGATTCCGGCGACGCCTACGACCCCTCCGGCTATTTCGGCTCGCGCCAATGGATGTGGGATAGCGGCCTCCAAACAAAAATCCGCGTCCTCGGCCGCGCCGAAATCGTCCTCGGCTGGGCCATAACCCTCCGCTCCGCCCACGGCTCCTTCTTCGCCACCGTCAATCCCTGAACCAACTCTCGATCGCAAATTTGCCTCGCGTCTAATCCACTGGCCCGCTACGCCCGCGGCTCACACATCCTCGATGTCATTCTGAGGGGCCGATCTTGCCCAGAAGAATCCCTCTTCCTCCGCCTCGCACCAAAATCGCAAACATCTTCACGCACCGCTACTCAAGCGGAGTGCGGCGGCTTGCCGCTGTCCCGCCAGCACTCCAGCGTTCGCAGCTCCAAACGCAGTCAGCCTTGCATGTCTGAGAGTCTCGTAGCTGTCTGCCTGAGCACCCACTGAGCGTTGTCTGCCTCTTCTACTTTTCAACCGCTCGCGAAAATTTCCACAGCTGGACGGGTTGATAGCCGCGCCGCACCGCGTGGTAGAATCCGCTGCTCATGGACCGCGCCGGAAATTTCCTCGGAAACGTAATTCGCCGCATCAATCACCCGGACGCCACTCTCGCATGGCTCGAAGGCGTGTGGCCTTCCGTCGTCGGCCCGCAGATCGCCGCTCATGCGCGCCCTCTTCGTTTCCTGCGAGGCGGTCTCGAACTTTCCACCGATAACGCAGTCTGGCAATCGCAAATTTCGCGCATGGAACAAGATCTCCGCGCGCGCATCAATTCCGCCTGGGGTGGAACGCTCGTGCGCCAGATTAAATTCGCACCCGCCGGGGCGAACGGCCCAGTCATGTCCCGCGAGTTCGATAATTCCCACATCCCCTTCATCCGCCGCCGTTCGTAGCGTACCTCCGGCAACTGTTACTTATTTAGCTCACCAGACCGGTCGTACGATTGACGCGAACGGCGCCGCTACCTAGCCTGAATGGAACTCAACATCCTGCGGAGGCAGCTATGAAAACTCACGTTCGCACGATCCTCTTCTGCGCGGCTCTGATCGTCAGCGCCCCGGTTGCCGTTTCTCCTGTCTACGCCCAGCAAAGCAACTCAGGCAAAGCACAGGGTTCCACAGGCGGCAAGCCCGGAGTCGTCCGCCAGGAGTTTGGACCACAGGTCGCCGCCAAGCGCGGAGACCGCATGGGCGTCGTCGGCAACACCAACCAGGGCAAGGGCAACGCAAGCGTCTCGCCGTCTCCGGCGGCTGCCAACTCCGCCGCGCGCGTGAAGCAAACCAAGCACGTTAGTCATGAGAATTCCGCGCATCCGCCGCATTCCCGCCGCTCTCATTAAGTGGGTCGCGTAGAAGTCCGCAGCCGGCGCGATTGGCAACGCCAATTTCAACCGCGTAAAGGTTTGCTCGCTCGTTTTCCGCCTGTTTGTTGTGGCTCAGTTTGAATTTTCTTGATCGTGACAGAAGCAGTCAAAATTCAAACTGACCACTCCCCGCCCGTCGCTAGAGTCTGATTCTGAATCCGGTGCCCAAAAGGCAGGCTTCTGCCACTATGCCATTCTCAGGGTATGCCAAAGCGAATTAGCAAGAAACTGAAAGACCCCAACCAAATAGCAGCCGCAGTTGTCGCAGCCTCCACCGCAGAAGAATCCTCAGAACCCCCGCGGATTGACCGCGAAGCTCTGTCCCGCGTGATGGCTGAAATGGGACGCAAGGGCGGGAAGATCGGTGGAAAGAAAAGCCTCGAAACAATGACCGCAAAGGAGAGAAAATCACGTGCCAGGAAGGCCGCCATAACTCGCCGGAAATCCGAAAAATAACGCTGAACTTGAGAAGATCCATTTGTGCATAATCATGCCACCATGGAGGCACACATGGACACATGTAGATTGCGCGTTAAAATCGGCCCCTACGAGATGGAAGCAGAGGGACCGAGAGATTTTGTAGAAAAGCATTACGGTTCGTTCGCTGAGAGAATCCCCCAAGCGACTCAGATCGTTCCCGCACCGAGCCAGCAAATCAATCCTCCGAATGAGGACGTTGGATCACTGGATTCTGAGTTTAGAAATATCTACAAGGTGGAAGGGAAGCTCGTAACTCTGACAGCAAAACCGATGGGCGGCGATCAGGAAATGGAGGGCCTACTTCTCATCCTGTTTGGACAGCGTGAAATGAAAGGTGTCGATTTAGTCAGCGCGGATGAGCTATTAAATGGCATGAAGCAATCCGGCTTCTCGATAGACCGTACTGACCGTCTAGCGTCCCGCGCGCACGACCTCGGTCTCATTACTTGGACTGGCGTGAGAAGGGGCAAACGATATCGGCTGACAAACCCTGGCGCTGAAAGAGCGAAAGCTACAGCCGAACAGCTTTTAGCGACCGTTTAAAAGACGCCAAGCGCCGGGGAGGCACCCCCGGCGCTGGTGGAACCAATCTTTCGCTTGAGCGCGGAAAGGACAGACGCGATGCGCCTGCGGTTCATTGTGTATATAGCACGTCCGCCACCACAGATTCAAGTCCGACCTCATGAGCGCGGAGAGGGCTGTGTTTGCGCAGCACGGCCCTTCTCTTCTCCCTTGGCATGCTAAAGCATATTAGCATACGATGTGTTAACCATGAACAAGCTCAATAAAGAACGGCAAGCGCAGATCATTGCAGCGCGTTACCCAGGCTATCGAAGCGGGAGCTCCAGACCATCTCTGGACAATCGAAGAAATAGTCGGCCCGCTTAGCTAAATTGTGTTAAAATACCTGCATGCTGCAGTACAACGAGCAACGTGCTACGCAGGCCGCCGCCGTTTTCATCAAGAAGGCCGGCGGCAAACTCAACTACATGGTGCTTATAAAGTTTCTGTACCTTGCGGACAGGGAAGCACTGTTGAAATGGGGCACACCCATAACCGGTGACAGCTACTTGTCCATGCGGTGGGGTCCGCTGCTTAGTCGCACGCATGATTTAATCACCGAGCCACTTCCCGAAGATGAGGCCACCAAGAGCTTCTGGAAGACCTATATCCAACCAGAAAGTTACGATGTTAAATTGCTGAATGACCCGGGCGATGACGAACTAAGCGAAGCCGACGAAGAGTTGCTGGGTTCCATTTTTGACAAGTTCTATGCCAAGTACAGCGAACTAAAGTTCAATCCCTTTGAGTTCTGTAATTTTCTGCATGGAATTCTGCCAGAATACAGAACAGCCCGACAGGGGGAATGTTTCGATCTAGACCATCACGACATATTGGTAGCTGGAAATAAAAATCCCGAAGAAATAAGGGAAGTCGAAGCCCTTCTATCTAGTATCGGCAAGATGCAAAAATTACGTCAAGCCCCTGCAAAATGAAATGCGGAGACGCGTTTCTATTTCCTCTTGACGATTCCCACTCCGAGCATCTCTGGATAGTTCTTACCAACCCCAATGCTGATGGCGAAATCCTCATCGTCAGTATTACGACGGTGTACGCGCACGACAAGGACAAAGCAGACATGACGATGCTTCTGCACAAGGGAGAGCATCGCTTTATCACAAGGGATTCATACATCTATTATCGTGAGGCGATGATTAAAAAGGCCAGCGACCTGGAAGCGGAAGAGAAAACAGGCACTCTGAAGATGCATGATTCATGCACCCCTGAGGTATTGAGTCTCGTCAGGGGCGGCATCTCGGCATCAAAGCATTGCGCTAAGGTCATACGCGGATTCTACTCGGACCACAAGCATCTATAGCTGGCCAAATTTACACACTTCCCCCGTCTTTTACATTGCACTGAAAGCTCGCTTGTGCTAGCGTAGGTTGTTTTTAGTTACTCGCTCGCACGACACAGAGAGCGGGTGACACCGGCATGCGGCGCGCAAGGGGGCACAGTTCGCGCGAAAGGAAATAATGGACTTGGCAGCCAATTCGGCCAGCATCCGCGCACCGCAAGCCCGCAACCCGCATCCGTCGACCCCTGCCTACCCTTTCCCATCGCGAGCAGCAAGCCCAAAGCCTGCGCTTTTCATCCGGCTGTCGGCCGCAGTTTCCGCGCAAATTATTGTCGACCCTACCCGGCACAGTCTCTCGAGTAGAATCGCATCTAACATATTCAAAACAAACGATCCGGTATGCTCCTACCCGGCACGTCCCGGCGCATCGAAATCTTCACTTTCCGTTCGCCTGTGCCCCCCATTTTTTGCCGGAAATTCTGCCGAATTGGGGCGGAACGGTCATTCGACCGTGCACGCATCTAAGTCGTTGAAAACAATCGATCGTCGATGTGCAAGGGCGGAACTTCCCGGTGCATTTAGTTTTTCGATCTTTCCTCAAGTGGCGCGCCCATGAAAATCACCCGCGAAGACGTTCTCCGCGTCGCCGAACTCGCCCATCTCGGCCTTTCCGCCGACGAGGTCGAGACCTACCAAAAGCAGCTCGACGCCATTCTCAGCTACGTCGATAAATTGAACGAGCTCGATGTCTCGAGCGTCGAGCCGATGGCTCAAGTCCTATACGCCGCGAAGCCGGACGATTCGTCCGCCGCTCCAGCCCGCGAATCGCATCCCGAGCTGCGCGACGACGTCCTCCGTCCCTGCGAAGTTTCCGGCGCCATCCTGGCGCAGGCTGCCGACTCGGCCAAGCCCTTCTTCCGCGTTCCCAAGGTGATCGACCGGTGAGCACCCCGGCCCCGTGGACCGTCTCCAGCGTCCGCGCCGCGCTCGCATCCAAAAAGATCTCCGCGCGTGAACTTGCCGCCGGCTACTACGCCCGCATCGCAAAACGCAATCCCGATCTGAACGCCTATCTCACGCTTTCTCCCGAACGCGCCAACGCCCAAGCCGATCGCATCGACGCACTAGTGGCTCGCGGCGAAACATTGCCGCCGCTCGCCGGCGTTCCCATCGCTATCAAAGACGTGATCAGCACGCGCGGCATCCGCACCACGTGCGCATCCACAATTCTCGAAAACTACATTCCGCCCTACGACGCCACCGCCGTCGAGCGTCTCGATGCCGCTGGAGCGATCTTCCTCGGCAAAACAAATTGCGACGAATTCGCCATGGGCGGCTCCAACGAAAATTCCGCCTACGGCCCGGTCCACAATCCAGTCGCGCCCGACCGCGTTCCGGGAGGCTCCAGCGGCGGGTCAGCCGCTGCGGTTGCCGCCGATATGGCGCTGGCTGCGCTTGGAACCGACACCGGCGGCTCGATTCGCCAGCCGGGATCTTTCTGTGGCGTTCCCGGCATGATGCCGACCTATGGGCGCGTTTCGCGCTACGGGCTGGTAGCATTCGCCTCATCGCTCGATAAAATTGGCCCTTTTGCGAAAAGCGTGGCCGACGCGGCCGCGGTCCTCTCTGTGATCGCCGGGCACGACGCTTGCGATTCTACTTCCGCGGCGCTGCCCGTTCCGAATTATGCCGCTGAAATCGAGCGCCCCATTAGCGGTCTGCGCATCGGCGTGCCGGAGGACTATTTTGGCCCCGGCCTCGATCCCGAAGTGAAAGCAAACGTCGAGTCCGGCATCGCGTTGCTCGAAAAGCTCGGCTGCCGCCGCGTTCCGCTGAAAATGCCGCACACGGATTACGCCATCGCCACCTACTACATCATCGCCACGGCTGAGGCCAGCTCCAACCTGGCCCGCTACGACGGTGTGCGCTACGGCATGCGCGTTCCCGGCGCCACGCTCACCGACATGTACCGCCAGACTCGCGACCGCGGCTTCGGTCCCGAAGTAAAGCGCCGCATCATGCTCGGCACCTACGCTCTTTCTGCCGGCTATTACGACGCCTATTATCTGCGCGCGCAGAAGGTCCGCACCCTGATTGCTCGTGATTTCTCCGATGCGTTTCAAAAGGTGGACGCCATCGTGACGCCGACTGCCCCCACGCCTGCGTTTCGCCTCGGCGAGAAGACGGCCGACCCCCTCCAAATGTATCTGGCCGACATTTATACCGTCACCGGATCGCTCGCCGGAGTCCCCGGCATCTCCGTTCCGTGCGGCGCCACCAAGGCGGGCCTGCCGGTTGGCATGCAAATTTTCGGCCCTCATTTCGGCGAATCCCGCGTGCTGCAAATCGCGCGGGCATTCGAGAAAGAGCGCGGTCCGGCAAACTGAAAACCAAAATCATCCGCGTGCAACCCCTCCGTTAAGCTGTAGAAATCTTCCGCCGATATACACATCGTTCCACTTACGCGCAACCCGCTGAAGTCGCCGAAAATGCCCGGCGAACTATAGGCGGAACAAGCTTTTTATTTTCAGTAGGTTACAGTGGAAGGGAAACTTTGGATTACTCTCCCTGGTACGGAACTGCTATTGCATGGAACTGCCGCAGGTCCTAACGTCGGTGTATTGAAAGCTAGACTGAGAGGCCAGGAATGGTCCGAGTCAAAACCAGTCAGAAGATCTTCACCGAGGAAGAAGTCTCCAGCCTGACGGGCATCTGCCGCGAGCACCTTCGGGGCTTGGCCCGCAACAAGCACCTCGGCACGCTCGCTCGTGTAGCCGAAGCGGTTGATCCAGAAACGTGGCTATTCACGCACACCGATCTGATGATCATGAACCGCCTTCAGCCCCGCTGCGAACACTAACTTCAGCTCATCTTGCCGCACACACCCGGCGTGCCCCCGCGGGTCTGCCAGTCGTTTCCATCGTCGATCCAACGAGTTTGCGCCCAGCCCTGCCTAGGAGCTAATCTGTGCACGGACGGGCGAAGTGATGGGCGCCGCAGGCTATTCATGTGAGGCGGATCGGGTATGCGCAGCAGATGGCGATCGGAGAAGTCCTTTCCGGTAGTGCTAATCACCTCGGCGGCAATATTGTTCGCTCTGGTCTTCTCAGGCTTCGCTCTCGCGCGACCCGCCACGTCGCGTCAAGCCACGGCGGAGGGTAACGCTCCCCCTTCGGGCAAATTCATTTCGCCGCTTCCCCGCGGAACCAAGCTGATGCTCAAGGACGGAAGCTACGAACTGGCCAGCCAGTATGAAATTCAAGGAGGGCGCGTCCGATATTACGACGTGGATCGCGCCCAATGGGAAGTAATCCCGGCAACGATTGTGGATTGGGAGGCGACCAAGAAAGAAGAAGCACAGGAGGAAAAAGACCAAGCTTCGTTGCTGAAGAAAGCGGAAAAACAAGAGGACGAGCAGCGCGCCATCCCAGCACTCGATATCGACGCCAGCCTGGAAGTGGCGCCGGGAATTTTTCTGCCCTCCGGCGAGGGCCTTTTCGTTTTCAACGGCAAATCCGTGGCGCAATTGCCGCAAGCGCAGACTTCGTCCGAACTATCGAAAACTCACGCTGTGGAGCGCATCCTGGTGCCCGTGCCCATCATTCCCTCGCGTCACACCGTCGTAATTCCGGGAGAGCATGCGAAATTCCGGATTGATAACGATCAGCCCGAATTCTACTTGCGGACGAAAGGTGAAGTTGAACCTGACGTGCTTCTAATTCGCGCGAAGATTCACCACGGTGACCGGCACATCATGAATCTGGACAGCCTGATGGGGCAAGAGCGCAACAGCAGTAACACTCTGTCCATGCAAACCTGGGAGATCGCTAAAGACGTCTATCGGTACACATTAGCGCAGAAACTTCCTCGCGGCGAATACGTGATCGCGGAGATGGTTCCCAATCAGGGCATGAGCATGTACGTTTGGGATTTCGGAGTGAATTGACTGCAAGAGCCGAATCAATCGGCGATGGCCGCACGAATCGGTGCGACGCTAATTCCGTAGCAAGCCGTCCAGAAGAGCCGCCAAAACACCGATATGAAATGGTTTCTGAAGAAGATGGGCGCCTTTCTGCCGCAATCTGTCGTGAAACGCAGATTCAACCAAATCTCCGGTCATGAACACGAAGCGGGGTAGTTGCACCGTTCGTCGGTCCGTGGTGAGACGCTCGAAAAATTTGTCGCCGCTCATGCCGGGAAGGTTGAAATCGCAGATCACCACGTCGCAGCGGTTAGCCTCCAGATACACCAGCGCGTCTTCACAGCTCTCCACGGCGTGCACCGCCATCCCGCGAGCGGAAAGTCCTTCCTGGATGATTTCGCGAATGCTCTCTTCATCGTCCACGACCAGAACCACGCGCCCCGCCAGCGCTTCCGGTGCGGCCGGCTTTGGGATGGGTTGCGCAGGCGCGGCTGACTGCTGAAACCGTTTCGGCTCATCGCTAGCCGCTGGCAAGAACACGTGGAAGGCAGCGCCCAGGCCGGGAGTCGAACTCACTTCGATCGTGCCGCCATGTTCCTTCACCACAGCCAGGCAGATCGTGAGTCCCAGCCCGCTGCCGCCGCCGGGTCGCTTGGTGGTAAAAAACGGATCGAAAATTTTCGAAACGTTCTCGGTGGGGATTCCGGAACCGTTGTCGGCGATCGTCACGCTCACGCGGCCGTTCAGCTCTCGCATCGAAATCTCGATCGCACCATGGTCGCCCGCTGCCGCAATGGATTGCTCGGCGTTGGTGATGAGATTCGCAAAAACCTGAGAAAGAAGCCGCCGGTCGCCCTCCACAAACAACGGTGCCCCGCCGGGCGCGGGCCCGAACTTTACCTCTATTTTCTTTTGAGCCAGCGATGGCCGCTGCGCGCGTAGAACGTCGTTCAACAACTCATCCAAGGGGAGCTTTGGCCTGCCCTGCGCAGTAGACCGCGAAAACGCCAGCAGGTTCTGGATAATTCCCGCGGCGCGGCGCGCCTGCTGCAAGATCAGATCGATCTGGCGTCGCGTGGAATCATCTGTAGCACGTTCGCGCAACAAATCGCTGACGCCCAAGATAGCAGTGAGTGGATTATTGAGCTCATGCGCCGCCCCGGCCATCATTTGACCCATGGCGGCGAATTTTTCCTTTTGTGCAGTCTTCTGCCCAGCAAGATTCAATTCGGTTACATCCCGTACAGACGCCACGACGCCATCGATGCGCCCCTGCTCATCGAACATGGGGCTTGCCGTGGTGCGGAGCGTGCGCCAGGACCCATCCGCATGACGGACGCGGCTCTCGATCTGCGAAAGCTCGCTCGCGCCAGAAACAATCTCCTGAACCATTCGCGCGAGGTCCGGCTGGTCGTCGCTGTGGGTGGCTCCTCCTATTTTTCGGCCCAGGTAATCCTGAGGAGAAACTCCGAGCACCTCACGCACCCGCTCGCTCAAATATGTAAAACGCCCGTCGCGGTCCAGCACCGCGATCATGTCCGGAAAGCAGTCGACCAGCCGCCGGACGAATTCCTGCTCGTGATGGAGTTTCGCTTCAATCTGGTGTTGCTCGGTCACATCGCGGGCCCAACCGGCGATCGAAGCCGACTGCCCTTCTTCAGGCACTACCTGCAGCCAAGACTGAAAGTAACGCATTTCTCGATCGCGTTTCAGGCGGAGCGGAATCGTGCCCGACCACGAGCCCCTTTGGAGAAACTCGGGCAAAGCGCGCTGCATCTCTTCTGAGCCGGGCGATTCCAGGTATTCGCTCAACTTGTGCCCGATCAGGTCCTGAAAGGACGCTCCTAGAATCTGTGACAGCCGCAAATTCGCCACGCGAATCTCTCCCTCAAGAGACAACGTGAAAAGCGCCGTGTCCAGATTGTCGATGAGTTCGCGATAGCCGCGCTGCGAGCGCGATATCAGTTCCGTGAGCCGCCCGATTGGCGATTCGCTCGGGGCTTCGGAACCAATCGTATCTTGATGAGTCTTCTTCGGCATTCGACCCAGCCGCAACCACGCAACAAAGTGAGTCGGTTGCGCTCACTCAAAATTTTACAGGCGAGACCGTCCGCACGGGGAAATAAAGCCGCATCGCTTGCCAATCTGTTCAACATACCAAAAAAAGGCGGGCTCTGGAAATCCAAAGCCCGCCAGTCAAGTTCGCCCTACCCTGCAGAGAGATCCTTCGGTCGCGTTGCTCCCTCCGCATGACCATCCGATTCATCCCGGTAAAAAACACCGGGACCCAAACGGCGCGGATGGCTAGCTTTCGGCCACCGCGTCCGCGTCCTTACGCAGGAAGTCCAGCGCTGCTGCTTCTTCCGGCGTAAGCTCGGGCTCTATCGGTTGCGGCTCCTCCTTGGGTATTTCGGTGAGGAGCTGAATGTTGCGGTAGCGTTCCAGTCCGGTACCCGCGGGAATCAGGCGGCCCATGATCACGTTTTCCTTGAGGCCGCGCAGATAATCCACCTTTCCAGAAATCGCCGCCTCGGTGAGGACGCGGGTGGTTTCCTGGAAGCTGGCCGCGGAGATGAACGAATCCGTGGAAAGCGACGCCTTCGTGATTCCGAGAAGCAGTGGACGGCCGGTAGCCGGACGCCCGCCTTCACGAATGATGCGGTCGTTTTCCTCGCGGAAGCGGAATTTGTCCACCTGTTCCTCGAGCAGGAAGGTTGTGTCGCCCACATCTTCGACTTTCACCCAACGCATCATCTGGCGGACGATGGTTTCGATGTGCTTGTCGTTGATGTTGACGCCTTGCAGCCGGTAAACCTCCTGAATCGAGTTCACCAGGTACGCTTGCGTATACTTTTCACCAAGGACGGCGAGGATGTCGTGCGGGTTGAGCGGCCCATCAATAAGCGGCTCGCCGGCCCGAACATGTTCGCCTTCCTGCACGTTGATGTGAATGCCGCGCGGAATCGAGTACTCCTTGATGGTGCGGCCGTCTTCGCTTTCCACGTAGATCTTGCGCTGGCCCTTGGCGATTTCGCCGTACTTCACCACGCCGTCGATTTCGCTGATGACCGCGGGATCGCGCGGCTTCCGCGTTTCGAAGAGTTCCACGACGCGCGGGAGACCGCCGGTGATGTCCTTGGTCTTGGTGGTCTCGCGAGGAATCTTCGCGAGCACGTCGCCCGGCTGCACCTCGTCCCCATCGGCCACCATCAAGTGAGCTCTCGACGGCATGAGGTACTTTTTACGGGCGCGTCCCTGCGAATCGCGGACCAGGATCGTAGGCTGGTGCTTTTCGTCACCGAGCGGCAGCGTAACAACCAGCTGCGAAAGACCGGTGACTTCGTCCACCTGCTCTTCGATGGTGATGCCGGGCTGCAGGTCCTTGAACTCGATCGTTCCGGCGGATTCGGTGAGGATCGAGAACGTATACGGATCCCATTCGACCATGATCTGGCCGGTGGTAACCGGTTGCCCGTCTTCCACCTTGAGCCGCGCGCCGTACACGACGTGGTGCCGCTCTTTTTCGCGGCCCTTTTCGTCCACCACCGCGATCAAGCCCGAGCGGTTCATGGCCACGATGGTCTTGCCGCGGCCTTCGACGATATTCAGGTCGATGAACTTCACGAACCCGTTGTTGCGGGCCTCGACTTTGGACTGTTCGGTAACGCGCGTTGCCGTGCCGCCGATGTGGAACGTACGCATGGTGAGCTGCGTGCCGGGTTCGCCGATCGACTGAGCGGCGATGACGCCGACGGCCTCGCCCATCTCGACGAAACGGCCGGTGGCCAGGTTGCGGCCGTAGCAACGTCCACACACGCCGCGCCGGGACTCGCAGGTGAGCACGGAGCGAATCTTCACCCGCTCAATGCCTGCGGCCTGCATGGCATTGGCGAGCTCTTCCGTGATCTCCTGGTTGATCTCGACGATGACGTTGCCCTCGTAGTCCTTGATCTTTTCGAGAGAGACGCGCCCAATCACGCGATCACGCAAAGGCTCGACTTCGACTCCGGCTTCCAAAATAGGTTCGACGAAAATTCCGTCGGCCGTGCCGCAGTCGAACTCGTTAATGATCACGTCCTGAGCCACGTCAACCAAACGCCGCGTTAGGTAGCCCGAATCCGCGGTCTTCAGCGCCGTATCGGCCAAACCTTTGCGGGCGCCGTGCGTGGAGATGAAGTACTGCAACACGGTGAGGCCTTCGCGGAAGTTGGAGGTGATCGGCGTCTCGATGACTTCGCCGGAAGGCTTGGCCATCAATCCGCGCATTCCGGAAAGCTGCCGAATCTGCTGCTTCGATCCTCGCGCGCCGGAATCGGCCATGACGTAGATCGGATTGATCACGCCCTGCTTATCCTGCTCCTCGAGGGCCTTAAACATTTCATCGGCCACTTTTTCGGTGACGTCGCTCCAGATGGCGATCACCTTGTTGTAGCGCTCGCCGTTGGTGATGGCGCCATCGAGATACTGCTGCTGCACTTTGACCACTTCGTGTTCAGCGGCATCCACCAGCTTGGGCTTCACGCTGGGAATAACCATGTCCACGATGCCGATCGAAACGCCGGCTTTCGTTGCGTAGAGGAAGCCGAGTTCCTTCAAGCGGTCGAGCACCTGCACGGTTTTGTCCAAGCCGTAGCGCAGGTAGCAATACTGCACCACCGACTGCACTCCCTTTTTCTTGAGCAACCCGTTGATGAACGGCATATCCGAAGGCAAGTGATCGTTGAAAATCACGCGGCCCACGGTGGTCTGCAGGAACTGCTTGTTCAGGTGCACCGGCTCGGTGTGCGACACGTCCTGATCGTCGAACGCGTTGGTCAGGTCGATTACCTCGCCCGTGTAGCGCATGCGGATCGGGGTAAGAATTTCCACTTCGCCGGCGTCGAGCGACATGAGCACTTCTTCGGTGGAACCGAAAGCGCGCCCTTCGCCCTTAGCCTGTGGCTTGGCCTTGGTCATGTAGTAGATGCCGAGGACCATGTCCTGCGTCGGGACGGCCAATGGGCCGCCGTTTGCCGGAGAGAGAATGTTGTGCGAGCTGAGCATCAGCACGGAGGCTTCCACCTGCGCTTCGGGCGACAGCGGAATGTGCACGGCCATCTGGTCGCCGTCGAAGTCCGCGTTGAACGCGGTGCAAACGAGCGGGTGAATGCGGATGGCTTTGCCCTCAACCAGCGTGGGCTCGAACGCTTGAATGCCGAGGCGGTGAAGCGTGGGAGCGCGATTGAGCAGGACCGGATGCTCGCGGATCACGTCCTCGAGAATGTCCCACACGATCGATTCCTGCGCTTCCACCAGTTCCTTGGCCTGCTTGATGGTGGTGCAGTGCCCCGCAGCTTCGAGCCGGTGATAGATGAACGGCTTGAAGAGCTCGAGGGCCATCTTCTTGGGCAGGCCGCACTGGTGAAGCTTCAGTTCCGGGCCAACGACGATGACCGAACGGCCGGAATAGTCCACACGCTTGCCCAGCAGGTTCTGGCGGAAGCGGCCTTGCTTGCCTTTGAGCGTATCCGACAGCGACTTGAGCGGCCGGTTGTTGGTGCCGCGCAGAACGCGTCCGCGGCGGCCGTTGTCAAACAGCGCGTCGACGGCTTCCTGCAGCATGCGCTTTTCGTTGCGCACGATCACGTCCGGAGCGTGCAGCTCCATCAGCTTCTTCAGGCGATTGTTGCGGTTGATCACGCGGCGATACAGGTCGTTCAGGTCGGACGTGGCGAAGCGGCCGCCGTCAAGAGGCACCAGCGGGCGCAACTCCGGCGGAAGCACCGGAATTACGTCTAGGATCATCCACTCGGGCTTGTTGCCGCTCTTGCGAAATGCTTCGAGTACCTTCAGCCGCTTGGCGAACTTGATCCGCTTCTGCAGGCTGGGGTCGACCTTCATCTTTTCGCGCAGCTCCTCGCAGAGCTTGTCCACATCGACGCGGCGAAGAAGTTCCTTGATGGCTTCGGCGCCCATGCCGGCCTGGAACTTGCCGGGATTATCGCGCTGCAGCTCGCGGAACTTTTCCTCCGGCAGAATTTCTTTTTCTCGCAGCGAAGGAACGTCGCCGGGATCGATGCACACGAAGGTTTCGAAATAGAGAATGTGCTCGAGGTCGCGCATGGTGATGTCGAGCAGGTAGCCGATGCGGCTGGGGAGGCCCTTGAAAAACCAGACGTGAGAGCAGGGCGAAGCCAGCTCGATGTGGCCCAAGCGCTCGCGGCGCACTTTGCTGAGCGTGACTTCCACACCGCACTTGTCGCAGATCACTCCGCGGTGCTTCATGCGCTTATATTTTCCGCACAAGCACTCCCAGTCGGTGACGGGGCCGAAAATCTTGGCGCAGAACAGGCCGTCGCGCTCCGGCTTGAAGGTGCGGTAGTTGATGGTTTCCGGCTTGGTCACTTCGCCATGCGACCACGACCGGATCTTTTCTGGACTCGCCAGGCTGATGCGAATGGAATCAAAATCCGCGATCTGGCTGGCACGGTCATAAGGGCTAGAACGATACAAGGGCTGCCTCCTCCCCGGCTATGCCGGGGTTATAAAACTGAGAAACTTGTGGGACGCTGCGGCGCGAAACTTCCGCGCCGCGCGCTGCTAATCGGCCGCCTCGGCTTTCTCCAACTGCGGCTTTTGACGCTTCATCAGCTCCACGTCCAGGCACAGGGACTGCAGCTCGCGCACCAGGACGTTGAACGACTCGGGCACTCCGGGCTCGATCCCCGGCTCGCCCTTTACGATGGCCTCGTAAATTTTCGCGCGGCCATAGACGTCGTCCGACTTGGCGGTGAGCAGCTCCTGCAAAATGTGCGCTGCGCCATACGCTTCCAGCGCCCACACTTCCATTTCACCGAAGCGCTGTCCGCCGAACTGTGCCTTGCCGCCGAGCGGCTGTTGCGTGATCAAGGAATACGGGCCGATCGAACGAGCGTGGATTTTGTCGTCGACCAAGTGCGACAGTTTGAGCATGTAGATGTAGCCGACGGTGACCGTCTGAGCGAATTCGTCGCCGGTCATGCCGTCGTAAAGCGGGATCTTGCCGCTATCGGGAAGCTCCGTGAATTGCAGCAGGTGGCGAATGTCGTTTTCGCGCGCGCCGTCGAAAACCGGCGTTGCGAACGGCACGCCTTCGCGGAACCCGTGAGCCACCTCAAGCAAGGTCTCGTCGTCCAGTTCGGAAATCGTCTTCCAAACCGAAGTGGGGCCGAACGCGTCCTTGAACCACTTGCGCACCGATTCGGCGCGAGCGTCTGAATCGATCAGCGCGGAGACGCGCTCGCCGAGCTCCTTTGAAGCCCAGCCGAGGTGCGTTTCCAGAATCTGACCGACGTTCATACGCGAAGGAACGCCGAGCGGATTGAGCACGATTTCCATCGGCGTGCCATCCGGCATGTACGGCATGTCTTCGATCGGAACGATTCGAGCGATCACGCCCTTGTTGCCGTGCCGGCCGGCCATTTTGTCGCCAACCGAAAGCTTGCGTTTCATGGCGATATAGACCTTTACCAGCTTGATGACGCCCGGCGGGAGCTCGTCGCCCTTCTTGAGCTTGGCAACGCGCTCGTCGGTGATCTTGCGCAGCACGTCGATCTGCCGCGAGGTCATCTCCTCGATCTCATCGATCTTCTCGATGAGCAGCGGATCTTTGTCGTTGAGGCGCAGGCGCTTCAGGTTGCGGGTGGAGATTTTTTCCAGGATGTCGCGCGTGAGCTCCGTGCCTTTGTTGAGCAGGCGCTTGTTGGTGCGCTCGTCGTGCAAGTCGGCCATCAGCTTCTGGCCCCCCAGCAAGTCGTTCAAGCGCTTCAGGCGCTCGTCGGTGAGAATGCGAATCTCATCGGCGAGGTTCTTTTCGAGTTTGGCCACGTGCGCTGCTTCGATGGCCTTGTGCCGCTCGTCCTTCTCCGCGCCTTTGCGGCAGAAGATTTTCACGTCGACGATGGTGCCCTCAATGCCCGGCGGGCAGTAGAGAGACGCGTCGCGAACGTCTCCGGCCTTTTCGCCAAAGATCGCGCGCAATAGCTTTTCTTCCGGCGTCAGCGTGGTTTCGCCCTTGGGCGTGACCTTGCCCACAAGGATGTCTCCGGGCTTCACCGTGGCGCCGATGCGAATCACGCCGCTTTCGTCGAGGTTGCGCAGGAAGCTCTCATTGATGTTGGGAATGTCGCGAGTGATTTCCTCGGGACCGAGCTTCGTGTCGCGCGCTTCGATCTCATACTCCTCGATGTGAATCGACGTGTAGTAGTCCTCCTTCACCAGCTTTTCGCTGACGAGGATGGCGTCTTCAAAGTTATATCCGCGCCAAGGCAGGAACGCGACCAGCACGTTTCGTCCGAGAGCGAGTTCACCGCGGTCCGTGCACGGACCATCGGCCAGCACTTGCCCCTGCTTCACGCGGTCTCCCGCGCGGACCAGCGGCTTCTGGCTGACGCAAGTGTTCTGGTTCGAGCGCTTGAATTTCGTCAGCAGGTAAATATCCGATCCCACTTCGCGGCTCAGCACGCCAGACTGGTCGGACTCGACGCGCACGATCACGCGCTCCGAATCGACCTGATCGACGATGCCATCGCGCCTGCAGACGATCACCGCGCCGGAATCGCGCGCAGTGACACGCTCCATGCCGGTGCCGACCAACGGCGCCTCGCCCTTAATGAGGGGCACGGCTTGGCGCTGCATGTTCGAGCCCATCAACGCGCGGTTCGCGTCGTCGTTTTCCAGGAACGGAATCAGACTGGCGGCCACGGAGACGAGCTGCTTCGGCGAAACGTCGATGTAATCCACTTCATCGCGGCTCTTGAGCACGAAGTTGCCGGCTTGGCGGCAGTTCACCAAGTCAGTGGTAATGCGCAGTTTTTCATCGAGCGGCGCGTTAGCCTGCGCAACCACGTAGCGGTCTTCCTCCCACGCCGAGAGGTAGAAGGCGTGCGGCTCGACCACCACGCGGCGGCGCTTTAGCTCGTCGTTGATGTCTTCGACCTTTTCGCGCTCCACGATCTCGCCGGCCTTGAATTCGCTGTCACCAGCGTTGACGATCTGCACGTAGTCGATCACGCGTCCGCCCTTAACCTTGCGGTAGGGCGACTCGATGAAACCGAACTCGTTGATCCGCGCGTAGCAAGAAAGCGAGCTGATCAAGCCGATGTTCGGGCCTTCCGGCGTCTCAATCGGGCAGATGCGGCCGTAGTGCGTGGGATGCACGTCGCGCACTTCGAATCCGGCGCGCTCGCGCGAAAGTCCGCCGGGACCAAGAGCCGAAAGCCGCCGCTTGTGGGTGATTTCGCTCAGCGGATTGGTCTGGTCCATGAACTGCGAGAGTTGCGAACTGCCGAAGAACTCGCGAATCGCCGCCATTACCGGCTTGGCGTTCACCAGATCGTGCGGCATGGCCGTGGACATTTCCTGGTACACGGACATCTTTTCCTTGATGGCGCGCTCCATGCGGACCAGGCCGATGCGGAACTGGTTTTCGAGCAGCTCGCCCACCGCGCGTACGCGGCGATTCCCGAGATGGTCGATGTCGTCCACCGATCCAACGTTGCGGCGCAGCTTCAGCAGGTATTTGATCGCGGACACAAAGTCGCCCGGATCGAGCGTGCGCTTTTCGAGAGGCGTCTCGATGCCCAGCTTGATGTTGAATTTCAGCCGCCCGACCTTGCTGAAATCGTACTTGCGCGGATCAAAGAACATTCCATTGAAGAGCGCCGTGGCGGTTTCGAGCGTCGGAGGATCGCCGGGACGCAGCTTGCGGTAAATTTCGATCAGCGCTTCCTTCGGCGAATGGATCGAATCCTTTTCGAGTGTGCGCGTAACGATGTTGCCGACTTCGTCGCGATCCGGGAAGCAGACGTCCACTTCCGTGATGCCTGCCTCGGCGATCACCGTCCAGATTTCCGCGGTCAGCGGCTTGTTAGCCTCCAGCAGCACTTCGCCGGTCTGGCGGTTCACGAGTTCGCCGACGGTCACGGCGCCTTCCAGATCGGCCACGCCAATCTCCGCCTGCGTCACGTGCGCTTTCCCTAGTTCCTTGAAAACAGCCTCGCTGATGCGCTTGTGCGCGGCGACCACGACTTCGCCGGTCTTCGGGTTCTTGATCTCGCGCGAAAGCTTGCGGTCGACCAACCCCTCGCTGACGTTCCAGAACAGTTCGTTGTCGCGCAGAGAAATCCGCTCCACCTGATAGAAGGTGCGCAGGATCTCTTCGTTGGTCTTCATTCCCAGCGCGCGCAGGAAGATCGAGCCTAGGAACTTGCGCTTGCGGTCGATGCGCACGTACAGGATGTTCTTGCTGTCGTACTCGAACTCGACCCACGATCCGCGGTACGGAATGATCTTGCCGAGGAAGTAGCTGCGGTTGTTGGCCGTTTCGTAAAACACGCCCGGCGAACGGTGCAGCTGGCTGACGATCACGCGCTCCGTTCCGTTGATGATGAACGTGCCGTTCTCGGTCATCAGCGGAATATCGCCGAAGAATACTTCCTGTTCCTTGATGTCGCGAATGGACTTCGCGCCGGTGTCCGGATCCTTGTCGTAAATGGTCAGCCGGATGGTGACTTTCAGCGGCGCGGAATACGTCATGCCGCGCTCCTGGCATTCATTCACGTCATACTTCAGCTGCAGAGTGACCGGATCGCCGCACTTGTTGCAAAAGGTCGGCGTGTTCTTATTGAACGTGCCGCACTTGGTGCACAGCACGTCGCCCGTCTTGTACGGATTCGTGACTACCGAGGCGCCGCAATTCCGGCAGGTGGCGCGCAAGTGATGCAGGCCGCGCAGATGGCCGCACTTGCACTCCCAGTTGCCGATCGCGTAATCCACGAAATCCAGTTGCGAAAGCCCGCGAAAATCCTGAATCGGAAACACGGATGCGAACACCGACTGCAGGCCCGTGTCTTCCCGCTCGCTGGGCAGCAAATCCATTTGCAGAAAGCGCTGATAAGATTTTTTCTGCACGTCGATCAAGTTCGGGATCTGCACCGCGGTCTTGATCTTGGCGAAATCCAGGCGCTCTCGCTCCCGAATTGCGCGATTACCGTTTCGATTACTCATGGACGATCCCCTTCAATAATGACGACGGAAAGGCGGCGCGGAGAGACACCCGCACCGCCGGTCCGGATAGGACGTTTTTTGAAGTGCCTTGGTTCACAGGAGCGCGTAGAAACGCGAATTCCTTCGCAGTCCGGCTGGCCGCTAACGCGGACTGCACTACTTGATCTCGACCTTCGCCCCGGCCTCTTCGAATTTCTTCTTGATGGTGGCCGCCTCGTCCTTGTTCACCCCGTCTTTCACCGTCTTCGGGGCGCCGTCGACCAGATCCTTGGCTTCTTTCAAGCCCAGGCTGGTGACTTCGCGGACAGCCTTAATCACGTTGATTTTGTTGGCGCCAACTTCCGTGAGGACCACGGTGAACTCCGTCTTCTCCTCTGCCGGCGCGCCTGCCGCACCTGCCCCTGCGCCACCCGCCATTACCACGGGAGCCGCAGCAGCAGCCGAAACGCCGAAGGTCTCTTCCATCTTCTTGACCAGATCGGCGGCCTCGAGCAGCGTCAGGCCCTTGATCTCCTCTAAAATCCCCTCCACTTTGCTTGCCATCGCCTTCTCATCCTCCTCGAAAATGAAAAATCGTAAAATCGACGAAATGCCCGACTACTGCGCAACCTCAGGCGCTGGCGCATTTTCAGGCGCCGGACCGCCGGATCCAAACTTGTTGGCTTTCACCGCTTCGTTGGTGACCACCGCCAAATTGCGCGGCAACGCGGCCATTGCGGAGGCCACACGCTGCGCGGGAGCGTTCAGCATGAACATGATCTTGCTGATCAGCTCTTCCTTGCTCGGCAACGTGGCCAGCTGGCCGATTTCCTGAATCGAAATCACGCGGCCTTCCACCACGCCCGCGCGGAACTGGAACGCCGGAACATCCTTCGCGACTTTGGTCAGAATTTTCGCGAGCGTCACCGGATCGGTCTTGGTGTACGAAATTGAATTGGTGCCTTTCAGATTCTTCAGCAAGCCCTCGGCAGGAGTTCCTTCCGCCGCGCGCTCCGCGACAGTATTCTTGACGACTTCGTACTTGCCGCCAGCCGCTTCCACCGCGCGCCGCAGCTGCGTATCTTGCTCGACGGTAATGCCTTGAAACGTAGAAAGAATCACGGTTGAAACCGTCGCAAGCTGCTTGCGAAGCTCCTCCGCCTGTACTCTTTTTTCCGCTTTCTTCTTCATCGTTGACCCTTTTCGCTACGCCGCAACCGCTGTGGCCGCTTCCGCTTCGGTGTGATCGATGGCAACGCCGGGGCCCATCGTCGACGTTAGCGTGATTTTCTTTACGTACTTGCCCTTGGCCGCCGCTGGCTTCGCCTTAATTACTGCGTTCAGCAGCGCCTGCGCGTTTTCCGCCAGATTTTTCGCCGGGAAACTGATCTTGCCAATCGGCGAATGGATGATTCCTGTCTTGTCCAACCGAAACTCCACTTTTCCGGCCTTGATTTCCTGCACCGCGCGCGCAACTTCAAACGTGACCGTTCCCGTCTTCGGGTTGGGCATCAATCCGCGCGGGCCAAGCACTTTGCCGAGCTTTCCGGCCGATCGCATCATGTCTGGCGTAGCGATCACCGCTTCGTAATCCGTCCAGCCCTCGGAAACTTTCTGGACCATGTCATCGCCGCCAACGAAATCCGCGCCTGCTTCCTGCGCCTCGCGAACTTTTTCGCCGCTGGCGATAACCAGCACGCGCTTTGACTTGCCCAGCCCGTGTGGCAGTACCACCGTGCCGCGCACCATCTGGTCCGACTGCTTCGGATCGACACCCAGATTGATCACCAGCTCAACCGTCTCGTCAAACTTGACGAAATGCGCCTTGCGAAGCAGCTCGGCCGCTTCTTCCAGGTGATAAACGCGCGCCTCCACCAGCTTGCGGGCGCGGTCGATATTCTTGCCACCAACTTTTGCGCTGCGGCCCATCGATGTCTCCCCCGCCCTTCGTTAATTCCGCCGTTACGTCCGCGAAGTTATTCCGCGATCTCGATGCCCATGCTGCGGGCCGTACCCATCACCGAACGGATCGCCGAATCCAGCTTCAGCGTGTTCAGATCCGCCAGCTTGCTCTTGGCGATTTCTTCCACTTGCTTGCGCGTCACTTTCGCCACCTTATTGCGATTCGGTTCCGGCGAACCCTTCACGATGCCCGCTGCGCGCTTCAGCAACTCGGAAGCTGGCGGCGTCTTCAGCACGAACGTAAAAGTGCGATCGGTGTAAATCGTCACCAGCACGGGAATGATCATTCCCTCCGGCTCTTTGTTCGTCTTGCCGTTGAACTGCTTGCAAAAATCCATGATGTTCACGCCGTGCGGGCCAAGCGCCGTGCCCACGGGCGGAGCCGGCGTGGCTTTCGCTGCCGGCAACTGCAACTTCACGGTCGTCTGAACTTTCTTCGCCATTTCTTATGCGTCCCCTCGCGCTACGAGTTTCGCTTACGCGACCTTCTCGACTTGCGCGAAATCCAGTTCCACGGGCGTGGAGCGCCCGAAAATCGTCACCGAAACTTTCAACGTGCTGCGGTCGGGATTCACTTCATCGACCGTGCCGGTAAAGTTTGCAAACGCGCCTTCGTTGATGCGCACTTTCTCGCCGCGCTCGAACGACAATTTCGGCTTCGGCTTCTCCGCTGTGGTGGTCGCGCGGTTCAGAATGTTTTGAACTTCTTCCTCGGTGAGCGGCGACGGATACTGGCCGGAGCCCACGAAACCGGTCACTTTCGGCGTGGAACGTACCACGTGCCACGTGTAGTCATCCATTTCCATCTCGACCAGCACATAGCCCGGATAGCACATCCGCGGCGAAATCACTTTTTTGCCGCCGCGCACTTCCACCACCGATTCCGTCGGTATGATGACCTGGCCAATTTTGTCCGTTAGCCCGAATGCCGCCACGCGGCTTTCCAGGCTCTCTTTCACCTTGCGCTCAAACCCCGAGTAGGTGTGGACGATATACCACTGCTTGGTCATCGAAGTTCCTTCAGTGACTTGCAAAATAATGCAGCACCCAGTTCGCCGCACGCCCGAATACCGAGTCCGTGGCGAAGAAATATAATCCGAAAAAGGCCACCGTCACCGTAACCACGATTGTGGTGGACCAAACCTCCTGGCGCGACGGCCAGTTCACCTGCTTCAACTCGACTTTTACTTCGTGAAGGAACGTTCGCAGCCGCCGGGGGTAGCTGGCTATTTTCCCCACTGGCTCCGGAATTGAAAACGCCCCGTTTGCTTCTTCCTTGTTCAATTTTGCCGCCTGTGCCATTTGTTGCCGGTTACCTCTTGGATCTCAGCCACGCCTCGTCTTGTCACCGGCCCCACCGCCGTTAGAACTGGCAGGGGAGGAGGGATTCGAACCCCCACATCCGGTTTTGGAGACCGGCGGTCTGCCGTTGAACCTACTCCCCTGAATTCTCGAGCCTGCGACTCGAATTCCGCCGGGAGCCCAGGTCTCGATCCGCAATTCCTACTTAACTTCTTTGTGCGCCGTGTGTTTTCGGCAGGTATTGCAAAACTTCTGCGTCTCCAGCCGGTCGGAATGCTTCTTCCGGTTTTTCGTGGTCGTGTAGTTTCGGTTTTTGCACTCGCCGCATTGCAATGTGATGATTTCTCGCATGTCCCTTTACCTTACTCGATGATCTCGGTGACGGCGCCGGCGCCGACGGTATGGCCGCCTTCGCGAATGGCGAAGCGCAGCCCCTTCTCCAATGCTACCGGCGTGATCAGCGAGATCTCCGCCGACACGTTGTCCCCC
>Ga0335074_10000266_pt1 | contig 79214 bp, 84 predicted proteins | sample Lox_Sample_23_FD_206715 | JGI IMG/M metagenome (GOLD analysis project Ga0335074, IMG submission 206715) | Soil microbial communities from Loxahatchee National Wildlife Refuge, Florida, United States - Lox_Sample_2.3 | ecosystem: Environmental > Terrestrial > Soil > Wetlands | place: USA... | reverse complement strand
ATCACGATCGCCGACAGTGGCAGCACCGACTCGACCTGGCTGATCGCGAACCGGTTGGCCTTGGAGCTGCCCGGCATTCGTTTGGTCCGCCTTCCGGAAAAGGGTCGTGGCCGTGCGTTGCGCACCGCGTGGGAGTCGAGCGACGCCGCCGTACTCGCCTACATGGACGTGGATCTGTCGACCGATCTCGCCGCGTTGCTGCCCCTCGTTGCGCCGCTGCTGTCGGGCCACAGCGACCTCGCGATCGGCACCCGGCTGGCCAACGGTTCGCGAGTGATCCGCGGGCCGAAACGCGAGCTGATCTCGCGCGCCTACAACGCGATCCTGCGGACCGCACTCGGCGCGCGGTTCACCGACGCCCAATGCGGCTTCAAAGCGATCCGCGGCGACCTCGCCGCGGACCTGTTGGCCGGCGTCGAGGACCAGAGCTGGTTTTTCGACACGGAGCTTCTGGTGCTGGCTGAACATGCCGGCCTGCGGATCCACGAGGTGCCGGTCGACTGGACGGATGACCCGAACTCGACCGTCGACCTCGTGGCGACCGCGCGGGCGGACCTGCGCGGCGTGCTGCGGCTGCTCCGCGGCGGCCGGCTGGCCCACCAGGTCGGCGTGTTCAGCGCCATCGGGGTGCTCAGCACGATCGCTTACGTGGCTCTGTACGCCGCACTCCGCAAGCCGCTGGATCCGTTCGGCGCCAATGCCCTTGCGCTCGGCGTCACCGCAGTCGCGAACACGGCCGCGAACCGGCGGCTGACGTTCGGGCTCAAGGACCGGGCCGGCGCGCTCCGCCACCAGATCCACGGACTCGGTGTGTTCGCCCTCGCCCTCGCGCTCACCAGCGCAAGCCTCGGCGTGCTGCACCTGGTCAGCCCGCAGCCGGACCGCTGGGTGGAGGTCGGCGCCCTGCTGGTCGCCAACGCCGCAGCGACCGCCCTTCGGTTCGTCCTGCTCCGGTACTGGGTCTTCAAGGCGGCGATCGCCGACGCGGCGGGTTAGCTCGCCGGGCACACGACGTTCACAGGATTCTCACAGGGGGCGGCCAGAATGGGTTCAGTACGGCTGGCGACCATGGAGCCTACGAACGCTCCACCCGCTGTGAGGATCGAGATGAGCACTGAAACGGCAACCGTGGCGAAGGAAGCCCGGCTGCTCGTGGTCGACGACGAGCCGAACATTCTCGAGCTGCTGTCCGCGAGCCTGCGCTTCGCCGGCTTCGACGTGGCGACCGCAACCAACGGGAACGACGCGCTCCGCGTCGCCCAGACCTATCGCCCTGACCTCGTGGTGCTGGACGTGATGATGCCCGGACTCGACGGCTTCGAGGTGGTCCGGCGGATGCGCAAGGACGAGCAGCGCGTGCCTGTGCTGTTCCTCACGGCGAAGGACGCGACCGACGACAAGGTGGCCGGCCTGACGCTGGGCGGCGATGACTACATCACCAAGCCGTTCAGCCTCGAGGAGGTCATCGCCCGCATCCGCGCCGTCCTGCGCCGGCTCGCCAGCGTCGGTACACCGGTGCAGAGCCCTTCGCTGTCCTTCGGCGACATCGAGATGAACGACGACACGCACGAGGTCTTCAAGGACGGGCAGCCGGTCACGCTCTCGCCGACCGAGTTCAAGCTGCTGCGCTACTTCCTGCAGAACCCCAACCGGGTGCTGAGCAAGGCGCAGATCCTCGACCACGTGTGGAACTACGACTTCGGTGGCGACGCCAACGTGGTCGAGTCCTACGTCTCCTACCTACGGCGCAAGATCGACACGACCGAGCCACGACTGCTGCACACGATTCGCAGCGTCGGTTACGTCCTGCGCCAGCCGCGCGAGTAGCCGTGCGCAAGCTCCTGCGCTCCTTCAGCGGCGCCGCGGCCCGCACGCCGCTGCGGATCAAGCTGGTGGCCACCGTGCTCGCGCTCGCGGCGGTGGTGCTCACCCTTGCCGCGGTCACAGCGACGACGTCGCTGCACTCCTACCTGCTCGACCGGGTCGACGACCAGCTGCAGAGCGCAAGCCGTGGGATCACCAACGGCTTCGCCTTCCGCTCCGGTGGACCCGGCCCCGGCGGCTTCGAGGTGCACAAGCAGCGGCTCCCGAGCGAGTTCTACGTAGCGCCGTTCGGTCCCGACGGAGCACCGGACGGCAACCCGGAGGACTCGCCACTGTCCGCTCAGTCGCCGCCGCGTCTGCCGGCGCTGACCAGCAAGGAGATCGCGAACCTCGACGGACGTCCGTTCACGGTCTCGTCGATGAACGGCAAGGGCCAGTGGCGGGTCGTCGCCAACCCACTTCCGGACGGCACCGGCGCCGTGGTCATCGCGACCTCGCTGAGCGACCTCGACCACACGGTCAACCATCTGATCCTCGTCGAGGTGCTGATCGGTGTCCTCGCCCTCGGCGTCATGGGCGGCGGCGGCTACCTGCTGATCAAGCGGTCGCTCCGCCCGCTGGTCGAGGTCGAGACAACGGCCGCCGCAATCGCCGCCGGTGACCTGTCCCGGCGGGTGCCACCCGGCCATCCGCGCACCGAGGTCGGCCGGCTGTCGGGCGCGCTCAACGGCATGCTGAGCCAGATCGAGCGGGCGTTTGCGCAGGAACGCGAGGCGAAGCGCCGCGCCCGGGAGTCCGAGGACCGGATGCGGCAGTTCATCGCAGACGCGAGCCACGAGCTGCGCACGCCGCTCACGTCGATCCGTGGGTTCGCCGAGCTGCATCGCATGGGCGCAGCTCAGGACGACGACGAGGTCAAGCACATGATGCAGCGGGTCGAGAACGAGGCCTCGCGCATGGGCGGCCTGGTCGAGGACCTGCTGCTGCTCGCCCGGCTGGACCAGCAACGACCGCTGGACCACGAGCGGGTCGACCTTCTCGAGATCGCGAGCGACGTCGTGCACGACGTACGGATCGTCGCTCCCGAGCGCTCGATCGACCTCCAGGTGCACGCGAGCCAACCCCCGGTCGTGATGGGCGACGAGGCCCGCCTCCGACAGGTGGTGCACAACCTGATGGCGAACGCCCTCACCCACACGCCGGAGGGCACGCCGATCGCGGTGAGCGTCGCGACGACCGACGGCAGCGAGCCCGCCGCGGTGATCGAGGTGGCCGATGCCGGGCCCGGCCTGAGCCCGGAGCAGGCGGATCGGGTCTTCGAGCGCTTCTACCGCGCCGACACCTCACGCAGCCGCGACGCCGGCGGCGCCGGGCTGGGTCTGTCCATCGTCGCGGGGATCGTGGCCGCCCACGACGGTCGCGTGACCGTCGAGACCGGCGAGGGCGAAGGGACCGTGTTCCGGGTCGAGCTGCCGCTTGCCACGGATCCGTCCGGCGACGGCTCCGCCTCGCCGCCGGACGGGGCGGCGGCCGTCCCTTCGGACCAGCCGGCGGTCGTCGTCGCGGATCGGCCCGCCACCTGACACCGGGTCAGCGCTCCTGACATCCTCGGCGGCGTGGAGCCACCGGCCGGGCCGACGATCGCAGCCACCGCGCGCCGGATCGAGCGCGCCTCCGGGCAGCTGTCCACCCGGGCGCTGCGGGTGATGGAGGACAACCTGTCCTGGTTCACGACCATGCCGCCGCAACCTCGCTCGCTGGTCGGGCTGATCGTCCAGGCCGGCATTCGCGGTTTCGCGGACTGGTTGCGATCGCCGGGAGCAGGCTCTCGCATCACCGCCGACGTGTTCGCGGTCGCTCCCAGCGACCTGGCCAGTGTCGTAACCCTGGAGCAGACCGTCGAGCTGGTGCGGATCGCGGTGGAGGTCACCGAGGACGCCGTGGACGAGCTCGCGCCGCCACCGCAGCAGACCTGGCTGCGCGAGGCGACCTTGCGCTACTCGCGCGAGATCGCCTTCGCTGCCGCGCTGGTCTACGCCAGGGCGGCCGAGCAGCGCGGCGCGTGGGACGCGCGGCTGGAGTCACTCGTGGTCGACGCGGTCGTTCGTGGCGACGTCAGCGACTCGCTGCTCTCGCGTGCCTCGGCGCTCGGCTGGACCCAGCCGGAGCAGATCGTGGTGATGGCCGGGCGGGCGCCCGACGGCGACCCCGAGCGCGTCCTGATGCACGCCCGGCACCTCGGCCGCTCCGGTGGCGCGGACATCCTGGCCGGTGTCCAGACCGCCCGGCTCGTGGTGATCGTCGGAACCGGCGGGAAGCTCTCCCGGCTGACCAAGGCACTCCTGCCGGCCTTCGCACCGGGCCCGGTCGTCATGGGTCCGGTCGTGAGCGGGTTGGTCGACGCCACGCTCACCGTCCAGGACGTGTTCAGCGCACTGCGCGCCGCCGCGGCGTGGCCTTCGGCACCCCGACCGGTGAACAGCGACGCACTGCTGGCCGAACGCGCGATCGCCGGCGACGGTCGGGCTGTTCGTGCCCTGGTGTCCGATATCTTCCGGCCGCTCGAGGAGGACGCCGCGCTGCTTGCGACCGCGGATACGTTCATCCGCTGCGGCGGTGCGATCGAGGCCACGGCGCGGGAGTTGTTCGTGCACGCCAACACCGTCCGGTACCGGCTCCGGCGGGTCGTCGAGCAGTGCGGGCGCGATCTGACCAATAGTCGGGACCGCTATGTGGTCCAAGTGGCGATGACGCTCGGCCGGTTGGAACTCGGCGGCCCCGGTTTGTAGGATTCCTACAAAAGATCTCCGGGAAAGACTGTACGTGCCCGACCTGACTCGACGGCCCCTGACAGGCGAGGGTGGTTGGTGTGCTCGCGATTCTTGCGCCCGGCCAAGGCGCCCAACGAGAGGGCTTCCTGAGCCCCTGGCTGGAGCTTGACGGAGCCGCGGCGCATCTTCGCGAGCTTTCCGACGCCGCCGGCATCGACCTGGTCGCCGCCGGCACCACGATGAGCGACCAGCAGATCACCGACACGGCGATCGCCCAGCCGTTGATCGTGGCCGCGAGCCTGCTGACCTCCCGCCTGCTCCCCAGCCGACCGAACAGCGCCGTGTACGCCGGCCACAGCGTGGGTGAGTTTGCGACCGCAGCCCTGGCCGGTGTGCTCACGGACGTCGAGGCAATGCGGCTGGTTGCCACCCGGGGCGCCGCCATGGCCAAGGCGTCGGCGGCGCCGCGCGGCGGCATGACCGCGCTGCTCGGCGGCGAGGCCGACGACGTCACGGCCGCGATCGCCGCCGCCGGCGCGCAACCGGCGAACTACAACGCCAAGGGCCAGATCGTCGCGGCCGGCACGATCGAGGCGCTCGACCGGCTCGCCGTGGATCCGCCGGCCGGCGCCCGGCTCCGGCCGCTGGCCGTTGCCGGTGCCTTCCACACCGACCTCATGGCACCGGCACGCAGCGCGATTGCCGATGCGGCGGCCGGGCTCGACCCGGCCGACCCACACTCGGCGGTCCTCACCAACTCCGACGGCTCGGTGGTCGGCTCAGGTGCCGAGCTGCTGGAACGGCTGGTCACTCAGGTGTGTCTCCCGGTGCGGTGGGACTTGTGCATGAGGACTCTCGGCGACCTCGGCGTGACCGCGGCGATCGAGGTTGCGCCCGCCGGCACGCTCACCGCCTTGCTCAAGCGTGACCTGCCGGGCGTCACGACCCTCGCCCTGCGCTCACCGGCGGACCTCGACGCCGCCCGAGCGCTGATCGACGAGCACGGCACCGAGCTGGTCGACGTGGCAGGCACCCGATGAGCCGGGAGGTGGCGATGAAGGAGCCGGCCAGCCCCCGGCACAGCCGGATCATCGGCCTGGGTGAGCACCGCCCGGCGCGGATCATGACCAACGACGACCTGCCCGACACCCTCGAGACCAACGACGAGTGGATCCGGCAGCGGACCGGCATCGTGAGCCGCTGCATCGCCGCCGACGAAGAGACGCCCGTGACGATGGCGGTCGAGGCGTCGCGAAAGGCTCTCGCCGACTCCGGAGTCGACCCGACGCAGATCGGCATGGTCATCCTCGCCACCTGCTCGATGCTGCAGCCGATTCCCGGCGGGTCGGCACAGGTTGCCACCGCGATCGGCGCGGCCGGCGCGGGCGCCTTCGACCTCAACGCGGCCTGCGCAGGGTTCTGCTATGCGCTGGCGACGGCGTCCGACGCCGTCCGGCTCGGCTCCGTGGACTACGCACTCGTCGTCGGCTCGGAGAAGCTCAGCAACTGGATCGACTGGACCGACCGGTCCTCCGCGATCCTGTTCGGCGATGGCGCGGGCGCGGTCGTGATCGGGCCCTCGGACACCCCCGGCATCGGGCCGGTCGTCTTCGGCAGCGATGGAAGTGCGGCCCGGCTGATCGACATGTCGGAGTCCGACCGGCTGCGGCTGGACGGGCCGGCCGTCTTCCGCTGGGCGACGACCAAACTCGGCGACGTGGCGCTCGCGATCTGCGCGGCCGCCGGCGTCGAGCCCGCCGACCTGGCCGCGATCATTCCCCACCAGGCGAACCTGCGGATCATCAACGCGCTGGTCCGCCAGATCGGCGCCACCGATGCCGTCGTCGCTCAGGACATCGCCGAGGCCGGCAACACCTCTGCCGCGTCGGTCCCGCTCGCGCTGTCGCGGCTGCGCCGCGAAGGGGCAGTGAGCACGGGCGACCTCGCGCTGACCCTCGCATTCGGGTCCGGCCTGACCTGGGCCGGACAGATCATCACCGTTCCCTGACCCAACCCATCACAACAGGAGAGAGAAACCTCATGTCAGACCAGGACATCCTCACCGCCCTCGGCGAGATCGTTCAGGAAGCCACCGGCATCCCTGCCGACCGCGTCGTCCCCGCCGCGTCGTTCACCAACGACCTCGACATCGACTCGCTGTCGATGGTCGAGATCGCCACGATGGCCGAGGACCGCTTCAACGTCTCGATCCCCGACTCGGAGCTGAGCAAGCTCAAGACCGTCGGCGATGTCGTGGACTTCCTCGCCAAGGCGGGCGTGGCGGCGTAACCGCGCACCGCCAGAGCGAGTCAAAACCGGTGGACTGTGCCCGCCGGCCAACCGCAGACAACCAGGAGAGAATCACGTGAGCACTCGCGAGGTCGTGATCACCGGAATCGGTGCGACCACTCCGCTGGGTGGCGACATGGAGTCGACCTGGCGCGGCGTCCTGGCCGGCGCATCCGGCACCACCGTGCTCGAGGAGGAATGGGCCGCCGAGCTGCCGGTCCGGCTCGCGGCTCCGGCCGCGGTCGAGCCGGCCTCGGTGCTGCCGCCCGCGCGGCTGCGCAGCCTCGACCGCAACCAGCAGTTCGCCCTGATCGCCGCCCGCGAAGCGTGGAGCGACGCCGGCGGCCCGGAGGTCGAGCCCGAGCGGCTGGGGGCGGTGTTCTCGAGCGGGATCGGTGGGCTGATCACGGTCCTCGAGCAGTACGACATCCTCAACAGCCGCGGCGCCCGGCGGGTGTCGCCGTTCACGGTGCCGATGATCATGCCGAACGGCGCGGTCGCGGCGGTCGCGCTGGAGCTGAACGCCCGCGCCGGTGCACACGCGCCGGTGTCGGCCTGCGCATCCGGCTCGGAGGCGATCGCGGACGGCCTGGAGATGATCCGGGCGGGTCGTGCCGACGTCGTGCTGTGCGGCGGCTCGGAAGCAGTGATCCACGCGCTTCCACTGGCCGCGTTCGCCGCCATGCGGGCGCTGTCCGCGCGGCATGAGGACCCCAAGGGCGCCTCGCGGCCGTTCGACAAGCAGCGCGATGGCTTCGTGCTCGGCGAGGGCGCGGCGGCGCTCGTGCTCGAAACGCGCGAACACGCCGAAGCCCGTGGCGCGCGGATCTACGCCGTACTCGCCGGAGCGGGCATGGCCAGCGACGCACACCACATCGCGGCGCCGGACCCCGAAGGCGTGGGCGCGGGTACGGCGATGGCCGCGGCGATGAAGGATGCGGGCCTCGCGCCGAACGATGTCGGGCACCTCAACGCGCACGCCACCTCGACCCCGACCGGGGACATCGCCGAGGCGATCGCGATGCGCCGAGCCTTCGGCGCGCACACCGACGCGATCTCGGTCACGGCGACGAAGTCCTGCACGGGCCACCTGCTCGGTGCAGCGGGTGCGCTCGAGGCGGCGATCACCTGCCTGACCCTGCGCGACCACAAGGTCCCGGCGATCCGCAACCTCGACGACCCCGACGACGACGTCGGGCTCGACCTGGTACGGGTCACCACGCGCGACCTGCCGGCCGGGAGGGCGGCACTGTCCAACTCGTTCGGCTTCGGCGGACACGATGTCGCCCTGGCCTTTACGGAGGCGTGATGTCTTTGCTCGAGAGTCCTCCGATCCAGGTGACCAAGACGACCGTCGACGGCGAGGTCGACCGCGACCCGAGGCAGCGGCTGGCCGAGCTGCTCGGCACCGAGTCGATGCTCGTCCTGCACGGCGAGCCCGGCACCGGCGTCGTCACCGCGATCGGCGAGATGCACGGGCATCCCACCGTCGCGTTCGCCAACGACCCTGCGCTGCAAGGTGGCGCGATGGGCTCGGAAGGGTGCGAGGCGATCGTCGAGGCCTATGAGACGGCGATGCGGCACAAGGCCGCGATCGTCGGCATCTGGCAGTCCGGCGGCGCCCGGCTCGCCGAGGGCGTGGCATCGCTGAACGGCGTCGGCCGGGTCTTCGCCGCGATGACGCGCGCGTCCGGGCACATCCCGCAGATCTCGGTCGTGCTCGGCCCGGCCGCGGGCGGTGCGGCATACGGCCCCGCGCTGACCGACATCGTCATCCTCGGACCGGCCGGTCGGGTGTTCGTCACCGGTCCCGACGTCGTGCGCAGCGTCACCGGCGAGGACGTCGACATGGCACGACTCGGCGGCCCTGAGCCGCACGGCCGCCGCAGCGGCGTCGTCCACGTGGTGGCCGACAGCGATCTGGACGCGCTGAAGTCGGCGTCGGACATCGTCGGCCTCCTGGTCGACCGGCGACAGGTGACCCCGAGCGAGGACCGTGCGTTCGGCGAGCTGCTGCCGGAGTCGGCCCGACGCGCGTACGACGTCCACCCCCTGGTCAACCGGTTGCTGGACGAGCCCGGCGTCGAGCTGCACGCGAAGTGGGCCCCGAACATCGTGACCACACTCGGCCGGATCGGCGGCGGCAGCGTCGGCGTCCTGGCGAACAACCCGATGCGGCTCGGCGGCTGCCTGGACTCCACCAGCGCCGAGAAGGCCGCCCGCTTCGTGCGGATGTGCGACTCCTTCGGCGTACCGCTCGTCGTGCTGGTCGACGTGCCGGGCTACCTCCCGGGCGTCCAGCAGGAGTGGGACGGCGTCGTCCGCCGCGGCGCGAAGCTGCTGCATGCGTTCGCCGAGGCGACCGTGCCACGGGTCACGGTCGTCACCCGCAAGGCCTACGGTGGCGCATACATCGCGATGAACTCGCGAGCGCTCGACGCGACAAAGGTGTTCGCCTGGCCGGGCGCCGAGATCGCGGTGATGGGCTCCGTGGCGGCGGTCCGCGTGCTCAAGCGCCGCCAGCTCGCCGAAGCCCCGGAGCACGAGCGCTCGAGCCTGGAGAACGCGCTGGCCGCCGCGCACGAGGTCGAGTCGGGTGGTGTGAACCGCGCCGTCGAACTCGGCCTGGTCGACCAGATGATCGAACCGGATGAGACCCGCAGCATGGTGAGCGCCGTGCTCGCCGCCGAACCGTCCCGACGCGGAAGCCACGGAAACATCCCGCTATGACCGAGGCCACCGGGCGATCGGTCCTGGTCACGGGTGGCAACCACGGCATCGGCCTCGGCATCGCCCGACGGCTGACCGCCGCCGGCCACCGGGTGGCCGTCACGCATCACTCGAGCGGCGCACCGGACGGGTTGTACGGCGTCAAATGTGACGTGGCCGACCCGGCGTCGGTGAAGGAGGCCGTCGACGCGGTCGCCGCCGAGCAGGGCCCGGTCGAGGTGCTGGTCGCCAACGCCGGCATCACTCGCGACGGACTGCTGATGCGGATGCCGGACCAGGACTGGGACGACGTCATCGACACCAACCTGCGCGGCGCGTGGGCGGCGACCCGGGCCGTGATCCCGGCAATGGCCAAGGCGAGGTACGGCCGGCTGCTGTTCGTGTCGAGCGTGTCCGGAATGCTCGGCTCGGCCGGCCAGGTCAACTACGCGGCGTCCAAGGCCGGTCTGATCGGGCTGGCCCGCTCGGTTGCCCGGGAGTACGCCGCGCGCGGGATCACCGCGAACGTGCTCGCGCCCGGGCTGGTCGACACCGGGATGACCACCGTGCTCACGGACAGCCAACGCGACGACATCATCTCCCGCACGCCGCTGAAGCGGATCGCGAGCGTCGACGAGGTCGCCGCCGTCGCGGCATTCTTGGTCAGCGACGACGCGTCGTACGTCACGGGTGCGGTCATCCCCGTCGACGGTGGGTTGGGAATGGGGCATTGATGGGACTGCTTGACGGCAAGACGATCCTCGTCACCGGCGTACTGACCAACGCCTCGATCGCCTACAAGGTCGCGGAGATCGCCCAGGTCGAGGGGGCATCGGTCATCCTCACCGGCGTCGGGCGCAGCCTGTCGCTGACCACCCGGATCGCGCAGCGACTCCCCCAACCCGCACCCGTCGTTCCGCTGGACGTCACGAGCGAGAGCGAGCTCGAGGGCCTGGCCGCGGCGATCGGGGACCACGCCGAAGCGCTCGACGGCGTTCTGCACGCGATCGGGTTCGCGCCGCCGACGGCGCTCGGCGGCGGCTTCTTCACTGCACCGTGGGACGACGTCTCGACGGCGATGCACATCTCGACATACTCGCTGGTCTCGCTCGCCCGCGCAGCGCTGCCCTTGATGCCGAGCGGTGGCTCCCTGGTCGGGCTCGACTTCGACGCGACCCGCGCCTGGCCGGCGTACGACTGGATGGGCGTGGCGAAAGCGGGGCTCGAGTCCGCCACCCGTTACCTGGCCCGTGAGCTCGGACCGCGGGCCGTGCGGGTCAACCTGGTCGCGGCCGGACCGCTGCGCACGATGGCCGCCAAGTCGATTCCCGGATTCGACGAGTTCGACCAGGTCTGGAAGGAGCGCGCGCCGCTCGGCTGGGACGTCTCCGACACCACCCCGGCGGCGCGTGCGTGTGTCGCCTTGCTCTCCGACTGGTTCCCGGCGACGACCGGCTCGGTCGTCCATGTCGACGGCGGGGTTCACGCCGTCGGCGCCTAGTACACGATCTCGTTACTGAGGCGTTACGCGCGGGCTGAACCGCGCCACCTCCGCCGGCGTGGCATGAAGAGTGCCGACCTGCGACCGGGCCGGCATCCGTGCTGAACAAGGTCTGTCGGAGCTGTGACGCGCAACGAGCCGCGTCGGTAGGAAAGGGTCGGTCGCAAGGCCATGCACAACTCACACATTCACCTGGACATCGCCAGGCAGCGAGCGGAAGCGCTGCGCAACGAGGTGCACGCGCTACGGCTGCCGAGCGAGCATCGCATCACCATCCGGCCGCTCACGTTGCGTGACCGGGAGATCGTCACCGAGGTGTTCGCGGGCCTCGGACTCGAGTCGAGAATCCGGCGCTTCCACGGGCCGAAGAAGCGGCTGAGCCGAGCCGAGATCCGGTACCTGACCGAGATCGACCACCACGATCACGAGGCGCTGGCCGCCCTCACCCGCGAGGGACGCGGGCTCGGGGTCGCGCGCTTCGTCCGGCTGCACTCGCGTCCAGACGCCGCCGAGGTCGCGATCGCGGTCGTGGACGACTGGCACGGTCGCGGGGTCGGTACGGCGCTGATGCAGTTGCTCGGGCGACGGGCCCGTGCGGTGGGTGTCACCCACTTCACGGCCGCGGTCACGACCGAGAACACGGCAGTGCCGCGGCTGCTCAAGACGATCAACGCCGAGGTCGTTCACCAGAGCCGCCGAGGCACCGTCGTGCAGTACGAGATCGTCATCCCACCCGACGACGCGTCGGCCGACGGTCTCGTCGCCTGCGGCGTCGGCGGGGGACCAGCTACTGGCTGATCGTCCACGTGAGCGGCAGCGTCGCGGTCAATCCTTGGTCGGCGTTCGTCTGTGACGGATCCGGACCGACCGTGATGACGTACGTCGCCGTCCCGCCGGCCGCGAGGGCGGACATCCCGGGACCGGTCAGTCGCGACCCCGACAGGGTTGCCAGCGTGCCATCGGCGTCGGGCGCGGGGCATATGGCCGTCGTGCGGACCGGGAACAAGCAGCGGTAGTGCGCGCCGGGGGTGGCGTTCGCGATCGTCACATCGACCCGGCCGCAGAATCCGGCGAGGTCGGTGCCGGCGTAGCCGCCGTCGTCGCGGGCCGCAGCAGCAGAGCAGACACCGGCCTGAACGGCCGCGGACGACGTACCGATCGTGCCGACGTTGGTGAGCGTGATCGTCGTGGCGGTCGGAGCATCACCCGGCGCCTGGTCGCTGGCGCCGCCGAGGTCGTCGATCCGGTCACAGGCGATCCCGTCGCCGGGCGCCTCGGGTGACCCCATCGACAAGCAGGTGGTCGCGCCGACGCCTTCCTGCAGCTGCACCGCACTGCCGGTCGTGGCCGGGTTCGTCGCCGCGCCAGAGACGCCGCTGAGTGCACCGACGCTGCAGGCGCCGGCGGCCGCCAGCACGAGGCCGGGGGCGAACCCGCGGAAACGGCGGAGGCCGCGCATGGGACGGGAGCCGGAAGCTGGAAGCGGCGTGTTCATCGAACACCTCCTCGGTCGTCGCTACCCGATAGGTCGGCGTCGCGAGACCCACGAACGCAGAGGACTGCGCCCTCAAATGCGGAGGTAGTCCGACCTCACCCGGTTGCGCCGCACGCCTCAGGAACGGTTACGGGGATTTGCCATCAGCCACCAGATCGCCTGCTCCTGCTCGGCGCTGAGACCGCGGCGCGGCAGGCCGGGCCGCAGCGGCCGACGCGCCCTTGGCGGCAGCGTCTGCATCCAGGCCCAGGTGTCGGCGACGGTTTGCTCGAGCGGCCGCCAGGTGAGCCCATGAGCGAGCGCGGCAGAGACATCGCAGTCATGCATGCCGGCGCCTTCGCTGTCCTCGGGGATCCAACCCGGCAGGTCGTCCCACTCGGCCACCCCGGCGCGGCGCAGGACGCGCTCGGGCACCCACACCGGCTCCGCCCCCGCACCGGTGACCTCGGCGCACGCCTCGACCAGGCGACGGGTCGTGAAGGCGGCCGCGCGCGGGCACACGACGTTGAACGCGCCGGCAACGCCGGCGTGGGCGCCGCCGAGGATGAACGCCGCGAGATCGCGCGCATCAACCAGCTGCATCACCCGCTCGGCCGGCTCGGGCGCGACCAGGCAGCCACCCTGCGCGGCTCGCTGCAGCCACCAGGTCAGGCGGCCCGCGTCCTCGTGCGGACCGAGGATCAAGCCGGCGCGGGCGAGCATCGACCGGCCCGCGAAGTGCCTGAGGACGGCGAGCTCCCCGCCGCGCTTGTACGCCGGATAGCCGCCCTCGGGCTCGGCCTCGACGACCGGTGCGGACTCGTCGCTTCCCGGCTCGAACGGCCAGCGGTAGACCGAGCGGCTCGACACGTAGCCGTACCAGGAAGCGCGATTCGCAAGCGCCGCCGCGGACTGCTCGACCGCCGCCGGGTCGCCGTCCCAGGTGTCGACGACCGCGTCCCACCGGTCCGAGGTCAGCGACCGCAGGGTCTCCGGCTCCGTCCGCTCGCCGCGCACCCAGCCGGCCCCGTCCGGCGGCGGCCCGCTGTCACCGCGGCTGACCACGGTCACGTCGTCACCGCGGGCAAGCGCGTCCGTGACGAGAGCGCGGCCGACGAACCTGGTCCCGCCGAGTACCAGCACCTTCACGCCGGCCAGCCTTGCGCACGACTACGCACGGACGGGAGGCGTTCTGCCCTCGGCAGAGGAGTGTTCGCCGTCGGCGCCGTCAACCGGTGGCAGTCACGAACACGTGCGCGGCGGTGGCGTCGTCGAGCTCGACGGCTCGGGTGCCCTGCCCGATCAGCACGCGGCCATCCTTGCGACCGACCGGAACGCTGGTGTTCGGCCGGAAGCCGGCCTTGCGCAGCCGGGTGAGCAGCTTGGTGTCGGACTGGATCGGTTCCCCGATCCGGCGGACCACCACGCTCGTGGTCGCCGCAGGCACGTCGGTCAGCGCAACCAGACCACCGAGGAAGTTCTCGCCACCGACGTCACCGAGCTCGTCGAGACCGGGGATCGGATTGCCGTACGGGGACTCGGTCGGATGACCGAGGATCTCGAGCAACCTCCGTTCCACCGTCTCGCTCATCACGTGCTCCCAACGGCATGCCTCGTCGTGCACCAGCTGCCAGTCCAGGCCGATGATGTCGACCAGCAGGCACTCGGCGAGCCGGTGCTTGCGCATCACGCGAATGGCCGCCGAACGACCGATCGGCGTGAGCTCGATCCGGCGGTCGGCCGTCACCGTGAGCAGGCCGTCGCGCTCCATCCGGGCCACCGTCTGCGAGACGGTCGGAACACTCTGGTCGAGCCGCTCGGCGATCCGTGCGCGAAGCGGCACGACGCCTTCTTCCTCGAGCTCGAACACCGTGCGCAGGTACATCTCGGCGGTGTCGATCAGGTCGTGCTCGTGGTTCACCCCGCCATTGTCACCCTGATCGGCCCGGATCGGCCCGGATCGGTCGGGGGCCCGGCCGGACCGCGGCGGTCAGCCATCGACGTGCCACACCGCCACGAGGTAGCGCACGCCGTACGGCGCCTGGTCGGCGAGCAGTCGCGCGTCGCGCACGGTCGTCCCGGCGAGGGTGCGCCCGAGCCAGTGCCATGCGGGCCAGCCCGAGCACCCGACCGCATCGCCCACCTCGCCGTCCAACGTGAGCAGGCCGCGGACATCGCCGGTTGCAAGGCAGCGCGCGACCTCGGCATCGAAGCGATCAGCACGCTCGTCCACGTGGTCGGACGACCGCTCGCTGCGCAGGCTGCTTCCGTCACCGACCACGAGCACGTTGACCGACCGGTCCCGCGCCGGCGGCGGCGCATCGGCGCCGCCGTAGACGCACTCGCCGGTCCAGCCGGCCGCCTCGAGCCACCAGGCGCCGATCCCGAGCGGCCACGGCAGGGCTACCGCGCCGGACGGCAGGTCGCGATGAACGCCGAAGCCGCCGAAGTCCCAGGTGCTGCCGGCAGGACGACTCTCGCTCGGCACCGCCGCCGTCACCACGATGGCCGCCGGTGCGGGCTCGACGATCGAGTGGGCCGCTGCCAGGCAAGCGGCGCGCAGCTCGCCGTCATGTGCGGTCGAACCACCCAGCCCGGCGACCAGCACGGGTGCGGCCGGCAAGAACGCGACGGTGCCGACCGTCACGCCAGTCCTCTTCGTCCAACCGAGAGGTCGACCTCGCCCTGGATCGCCGCGACCATCCGCAGGACCCGCCGGGTCGCGGTCACGTCGTGCGCGCGAAAGACCCGCGCCCCCTGCCAGGCAGCAACCGCGGTCGCGGCGAGCGTGCCTTCGAGCCGTTCGTCGGGCGGAAGGTCGAGCACCTCACCGACGAAGTCCTTGCGTGACATGGACATGAGCACCGGCCAGCCGGTCGCAACCAGCGCGTCGGTATGCCTGGTCAGCAGCAACGAGTGCCTGCTGTTCTTGCCGAAGTCGTGCGCCGGGTCGATGACGATCCCGTCCCGCCGGACACCGGCAGCCACGGCGTCGTCGGCAAGGCGGCACAGGTACGCCGTCGTCTCGGCGACGACGTCGTCGTACCAAACCCGATGCGGACGCGTGCGTGGCGCCCGCCCACCGGCGTGCGAACACACCAGGCCCGCTCCGTGCGTCGCCGCCACTCTCGAGAGCTCCTTGTCGACCCCTCCCCACGCGTCATTGATCACGTCGGCCCCTGCGCGGCAGACCACGTCGGCGACCTCCGCCCGCCAGGTATCGACACTCAACACGGCATCGGGAAAGCGCGAGCGCGCTGCCTCGACGACGGGAAGCACGCGACGCAGCTCCTCGCCCGCGTCCACGTCGTCGCCGGGGCCGGCCCGGACCCCGCCGATGTCGATGACCTCGGCGCCTTCGTCCACCACCTGAGCGACCCGGCTGAGGGCGGCTGCCGTCCCGAAGTCGCGACCGCGATCGAAGAACGAGTCGGGTGTCGCGTTGACGATCGCCATCACGACCGGCGAGCCGGTAGGGATCAGCCGAGCCCCCCAGCGCAGGTCGGATCCCTCGAACCGGTCGTACGCCATCTCACGCATCGTAGGTAGCGGGTCGCCGGCCCGGCTGCCCGGCCGCACTCGCGGGGCTCAACGCTCGTCGACGATCCGCCGCATCTTGCCGACCGACCGTTCGACGCCGTCGGGCTCGACGACCTCCACGTCGAGGCTCACTCCGATCGTCGACTTCACCGTGTCGGCCAGCTGCTCCCCGGCGAGCCGCGCCGCATCCGCGGAATGATCCGCGCGGCGCTCGACCCGCACCGTCATCGCGTCCATGCGACCCTCCCGTCGTAGGACGCATTGGAAGTGCGGTGAGAGGGCAGGCGTCCGGAGGATGAGCTCCTCGATCTGGGTCGGGAACACGTTGACGCCGCGCAGGATGATCATGTCGTCGGTGCGGCCGGTGATCTTCTCCATCCGCCGCATCGTGCGCGCCGTACCCGGGAGCAGGCGCGTGAGATCTCGCGTGCGATAGCGGACGACGGGCATCGCTTCCTTGGTCAGGGAGGTGAAGACCAGCTCGCCCTCTTGCCCGTCGGGCAGCACCGCGCCGTTCTCCGGGTCGATGACCTCGGGGTAGAAGTGGTCCTCCCAGATGTGCAGGCCGTCCTTGGTCTCGACGCACTCGTTCGCGACCCCCGGCCCCATCACCTCGGACAGGCCGTAGATGTCGACCGCATGCATGTCGAGACGCCGCTCGATCTCCAGTCGCATGTCGTTCGTCCACGGCTCCGCGCCGAAGATGCCCACCTTGAGCGAGGTGTCACGCGGATCGATGCCCTGCCGTTCGAGCTCGTCGACGATCGCAAGCATGTACGACGGCGTCACCATGATGACGTCCGGACGGAAGTCCCGGATGAGAAGCACCTGCCGCTCGGTCATGCCGCCCGAGACGGGGATCACCGTGCAACCGAGCGCCTCTGCGCCGTAGTGCGCACCGAGTCCGCCGGTGAACAGGCCGTAGCCGTAGGCGACGTGCACCTTGTCGCCGGGCCGGCCACCGGAGGCGCGGATCGAGCGCGCGACCACCGCAGCCCAGGTGCGGATGTCGTTGTCGGTATAGCCGACGACGGTCGGCCGGCCGGTCGTTCCGCTCGAGGCGTGGATGCGGCGCACGGCGCCCGGCGGCACGGCGAACATTCCGTAGGGGTAGTTCTCGCGAAGGTCGGCCTTGGTGGTGAGCGGGAACCGCGCGAGGTCGGCGAGCTCCCTGCAGTCCTCGGGATGGACGCCCGCGGCATCGAAGGCCCTCCGGTAATGCGGAACGTTGTCGTAGGCGTGATGGAGCGACCACTGCAGCCGCTCGAGCTGAAGCGCGCGCAACTCGTCGACCGAGGCGCGTTCGATCGGCTCGAGGTCCTCGGGCCTCGGGGTCAGATCGAGCATGCCGGCTCCCTCCGCGAGTCGCCATGAGGACGCTATCCGCCGCGCGGACCGACCCAGAAACCCAGGTGATCACGGCGTCGCGGTTTGTGATATTGGTCGGGTGACCGTTGCCCTCGCCGAGTTCACCCTCGCCGCCACCCTGGTCGTGCTGCTGCCCGGGCCGGACACGCTGGTCGTCATCCGGTCACTGCTCCAGCGCGGGCGGCAGCAGGCGTTGCGGACGGTGCTCGGAGTACTGACCGGGCTCTCCACGTGGGCGTGCTGCGCCGCACTCGGGATCTCGGCGCTGCTGCGCGCGAGCCATGACGGCTACACCGCTCTGCGGATCGCCGGTGCGGCGTACCTGTGCCTGCTCGGCATCCAGGCGTTCCGCTCGCGCGGGGCGACGGCAGAGATCGACCGCACCGAATCTCGACGTCGAAGTGTGATCGGGACCGGCTATCTGGCGGGACTCATGACCGACCTGCTCAACCCGAAGGTTGGCGTCTTCTTCGTGACCTTCCTGCCGGCGTTCGTTCCGCACGGTGCAGCGGTGGCACCGGTCACGCTGTTGTTCGGGGTGATCTTCGTTGCGCTGACCGGGTTGTATTTCGTGGTTCTCATCCGGTTCGCCGACCACCTGGTCGCCGGCATGCGCAAGCCGCGGTTGCGGCAGGCGCTCGACCGCTGCACCGGCGCCGTCCTGGTCGGATTCGGACTGCGCCTCGCGTTGACCCCGTAGGTCGCGCGGGACTCCCGGACGGCGAGGCTAACTCTGCCCGATCAAGAACATGAGCGCGATCGCGCCGATCGAGCCGGCAACGACACGACGGCAGAGGTCACCCCGCCCTCATCGGCGAGTCCGCGACCCGCCTTAGGCGGTAGGCCAGGCGATCCGTGTCACGGCTGCCCACCTACGGTGGGCGAGGACGCGGTTGTTGAGGAGGTTCGATGTCAGCGGCAGAGATCGATGCTTACCTGGCCGGAGTCGAGGAGCCGAAGCGGTCGACGCTCGATGAGGTGCGCACGCGCATCCTCGAGGTGATCCCGGATGCCGAGCAGACCATCTCGTACGGTTGCCCGGCGTTCAAGGTGAACGGGAAGACCGTCGCCGGCTTCGCGGCCTTCAAGAACCATCTCAGCTACCTGCCGCACAGCGGCTCCGTCTTTCGTGAGCTCGCGGATGAGACCCGCGAGTACGAGCAGACCACCGGTTCGCTGCACTTCCCGATCGACGAGCCGCTCCCTCGACCGCTGATCAAGAAGCTGCTCGAGATCAGAATGCGACAGGCGGGTGTCGGTGAATGAGCACAGTGGTCATGCACACGGTGGTATCGGTCGACGGCTTCATCGCAGAGGACCACGATGGGACGTCGGACGACTCCGCCGAGCTCGCGGTTCAAGCGCTTGCCCACGCGGAGGCGGACGTCGTACCGCAGTGTGGGCACCTGCCGATCTGCTACGACAGCGACGTCACCGGCGCCGCAATTGCGAGCTTCCTCGGGTGCATTCAGGGGTAGATTCCGCGCGTGAGCGATACCGGTGGTGTCATCGTCGTCAGCGGGGGTGGATCAGGAATCGGGCGGGCGACCGTCGAGCGGCTCGCAAGGGATGGCTGGCCGATCCTCGCGGTTGGCCGGCGAGAGGAGCCGTTGCGGCTGATCGCCGATGACCTCGGCGATCAGGTCGACACCCTCGCAGCCGACGTCGCGACCGAGTCGGGCGCGGCGCTGGTCGCGGCAAAGATCGAGGACATCCGGCTCGGTTGCAAAGGTGTCGTGGCCGCGGCGGGTGGCATTTCGCCGTCGTCGGACGGCGACGAGCGTCAGTTAGACGATGTGCGGCGCGACTGGCAGGTCGCGTTCGACTCGAACGTGCTCAGCGCCGTGCTTCTGGTCGAAGCACTGCGAGACGACTTGGAGCAAGGGGGCGGCCGGGTGGTCCTGCTGTCGTCGGTGGCGGCGTTGCGCGGCAGTGGTGGCGGTCCATACGGCGCGATGAAAGCGGCGCTGCACGCGTGGATGTTCGATCTCGCCCGAGATCTCGGTCGCCACGGAGGCACGGCGAACGTCGTCGCTCCCGGCTTCGTCCCGGACACCGAGTTCTGGGCCGGCCGACTCACCGACGAGTCCCGGCGCGAGCGAGCCGGCCAGACACTGACCGGTCGAGAGGGGTTTCCCGAGGAGATCGCGTCGCTGATCTCCTGGTTGCTCGGCCCGGACGGCGGCTGGATGACCGGCCAGGTTCTTTCGCCGAACGGCGGGGTGGTCCTCGGCCGCTGACGACGTCGCCACTCACCGGCGGCCACCGGATCTGCGAACCTGGGATGCGTTGCCGCCGCCCGGACGGCGCCGAGTAGTCGGACGGAGGTTCGGTGAACGCGGACGAATGGAACGCCCGGTACGCCGAGATCGATCTGGTGTGGGGAGCCGAGCCGAACCGGTTCGTGGCCGCGGAGCTCGCCGACCGACCGTCCGGGCACGCGCTCGATGTCGCCTGCGGTGAGGGACGCAACGCGATCTGGCTGGCGTCCCGTGGTTGGTCGGTAGTCGGCATCGACTTCTCGGCCACCGCGATCGACCGCGCCCGCCGGCTCGCGGAGCAGGCCGGCGTCAGCGAGCGGACCGACTTCGCCGTCGTCGACGTCGCCACCGACCCACTACCGGCAGGCAGCTATGACGCAGTCGTGATCTCCTACCTGCATCTTTCGGCCGAGGTCCGCAGCCTGGTGATTGGATCTGCGGCCGAGCTCGTCGCCCGCGACGGCGTGCTGCTCGTCGTGGGGCACGACAGCACGAACCTGACCGCCGGCGTCGGCGGCCCGCAGGATCCCGACGTCCTGTTCGACCCGGAGGACATCGTCGCCGACATCGGTGGGCAGCTGGTGATCGACAAGGCGGAACGCGTCCATCGGCCGGTCACGACACCGGACGGCGACCGCGTCGCCATCGATGCGTTGGTCCTTGCATCACGTCACTGAGGAGTGCAGTCCGTCTTCAGATAGCGGCAAGCAACGACCGACGGCTGCTCGAGAATCCGACCGGCCTGCATGTCCCACGCCAGCCGGATGAACTGCGCGTGCGTCCACAGCAACGGCATCGCCGACATCGTCGGCGTTCCGAGCCGTCGGCCGTCGGTGCCGGTGGGCGGCCGGCCGTCCCACACCTGCTCGGGCAGCAGGTACCCCTGACCGGCCGCGCCGGCCATCGCCTTGAGGTACGGCGCTGCCGACTGCCCGGCCGCGATCGCGTACTCGCCACGCTCACCGGAGAGCAGTGGCCACAGCCGGCCGTAGGTCTTCGGGGTACCGGTGCCTTGAATCACCCAGGGTTTGCCGGTGCGCGTCTCGCCGTACCCGTCGTAGCTGTAGCGATGCCACATCGGGCCCTCCGGAGTCTGCACCTCGAGCTGGCGGTCCACGACCGGAAGGGTGCTCAGCACGTCCGGATCGTTGTACGGCAGGACCCCGAGCCGCACCAGCTCGAGGAACGATGGGTCGACAACCTTGCGCTGGTCGACCGCCTTCGGCCCCGAGTCGCCGATCGCATACTTCACGCCGGTATTCGGCTTGCCGTTCTTCGTCAGGCGCAGGAAGTACGGCTGCTTCGACAGCGGGCCGTTCGTGGTGACGGTCCATGACTCGATGTGTGACCGCCACTTGTCCGCGACCGCGAGGTAGTGGGCCGAGGCACCGGCGTGGCCGTTGGCCTTCGCGATGCTAGCGGCGCACACCAGCCCGGCCACCTCCGCGGCCAGCGTGGCGGGGCTGTAGCCGCTCTGGTTCTCCCACCGCTCCTGCTGAGTGGTCGGACCGGCCTTCACGATCTGGTCGGCGGCTTTCTTGACCTTCGCCCAGGTGGCCGCACCGTGATCGCCGAGCTCCCAGGCCAACACGATCGGGAACGACCACTCATCGAGCTGATGGCCGGTCCAGAACGGCTTCCCCGTCACCGTCGAGTTCTGCGGGAACTGGCCGTCGGCCTTCTGCTGGGTATGGAAGAGGAAGTGTTCGGCCCGTTGCGCCGCGCCGCGGTCGCCGGCGAGCAGCAGCGCAGTGGCGATCTGGTAGAGGTCGCGCGCCCAGACGAGGTGATAAGGCCCGGACGGGTTCGGCGCCGTGCCCTTGGGCGTACCCCACTCCCACGGCATCGTGGGCGAGGCGATGAAGGCGCCGCGATGGGTCTTGTCCTCGCCGGCAGCAAGCACCATCAGCGAGACGTCATACAGGGTCCGGTACGACGACACGCTGGCCGGCGCCGGCTTCAACGAGGACAGGAACCGGTGCCAGCCGGCTTCGTATCCGGCTCTGGCCGACCCGAAACCCTTGCGCAGCGAGACGCCTGCGGTGGCCCGGGCAGACCTAGTGGACGCGCCGAAGCCGAGCGCCAACGTCATGGACCGATGTCCTGGCCGTCCGGTGAGCGCGGTGCGCGCCGTCTGCACGACGTCGCCCTTTCCCGCGCTGCCGAAGTGACTCGTCAACAAGTGGTGGCGTTTGAGCTGCGTCAGTCCGCTGCTCGCCGTGCCGAGGAAGCCGTTGTCCGTCGCCCGCAGCGACGGCGCCGTGCGGATCGCGCTGGCCACCCCGGAAGCCTTTGCCACCAGCGAGGATCCAACCGTCCGCGCCGCGTCGTGCATGCCGTCGTTGCCCAGCGCAGGCTCGTACACGACGTACACCTTGTAGGGATGATCGGTGAGCGAGGTGAAGTGCACTCGCACGAGCACCGTGGCGCGCTTGGGGTCGCTCACGTACGTCTTCGTGATCCGGTAGTCACCGGACTTGGCCGTATCCACCTGCTGATAGGTGAGGCTGCGCCGGTCCAGCAGCCGGATCCGATGATGCGTCGCGCTGTTCTCGACATCGGTGAAGTGGCTGCCGTCCGTGACCACCAGCTGGAGCGAGCGGACACTCGGCGTGCTGAGGTTCGGGTAGTACGTGTCGGACAGGGTGCCCGCGCGCAGGGTGAACCAGACCTTGCTCGCCGTGCCGTACGCCGTGCCGAAGCCCTGCTTGTCGGCGGGTGTGAAGACGGCGGTCTTGCCCGGTGCCTGCGCGGCCGGCGCCGAGCGAGCCCTCTCCGCCGGATGCTCGGTCGCGCCAATGGCCGGAATCGCGAGCGCGGCGATCGTCGGCACCGCAATCACCAGCGCGAGTAGTCGCATACGACGCACAGGACACCTCCGGAGGACCGCACTTGTCCTCGGGTCCCTTCCCACAGTTCGAGACACAATGCGGGATGGCCGCAGAACAACCGCCGATACGGAGGCACCCGTGCGAGAGGCGATATCAGTGTGATATCAGTTTAGGTGAGCGCTGAAGGCTTTGCTTCCCGGCCTGGCCCATGGGACGCAGGACGGCGCAAGGGGGGACGGAACGGCTCGGCCGCACGACCCCCGAGGAGGCACCTGCGATGACGAGAAACCCGACCGGCCAGGCAACGATCGGCGTACTCGTGCTGCTCACCGGGGCGATGCTGGCGGCAGGATGCAGCAGCGGCAGCAGCCCGGCCACCGGTCCGGCCGCGGCGGCGTGCACCGTCGTCACCCCCCCGTCGAGCTCGACCGGATCGCCCGGGCACGCCGAGACACCGGCCGGGTCCTGGCCGTACCCGAACGCCGACCTCGCGAACACTCGGGTTGCACCGGGCTCCACGATTACGTCGGCGAACGTCTCCTCGCTCGTGCCCGCGTGGTCGTTCACGCTGACCGGCAAGGCGGCGACCAACGTGAAGCAGTCCGGCGCACTGGCCGCGAACCCGATCGTGCAAGGTGGGGTCGTCTACATCCAGGATCTCTCCTCGGACGTCTACGCGCTCTCGCTCACAACCGGACGGCCGTTGTGGGAGTACCGGTGCAACCAACCCGAGAAGAGCGGCCCCGGACCGAACGGCGTCGCCGTGTCGGACGGCAAGGTGTACGGCCTGACGCCGACAGCCGCGTTCGCCCTGGACGCCTCGACCGGCCGAGCGGACTGGGTCAACGCGGGTCTGCTCAACAGCGGTCAGGGCACGTTCGGCATCCAGCCGCAGGTGGCGGACGGTCGCGTCTATCTCGCCAGCCAGTACGGCACCGGCTCGGGGGGCGGCGTGTTGATGGCGCTGAACGCGTCGACCGGCAAGCTGGTGTGGAAGTTCAACACTCTCACCGGCCCGGCGCAGGGCGTACGCGCGCTCGGGCTAGGCGCCGGCGGCGCTTGGGAGACCCCGCTCGTCAGCCCCGACGGATCGGTCACCTACGGGATCGGCAACCCGTATCAGACCGTGGCAGAGGCGATCGCGAACCCGGCGAAGCTGCTCTACACCGACAGCGATGTTCGGCTCGACGCCGCGACCGGGAAGCTGCGCTGGTACTACCAGGCGATTCCGAACGACTTCAAGGACTACGACCTGCAGACGTCACCGATCGCAACGACCGTCAACGGTCAGTCGGTCATCATCGCCTCGGGCAAGATGGGCAGTGTCTACGAGATCAATGCCGGCACCGGAGCGCTGATCTGGAAGACGCCGGTCGGTGAGCAGAACGGAACGGTCAACGACTCGCTGCTCGCCCTCGAGCGCAAGATCACGATCAAGACGCCGTACACGATCGCGCCCGGCTCGCTGGGCGGCGTGCTGACCGACCTTGCCGTCGCGGGTGGCAGCGCGTATGTCGCGACCCTCAACATCCCGCTCACGTACACGAGCATGGCGCAGGCCGTTCCCACCAAGGTCGCCGGCGCGACGTCGGGCGACTTGGTGGCGATCAACCTCGCAAGCGGCAAGGTGGAGTGGACCACCAAGGTGAAGCAGGTGCCGGTGGGTGCAGCAACGGTGTCGAACAACCTCATGTTCACGACGCTCTACGACGGGAAGCTGCTCGCGCTGAGTCGTCGTACCGGCAAGGTCGTCTACGCCCGGCACCTACCGACCTCGACGAACGCGCCGCTGGCAGTCGCCGGCAACACCGTGATCGTCGCGTCCGGCCACCCGACCGCCGCCACCGCTGAAGGTCCGCCACAGATCGACGCGTACACGCTGCGCAAGTGACGAGTCGAGTACCGAGAGGCCGATCGGGGTCAGCGCGTGGCCTGCCGTAAGCGTGGCAGTCAACGCTGTCACTCAGTCGTCCGGGCGGGTGCGCACCGCGTATCGGTGCATGCTCACGCCACTCGCGAATGACTTCTCCTCGAGCAGATCGAGCGGTAGTGGCTCGTCGAGCTCGTCGAACAGCGGGCGACCGGTGCCCAGCACCACGGGATGGGAGAACAGCAGCAACTCATCGAGCAGGCCCCGCCGCAGCAGCGCGGTGGCAAGCGTGGCACCGCCGACTCCGATGTCGCCGGTTTCGGTTCGCCGGAGCTCCGCGAGGCGATCGAGGGCATCGCCGCCACCGAAAACCGTCGTGTTGTGAGACGCCGTCGCGCGCGTGCGAGAGACGAGCACCTTGGGCATGGCGGTCCAGATCTCGCCGAACTCCCGCAGGTAGTCGGGAAGCGTCCGGTCGTGGCGGGCGTCGGGCCAGAACGGGTTCATCTGGTCATACATGAGCCGCCCTTCGACCATCATCGACAATCGCCTTGCGCGCTCGTTGAACTCCCGGTGCAGCCCTTCGTCGATGCTCAGCCAGTCGCCCGAGAAATCAGCAGACGGCGAGCGTTCGATGAACAGGTCGAGAGAGACATTCATCCAATAGACGAATCGCGCCACGAAGGCTCCTTGCCTGTAATGAGTTGCACGTGATGGGCAGCGGGTCCGCGCGACCGTACTCCATCCGAGGCCCTCAGACCCCGAGGTAGATGAAGCCGAAGGCCTCGTCGCGGAACTGCACCCCCGCCGCGCGCAGCGGCACGTCCCAGTCGCCGCGGCAGTCGGGGTCAGCTCCCTCGCTCCCATGGTCCGCGGTCAGCACGAACGTCGTCGATTCGAGTGCGCCGATCCGCTCGAGGTGGTCGAGGAAGACACCGAGCCGGCGGTCGGCATCCCGCATCGAGGCGTGCGCGATCGGCGTGTGCGGGCCGCCGGCATGATGACCCGTGTCGGTCAGCAGCGTGTTCCACCAGGTAAGCCGCGGCGCCTCGCTCGCGGACGGCCACAGATCGAGCATCTGGGTGAGCCCGATGGCATCCACCGACGACGACCACGCGTAGTCGCCGTCGGACCCGACGTACTCCTGGCTGGCGTGCGCGTCGTCGCGGGCGGACGGCAACCGCGAGTCGTTCGGTGACACCCCGTTGTCGTCACCGGACGCGCGGACGAGATCGAAGGTCGAGTACGACGCACCGGCGTCCGCCGGCTCGTTGACACACGCAGTCAGGGCGTCGATCCGCTCGAACACCGTGCGAACGCCGGGCGAGAGCCACTCCGCCCAGCGATGCCAGGTCCGCGGCTCGTTGGTCAGCCGCTGCAGCCCCGCAGCCCGGTCGAAGTACTCGTTGTTGACAATGCCGTGCCGGCCCGGGCCGACGCCGGTGAGCGCGCAGGTGTGGTTCACCAGGGTGACGCTCGGGAACTCCGCAATCGCACCGCCGGAGAGAGCGCACCCGTTGCTCAGCAGTCGCGCCACCGAAGGCAGCTCCCCCGATGCCGCCAGCGCATACAGCGAGTTGGCGTTGCATCCGTCCCACAGCAACCCGACCACCTTCGAGTCCGGCCGAGGGACCAGCAGGTCGACCAGCGCCTGACCGTCCATGTCGCCGAGCGTGGCGAGCGATACGCCGGACAGCCATGCCAGCGTCGGGGCGACGTCGATCACTCGCGCAGCGACGGGGATCGTGCCCCGGCCGATGACATCGGGCCCAGACAGGATCAGCGGCGCGCGTGACTGGACCACCGACAGCGAACCGTGCTCGCCCCGGTGGCCGCGGCGGTCCGGAAAGTAGTGCCGCCCGGTGTGGACGACCGCAAGGTCCGGCGCCGCAGGGGCCGCAAACAGCGACGTGAGCCGCTCGGCGGCCCACGGGTAGGAGTTGCGCTCGTTCGGCGGCGAAGGATCGGCCAGCTCGTCGGCGAGCGTCGAGAACGCGAGCGGGTCCTGCGTGGCGACCGGGTCCCGGCCGCGGATCACCTCGGCCGGCGCCTCGAGGTCGGCGCGCGACAACCGCGAGGCACCGGAGGCATTGGCGGTGACGATCGAGTCGCCGTCGACATACGCAACGAGATCGACCACGTGGGCGAGCGAGTCGTCGCAGAGCACGTCGACGGCGAGGTCGCGCATCGTCTCCAGCGATCCGGCCGCGGTCACCTGCCCGAGGCTAGCGAGCACGGCGCGGCGGAGCCGCGGCGCCGTGCGGCGCTGCCGCGGCTTCACGAAAAGGGGGTTTGGCATGGGTAGACGAGAACCGCCCCGCGAACCGAGTTCGGTTCGCGGGGCGGTTCGGGCCCGGCCATCTCAGAGGGCCGAGAGGGTCACCAGGTGCCGACGCGCGGCCTCCACCCGGCGCTGCCGGCGGCGGACCACCGCCAGCTGTCGCACGTACGCCCGGCGTACGCGCTCGTCACTGACCCGCATTCGGTCGCGGGCCATGGCTTCCACCATCAGTTGCTGCAACATTTCGTTACTCCTCGAGTAGTTGTGAGCGATCGCAACGGTCATGCCGCGACCACGTCGTGCTTGCGGGGGCGTCCACGCGGCCGCTTGCGCGCCACGATCACGCCGGACACGATCAGCTCGCCGCCCCAGACACCCCACGGCTCGCGCCGATCCAGTGCATCTGCCAGGCAGGACCGACGTACGGGGCAGTCAAGGCAGAGCGCCTTAGCCCGCTCGACGTCGGCCGGAGACTCGGCAAAGAACAGATCGGGATCCACGAGATGACAGGGCAGCTCGCAGTCGAATGCGTCGGACATCGGTACCACCTCCTCGTTGTTGGTCTGTTCGGTTCTGTTGGCTGTCGTCGTTGTCGTCACTTGATTCCTTGCCTGAAGAAACAGAAAGGCCGCGGAACCTATACGGGTTCCGCGGCCTCTGGTCTGCCGGTTGAGTTGCAATCAGACCGGATCCCAGAAGGCCGAATCACCCGTGGCGCCGTTCGTCGCGCCCTGCACGCCGTCGACGGTCCGGAGCCGTGCCACGAAGGACATACGGGTCCCCTGGACCTTCGCGTCCCACGCTTCGATGCGCGGGCACGGCAGCGCCGCAGCAGCGGTCGTCGGCGGGATGCTGATACTGGTCACCACCGCGGGCCACCTCCTCTGCGACTCAAACCCGATCTCAGGGCATGACGGATGTCGTGCAGTCGTGACCTTAAAGCGTCACACCTGGTCATGCAATCCATTTATCGGCCGTTCGTGGTCACGAGTTCATTTCAATTGACCGAACACGGAGCAAACCCTCCTGCACAACCGAGACGACGTGCCGGCCGTCCCGGGTGAACAGGCGCCCGGCCGCGAGGCCGCGCGCTCCCGACGCCGAGGGCGACTGCTGGTCGTAAAGCAGCCAGTCATCGGCCCGGAACGGCCGGTGGAACCACATGGCATGGTCAAGGCTCGCGACCATGATCTTGCGGTTGTCGTCCCAGGTCAGCCCGTTCGCCAGCAGCACGGAGTCGAGCAGCGTGAGGTCACTCGCATAGGTGGCCGCGCAGACGTGCACCAGCGGGTCGTCCGGCAGTTCGCCATTGGCGCGGACCCACACCTGCTGGCGGTTCTTGCGAGCCGCGACGCTGCCGGCCAGCCACGGCGGTTCATCGACGTAGCGCAGCTCGATCGGGAACTGCCGCTCCCAGCGAGGTGAGGGCGCGATGCCCGCCTCGATCCGCCGCTCCTCCATCGTCGGCAGCGACTCGGGATCAGGCGCCTCGGGCATCGGCTCCTGGTGCTCGACCCCGTCCTCGTGGACCTGGAAGGACGCCGAGAGGTGGAAGATCGCCTCGCCGTGCTGGACCGCGACGACCCGGCGGGTCGTGAAGGAGCGGCCGTCCCTGATCCGGTCCACCTCGTAGACGATCGGTATCGAGGGGTCGCCCGGCCGCAGGAAATAGGCGTGCAGCGAGTGAACGAACCGATCGGCCGGAACGGTGCGGCCGGCCGCCACCAACGCCTGGGCGGCGACCTGGCCGCCGAAGACCCGCTGGACGTTCTCGTCCGGCGAGCGGCCGCGGAAGATGTTCACCTCGAGCGGCTCGAGATCAAGGATCGTGAGCAGCTCGCTCGGATCTGCGGCCACGGGCGGTGAGATTACCGGCCGGCGCCGTTGAGCAGCCCGAGCACCTCGTCGGCGTACTGGTCGAGCTTCTTCGGGCCCACACCCGGTACGGCGGCCAGCTCGCCGCGGTCGGCCGGTGCCCGCGCGGCGATCTCTTCGATCGTCTTGTTGTCGAACACGACATAGGCCGGAACGCCGTCGTCTCTCGAGCGGACCAGCCGCCACTCCCGCAGGCGTTGGACCACTGGGTCATCGGAGAGCTGGCGCTTCGCCTTCGGCGCTCGGTCACGATCCGGCAGCAGCACGACCGGGCGGATCCCGTCGAGGAACCGGGACGGCTTGCGGGACCGGCGGCCGCCCTCCGCCCGGGCCAGCGCCCAGGACAGCCCGAGATGCCGGCGCGCCCGGGTGATGCCGACGTAGAGCAGCCGGCGCTCCTCCTCGACCTGGTCGGGAGTCGTCGCGTGGGTGATCGGCACCGTCCCGTCGACGAGACCGACCAGGAAGACCGCGTCCCACTCCAGACCCTTGGCGGCGTGCAGCGACGCGAGCGTGACGCCTTCCACCGCGGGGGCGTGCTGGGCATCGGCCCGCGCGGCCAGCTCGGCGACGAACTCGGCCAGCCCGGCGCCCGGTGCCGCGGCGGAGAGCTCCTCGGCCAGCCCGACGATCGCCCGCAGCGACTCCCACCGGTCACGAGCCGCCCCGGCGGCGGCAGGTGGGTCGTCGCTGAGCCCGGCCGAGGACAGGACATCCGTGACGGTCGCCACGAGCGTCGGCAGCTCGTGATCGGCCTCCGAACGTGAGGCCCCGCGGAGCAACACGACCGCCTCCCGGACCTCCGGCCGGTCGAAGAAGCGCTGGCCGCCTCGCACGACGTACGGAATGCCTGCGTCGGTGAGCGCCGACTCATAGATCTCGGACTGCGCGTTGACCCGGAACAAGACCGCCATCTCGGCCAGCGGCACACCGCCGCGGCGCAGGCCGGCGATCCGCCGCGCAACGTCCGCCGCCTCCGCCGGCTCGCTGTCGTGGGAGTCGAAGCTCGGCTCGGGGCCGTCTCCGGCCTGCGCCTGCAGCCGCGCGCCGCGCATCACCCGGTTCGCCAGCGCCACGACCTGGTTGGTCGACCGGTAGTCCCGGACCAGCCGGACGACGGTTGCGCCCTCGAACCGCGCGCTGAACCCCGTGAGGTACGACGGCGACGCCCCGGTGAACGAGTAGATCGTCTGGTTCGGGTCGCCGACCACGCACACGTCGACCCGGTCACCGAGCCACGCATCGAGCAGCCGCTGCTGCAGCGGGCTCACGTCCTGGTACTCGTCCACCGTGAAGTGCCGGTAGCGGTCGCGCACCTCGGCGGCGATCGTCGGATGGGCCTCGATCGCACCTGCCGTCAGCAGCAGCAGATCCTCGAAGTCGAGCTGGCCGCGGTCGGTGTTGACCTGTTCGTACGCCGCGAAGACCTGCCCGACGACCTCCACGTCCAGCGGCGGCAGCCGGTTGGCCGCCCGCGCCGCGTCGGCGTAGTCGGCCGGCTCGACCAGCGCGGCCTTCGCCCACTCGACCTCCGAGGCGAGGTCGCGCTGCACCGGAACCGGCACCGACAGCCGGCAGCTCGCTGCCGCCGCCCGGATCGTCGCGAGCTTGCTCTCGACCAGGGTGGGCAACGGGCCGGCCGAGATCCGCGGCCAGAAGTACTGCAGCTGGCGCAGCGCCGCCGAGTGGAAGGTTCGGGCCTGCACGCCTTCGACTCCGAGGCCGCGCAGCCGGGCCCGCAGCTCGCCGGCGGCACGGGTCGTGAAGGTCACCGCCAGCACGTGCTGCGGCGCGACCAGCCCGCGCAGGCTCTGATAGGCGATCCGGTGCGTGATCGCCCTCGTCTTGCCGGTGCCCGCGCCGGCAAGAATGCACAACGGCCCGCGAGGCGCCTCGACCGCCGCGCGCTGCTCCGCGTCGAGGCCGTCGAGCACGAGGTCGATCGGGTCCGCCAGCACCCGGCCATCCTCGCAGCCGCCGCGGACAGTTCACCCTCCGGCCGGGAAGGGGTGTGCATACCCGCGCGTTGAAGGGAAGGAGACCTGGAGCGACCAAGGAGATCGATCGGTGAACGAGCGGCTCACGATGTACACCACGACGTGGTGCGGCTACTGCGTCCGGCTCAAGCGTGGTCTCGAGCGGGCCGGGGTCGACTTCGACGAGGTCAACATCGAGCACGACCCGGAAGCCGAGCAGTTCGTCCTTTCGGTCAACCACGGCAATGCGACCGTTCCCACGCTCCGCCTCCCGAACGGGAATGTCATGACCAACCCGTCGCTGCCGGACCTGCTAGCGGCCGTCACCGCCTGACAGGAAGTCGTTGATCAGCTCGATGGCCTGATCGGTGCGGTCGGTCCAGAACAGGTGGCCGGCGCCCGTCAGCCACTCCAGCCGCGCCCCGGGAATGGCCGCAGCGAGCAGCTCTGCATTCGCCGGCTGTACGAGCCGGTCGGCGGTGCCGTGCAGAACCAAGGTGCGGGCCGTGATCTGGGGCAGCCGCGGCAGCGTCCCGGCGTACTGCCGCATCGCGTCCAGCTGTCCCCAGTACGACGTGGCTCGCAACGCAAAGCGCAGCCGAGCCGTGAGGTCGGCGTCGATCTCGTCGCGCGAAGTCTCCTCGGCGTACAGGAAGGGCACGGAGGCCTCGGCCGCCTCACGGGCCGACTTCGACGTCCGGTCCATCAACATGGTCGCGGCTGCCGGGTCCATGGGCACCGCCTCGCTACCACCGGGATGCGTGCACCCGAGCACGAGGGAAGCGACCCGCTCCGGGTGGCGCAGCGTGAGCTCCTGTGCGACCAGCCCGCCGAGCGAGACCCCGAAGACATGCGCTCGGGGCACCCCTGCCGCGTCGAGGACGTTCGCGGCGTCGGCTGCCATCTCCTCGATCGACCAGGGCGTGGGCGGCACGCTGCTGCGACCGACGCCGCGGTTGTCGAAGCGGATCGTGCGCCGCTCCCGGGACAGCCCGGGGAGCACGCGGAACCACAGGTCCGCGGTGTAGCCGAGTCCCTGGATCAGCAGCAGCGGAGGATCGCCTTCGCCCTCGGCGGCCCACCAGAGCGTCACATCGTCGTTCGTCACCACCGCCACGCCGGTGATCGTGCCCTATCGCCTGCTACCGTCCGCCCGTGGCCGGTGATCTGCGCACCCTGCTGGCCGATTTGAAGGCGGAGTCCGACGACCTCGACCACGTCGTGGCCTCGGGCGGACCCGACGCGCCCGCGACCCCAACTCCCGCGGTCGGCTGGTCGGTCGGCGACACGATCGGGCACCTGTGGTTCTTCGACCGGCAGGGCCGGCGCGCGCTGGACAACCCGGAGGCCTTCGCTCGCGACCGCGACGCCGTACTGGCCGATCCCCAGCGGTTCATGGCCGATCACCTGCGCCAGATCCGCCGCCTCGGAGAGTCGCTGCTGTTCGCCTGGCGGGAGGAGCGCCGGCTGCTGATCGACACGCTCGAAGCGGCCGACCCGTCGACGCGAGCCCCCTGGTACGGCCCGTCCATGTCACCGATGTCGTTCGCCACCGCGCGACTGATGGAAACCTGGGCGCACGGCCAGGACGTCGCCGACGCGCTCGGCGTGCACCGTCCACCCACCGACCGGATCCGCCACGTCGCGTATCTCGGCGTCCTCACCCGCGGCTTCTCCTACGAGATCCACGGCCGGACCGCCCCCGACACCCCGGTGCATGTCGCGCTGACGCTTCCGAGCGGGCAGCCCTGGACCAGCGGCGACCCGAGCGCCACGGACCGGATCGAGGGCCCGGCGCTGGACTTCTGCCTGCTCGTCACCCAGCGCCGGCTGGCCGACGACCTCGCGCTCCGGATGACAGGGGAGGCGGCCGTGGAGTGGATGTCGCTCGCCCAGGTGTTCGCCGGGCCGCCGTCCTTCACCGACCGCAGCCGTAAGGGCCTGGGTCGCTGACCGGCCGGCAGAGCCGCTCACCGGTCGGATCAGCCGGGTACGGCGACCAGCTCGTCGTCCGTGCTCTCGGCGGCCGGGCGACGCCGCGGCTTCATCGTCGCCTCGGCGTCCTGGTCGTTGATCTGCCAGGCGAGCGGCACGGCAAGCAACGCGATCACTCCGGCGATACCGAATGCCCAGTGGAACGCGGCCAGGTTCGGCGCGGGATGCCCGCCTACCAGGTGCGTGACGCCGACGGTCGAGATGACCGTGGTGAGCAGGGCGACGCCGAGCGCACCGCCCAGCTGGCGAGAGGTGTTGAACAGCATCGACGCCCGGCCGGTCGCCGCCGGCGGGATGGTGGCGAAGGCGGCGGCCTGCGACGGCACGAAGATATGGGACGCCGCGACACCCACGCCGAACATCACCAGCCGGATCACCCAGAGGTTGGTCGAGAAGCCGACGAGCGTCAGGCACGAGATCACGACCGCGAGCGCGGTGAGGCCACCGGCCATGACCCGCCGCGGTCCGTAGTTCGCGTAGAGCCGGGTCGCCACCTGCGCGCCGGCCATGACGCCGAGCGCTTCGGGGAAGGTGCTGAGCCCGGAGCCGAGCGCGGACAGGCCGAGACCGTCCTGGAAGAACAGTGCGACGAGGTACAGGCTGCCGAGAAAACCCGCGGTCATGATGAACATGACCCCGGTCGACGTACGGAACAGATGGTTGCCCACCAACCGCAGATCGATCATCGGCTGGCTGACCCGCAGCTCGTAGCGGATGAGCGCGGCGAGCAGAACCACGCCGACCGCGCCGAGGCCGAGGATCAGCGGCGATCCCCAGCCATGGTCGGGACCCTCGGACAGCGCGTACATCAGCGAGGCGAGCCCCGCGCCGGCGAGGACGAAGCCGCCGACGTCGAACCGCCCCGCGTCGGGCTCGCTGTGCTCGTGCAGGAACAGCAGACCGAAGACGAACGCGATCAGCCCGATCGGCACGTTGACGTAGAAGACCCACCGCCATGACACGTCCGTGACCAGCAGGCCGCCGAGCACCGGGCCGAGGGCCGGCGCGAACGCGGTGGGCACGACGAGGATCCGTGACGCCCGCACCCGCTCGGCGGGTGGGAAGGTCCGGAACAGCATGGCCATCCCGACGGGGGTGAGCATGCCGCCGCCGACACCCTGGAGGATCCGGAACACGACCAGCTCGCCGAGGCTCTGGGACAGCCCGCAGAGCGCGGAGGCGATGGTGAAGATCGCGAGTGCGAGCAGGAAGATCCGCTTCATCCCGTAGCGGTCACCGAGCCAGCCCGAAGCGGGGATGAACACCGCGAGGCTGACCAGGAAGCCGACGACGACACTGTCGATGTTCGCCGGGTTGACCGAGAAGTCACGCGCCAGCGTCGGAAGGGCGACGTTGACGATCGTGATGTCCATGATCGCCATGAACATCGCCATGACGAAGACGATGCTCACGGAGACTTTGGGATTCAGGCGATGAGCAAGCACAACAGTTGCCAACCCTAGAGCGGTGGGGAGCATTCCTCCCAGCGGGTTTCGGGCAGGTGAACAGTGCTGGGCCGCGCTAGCCGCGCTCCAGCCACCCGGTGATCAACCAGTGCGCGATCGACGCCGAGCCCGGCATCCGGCCCTCGCCGCGCTCCAGCTCCTCCCGCGTGAACCAGCGCACGTCCTCGAGCTCGCCGTCGAGCGAGCGCACCTCGCCGCCGACCACCCGCGCCTCGAAGCCGAGCATCAGTGAGGCTGGAAACGGCCACGGCTGGCTCGCGCGGTAGACCACGTCGTCGACCGTCACGCCGGTCTCCTCGAAGACCTCCCGATGAACGGCCGCCTCGGCCGATTCCCCCGACTCGACGAAGCCCGCGATCGTCGAGTACCGGCCGGCCGGCCAGACCGGCTGCCGGCCGAGCAGTGCGCGGTCCGCGCCGTCGTGCAGCAGCACGATGACCGCCGGGTCGGTGCGCGGGAAGTGCTGGGACCCGTCGACATCGCAACGGCGCGACCAACCGGCCTGGATCACACGGGTCGGCGAGCCGCAGCGCGGACAGTGCGTGTGGGTGGCATGCCAGTTGGTGAGGGCGACCAGGGTCACGAGCAGGCCGGCGTCACGATCGCTCAGTGCCGATCCGGCTTCCCGCAGCCCCAGCGCTCTGGCGCCCAGCTTGCGTGGCAGCTCCCCCAAGGTCCCCCAGACCGCAACCCCGTCGTCGTCGACGCCGAGCAGCAACCGGTCGCCGGCCACCTCGCCCGGCTCGACCAGGACCAGCGAAGGCCCGGCGTCGTCGATCGAGACGTGGCCTTCGGCGTCGAGAACGAGCAGGCGGCCGTGCTCCCACGCCGTCGCCAGCCACGCGTCGTCGTCCCGCCTGATCGCCGCGCGGTCGATCGCCGTGCGCGACAACGTCGGTACGGCGGACACCACCCCGCCACCCTAGAGATCGCGGCAGCGCCGCGGCGCGCGGTCCTGGGCCTGTTCGGTGTCAGGCGGTGAGCAGAGCCGCCAGCTGGTCACGGTCGAGCAGCCGCTGCGGGCGCTTCACCTCGCCGGTACGGACGTAGAGGAACCCGGCCCGGACCAACTCCGGATCGACGCCGGCGAGATCGGCCCACGCCAGCCGGTAGATCGTGAGCTGCAGCGAAGCGGCCGCGAAGTCCCTCGGCACCGCGCCGGTCTTGTAGTCGATGACGTCGTACCCGCCGTCCTCGTCGCGGTAGACCGCATCGATCCGACCGCGCACCAGCCGCCCGCCGACGACCGTCTCGAACCGTGCCTCGACCGCCACCGGGCGCCGCTCGCCCCAGCCGTCGGCGAGGAACCGGTCCTGCAGCTCGGCCAGCTCGGCGTCGGACAGGTCGGCGTCCTCGGCGCCCGGGAGGTCGTCCGGCTCGAGCAAGGGGGCGGCGCCATAGAGCGCTTCGACCCAGCGGTGGAACCGCGAGCCGCGCTTGGCCTGCACGACCGGTCGGGCCGGCAGCGGCCGGGCGAGTGAGGCGGCGAAGGCGTCCGGATCCTGCGCCAGCGCCACCACCTGGCTGGTGGTCAGCCGAGCCGGCAACGCCACGTCGATCGTCGTACGACGGCGGCGGCGGATCTCCTCGACCAGCAGGTCAGCGTCGCGGCGCCAGCCCTCGGCGGTAACCAACGCCGTGCCGGCCAGGTCCGGCCGGTTCGTCACGACCGCTGAGGAGACCATGGCCGCGGCGGCGCGGCGGTGCTCGAGCCGGGCTGCGTCGGGCGCGACCGGCCACGGCACATCGTCGCGCGACGCTTCGACCAGCTCGTTGACGGCTTCCTCGTCGGGGTCCTCGCACCAGTCGTCGATGCGCACCGTCGGCGCGCCGAGCGAGCTCACCTCTTCGAGGAACACCGATGGCGTCATCCGCTCGCGCCGGGTCTCGCTCCAGACGTAGCCGGACAGCCACAGCTGGTGGCGGGCGCGCGTCATCGCGACATACGCCAGCCGGCGTTCCTCGGCGGCAGCGTCCGCGCCGCAGGCATCCTTGAAGGCGTCGAGGTCCGGCGTGGCGTAGCCGGTGAGGCTCGGCAAGTCGACCCAGTCCCCGCGGCAGCGAAACGGCAGGACATGGGCGGCAGTCGTCCACGCGCGCCGGCCGCGGTCCGACGGGAAGACGCGATGAACCAGGCCCGGGATCGCGACCGCGTCCCATTCGAGGCCCTTGGCGGCATGGACGGTCATGAGCTTGACGGTGTCGGCGTCCGAGCCGGACGCGACGTCGAGGCCATCCTCGTTCTCCGCCGCGGCGCGCAGGAAGGCAAGGAAGGCGCCAAGGTCGGACTCGCCTTCCAGCCCGCTGAAGTGAGCCGCGACGTCGAGAAAGGAATGCACGTTGGCCAGGCGGGCGAGTGCGAGCGCGGGGTCGGCCGCCTCGATCTCGACCTCCAGCCCGCTGCCACGCACGACCTCCGCGATCACGTCGACGATCGGCTGCCCGGCCAGCGTCCGCAGCCGGCGGATCTCCCCCACGAACCGGGCCAGCCGCTCGCGAGCCTCCTCGGACAGCGCGGCTGGTCCCGGCGACTCGGCGGCCTCGAGGAGCGACGGCACCTCGACCGGGTCCACCGAGGCGGTCGCGGCTTCGAGCGCCTCCTCGAGGTGTCCCGCAACCGCCTGCTCGTCGGCCACCTCGGAGCCGGCGCTCGGGTCGCTCGCCCTCGGCTCGCCGCCGGCCGGCTCGGCAGCGCTGGTCGCGGGCTCGGCGACCGGGCCGATCGGCCGCAGCCGGGCCAGGTAGCCGGCGCGCGCACCGAGCGCGGCGAGGTCGCGCACCCCGATCCGCCACCGCGGACCGGTGAGCAGCCGCACCGCGGCGGCGTTCGCGGTGACGTCCTGCAGCAGGGCCAGTACGGAGACGATGTCGCTGACCTCGGGCATGGCGAGCAGGCCGCCGAGCCCGACCACCTCGACCGGGATGTCGCGCTCGACCATCGCGCGATGCAGTCGGGCAAAGTCCATCCGCCGCCGCGCGAGGACGGCGATCTCGCCGTACCGCGTGCCGGCGGCGTGCGCCGCAACGATCCGGGCCGCCAAGCCGTTCGCCTCATCGAGTGCAGTCAGCGGCCGGCTCACGACCACCTCCCCCGCGTCCGCAGCGCCACGACGCGGCCGCAGGCGCAGCCCGTCGGCGACGGCACCGCGCTCGGCGAGCGCCTGCGCGAGTGGCTCGGCGATCCGGTTGGCCGCGTCGAGAATCCGGCCGTCGCAGCGGAAGCTGGTAGCCAGGGTGAGGCGCTCGCGGGGCTGATCGCCGGCGCGGGTCGGGAAGTGCTCGTCGAAGCGGGTGATGTTGCTCAGCGACGCCCCGCGCCATCCGTAGATGGACTGGTTCGCGTCACCCACCGCCGTCACAGGATGGCCGTCGCCGAACAGCGCGCTCAGCAGGATCCGTTGTGCGACGCCGGTGTCCTGGTACTCGTCGAGCACGACGACGGAGAACCGCTGCCGCTCGAGGGCGATCACCTCGGGCGCCGCCTCGACGATCCGGCAGGCGAGCGCGACCTGGTCGCCGAAGTCGATCAGGTCGAGCCGGCTCTTCTCCTCGTCGTAGGCCGCCACGAGACCGAGCAGCTCATCACGGGCCAGGGTGTGCTCCACGATGTCCCGCGCACCCTTGACCGTCTTCGGAATCGCGGCGATCTCTTTGCGCACCCGCTCATCGTGGTTGCGGATCTCGTCCGCGGACGCCAGATGATCGGCCATGTCGGCGGCGAGTGCGACGACGAGGTTCGCGACGTAGGCGGTGGTCCAGTTCAGGTGCGAGAACGGGCCAGGCGCCCTGGTCGCGACCCGCATCGCGAGCTGCCACTGCACGGCCTCGGACATGAGCGTCGCCCCCGGCTCCCGCCCGATGCGCAACGCATGGTCGCGGACCAGTGTGGCGGCGTACGAGTGGTAGGTCGCAACGGTCGGCTCGTCGTCGTAGGAGTCGATGTCGTGGGTGAGCGGCAGGTCGAGACGCCGCGGGAGCCGGGCCAGGCATCGTCGCACCCGCTCGGCCAGCTCGCCCGCCGCCTTGTTGGTGAAGGTGAGCCCCAGGATCTGCGCGGGCGGCACCTTGTGGAAGGCAACCGCGTGCACCACCCGCGCGGCCATCACCATCGTCTTGCCGGAGCCGGCGCCGGCAGTGACGAGCTGCGGCGTCAGCGGCGCGGTGATGCAGGCCAGCTGCTCGGCGGTGAAGTCCACCGCGAGCAGCTCGCGCAGGTAATCGCCGGACGCGTCCGGCTGCCAGCCGGTCACGTCACGACCTGCCCGCCCTCGTCCTGCGCCGGGCAGGAGGTCTTGAACCGGCAGCGCCGGCACGCCTCACTCGGCCGGGCCGGGAACGTCTCGGTGCGAATGCCCTCGGCGATCCCGCCGATCATCTCCTCGACCCACACATCGCCGGGCTCCAGCGCATCCTGATGCTGGACGCGCGCGTCGCCCCGCAACGCGTCCCGCAGCTGCAACAGCTCGGCACCGCCAGGAGTGCTGGACCAGTCCGCGAAAGCACCGCCGCGCACCGCGAGCTGGTAGACCCCGAGCTGCGGATCGGTGGCAACCTCGCCCTTGGGCGGAGCGTGCTTGCCGGTCTTCAGGTCGACGACCACCATGCGGCCCTCGTCGTCGAGCTCGATCCGGTCCGCGCGCCCGTGAATGACGATGTCGTCCCCGATGGGTACGTCGAATCCCTGCTCGGCGGCGACGCAACGCCGCGGGTCCTGCTCATGCCAGGCGAGGAACCGCGTCAATGCCGCTTCGGCTTCGATCCGGTCGCGCGCGGCCTGCCAGCGAGCGTCGTACGGAAGCTGCGACCAGACCTCGTCCAGCCGGGCAAGCAAGGCGTCGAGCTCGGGCGGCAGCTCACCGACCACGACCGCCTCCGCGAGGGCGTGGACGATCGACCCGAATCCCTGCGCCGTGGAGGTCGACTCCTTCGCCTTCACCTCGCGATCGAGGAACCACTCGCGCGGGCAGCGGGTGAACGCCGACGCCGCCGAGCCGGACAGGTCGATGGGGCGGTCAGCCGGTCGGACCGGGACCGCACCGGAGGTGAGGTCGGCCAGCCCCCACCAGCTCGACGGGGCGGCCGCCGGGACCAGCGGGACGCCGTCGTCGTCGACCGCTGCGGCGAGCTCGGCCAGGCATCTCGCCGCCTCGCGGCGAAGCGCATCGTCGCTCCCGGGATCCTCCAGGCAACGCCGCAGCCGGGCCACGAGCGAGCCGGACGACAGCACATTGGTCTGCGCCGGAAGCACCGGCGGCGCCTCGAGGCCGGTCTCGTCAAGGAAGCGTGACGGCCGCTCGCTGAGATCGTCGGTGCCCGACGTCGCGGTCAACACCAGCCGCTGGCGGGCCCGCGTGACGGCGACATAGAACAGCCGACGCTCATCGACCAGCAGCGCCGTCGATGACGCGGGATCGCGCGGACCGGACCGGTCCAGCGCATCTGCGTCGAGCAACGAGCCGCGCCGGCGCAGGTCGGGCCAGACTCCTTCCTGCAGGTCCGCAACGACGACGAAGTCCCACTCGAGGCCCTTGGCGCGGTGCGCCGTGAGCAGCCGGACCGAGCCGGGAGCACCGGCCTTCTCCTCGTACGGCGCCGCGGGGATGTCCTGCGCCACGACCTCCTCGAGCAGCGCACCGACCGTGGCTCGCGGCTGGCGGTCCTCGAGCCGGGCGGCGGTGTCGAACAGCGCGAGCACGGCGTCGAGGTCGCGATCCGCGGCGCGCCCGGTCGCGTCCGGCGCCAGCGCCGCAGCTGACAGCCGGCGGGCCCAGTCGGAGCCGTCCCAGAGCTCCCACAGCACCTCGGCAGGTGTCCCGCCGGCCGACGCGACCCGCTCGGCCTCAGCGAGCAGCGAGGTCAGCCGGCGGACCGGCGCGGCGACCCAGTCCTCGACCGCGTCGAGGTCCTTCGGGTCGTCGACCAGGTCACAGATGAGGACCGCGGACGGCCGGACCGCTTCACCACCGGCGCGGGCGAGGACGCGCAACCGGCGACCGAGGGCCCGCAGCTGCGCGGGCGTCGCTCCGCCGAGCGGCGACATCAGCAAGGTGCGCACCGCGTCGGGATCGAGCCGTCGGCGTCGCAGCTGAGCCGGCCGGCTGCGATCCGCCACGATCTCGAGCGCGCGCAGCAGAGGCGCGACCGCAGGGTCACGCGACAGCAGCAGCTCGTCCGCAGCGACCGACACGGGAACGCCCGAAGCGACCAGCGCGCGGCGCACCACCGGAATGCTGCGGGCACCGGACCGGACGAGCACGGCCATCTGCGACCACGGAACCTCGTCGATCAGGTGCGCCCGACGAAGCAGGTCGGCGATGCCGCTGACCTGTGCTCCGACGGAGGAATACAACCGGATCTCCGGCGGGATCAGGCTGACCGGCCCGGCCGGCTGCAGCCCACGATGCGCGGCGCGCTGGCTGCCCAGCCGACCGAGCGGGATCCGCTCGGCCACCGTTCGCGAGAGTCGGACAAGGTCCGGGCCCGAGCGCCGGCACACGCCGAGCGTCATGACCTGCGCTGGCGTCTCGTCCGCGTTACGGAACCGGTCGGGGAAGTCGATGATCCCGCTGACGTCGGCACCGCGGAAGCCGTAGATGGACTGGTCGGGATCGCCGACGACGACGAGCAGCCGCCCATCCCCTACGATCCGCCCGAGCAGCTGCTCCTGCGACGGGTCGGTGTCCTGGTACTCATCGACGTAGACGGCACTGAACCGCGTGCACACCTCGCGTGCACCTGTGTCGAGCAGGTCGATGGCGCGCGAGATCAGGCCGGCGTAGTCGACCTCTTCGCGAATCGCGAGCACGTCGAGGTATTCGTCCATGAACGTGCCGGCAGCGACCCACTCGGGTCGGTCGTGCTCCGCTCCGAGCCGGCGCACAGCCGGCCCGTCGAGACCACGTTCGCGGGCACGGTCGAGCAGGTCGGAGACCTCACGGGCGAACCCCCGCAGCCGCAGGGCGGGTGCGAAGCGGGCCGGCCAGCGGGTGGTGCCTTCGCCCTCGGCATTGCCGGCCAGCAGCTGATGCACGCGCAGGTCGCGCTCGGCGCCGGACAGCAGTCGCGGCAGCCGACCCGAGTCCGTGCCGCCGTAGTCGCGCAGCAGCGCGTAGCAGAAGCTGTGAAAGGTCGATGCCGCCGGCTCGGCCGTGGTCGCGCCGATCCGCGTGGCGATCCGTCCGCGCAGCTCGTCCGCGGCCTTGCGGCTGAAGGTCAGGACGAGCACCTGATCCTGCGACGCACCCTCCTCGACCCGGCGTACGACGGACTCCACCAGGGTGGTCGTCTTGCCGGTGCCCGGGCCGGCCAGGACGAGCAGGGGTCCCCGGTCGTGCTCGACAACCGCACGCTGTGACGGATCGAGCGCAGGGGGCTGCACGGGTGCGACCGGAGGTCGCACCAGGCGGTAGGTGACAGCGCTCGGCACGGCGTCGATCACAGCATGCCGGTGTGACGGCCGCGGCTGATCAGTCGTCGCGGTGCACGATGTCCGGAGCGAAGGCGGGCAGGCAGACCGCGATGTAGTCGGCGCCCTCGGGGCCGGGGGTCGAGTAGCGGACCCATTCGCCGGCCTTGGTGTGCGCGGCCTGGCCGGCCGCGACGTCCAACTGGCCGCCCTCGTACTCGATGACGATCGCGCCGCGCAGGACGACGGTGAACTCGTCGAACTCGGGTCGCTGCCCCGGCTCGGCCCAGCCGCCGGGGCTGGTCATGTGGGCCACACTGATCCGGTCCTCGCCGGTCGCGACCCGGCCGATGTGCTCGCGGATCGTCTTCGGCGGGTGCCCCGCCGCCTCGATGATCATCGGCTGTGCGATCAGCTCAGGCACGTGCCTTGCTCCTCACTGCTCGCCCGTCCCAGCGGGCGAGCGCCATGTCGACGCGGCCGTCGCGCATCGGCACGTTCTCCTCGCGCAACAGCTCCATCTGGTGCTCCGACTTGTGCGTTGCACACGATCCGTCGTTGCGCAAAACGCGATGCCACGGCACTTCCCCGCCGTACCTCGCCATGACTGTCCCGACCGCCCGCCCGGAGCCCTTGCCGACCAGCTCCGCGACGTCGCTGTAGGACAGCACGCGACCTTCCGGGATCTTGTCTACGGCGTCGAGGACCGCGAGCGTGAACGGCGTCACGCTAGGAGGCTAACGTCGGCTCGTGCGAATCCTCATCGTCGGTGGCACCCGCCTGGTCGGCCGGCAGATCGCGGCGGCCGCCATCGCCAACGGGCACGACGTCACCCTCTACAACCGCGGCGTCAGCGATCCGACCGCGTTCCCGGAAGCCGGCCACCTCACCGGCGACCGAAACGGGGATCTCGCGGAGCTACGCGAACCGTCGACCGGCTCGTGGGACGCAACGATCGACGTCAACGCCTATGTGCCGAGGCAGGTGCGCAGCCTGCTCGAGGCGCTCGGCGACCGCCGCGGGCATTACACGTTCATCTCGACGATCAGCGTGTACGGCGAGGACATCGACACCCTCGACTTCACCGAACGGCAGAAGGTGCTCGAGCCGGCGTGGGACGACGAGCTCACCATCGAGAAGTACGGCGAGTTGAAGGTCGCGTGCGAGCAGGTGGCCAGAGAGCTCGCCGGTGATCAGCTGCTCGTGATCCGGCCCGGCTACGTCATCGGGCCGCATGACCACACCGAGCGCTTCAATCACTGGGTGAAGGCGGTCGCGGCAGGCAAGCCGTTCGTCGCGCCGGACCCCGGCCAGCCGCTGCAGTGCATCGACGGCCGCGACCTCGGCGCGTTCACGGTCGACCGCGTCGCGCAGCGCGTGACCGATGTCTACAACGTGACGGCGCCGCAGGTGGTGCCGACGTTCGCCGAGGTGCTGAACACGATCGCCGCGGCACTCGACGTCAAGCTCCCCGACGTCACCTGGTCCGCCGAGGCGAACGACGACCTTCCACTGTCAGCGCCACGGGAATGGTGGCCCTCGATGCACGCCGACCTCTCGCACGCGACGAAGGCCGGCCTGCGTTGGCGACCGCTGGATAACACCGTGCGCGACATCGCAGTCGAACTCGGGCTGTGAGCCGACTCAGCCGACGCCAGACTCAACCCACGCCGAGGGTGCGGACGTCGACGATGCCGAACTCGGGCTCGATGTAGGCATTCGTCAGATCGCTGCTGAACAGGTCTACAGCCTTGTCGTAGTCGAACGGAGCGTCGCAGGCGTCTTTGTTCACCAGCTTGTCGACGGATTGCCATAGCCGTACTCGACTGCGGGCTTCGGATGCCGGAGCGCCTTCTTGATCAGCGTCGTGATCCGCGGGTCCGCGCATGCACCGTAGTTGCTGTTGCCCGCGGCGAGGATCTTGCGCGGGTCGATGATGGCGTCGAAGAACCCGTAGGGCGCCGGCCAGTCGGGACCCCACCCGGCGAACGCGAGCCCGTAGTGGTGGGCCCTGATGCTCGCCGAAGTTTGCTGGATTCCTACCCGGTCAGGTAGTGATCCGTCGCGTTCTCACCCGACGACTGGTTGACGCCGGAACTAGTACAGGGGTTGGTCGTGCAAGACCTGCGTGCTCCAGGCGGTCACTCCGCCCTGCAAGTGCTTCGCGTCATGGAAGCCGGCGTTCTTCAGCAACGCCAGTGACTCCGCGGACCGGACGCCGGACTTGCAGTAGGCGATGACCGGCTTGTCCTGCGGTAGCTCCGAGAGCTTGCCGGCCAGATCACCCTTCGGGATCAGCACAGCGCCGGGGATGCGGATGATCTCCCATTCGGCCGGCTCACGGACGTCGACGAGGTACATCGACTCGCCCGCGTCCTGCATCGCCTTCAGCTCGGTCGCGGTAATGGTCGACCCGGCGGCGGCTTCGGCAGCCTCGTCCGACACCGTGCCGCAGAACGCCTCGTAGTCGATCAGCTCGGTGATCGTCGGGTTCTTGCCGCACAGCGGGCATTCCGGGTCCTTGCGGACCTTGACCGAGCGGTAGGTCATCTCGAGCGCGTCGTAGATCATCAGCCGGCCGACCAGCGGCTCACCGATGCCGGTCAGGACCTTGATCGCCTCGTTGACCTGGATCGACCCGATCGACGCGCACAGTACGCCGAGCACGCCGCCCTCGGCGCAGGACGGAACCATGCCCGGCGGCGGCGGCTCCGGGTAGAGGCAGCGGTAGCACGGGCCGTGCTCCGACCAGAACACCGAAGCCTGGCCGTCGAAGCGGTAGATCGAGCCCCACACGTACGGCTTGCCGAGCAGCACGCACGCGTCATTGACGAGGTAACGGGTCGCGAAGTTGTCGGTGCCGTCGACGATCAGGTCGTAGCCGGCGAAGATGTCCATGACGTTGCCCGAGTCGAGCCACTCCTCGTGCAGGATCACGTTGACCAGCGGGTTGATCTCACGCACCGACTCCATCGCGCTGACCGCCTTCGGCCGCCCGACATCGCTCTGGCCGTGGATGACCTGGCGCTGCAGGTTGGACTCGTCGACGACGTCGAAGTCGACGATGCCGAGCGTGCCGACACCGGCAGCCGCGAGATACATCAGGGCGGGCGAGCCGAGGCCGCCCGCGCCGACGCACAGGACGCGCGCGTTCTTCAGCCTCTTCTGCCCGTCCATCGCCACGTCCGGGATGATCAAGTGCCGCGAGTAGCGGCGGATCTCCTCCGGGGTTAGCTCGGGAGCGGGCTCCACCAGCGGGGGCAGTGGCACGGTCGTCACCTCAGGCATCGGTCATCCGCGGATCGCACACTTGCGAGATCAAGCGTTGCATGAGGGGAAACCGGCTGGCGAGCCGAGATGTTCCATCGGCGGCAGGGAACCGCCCGCGGCCCGTCTCAGGTGAGATAGGGCTCGAGCCGGCGGTTGACCGCGTCCAGAGCGGCTCGGATGACGGCCTGCCGGGCGTCCTCGCGGACGACCGCCGAACCGGTCAGCCGGTCGGTGCCGGTGCTGCTCACCATCGTGACGCTCACCAGCGCCGTACGGTCGTTGCCGCTGCGGGAGACCTCGACGTGCTCGAGCTCGAAACGCGCCGCGGATCCGATCAGCTGCTCGATCGCTCGCAGGGCAGCCGTCGCGACCGCCCGCTGTACGCCGCTCTGCGTCGCGGTGCCGGTGGCCTCCCCGCGGACCGTGCCCTCCTGATAGGACAGCGACACCGCGGCGGTGACGTCGAGGCCGGAGGACACCAGCTGCATCCGGGAGATGATCGGTCGGCGCCCGCCGTTGACCGGGACATCCGGTGACGTGGCGTCCTCGATCAGCTGGACCTGGTCGGCGTCGACTCCGAGGCCGAACCGCTCGCGCAGCATTCGGCCAACTTTTGAAGCAACCTGCACCTCGTCGACACCGGGCGACAGGCCGAGACGGAGCAGGCCGAGGCCGCCGCCCGCGTCGTCAGGCTCGACGTCGGCGTCCGCGACGCCCGGAACCGTCCGCAGCGCGGCCACGATCTCCGCGTAGTCGGTCACGGTCACGGTGCTCCCCAGTTCTGGAGTGGACGATGGTCCACCTCTACGTCGGTGATCGGAGTGCCGTAGGTCCTGCTTGAGTGCCCGCCTGCCGAAGTCCGGCACAGGGGATCGATCTGCACGGTTTCGTCCGGTTCTGGGCGTTTGGCGCCCGACCCTACCGCGATGATGAGCCACGACCGGCGCGGCGTCTACCGTGGACGGGTGAGTTGGGGCCTGCTGGGTGCGTTCGCCTCGACGATCGCCTACGGCGTGGCCACTGTCCTGCAGGCGGTGGGCGCGCGCAGCGGCGGGCAGGCCGATGAGCTCGACACCCGCCTGGTCCGCCGGCTGCTGCACTCCTCGACCTACATCGCCGGTCTGCTGCTCGACGCCGTCGGCTTCGGGCTGTCCTTCGCCGCCTTGCACACCCTGCCGTTGTTCACCGTGCAGGCAATCGTCGCGTCCAGCCTCGCCGTGACCGCCCTGCTCGCCGTCCTCCTGCTCGGCGCCCGCCCGATGGTGCTCGAGTGGGTCGCGCTGGTCGCCGTCACCGCGGGCCTCACCCTGCTCGCGCTGTCGGCCACCAACCAGACCGCGACGAAGCTCAGCGATGGCGACCGCTGGTTACTCGTCATCAGCGTGGCGCTGGTCGGCGTACTGGGATATGTCATGGCCCGCCGCGGCAGGGGTCTGGGGCGGCACGAGGCGTGGTCGCTCGGCGCGCTCGCCGGCGTGATGTTCGGGGGGGCCGGCATCGGCGCCCGCATGTTGCAAACGCCGTCAACTCCCTGGCGGATCTTCCTCGACCCGGCGCTGTACGCAATGGCCCTCGCCGGGATCCTGGGTCTGCTGATCTACGCGATGGCGGTGCAGCGCGGCAGCGTGACGGCGACGACCGCGGCCGTCGTGGTCGCGGAGACCGTCCTGCCCGGACTGGTCGGGATCACGTTGCTCGGCGATCGTCCTGCACCCGGACACGATCTGTTGGCGGCATTGGGATTCGGCTTGGCGGTGGCCGGCGCGGTCGCGCTCGCGCGGTACGGCGAACCGCCATCCGGGTCGGCCCGACGTCTTCGGGATCTTCCGATCGGTACGCTTCCGGCACCGTGACCACGACCAACAACAATCCTGCCCGCGGCACCCGGCTGCCCAGATCGGCCCGCCGCGAGCAGTTGCTCGGCGCGGCGCAGGAGGTCTTCGTCGCGAACGGCTACCACGCCGCAGCGATGGACGACATCGCCGAACGGGCCGGAGTGAGCAAGCCCGTGCTCTATCAGCACTTCCCGGGCAAGCTCGACCTGTACGTCGCCCTGCTCGACCAGCACGTGGAGATGCTCCAAGCGCGGATCGTCAGGGCGCTGCACAGCACGACCGACAACCACGAGCGCGTGTCCGGTTGCGTACGTGCCTTCTTCGACTTCGTCGACGATCCGGGCGGAGCATTCCGGCTGGTGTTCGAGTCGGACCTGCGCAACGAGCCGGCAGTGCGCGAGCGGGTCGAGCGGTCACTCCAGCGCTCGGTCGAGGCGATCGCCGACACGATCGCGCGCGACACCGGCCTCGACCGCAACGACGCCGAGTTGTTGTCCTGCGGGCTCACCGGTGTCGCCGAGATCAGCGCGCGGTGGTGGCTCGCGTCCGCCGACGGCATCCCGAAAGAGCGCGCGATCGAGCTGATCCAGGCGCTCGCCTGGCGGGGCATCTCGGGGTATCCACGGGTGAGCGATCCGGACGCCTGAGGGACGTTCGCCATCGGCGTACCGGGTTTCACCGCTCCTTCACATCACGTCCACTAGCCTGATCGCTGTGGAGGTCAGAATCGGCATCAAGGGTGCGCCGCGCGAGCTGTCATTCGAGAGCGCCCAGACGGCTGACGAGATCCAGACCGCGGTCGAGCAGGCGATCAGCGCCTCGGCCGGAACGCTGATGCTCAGCGACGAGAAAGGCCGACGGATCATCGTCGCGACCGACAAGCTGGCGTACGTCGAGATCGCCGACACCGACGCCCGCCGCGTGGGCTTCGGCGCGCTGTAGTCCCCGCCACAACGGACCAACCCGGTGTGTGCACGGCGGGTTACCGCCGGCGGTACGCAGCCGTTCACACATCGAGGTGCGCTACGAGTGCAGGCCGAGGGTTTCCATTCGCCCGCTGTGTCGTTGGGTGAGTCGCGCCAACAGCTCACCCACGGCAGCAAGGTCGCCGACACCGCCGACGATCAGGCGGGCCAGCTCGTCGCGGTCGACCGCGATCCGCTGCGCCTGAACCAGCGCCTCGCCGACCAGCCGCCGGCCCCACAACGCAAGCCGGCCGGCCACTGCCGGATCGGCCTCTGTCGCCGACCGCACGTGCGCGATCGCGAAGTCGGCGTGGCCGGTGTCGTCGAGCACGTCGACGACGAGTGATTTGGTCGAGTCGTCCATGAACTCGGCGAGCTCGCGGTAGAAGTCCGCCGCGAACCCGTCGCCGACGTATGCCTTCACCAGGCTCTCCAGCCAGTCGGCCGGCTTCGTCGAGTCGTGGTAGGCGTCGAGCGGTCCGACAAACGGCGCCATCGCGACCGTCGAGTCGATCCCGAGGCTGGCCAGCCGCTCGTGCAACACCTGGAAGTGGCCGAACTCCGCCGCTGCCATCGCACCCAGCGCGGCCTTGTCCGCGAGGGTCGGCGCGAGCGAGGCATCACCGGCGAGCCGCTCGAACGCGGTCAGCTCCGCATACGCGAGCACGCCGAGCAGGTCGACCACCGCCTGCTGGCGGTCGGCCTCCGTCATCGGGTCGGTCCACTCACCGCTCATGTAATGGCCGACAGTAGCCGAACAGGTACACTGAACGACGTACGACGAATTCCCGCGGAGAGCCGCGGTGTCGGCCCCCTGCGAAGAGCGCGGGCGCGGGCCACCACCGAGAGTGTGAGCGGACTCCGCACCGACGCGCTCTCTTTGGAGTCCTTGCATGAAAACCTTCGCTGAACTCGGCGTGGACGACGATGTCGTCGCCACGCTCGCGGCACGTGACATCACGACGCCGTTCCCGATCCAGGCACTCACCATCCCGCTGGCGCTCAAGGGCCACGACCTGATCGGTCAGGCCAGGACCGGCACCGGCAAGACCATCGCGTTCGCGCTGCCGCTGCTTCATCTGGTCAAGGCCGGGCAGGCCGACGGCAAGCCACAGGCGCTGGTGGTCGTCCCGACCCGCGAGCTCGCGATGCAGGTCGCGCGCGACATTGAAATGGCCAGCGGGCAGCGCGGCACCCGGATCCTCGTGATCTACGGCGGCCGGGCATACGAACCGCAGATCGACGCCTTGCGCAAGGGCATCGATGTCGTGGTCGGGACACCAGGTCGCCTGCTCGACCTTGCCAAGCAACGCGCGCTGGACCTGTCCGGCGTACGGATCCTTGTGCTCGACGAGGCCGACGAGATGCTGGACCTCGGCTTCCTGCCGGATGTCGAGCGGATCGTCGCCCAGGTCAGCCAGATCCGCCAGACGATGCTGTTCTCCGCGACGATGCCCGGGCCGGTCGTCGCCCTCGCCCGGCGCTATCTGCGCCACCCCACCCACGTGCGCGCCGAGTCGCCGAACGAGAGCCAGACCGTCCCGACCACCAGCCAGTTCGTCTTCCGGGCACATCACCTGGACAAGCCGGAGGTGTTGGCGCGGGTCATGCAAGCCGAGGGCCGCGGGCTCGCGATGGTCTTCACCCGGACCAAGCGGTCGGCCGACCGGATCGCCGAGGACCTCTCGGAGCGCGGGTTCGCCGCGGCCGCTGTCCACGGTGACCTCGGCCAGGGCGCACGCGAGCGGGCGCTGCGGGCCTTCCGGAGCGGCAAGGTCGACATCCTGGTCGCCACCGACGTCGCCGCCCGCGGTATCGACGTCGCCGGAGTCACACACGTCATCAACTACGAGTGCCCCGACGACGAGAAGGCCTACCTGCATCGGATCGGCCGCACCGGTCGCGCGGGCGAGGTCGGCAGCGCGATCACCTTCGTCGACTGGTCGGACACCTATCGCTGGGGGATGATCAACACCGCCCTCGACCTGCCGTTCCCCGAGCCCGAAGAGACCTACTCGACCTCCGACGTGCTCTACGAGGAGCTCGACATCCCGCGAGAGGCGACCGGCCGACTGCCCAAGGCGCAGCGGACCCGGGAAGGCCTCGAAGCCGAGCAGCTCGAGGACATCGGCGAGACCGGGCACCGTCCAGGCTCTCGGTCAAAGCCGGGCACGAGCGGCGGACGCTCGCGCCGCGCGGGTCGGCCCGAGGGCCGACCGGGCCGCACTGCGCGCTCCGGGGACCGCCCCGGGGACACCGCGACCGCGGGCCGGCCACGGCGGTCGGCAAGCGTCGACGCGAGTCCGGCCCGCACGGGGTCGGACGGCGAGACCAGCCGGGCCCCACGGCAGCGCCGGCGCACTCGCGGCGGCGTACCGGTGACCGACGCCGTCGGCGGCGAGGCAGCGGCCACGAGCACCGCGACGGACGGTCAAGGCGCCCGACGGCGACGCCGGCGGCGCTCACGTTCCCGCGGTGCCGGCGCGACGAGCGCCAGCCCGGCCGGGGAGCCAACAAGCCGCACGTAACAGGATCAAGCGAGCACCTCGGTCGGCCGATGGGAGTAGGTACGGACGACCGAGGAGGGACCCGACCGTGGTGATGCGAACGGTGGGAAACCGGCACTCCGCAGAGGACGTCGAGGACCTCGCCACGTGGGTCCGCGGCCTCGAGGACTGCCCGGCAGTGACCCAGACCGCGTTCGCCGCCTGCCGCAATCCGGTGCATGGTGACGAGCCCGCCAGCTGGTTCTACGTCGAGGCCGACGCCGAAGCCGGCGTCGCCCGGCTGCGCTGCCTGGCCGGCGCCCACGCCAACGACGTCCTGGACTCCGGCGAGCACTGGACCTATCCCGGCGTGTGGTCCTGCCGGTCGTGCGGACAGTCGATCGCCGAGGTGGTGTACGGGATCCACGACGAAGAGGGCACGGCCACCTGGATGGTGCTGACCGTCCGCTGTGTCGACTGCGGTGACGTCGAAGGGCTCACCGACATCGTGCTGCCGAGCGTCGCACTGGACGACCTGCTCGCCGCTCTCTGAGCCGGCCCGCCGGCGCTACACCTGCAGGGTCAGGCGCACCCAGCTCATCCGCCCGCAGGCGGGACAGCGCAGGTAGGTCGGGTAGGCGTGCTTGAACACGCTGAACTGGCGCACCGCGTCACCGTGGCCGACCCGGAAGCCGAAGTGCAATGACGGGATCGCGCTACGCAACGCCTGGTTGAGCCCCAGCACGGTTCGCGACTCGCAACCGCTGCACTCGACCAGCACCGAGCCGACGGCCGGTGTCGCTGCCTCCGAGGAAGAGGAGAACAGCGCGCGCTTGCCCTGCGCGTCCGGCAGGAACTCGGCGCTGACCCGGACCGAGCGCTCGGTGCGGGGACGGAGTCGGTCGAAGCCGGGGTTGGTGCTCATCGTCGCTCGCTCACGCCCGGTCCCGGGCCGGCTCGGTCAGGTCGATCTGGCGATGGCCGGCATGCGCGGCCAGGAAGGCAACCGCCTCGGGGTCGTCCGGTGCCCCGACCAACCGGCCGGCCAGCAGCCGGTAGGCGACCGCCCCCGGGGTACGGCGAGCCGTGCGCATGATCGAGTGACCGATCGCGGGCGCCTCGGCGAAGCGGATAGAACGGGGAATCGGCGGGTCCAGCACATCGAGCCCGTACCGCAGCGCCACGTCGGCGAGAACCGCGCGCGTGTGATTGGTACGCCCGTCGTACAGCGTCGGCAGTACGCCGAGAACGTGCAGCTGCGGGTTGGTCAGGCGCTGCACGTCGTGCACGGTGTCGAGCAGCTGGCCGACACCACGGTGCGACAGGGTCTCGCACTGCAGCGGCACGATGACGTCATCGGCCGCGGTCAGCGCGTTGAGGGTCAGGACCCCGAGGGTGGGTCCGCAGTCGATGAGGATCACGTCGTAGCGGTCGCGCACCTCGTCGAGCGCGTGCCGCAGCACGTACTCCCTGCCGGTCTTGGTCAGCAGCATCGCCTCGCACCCGGCCAGCTCGATCGTCGCGGGCAGCAGGTCGGGGCCTTCGGCCGTCGAGACGACGACCATCCGGGCAGACACCCGGCCGAGCAGTACGTCGTGGATCGACAGGTCGAGGGAGTCCGGGTCGAGCCCGAGGGAGAAGGTCAGGCAGGCCTGCGGGTCGAGGTCGACGACCAGCACCCGCTTGCCGAGCTCGCTCAGGGCGGACGCGAGCGAAGCCACCGTGGTCGTCTTCGCGACGCCACCCTTCTGGTTGGCGACGGCGTACGTGCGGGCGATCGTCACAACAGTCCTGCCCGTCTCCGGTGCCTGCCCGAGCGCTTTCAGGCTAGTGCCGCCGAGTCTCGGGTGACCACCGTCCGAGCAGAGATCACCCGCCGGGCTACCCTTCCGCCCGTGTTCCGCCCGCGCGCCGGCCGCTCATGAGCGTTCCGCGTCATCTCGATCTCTCGCCGGAGCTGGCGCCCACCAGGGTGACCGCCGCGTCCGGCGAGCTGGCCGCTCTGGTCGCGACCCCGCCCGACGGGGTCGTGCGCCGCACGCCGGTGCTGGCGGTGCCCGGCTACACGGGCAGCAAGGAGGACTTCCTGCACCTGCTGCCGCTGCTCGCCCGCAGGGGTCACCCGACCGTGGCGATCGATCTGCGCGGCCAGCATGAGTCCGGCGGCCCCGAAGACGTCTCGGCGTACTCGATCGACGCGCTCGCCCGGGACATCACGGCGCTGCTGGCCGCCGAGCCCAGCCACGTCCTCGCGCACTCGTTCGGGGGCCTGGTCTGCCGCGCTGCGGTCATCGGCGGCGCGCCGGCGCGATCACTGACCCTTCTCGGCTCGGGGCCGGCCGCGCTCGGCGGCACCCGCGGCCAGCTGATCGAGCTCATGCAGCCGCTGCTCGCCGAGGGCGGCGTCGCGGCGGTGTGGGAGGCCTCGGAAGCGCTATCCGCCTCCGACCCCAACCGCGCCGGCATCTCGGCGGACGTGCGGGCATTCCTGCGCCGACGGTTCCTTGCCTCACCCGACGCGGCGCTGCTCGGCATGGGCATCGCGGTGACCACCGAGTCGGACCGGGTCGAGGAGCTGCGGGCCACCAACGTGCCGGTTCTCGTCGCGCACGGCGAGGCCGACGACGCATGGACCCCGCAGGAACAGACCGAGATGGCGCAACGGCTCGATGCCGAGCACGCGATCCTCAGCGGCGCCGGCCACTCACCGGCCGTCGACACCCCCAAGGCCATCGCGGACGTGCTGGAAACCTTCTGGGCGCGCCTCGACTCCCGGTCACTCGACGACATCGTCGACGGATGAGCTGATGTCGCTCGCGAGCCCGGCCCAAGGCTGGAGCCGCTTCGGCGTCGCCGCCTGACCCTCGGGACAGCTGTCGAGAAAGTCGCACCACCCACAGAGCGCTCCCGGCCGGGCAGGAAACGCGGCATCCAGCCCGTCGGTTGCAGCCGCGTCGATCGCGGCGGCTGCCTCGGTCGCGATCTCCTCGGCCCGGCCGAGCTGGCGAGCCAGCGTCTGCTCGGTGTGCTCCCACCGGACGATGTCGCCGGTCGGCAGGTGATGGAGCTCGACGGTGCGACAGGTACGGCGCATGGTGCGCTCGGCTGCCGCGGCGTACAACGCAAGCGCGAGCGAGCCCCTCGCGTCGTCGGTCGTGAGAATGTGCCGGCCGGTCTTGTAGTCGACGACGACCAGCTCGTCCCCACGGCGATCGAGCCGGTCGATCCGTCCGGAGACCGCCACCCGGTCGGTCTTGAAGGCGACCGTGCGTTCGACTCCGAGCGGCTCGGCGTGCGGGTCGACCCCGGCGGTGTAGCGCTCGACCATGTCGGCCGCACGCTCCCGCCATTCGTCGGCCTGATCGGCGTCCCGGAATCCCTGCGGCGCCCACCGCTCGCGAAGCAGCGCTGCCGCAGCGGCGGGAACGCGCTCCCCGACCGGCAGCCCCCACCAGCCGGCAAGCGCCACGTGCACCGCGGCGCCGACGCTGTTGTGCGCCCACGGTCGCCCGGTCGGCGGTGGCGGCCGGTCGACGTAGCTGAACCGGAACCTGCGCGGGCAGTCCAGCCAGGCAGCGAGCTTGGACGGCGTACAGACGAACAGCCGGCGCGGCAGTTCGAGCTCGAGCGCGGCCTGCGGCTCCGTCATGGGGTCAGTCTGCTGGTGGGCACCGACAGGTTTGCACGGCCACCCGCCGGGTGTGGACGGCCTCAGGCGCTGCGGGCGAATGCGATTGCCGAGTCGGCGACGAGCTGGACCGCGATCGCCGACAGCAGCAAGCCCGAGATTCGCGTGATCAGCGACACTCCGCCGTCGCGGATCACCCGCAGGATGACGCCGGAGAACCGCAGCGACAGATACAGCACGATGTGGACCGCGAGGATCCCGCAGGTGATGGCAAGCGCATCATCGAACCCGTGTGCGCGCCGGACGAACACGATGGTGGCGACGATGGCGCCGGGCCCGGCGAGCAACGGCGTACCCAGCGGGACCAGGGCGACGTTGACGTCCGGCACCTCGCTGTCACGGGTCTGACGTCCGGTGAGCAGCTCGAGGGCGACCAGGATGAGCAGCAGGCCACCTGCACCCTGCAGGGCCGCCACCGAGATATCCAGGTAGCGCAGGATCTGCTGACCGAACAACGCGAACGCCGCGATCACCGAGATCGCGACGAGCACGGCCTGCCAGGCCTGGCGGTTGCGCACCTTGCGTGAGCGCCCGCTGGTCAGCGCGAGGAACAGCGGCACCGTACCGATCGGGTCCATGATCACGAGCAAGGTCACGAAGACCTCGGTGAACAGCCGGGTGTGGAACGCGACGTGGTGCACGCCGAGTAATGCTAGGGAATCGGGCGCTCCGACAGCCTCGGCGAGAGCGACCCGAACTCCAGGTCGGGGTCGAGTCCATGGTCCCGGACGTCCACGAGCTGGAAGCCGTCGTACATCACCATGCCCGCGGCGGCGGGCCACACCACGGCCCACAACCACTGGCCCTTGGCCTCGCCGACGAACGTGGCGCGGTCCGGACTCGACGGCAAGCTCCACAGCGCGGTCGGGTGCGCGGCGGCGTTGATCTTCGCGTCGGGCGGCCCGAAGCCGAAGCTCTGGCCCGGGTCGGGCTCGGCGTGTCCCGCGTGTCGCGCACCCAGGCCGACCCCCGGTTCCTCGGCGACGAACATCAGCTCGGCGGCGCCCCCGATCGGGCTCGGGCCGGTAAGGCACATCACGGTGGCGCGCGCACCGGTGCGGTCATCGCCCGCGTAGGCGATCCCGCTGCAGACCCAGCCGCGCAGCAGCGGCTGCGGAAGCCAGACCGGGACGACGGCCTGCCCCACGACGTGCGCGATCGCATCGGTCCCGATGTGGGTGAGGACCTTGTACGGGTGCACGGAGCCGTGGCGAGGGCATTCCCAGGCACTCGACCACAGCCCCGGTGGACGCAGCTCGTTGCCGCACCGAGGGCACGCCGGGTCCTGATGCACTACGGCTCCCGCTCGGACCCGGTCCGGCGGCGGCCGTAAGGCGGCCGACACGGGCCGATCTCGGACCAGCCCTCGAGTGGCAGCACTACCCAACGCTGAGCCGCGGCGCGGCTCGCGTCAATAGGCCAGCGGCGTCACATCCCGCCGCGGTCGGTCATCCGTACGACCCGGGCAGCCGCGGGCCTACGTAGGCTGCCGCGAATGGAGGGTGCCAACGTCATCGACCCGCAGACCGGAAGGATCGTGTGCGCCGGCGCGGTGGTCACGGACCCGGACGGCCGAATCCTGATGATCCGCCGTGGCGTCGAGCCCGCGCTCGGCACCTGGTCGCTCCCTGGAGGGCGGGTCGACCCGGGCGAGGCGTACGACGCGGCCGCCGCCCGCGAGGTCCGCGAGGAGACCGGCCTGGTGGTCGAGATCGGCGAGCTACTGGCCACTGTCGAGGTCGCGACCAGCTACCTGGTGCACGACTACGCGGCGACGGCGGTAGGGGGCGAACTGCTCGCCGGTGACGACGCCAGTGACGCGCGCTGGTGTACGCCCGACGAGATCGAGACCATGACGCTCTCCCCCGGGCTGCTCGTCGAGCTACACCGGATGCGAGTCCTCTGAGCCGGCCGGCGCCGGTGGAAGGACGACGGTGCAGAAGGCGCACCTGGTCGCGTCGTACGGAATCGAGCTGCGGCACTCGGGGCAGATCTTCGTCTCGCTCTCCGTGCCGGTCGAGGACTTGAACCGGGTCAGCAGATGAGTCATCGGCCGCACGACGAAGTAGTAGACGACAATGCCGATCAACACGAATGACACCATCGAGTTGAGGAAGTCGCCGTAGAGGAACTTCGACCCACCTACCTGCCAGTAGCGGGTCGAGAAGTCGCTGGCATGACCGAGCGGGATCCCGACCAATGGGGTGATGAAGTCGTTGACCAACGACTTCACGATCGCGGTGAACGCCGTACCGATCACGATGCCGACCGCGAGATCGACGACGTTGCCGCGCAGGATGAAGCTGCGGAATCCGGTCAGGTCCAGCCGCCGGGTGCTGCTCCGCACGAGATGCTCGATCCGCTCGAGGGGGTCGTGGTCGCTCATGCCCCCTGAGTACCGCTGATCGTCCCCGGCACCACCGCTTTGCCCGCGACACGCCGAGAAACCGGCCGCACCACGAGGATCCGGTGACTCACGGTCGGCGGATGTGACCTTCCCCAACCGGTACGACGGAGCCGGTCACCCTGCACTCGACGGCGACGCCACCACTGCACCGAACCTCGCAGGACAGCCGCGACGGCCGGTGCATCTCAACTCCTTGCTCGACGAGGTACGCCGTGACACCGTCCGCGGCGACTCGGCCGCAGGAGGCCAACCACACGCCGAGCCCGAGCGCAGCCGATCCGGTCGCCGGATCCTCACCGACACCGATCGCGAACATCCGCGCCCGGATCAGCGCAGTCGTGGCTGAGAACACGAAGACACCGGTCGCGCCGGGAAGCGACCGCATCGCGCCGTAGTTGGGTGCCGTTCGCGCCAATGCTTCTGGCCTGACGTGTAGGTAAGCGAAGTCGATGCCGACACCGCAGAGCCTCATCGGGTCACCGACCAGGTCCTGCTCGGACAGCCCCACACCGGCGAGCGCCTGAGCCGGATCGACGATCTCGCCGAGATGAGGACTGCCGCCGGTCAATGTGACCGCATCGCCGTCGATCACCAGCGGCAACAGTCCCGCGCCGCACTCCTGGACGATCGCGCCGTCGACGATGCGACCGACCGAACGCATGACCCAGGCAGCCCCGACCGAAGGATGGCCGGCGAACGGCAGCTCGGTCCCGGGCGTGAAGATCCGCAACCGGTAGTTGGCCTCCGGCGTCGTCGCCTCGACCGGGAACACGGTCTCCGAGAGGTTGAACTCGAGCGCGATCTTCTGCATCTGTGTCGTTGTCAGCTCGTCGGCGTCGAGTACGACCGCCAGCGGGTTGCCGGCGAACGGATGCTCCGTGAACACGTCCACCAGCCGATAAGCAAGCGGTCCTAACCCGCTCATCGATGCTCCCCTTCGGGTCGCACCGATGCCGAGACGCCGTCTTCATTGGAGCGAGCCACCTTCGCTTCGCTCCGGTACTCGTTCATGTAATCGCCACGCCTCCGTCGACGACGATGGTCTGGCCGGTGACGTAGCCGGCCGCATCGGAGACCAGCCACACCAACGTCGCCGCGAGCTCGGCGGCGTCACCGAGCCGGCCGCTGATGACCCGCGGGCGCATGAGCGCGAGATAGCTGGGGTCGTACTGGTCGGTCATCTCGGTGGCGAAGAAGCCGGGCGCAATGCCGTTCACGCGAATCCCCTTGCGCACGGTCCACTGCTGCGCGAGGTCGCGGGTGAGACCGATGAGGCCGGCCTTCGACGCGGTGTACGCGGCTTGAGGCAAGCCGCCGGTCGTGATCCCGATGACACTGCTGATGTTCACGATCGTGCCGCTGCCGGCGGCTGCCCTCGCGAACGCCTGGGCCATCCAGTAGCACCCGTTGAGATTCACGTCGATCACCGCGCGGAACTGCTCCGGCGTCTCCCTGGTCGCAGGTACGGCGGTGCCGACCCCAGCGTTGTTGACCAGGATGTCGACCGCGCCGAACTCCTCGACGGCAGCGGCAACCAGTCGCTCGCAGTCCTCCGGCTTCGCGACGTCGGTCGCGACGGCGATCGCTCGCCGGCCGATCGACTCGACCGCAGCTCGCGTCGCTTCGAGCTTGTCGACCCGTCTCGCGCCGAGCACGAGGTCCGCACCGGCCTCCGCGAGCGCCTGAGCGAACGCGACGCCGAGTCCCGACGACGCACCAGTCACTACGGCGACCTTGCCGTCGAGCCGAAACATGTCCAGCACCGTCATTGGTGCACCCTATTCGGACGCTCATCCGACCCCGCCAAGACCTGAGCAATGGCACGAAGAATGCTCGTGCGCGCCCGCGCCAGGCTCCCCGATCCGGAGCGCATCCAGCGGTAACCTGCGGATCATGGCCACCGGCACGACCATGCGGATCTTCCTCGCCCGGCTGGCCGGCCTCACCGTTCTCGATCCCAATGCCGACCAGGTCGGTCGGATTCGCGACGTCGTCGTCATGATGCGCACGGGCAACCAGCCGCCGCGCGTACTCGGCATCGTCGTCGAGGTCCAGCCGCGTCGACGGATCTTCGTGCCGATCGGCCTCGTGACGAGCATCGATGCCGACGCGGTCATCGTCCGCGGCCGGATCAACCTGCGCCGGTTCGAACGCCGGGCCGAGGAGACGCTGGTCATCACCGAGCTGCTCGACCGCAAGGTCACTTTGGTCGAGGACGGCACCCAGGTCACCGTGACCGACGTCGCCATGGAGCAGAGCCGGACCCGGGACTGGTTCCTCACCCGGGTGGCGGTTCGCCCGAGCGGCGGCTTCCGACGACGTCGCAACCAGCTGACCGTGGTGCCGTGGGAAGAGGTGAGTGGGTTCGGCCAGGTGGACGCCGAGCAGGGCGCCACCAACCTGCTCGCGGCCCTCGACCAGCTCCGGGCGCCCGACCTCGCGCACGTCCTGCACGAGCTGTCGGACAAGCGCCGGGGCGAGGTCGTCGCCGCGCTCGACGACGAACGGCTGGCCGACGTCCTGGAAGAGCTGCCGGAGGACGACCAGGTCGAGATCCTCGCGATGCTCGCCGGCGAGCGAGCGGCGGACGTGCTCGAGGCCATGGCTCCCGACGACGCCGCGGACCTGCTCGGTGAGCTCCCGCCGGACGAAGCGGAGCGGCTGCTCGGGTTGATGGAACCCGGCGAAGCCGGGCCGGTTCGCCGCCTGCTCACCTACTCGGAGAACACCGCCGGCGGCATGATGACCAGCGAGCCGGTGATCCTCTCGCCGGATGCGACCGTCGCGGAGGCACTCGCCCGGGTCCGCGATCCCGACATCTCGCCGGCCCTTGCCGCGCAGGTCTATGTCTGCCGGCCGCCGACCGAGACGCCCACCGGCAAGTACGTCGGGATCGTCCACATCCAGCGCCTGCTGCGCGAGCCGCCGTCCGCGCTGGTCTCCGGGGTGGTCGACACGCAGATCGACCCGCTCCCTCCGGACTGCCCGCTGCCCGAGGTCACCGCGCACCTCGCGACGTACAACCTGGTCGCCGTCCCGGTCGTCGACGATGTCGACCACCTGCTCGGCGCGGTCACCGTCGACGACGTCCTCGACCACCTCCTGCCACCGGACTGGCGCGAGCGGCCGACCAATGAAGTGGGTGTGCACGATGGCGCGCCGTGAGAGCCGGCGGACGCCGCGGCTCGACCAGCCGCTCAGCGCCCGGCGCACGATCGGGCTCCCGCGTTACAACCCCGAGTCGATGGGACGGTTGTCGGAACGGGTCGCACGCTTCCTCGGCACCTGGCGCTTCATCGGCTACATGACGCTGTTCATTGCGATCTGGATCATCTACAACATCGTCGTCACGAAGGCGCCGTGGCAGTTCGACAGCTACCACAACAAGTTCACGCTGCTGACCCTGTTGCTCTCGCTCCAGGCGTCGTACGCCGCGCCGCTAATCCTGCTGGCCCAGAACCGGCAGGCCGACCGGGACCGAGTGCAGTACGAGCAAGACCGCGCGCTGAACGAGCGGACCGTGGCGGACACCGAGTATCTCGCGCGCGAGATCGCATCGATCCGAGTGGCTCTGGGCGAGGTCGCGACTCGCGACTTCCTGCGAAGCGAGCTGCAACACCTGCTCGACGAGCTCGCACCCGAAGCGGGCGAGCTCGCCGCGAACGAGAACTAGTGCATCCGCTTGCAGAGATTCTTGTGGTAGGCGGTCCAGATGTGCCAATGACCGAACGGACCGCCCGGCTTTGACGGCTCTTTGAACCACAGGTGCCGATACGCCCGCTTACCGGAGGACTTGCACGTACCGAGGTCGGTCGCGCGCAACCGGATGGTGACCTGCTTGTGGTAGTACCCACCGGCCGGCTTAACGACCGAGTTCTTGCCCCGGCCGTGCGCCGTCTTGCCGCCCCAGCTCGTCCAGTGGATATGCGTGATGTCCCCGGACGGATCGCCACCGTTGAACAGGGTCTTGGGACGCGCGGTCCCCCAGCCCTTGCTGTCCGGCCCGAACGAGTGGTGGACGCCGAGCACCGGCGTCTGTGCGGTGGTCGAACCGGCGGCGAGCGCGGTGGCCGGCGCGATAACGAGGGTCGCGCACGCACCTGCGGCAGCGACTCGGAGCAAAAGCCGGGAGCGCATCGGCATCCTCCCTGTCGGTCGGTCGAAAGACGGGTCCCACCTTATGGCGGCCGGCGGGAGCTGCCACCGGAGGCCACCGAAGCGCGCGTGAGGTGCAGCGCTGGCTACGGCAGCCTAGTGGCGCCCCGGCCAGTCATCCGTGGGAGCCAACGTCGGATAGTCGAGCGCCGCGACGCTGTCCGGATACTTGATGCCGCTTCCGGTACTGATCACGAGAACTGTTTCGTCCTCCCGGATCCAGCCCGACTCCCGAAGGCGAGCGACCGCTGCGAGAGCGACGCCGGTTTCTGGGCAGACGAACAATCCCTGCCCGCGCGCGCACTGCAGCTGCGCGCGCGCCGCCGCGTCGTCGTCGACGGCGACCGCGGTGCCGCCGGTCTCCCGGATGGCCTGCAGGACCAGCCGGTCGCCCAGCGGTTTCGGCACATTGATGCCGAACGCCGTCGTGTGCGCCCCGACCCAGGCCTCGCAATGGTCGTCGCCCGCTTCGAACGCGCGGACAACCGGCGCGCACCCGGTCGCCTGCGCGGCCACCATCCGTGGAAGCGCACCACGGATCAGCCCGAGCTCACCGAGCTCGCCCAGCGCCTTGTGGATGCCGATCAGCCCGACGCCGCCACCGGTCGGGTAGACGACGACGTCCGGCAGCCGCCAACCCAGCTGCTCGGCGAACTCCAGCCCGATCGTCTTCTTGCCCTCGATGCGGTACGGCTCCTTCAGCGTGGAGGCGTCGTACACATCGGGGTCTGCCGCAATCGCTCGACCGACGATCGCACCCGCGTCGCTGATCAGCCCCTCGACCAGGGCGACGGCGGCTCCCGCCGCCGCGCACTCGGTTCGCGTGATCAATGGTGCATCGACCGGCATGACCACGCCGAGCTCGAGCCGGTGCAGGGCGGCGTACGTCGCCCACGCGGCGCCCGCGTTTCCGTTGGTTGGCATCATCATCCGCCGCACGCCGAGCTCCGCGGCACGGGCGACGCCGATCGCTGCGCCACGCGCTTTGAAGGTCGCGGTCGGAAGCATGCCGTCGTCCTTGATGAGCAGACCTGGCACGCCGAGCTGGGGTCCCAGCCGTTCCGCAGCGTGCAATGGAGTCATGCCCTCGCCGAAGCCCAGCCGGTGGGCCGGGTCACGGACCGGCAACAGCTCCGCCCACCGCCACAACGTGGCCGAGCGGCCGGCCAGTGCGTCGACGGTCAGGGTCGCGCGAGCGCGGTCGAGGTCATAGCGCGCCAGCAGCGGCGACGAGCACTGCGGACAGAGGTGCTGAACGACGTCCGGCTCGACCTGGGCGGCGCACCGCGAGCACTGCAGCAGCGCGAGGGTGGAAGCAGGGAACTGGGTCACGGTGACTCCATCCCGCAGCGTAAGCGACGTGTCAGTGGACGAGCGCAGCGGGCGCTACGGGAGGCGGCAGCGCCAGCGCCACGTACGCTTGACGTCGTCATGAGTGCCGCACTGCCGACCGTCGAGGCGGTCACCGCCGCCCTCGCGACGGTCAAGGACCCGGAGATCCACCGGCCGATCACCGAGCTGGGGATGGTCGACGACGTCGCGATCTCCGACGACGGCACGGTGGATGTCAAGGTGCTGCTCACCACGCCGGGCTGCCCACTGCGCGACCGGATCACCGCCGACGTCACCGCCGCAGTCGGTGCCCTCGACGGCGTCACCAGCGTCCGGGTCGCGCTCGACGTCATGACCGACGAGCAGAAGGCCGCCCTTCGCACCACGCTTCAAGGCGGCCGGCCGGCTCGGCAGATTTCGTTCGAGCAGCCGGGATCGCTGACCCGGGTCTACGCCATCGCCAGCGGCAAGGGCGGTGTCGGCAAGTCCTCGACCACGGTCAACCTGGCGGTCGCCCTGGCGAACGCCGGTATGACGGTCGGTGTCGTCGACGCGGACATCTACGGCCACTCGATGCCCCGGATGCTCGGCGTGACCGTTCCCCCGTCCGTGGTCGACGGGATGATCGTGCCGTCAGAGGCGTACGGCGTGAAGGTCGTCTCTGCCGGCCTGTTCGTCGCGGACAACCGCGCGATCGCCTTCCGCGGACCGATGCTGCACAAAGCGCTGGAGCAGCTGCTGGCCGACGTCTACTGGGGTGACCTCGACGTCCTGCTGCTCGACCTGCCACCCGGCACCGGCGACATCGCGATCTCGACGGCTCAGCTGCTACCGAGCGCGGAGCTGATCGTGATCACCACTCCGCAGCTCGCCGCGCGCGAAGTTGCGGAGCGAGCGGGATCGATCGCCGAGCTCACCAAGCAACGGGTGGCCGGCGTCATCGAGAACATGGCCGGACTGCCGTGCCCGCACTGCGGCGAGCTCATCGACGTGTTCGGCGTCGGCGGCGGCGTCGCGGTTGCCGAAAGCCTGAGCCGCCGGCTCGGTGCCGACGTACCTCTTCTCGGCTCGATCCCCATCGACCCGCGGATGCGCGAGGGAGGCGACACGGGCCAGCCCATCGTGACCGCCGATCCGGCCGCGGATGCCTCGGTCGCGCTCAGCTCCATCGCCGACAAACTGCGGGCCCGCAGCCGCGGGCTGGCCGGCCGCTCGCTCTCGCTCACCCCGGTCTGAGTCGACCGCTCACCCACGGCTCCGAACCTGTGGACGGCCCGTTCGCCATGGCGGGTTGAGGGTGCTCTATGGCCCTTAGCTCGCCATGGTGGGGCAGGAGCGGCGGCAGGTACGGTCAGGTCGCGTCGGTGTCGTACGGCGGCGTCTCGTTGGCCGCGAGCGCGACCCTGGCTGGGCTTGCGGCCGCCGTCGCCGGCTCCTCGTCGTCTCCGAACAAAGCGTCCTCGACCAGCCGCCGTGGATGCAGTGATCGCAGGTCGAGGTCGGCCATCTCCGGGCCGAGCTCGGCCTTGAGGTCGTTCGCCGCACCACGCGCCATCTTGCGCAGCTCGCGGAGCATCCGGGTCGCGTCCTTGATCGCGTTGGGCAACCGGTCCGGCCCGAAGATGATCAGCCCGATCACGGCGAGAAGGAGGATCTCCTCCCAGCCAAGGTTGCCGATCATTCACCCAGCGTACGTCGCAACCGTCACTCGCTCTTGGCCGATCCGAGGACGAGGCTGACCGTCCTTCGCTGCGAGCCGCGGTCGAAGGTCAGGCTCACCCGCTGGCCCGGCACGTGGGCGCGGATCGCGACGATCAGCTCATCGGCCGTCGTCACGCGCTCGCCGTTGACCGCGATGATCACGTCGCCCGCCTGCATTCCGGCCTTCGCCGCGGGGCTGCCCGCACTGACCGCAGGGCCGCCGCCGGGCGGCGTACTGATCTTCGCGCCCGAGCCGGAGTAGCTCGGGTCGAGGTTGACGCCGATGATCGCGTGCGTCGAGTAGCCGCGCGTGATGATCTGGCCGGCGATCCGCTTCGCCTCGTTGATCGGGATGGCGAAGCCGAGGCCGATGCTGCCGGACTGCTGGCCGGTGATCGAGTCGGAGGACAGGGAGGCGATCGCCGAGTTGATCCCGATGACCGCCCCGGCCGAGTCGACCAGCGGGCCACCGGAGTTGCCGGGGTTGATCGCCGCATCGGTCTGGATCGCGTCGATGACGTCCTCCGGCACGCCTTGCTCGCCGCCGGCCTCCACGGGCCGGTTCAAGGCGCTGATGATTCCGCTGGTGACCGTCCCGGCCAGGCCCAACGGCGAACCCACCGCGATCACCGGATCTCCGACGACGATGTTGTCGGAGTCGCCGAGCGTCGCCGGTCGGAGCGACGACGACTTGCCGATCTTGATCACCGCGATGTCATCGACGGGGTCGGGATGTCCCACGATCTTCGCGGGCACCGTCGTCTTGTTCGGCAGGACCACGGTGAGCGTGCCGTGGCTGCTCTTCACGGCCGCGATCACATGGTTGTTGGTGAGGATGTAGCCCGAGCGGCTGAGCACGATGCCGGAGCCGGAGTCGCCGCCACCGCTGGTCTTGACATCGATCGACACGACGCTGGGCAGGATCTTCGCGGCGATCGCCGCCACCGACCGCGGCGAGCGGTCCGAGACGTCCCCGCCGCGCACCGACCCGATCGTCACCGAACCGACCAGGCTGTTCTTGTCGGCGTTGTGCACGATGAGTCCGCCGATCGATCCGCCGAGTACGGCGCAGACCAACCCGGTCAGCAGGACCGCCGGCCACGGCACCGTCCCATGGGCGTGCCGTCGGGGCGGGCGCGGCGGCGGCCCCGAGACCGCGCCCGGCACGGGTGACCACCAGCCGGCGGCCGGCGGTTGCGCCGGATCGGGCGGCGGAGGCAGCGGCGCCCAGGGGTCCGGCTCGGTCATGTCCACCATTGTCCGTCAGGTGTCGCGATGTCACTACGCTGGCCGTCGTGACCGAACGCAGTGAGGCCGAAATCAGTCTCGCCAACCGCCGCTACACCGAAACCTGGCTGGCCGAGGACGAGAGCCTCACCGGCGCCCGCCCACGCGGGGAAGAGCTGGGCGCGGTGCCGATCGGGTCCGGCGGAGGGGCCGTCCTGCGCTTCCTGGCGGCGAGCATCAACGCTCGCGCAGTGGTGGAGGTCGGCACCGGTGCAGGAGTGTCCGGCACCTGGCTGCTGCGCGGCATGGCCGAGGACGGCGTGCTCACCTCGATCGACCTGAAGGCGGAGCACCAGGCGGTGGCCCGCCAGACCTACGAGAACGCCGGCTTCCCCTCATCGCGAGTCCGGCTGATCAGCGGTCCCGCGCTCGAGGTGCTGCCGCGCCTGTCCGATGCGGCCTACGACCTGGTCTTCATCGACGCCTTGAAGACCGAGTACCCGGCGTACCTCACCGAGGCGCTGCGCCTGCTCCGCCCGGGCGGCGTCGTGGCGTTCGACAACGCGCTCTGGCACGGCCACGTGGCGGATCCCTCCAGCCGCGACGAGGGCACCCTCGCGATGCGCGAGCTGCTGAAGCGGGTTCGTGACGACGAACGCCTGGTGCCGGTGCTGCTGCCGAGCGGCGACGGCTTGCTCGTCGCCGTGATGCGCGGCTGATCACTCGGTCGGGACGACCTGGCCCTTTCCGAGTACGACGACACCCTCGGCGCTGACCAGGAAACCGCGCGCCCGGTCGGCGTCGTGGTCGACACCGATCTGAGCACCCGGTGGCACGAACACTCCTTTGTCGATGATGGCCCGGCGGAGCACCGCGCCCCGGCCAACGTCGACGCCGTGCATCAGCACGCACTCGTCGATCTCCGATCGCGAGTGGATCTTCACCCCCGGCGACAGCACCGATCGGCGCACCGTCCCGCCAGAGACGATGCACCCGGGCGACACCAGCGACTCGATCGCGATGCCGGTGCGGTCGGGCGCCCCGTGCACGAACTTCGCCGGGGGCAGCGACGGGCTGGTCGACAGGATCGGCCACTGGCTGTTGTAGAGGTCGAACACCGGCTTGGTCGACACCAGATCCATGTGCGCGTCGTGGTAGGTGTCGATGCTCCCCACGTCGCGCCAGTAACCGGCATCGCGCTCGGTCGCGCCTGGCACGTGGTTGGTGGTGAAGTCATAGACCTGCGCGGCGCCCTTGCCGACGAGCGCGGGGATCACGTCACCACCGAGGTCGTGGTTCGAGTCCTCGTTGTGCGCGTCCTGCCGGACCGCATCGAGCAGCGCCTCGGTCGTGAAGACGTAGTTGCCCATCGAGGCGAGCACGTGGTCGGGGTCCCCGGGCATGCCCGGCGGGTCTTGCGGCTTCTCGAGGAACTCATCGATCCGCAGACCGTCGTCCGCGCGGATGACGCCGAGTGAGGCGGACTGCTCGCGCGGCATCGGCAGGGCGGCGACCGTAACGCCCGCCCCCGAGGCGATGTGCTGCTCGATCATCTGCCGGGCATCCATCCGGTAGACGTGGTCCGCGCCGAAGACGACGACGTACGACGGGTTCTCGTCGTAGATCAGGTTGAGCGACTGGTAGATGGCATCCGCCGAGCCGGCGAACCACTTCGGGCCCAGCCGCTGCTGCGCCGGCACCGGCGTGACGTAGTCGCCCATCAGCGACGACATCCGCCAGTTGATCGAGATGTGGCGGTTCAGCGAGTGCGACTTGTACTGGGTCAGCACCACGATCCGGCCGAGCTCGGAGTTGACCAGGTTGGAGAGCACGAAGTCGATCAACCGGTAGATGCCGCCGAACGGGACGGCGGGCTTGGCGCGGTCCGCGGTCAACGGCCAGAGCCGCTTGCCCTCGCCGCCGGCAAGGACCATTCCGAGCACGCGCCGCTGCGCCACGGCCTCAGTGTCTCAGTGTCTCAGGATTCGAGCCAACGCAGGAAGGTGCGTACGCCGAAACCGGTCGCGCCCTTGGTGACCTCGTCCTCGTCCGCCTCGGCCCGCGCGGGTCCGGCGACATCGAGATGCGCCCATGGCACGCCGCCGGCGAACTCCCGGAGGAACAGCGCGGCCATGATCGAGCCGCCGCTGTACTCCCGCTCGGGGTCACCGGTGTTGCGCAGGTCCGCGATCGAGGAGTCCAGACCGTCGCGGTAGTCGTCAACGAGCGGCATCGCCCACAACCGCTCGCCGGCCGACCCCGCGGCCGCGAGCAGCTCGTCACGCAGCCCGTCGCTGGTCGAGTAGAGCGCGCCGTGCCGGCTCCCGAGCCCGATCCGCGCCGCGCCGGTCAGCGTGGCGATGTCGACGATCGCATCCGGCGCGAGGTTGGCCGCCGCGTAGGCGAGCGCGTCGGCGAGGACGACCCGGCCCTCGGCGTCGGTGTTGAGCACCTCGTCGGTGCGCCCGCCGTAGTGGCGGACCACGTCCCCTGGCCGGGTCGCGCTGCCGCTCGGCATGTTCTCGGCGAGCGGGACCAGCCCGGTCACCGCGACGCCGATCTCGAGCGCGGGCAACGCGGCCATGGTCGCGATCACCGCGCCGGCACCGGCCATGTCGGTCTTCATGCCGGCGATCGCGTCGGTCCGCTTGAGCGACAAGCCGCCGGAGTCGAAGGTGATCCCCTTGCCCACGAGCACGACGTGCCGGTCGGCTCCGGCCGGCTGGTAGGCCAGCTCGACGAAGTACGGCGGGCGGGACGAGCCGGCGCCGACCGCGAGCACGCCACCGAAGCCCTCTGCCGCCAGTTGCGCTGCATCACGGACCGCGACCGTGAGGCCGGCCGCCTCGCCGAGCTCCCGGGCCTGCTCGGCCAGCCACTGCGGTGACTTGCCGAGCGAGGGTGCGTTCGCAAGGTCGCGCGCGCGGCGGACCGCCAGGGTGACCGCCGCAGCCCGGGCCAGTGCGGGACGAAGGCCGCCCGGGTCGTCGACGACCAGTTTCGCGCGCTTCAACGCCGGCGGCTTCGCACCGTTGACCGAGTACCGGTAGGTGGCGAGCGCCAACGCCTCCGCCACGGCCCGCACGGCCGGCTCGTCGTCGCCGTCGACGATGGTCGTGGCGAGCGACTTCGAATCCTTGGCCCGCCGGGCCACGGCCGCGGCGGCCTTGCGCAGTGCGGCCGGCGAACCGTCGCCGATACCGGCCAGCAGGACCAGGTCGAGGCCGTCCCGACGGACCGGGATGACCGTGACCTCTCCGGCCCTGCCGGTCGCCTTCTCCGCCTTGAGCGCCGCCACGGCGTCGATTCCGAGCGCGCGGAGCTCCGCCGCGCCCCGACCGAGCCGGTACGCCCCGCCCGAACGCCCCGCGACCGCCACCGCGAGCGTCGCAGCGCTCCCGGCGAGCGGCCCGCGGGCCGCTGCGACGGCGATCATGGACGAGGCGCCCAGCGGGTCAGCCAACAGCACTCTTGAGGGCATCACCGAGGTTGGTCGCCTCGGCCGGGGTCAGCTCGACCACGAGCCGGCCACCGCCCTCGAGCGGTACGCGCATGACGATGCCACGTCCTTCCTTGGTCACCTCGAGCGGACCATCGCCCGTCCGCGGCTTCATGGCAGCCATCCGCGTGCTCCTTCGTTCGTCTGAATTTGCTGCTTCGCCCCATTATCGCGGACCGAACCCCCTGCGCGCGATCCGGCGGGGCAGACTGCCTTCGTGAACGCGAGATCCGCGCTGTTCGACCTGTACGGCGACCACCTCGCCGCGCGGGGCGGCCAGGCGCCCGTGGCGGCGCTGGTGCGCTGTCTCGGCGCGCTCGGAATCGCCCCGCCCGCGGTGCGTACCGCGGTCTCCCGCATGGTCCGGCAGGGCTGGCTCACCGGCGTGCGGACGGCGGCCGGGCCGGGCTACGCGCTCACCGAGCGGGCGGTCAGCCGGCTGGACGAGGCGGGCGCCCGGATCTACCGGACCCGCGAGCAGCCCTGGGACGGCTGCTGGCATCTGCTCGTCGTCGATCGGGTCCGCGACCGCTCACGCCGCGACCGGTTGCGGGTCGGGCTGCGCTACCTCGGCTACGGCACGCTCGACGACACCACGTGGCTCGCGCCGCGGCCGTCCAGCGAGCTCGACGGCCTGCTGGCGACCGAGCGGGTCGAGGCCGCCCGGTTCACCGCGACCCACGACGGCGACACCGAGGCGCTGGTCGCGCGGGTCTGGGACCTGGACACGCTCGCAGCGGCGTACCGGAGCTGGCTCGACCTCGCCGAGCGGATCGTCGCCGGAGTCGACCCGGCCGGCGGCGACGAGGCTGCCTTCGCGGCCCGCACCGAGCTCGTGCACGAGTGGCGCAAGTTCCTGTTCACCGACCCTCGGCTGCCCGATCAGCTGCTGCCACCGGACTGGGTCGGCAGGAACGCCGCGCAATACTTCGACGACCAGGCGACTCGGCTGCTCCCGGCCGCCGTCCGCTTCATCGACGCCAGCCTCGAGCCCGAGGGACGGAGGACGCAATGAGTGACGGCATCGGCTACGCGGTGGCCGACGGGACCGCCCGGATCACGCTGGACCGCCCGGAGTCGCTCAACTCGCTCACCGTGACGATGAAGGTCGGGCTGATCGAGGCGCTGGCCAGAGCGCATTCCGACGATGCGGTCCGAGCGGTCGTGCTCACCGGCAGCGGGCGCGCGTTCTGCGTCGGGCAGGACCTCAAGGAACATGCCGCGGCGCTCGCATCGGGCGACTCCGAGCTCAGCACCGTCGTCGAGCACTTCAACCCGATCACGGAGGCGATCGCGGGCCTGCCCAAGCCGGTCATCGCGGCGGTCAACGGGGTGGCCGCCGGGGCCGGCGCCTCGCTCGCGTTCGCCTGCGACCTGCGGATCGCGGCTGATAACGCGTCGTTTCTCATGGCGTTCGCCAACGTCGGGCTCGGCCCGGACACCGGCGCCTCCTGGACGCTGCAGCGCCTGATCGGCGCGGGCCGCGCCACGGCCATGCTGATGCTCGCCGAGCCCGTCCCGGCGGCGCAGGCGCTCGAGATGGGCCTGGTCAGCGCGGTCGTCCCGGGGGCGAGTCTCGAGTCCGTGGTGGGCGAGCTTGCGGCCAAGCTTGCTTCCGGGCCCACTCGCGCCTACGCGGCGATCAAGGACACCGTGCGCTTTGCCGCGACGCACCCCCTGACTGAGAGCTTGGCCCGCGAGGCCGAGCAGCAGGGCAGCTGCGGGCGCACCGAGGACCACGCGAACGCAGTCGCTGCCTTCTTGGCGAAACAACCCGTGAGCTTCAACGGGCGCTGACGTGCGTCGAGACGGGTGGGCGCGGCTGCTCGCCGCCGTCACCGCGCTCGTGGTAATCGCAGGCATCGTTCTCCAGATCCACGCGACCGCGACCTCGACCGGCGGGTTCTTCAGCAGCAAAGGCGAGCGGATCGCGAACATCTTCTGCTTCTTCACGATCCTGTCGAACCTGCTGCTTGCCGTCACGAACGCAGTCCTGGTCGCGGACCCCCATCGCTGTACGCCGATCTTTTCTGCCCTGCGACTTTCTGCCGTGCTCAGCATGATCGTCACCGGGGTCGTCTTTCACATCGCGCTCGCGGGGCTGCACGACCTGCATGGAACTGCCAAGGTGGCCGACCTGCTGCTGCACACCGTCTCGCCCGTCCTGGCCGTGGTCGGCTGGCTGTACGCCGGGCCGCGCGGTGCGATCGACGGTCGCGTGGTCGGGTTGAGCGTCGGCTACCCCGTGCTCTGGCTGGTCGCGACTCTCATCCGCGGCGCGGTCGTGGGCTTCTATCCGTATCCGTTCCTTGACGCGACCACCCACGGCTACCTTCGCGTGGCGGTGAACAGCGTGATCGTCGCCGCACTGTTCCTTGGCCTTGCTGCCGGCGCCGCGTGGCTCGACCGGAGGCTGCCTGGTCGCGCTGCCACGCCTGCAGTCGCGATCAGCGCAGCCAGCACTCCGCAAGGTGGTCGTTGACCAGCCCGGTTGCCTGCATGAGCGCGTAGAGCGTGGTTGGCCCGACAAAGCGAAAACCGTTGCGCTTCAACGCCTTTGCGAGTGCCACCGACTCCTCCGACGACGCCTGCAGGTCGGTGAGCGTTTTGGGCGCGGGGGCCGGTGTGGCCGGCGCGTATCCCGTGACGAACGCAAGCAGGCCGCCTTCGAGGTCGCGGGCCGCGCGAGCGTTGGCGATTGCTGCCTCGATCTTCAGCCGGTTGCGCACGATCCCCGCATCTCCCAGCAAGCGCTCCACGTCGCGCTCGTCGAACTCGGCGACGTCGGGGATGGAGAAGTTCGCGAAGGCCGCCCGGAACCCCGGGCGCTTGCGCATGACAATGAGCCACGACAGCCCCGACTGGAACGCCTCGAGCGTGAGTCGCTCGAACATCGCGTCATCGCTGCTGAGCGGCCGGCCCCACTCCTCGTCGTGATACGTCACGTAGTCGGCGGTAGACAGTGCCCACGGGCAGCGCAGCTTGCCGTCCTCGCCGGGCACTGCGCCGCTCGTGCGGCTCATCGCTCCTCGGCGCTCGGCATCGCCCGCATCGACTCCGCGATCCGCTCGAGGGCGTTGTCGACGTCCTCCATGCGGTAACCCCGGGCGCTGGTGCGGAACCGCAGGCCGGCGATGTCGTCGGCAGTCAGCCGCCGGTCGGGCAGGCCGAGGTCGCCGTGATCGACCGTCTCCTCGCTGAGCCCGCGGTCATTCAGCGTCAGCGCGAGTGCGACGCCGATCAAGATGATGATGCCGAGCAGCACCAGGACGATGAGGCCCACCTGTGCATCGTGGCACGCCCGGCCGACAAACCCGCGCCGACTCCGGCCGATCAGTGCGCCAGCCGGGTCTCCAGGATCGAGTTGCCGCCGTCGACCGTGACCGACTGCCCGGTCACGTACGACGCACCCGGCGTGCAGAGCCACGCAATCACCGACGCAACCTCATCCGGTCGGCCGCTGCGCCCGACCGGGGTCACTTCGCCCTCCCGTGCCTCATCCGCGGTCTGTGACGCGGTGGCGATCCACCCCGGCGCGACCGAGTTCACCGTGATGCCGCGGTCGGCGACATCCGTGGCGATCGCCCGGCACAGGCCGAGCATGCCGGCCTTCGATGCGGCGTACGCCACGTCGTCCCGCATGGCCATGACGGGGCCGGTGACGCTGCTGACCATCACGATCCGTCCCCAGCCACGGCCGATCATTCCGGGCAGCGCTGCCTTCGAGACGAGGAACGCGGTGTCCAGGTTGCGGGTGAGCGAGGCCCGCCAGTCGGCGTACGACAACGCCTGCGCGCTGCCACCCCGGAAGTCCGGGTCGCGGACCGAGACCATCCCCGCGTTGTTCACGACGATGTCGACGCGACCCCAGCGCTGCTCGGCGGCGGCCAGCAGGTCGGTCGCGGCGACCGGATCGGTCAGATCGCCGGCCACGCCGATCGCCTCGACTCCGGACTCGCCCAGCTCGGCCGCCCGGTCATGCACGCGGTCGGTCGTCGCGGCCACCACGATCGCGGCGCCGAGCGCAGCCAGCTCCCGGCAGGCCGCGAACCCGATCCCCTCTGCGCTGCCCGCGCCGGTGACGACCGCCACCCGGCCGGTCAGGTCGAATGCCGAAGGCAACGTCACGAGCGGCAACCTCTCACAACGAGCCCAGGTGGAGGGAACGCATGGCCCATGAGTGCTCCGCGCCTCGACACCGATGGGCCATGCGTGTCGCCCTAACGACAGCTGTGGGTCATGCGGGTCGCGGCCCTGTGCACGGATGGGCCATACGTGTCAGACGTCCGCGGGGCGGCCGGCCTGGCTCTCCCGGATGATCTCGACGACCTCGTCGACGTCGTCGCTGACCCGGATCAGGTCCAGGTCCGGGACCGAGATCTTGCCCTGCTCGAGCATCGAGCTCCGCAGCCAGTCCAGCAGGCCGGTCCAGTATCGGCGGCCGTACAGGATCACCGGGAACGATGTGATCTTGCCGGTCTGGACCAGCGTGAGCGCCTCGAACAGCTCATCCATTGTGCCGAACCCGCCGGGCAGTACGACGAACGCCTGCGAGTACTTCACGAACATCGTCTTGCGCACGAAGAAGTAGCGAAAGTTGACCCCGACGTCGACCCAGTCGTTCAGGCGCTGCTCGAAGGGGAGCTCGATGCCGAGCCCGATCGAGACCCCGCCGGCCTCGGTACAGCCCTTGTTGACCGCTTCCATGACGCCCGGCCCGCCACCGGTAATGACCGCCCAGCCGTCGCGAGCGAGCGCGCCACCGAGCTGCTCTCCCGCGACGTACTCCGGCGCGCCGGGCACGGTCCGTGACGAGCCGAAGACGCACACCGCGCGAGGCGCCTCGGCGAGCAAGCCGAAACCCTCGACGAACTCCGCCTGGATCCGCAGCACCCGCCAGGGATCGGTGTGCACCCAGTCCGAGGGACCCCGGGTGTCGAGCAGCCGCTGGTCCGTCGTCGAGGTCTGCACCTGCTGGCGGCGGAACACAATCGGGCCGCGCTGCTTCTCCGGCATGCGGTCCGGGTCTTTGAAGTCCACGCGCGGAGGCTACCCGCTCGGCCGGCCGCGACTGGGCCGCCCGCAGCGGGCTAACGGCTCAGGTAGGCCCTCAGCATGCGCTCGCACTCGGCGATCAGCGGTACGTCGACGTACTCCTCACGGGTATGCGCAAGGTTCGGGTCACCGGGACCGAAGTTGACCGCCGGGATGCCGAGCGAGGCGAACCGCGCGACATCGGTCCAGCCGAGCTTCGCCTGCGGCTCGCCACCGATCGCCGCAAGGAAGTCCGCCGCCGCCGGCTCGCCGAGCCGCGGCGGCGCGGCCGGTGCAGAGTCGGTCAGCACGCACTCGAACGGCGCGAGCAGGTCCTGGACGTGCGCGAGCGCCTCCTCCTCGGTGCGGTCCGGCGCGAACCGGTGGTTGACCGCGATCGTGCAGCGGTCCGGCACGACATTGCCGGACACGCCACCCTCGATCCGTACGGCGTTGAGGCCCTCGCGGTAGTCGCAGCCGTCGATCGTCACCTGTCGGGCGTCATACGCCGCCAACCGGTTGAGCACCTCGCCGGCCGCATGGATCGCGTTCTCGCCGAGCCAGGACCGGGCCGAGTGCGCGCGCCGCCCGGTGCAGACCACGAGGACCCGAAGGGTGCCCTGGCAACCTGCTTCGACCCGGTTCGCGGTCGGTTCCATGAGCACCGCGAGGTCTGCTTCGAGCCAGCTCGGTTCGTTGCGGAGCACGCGGCCGAGGCCGTTGTGCGCCGCATCGGTCTCCTCGTTGTCGTAGAACAACCAGGTGACGTCATGGCGGGGCTCCGCGACCGTCGCCGCGAGCCGGAGCATGACCGCGACACCGGCCTTCATGTCCGACGTGCCGCAGCCGTAGAGCCGGTCGCCCTCGCGGCGGCTCGGCACGTTGTCGGCGACCGGCACGGTGTCGAGGTGGCCGGCGATCACGACCCGCTGGGAGGCGCCGACCGACGTGCGCGCCATGATCGCGTCGCCGTCGCGCTCGACGCTGAGGTGCGACTGCGCTCGAAGCGCGGCCTCGACCTCGTCCGCGAGCCGGGTCTCACCGCCCGACGGCGACGGCACATCGACGAGGGACGCAGTGAGGACGTCCCCTGGCATGGTGAGGTCGATCACCACCCCACCGTAGGCTGACTGCGTGGCGTTCCGCGACGAGCCCGCCGCCGGGGTGGGGCTGGCGACGTACGACGGCGCTGGTCAGATCCTCGACGCCTGGTTTCCCCGGCCGACCCTGGGATCCGAGCCGGACCAGCCCGAGCTCGAGCTGCGGCCGGCGGTCGACGAGCTGCGGCGGGTCAAGGTCGAGCCGGTCGAGACCCGGATCGCCACGCTCGCCGACCCCCCTGCCGACGCCGCCGACGCGTATCTGCGACTGCATCTGCTTTCGCACCGGTTGATCCGCCCGCGCGAAGCCAACCTCGACGGCATCTTCGGGCTGCTGACCAACGTCGCCTGGACCTCGCTCGGGCCGGTCGCCGCCACGGACGCCGATGAGGTCCGGATGCGTGCACGTGCCGCCGAGGTGCGTCTCGAGGTCTACGGGGTCGACAAGTTCCCGCGGATGACCGACTACGTCGTCCCGTCCGGCGTACGCATCGCAGACGCGGACCGGGTCCGGCTCGGCGCCCACCTCGCCTCCGGTACGACGGTCATGCACGAGGGCTTCGTCAACTTCAACGCCGGCACCCTCGGTACGTCGATGGTCGAAGGCCGGATCGCGTCCGGCGTCACGGTGGGCGACGGCACCGACGTCGGCGGCGGCGCATCGATCATCGGCACGCTGTCGGGCGGCGGGCAGGTCGTCGTCTCGCTCGGCGAGCGCTGCCTGCTCGGCGCGAACTCCGGGATCGGGATTCCGCTCGGCGACGACTGCGTCGTGGAAGCCGGTTGCTACATCACCGCGGGCGCGAAGCTGACCCTCCCGGACGGCGAAGTCGTCGCGGCCCGGCAGCTGGCCGGTGTGAGCGGCATGTTGTTCTGGCGCAACAGCGTGACGGGAGCGCTCGAGGCACGGCCGCGAGCCGGCTCATGGGGCGGCCTCAACGCCGCGCTGCACGCCCAATGACGGTCGACGGCGATTACGTCATCGAGCCCGCTGACGGCGCTTCTGACGAAGCGATCACGCTGATACAGGCCTACCTGGCGGAGATCAACGCCGGCTTCGGGCATCAGCCCGACGAGCGCGACCCGAACCATCCCGAGGACTTCAACCCGCCGACCGGCCGGTTCCTCGTCGTACGAGACTCCGACGGCCGGGCGCTCGGTTGTTGCGCGGTCCGGCTGCTCGACGCCGACACCGCCGAGGTGAAGCGCATGTGGCTCGCGCCGGAGATCCGTGGTCGCGGAATGGGGCGCCGGCTGCTCGCCGCGATCGAGCAAGCGGCCCGCGACCTCGGCGCCCGCCAGGGAAAGCTCGATACCAACGAGTCGCTCACCGCCGCCGTGTCGCTCTACCAGAGGTGCGGATGGGCGCAGGTGCCGAGGTACAACGACAACTTGCATGCCACGCATTGGTTCACCAAGGACCTCCTGGGCTGATAGCAACTGGTCTGGTTCGCGCAGCGACAACCCTTTACATACTCCAGAGCGCCTTCGTCGGCGCCATCCGTGCTGCGCGTACAGCAGGCAGCAGACCGGCGATGCCGCCGATCAACAAGGCGGCGCCCAGTCCGCCCGCCCAAGCAAGGGTGGGGATGACGGTCACCCAGTGCTGGCTACGGGCATACACGGCGGTTCCGGCAACGCCGAGCGCAACTCCGACTGCGCCGCCCACCAGTGAAAGGAGCATGGCCTCGGCGAGGAACTGGATGCGGATGTGCCCTTTGGTTGCGCCGAGCGCGCGGCGTAGCCCGATCTCGGATCGGCGTTCAAGGACGCCGATGAGCATCACGTTTCCGACGCCGATGGCTCCGACGAGCAGCGACACGGCTCCGAGACCGAGGAACTCGCTGTTCAGGGCGCCGTTCGCGTCGGCTTGGGCAACGAGGGCGTCGGAGGGTTGACTCACAGTGACCTCGTTGGGGTATTCGGGGTTGGCGGTAGCGGCGAGCAAAGCGTGGACCGCATCGACCTGATCGGAGCGCGCCCGCAGGTAGATCTGCGACGGGTGGCCGTCGAAGCCGAAGTATCTGCGCGCGGCGGGATAGCCGATGAGGACCGACGTGTCGATTTCGCTGGCGAGTACGGCCGGGCGAAGGATACCTACGAGGTAGAACCATTGGCCGCCGACGGCGGTCAGTGGAGTCGCCTGACTTTGAGCCTGGGTGAGGAAGATCCGCTCTCCCGGATAGATCCGGTCGATGCCGAGCAGGCCGGCGGCGCCCGCTCCAAGTACGACGACCGGCTCGCGGGCGCTGGCCGTATTGAGAAACCGCCCCTGTGCGACGGAGGTGCCGACCGTTCGAGGAAGAGTCAGGCTGGTCGCCTGCACCGCAAGACCATTGCTGTTGATCGCGGGGATCAACCGACTGCGATAGGCATTGGCGCCCGTGACCAGCCCCGTGTCATCCACAGCAGTAACCGGGCCGATTCGGGCGATCATGCCCGGGGCCGCGAGCGGAAGCTCCGCGGCTCCTCCGCTGAGGGTTTGGCCGTTCGCGACAGTCAGCAGGTTGGTGCCGAGCTGGCTGATCTCGTTCAGCAGTCCCGCTTGCGAGGACGCCGACAACCCGAGCACTGCCGCGATCGCAGCGACGCCGATCGCGATGCCGAGACAGGACAGCGCAGCGCGCACCTTGCGGGCACGGATACCCACGGTGGACAGGCGAGCGAGGTCGGCAGGACCTACCCGGTGCGCTGCCGGTGGCGCGCTCACGAAGGCGCACCGGCGCTGGTTGTTGTGCGGACAGTGTCGCTCACGATGCGGCCGTCGAGCATCTCGACTCGGCGCGGCATTCGTCGTGCGATGCGTTCGTCGTGGGTGACCACGACGATCGTGGTACCTGCCGCATGCAGCCGCGCGAGCAGGTCAAGGATGGCCTGTCCGGTCCGCTGGTCGAGGTTGCCGGTGGGCTCATCAGCTAACACGATGGCGGGTTGCCCGACGATGGCGCGGGCGATCGCCACTCGCTGTCGTTGTCCCCCCGAGATTTCGTTTGGTCGCACGTGCAACCGATCGCGCAGCCCGACTTCGGAAAGTGCCGCAGCCGCGAGTTCGCGGCGCACCCGGACCGGTACGCCGGCATAGAGCAGACCGTCCGAGACGTTGTCGAGCAGGTTCGCGTGTTCGGCGAGGAAATACTGCTGGAACACGAAGCCGACGCGGGCGGCTCGAAGCGCGGCCAGCTCGCGGTCGGACAGCTGAGCGAGGTCCAGATCCGTGATCTTGACGACGCCCGAGGTCGGCCGATCGAGACTGCCCATCAGGTGCAGCAGTGTCGTCTTGCCCGATCCCGACGGACCGACGACAGCCACCAACTCGCCAGCCGTCACAGTCAGGCTTACTCCGCGCAACGCCGCCACCGGCGGCACGCCCGGGTAGGTCTTGCCCACCCGGTCGAGATGAAGCACCACCGGCGAGCTCACTGGCCCGGTACCACTACACGTTGCCCTGCCGCCAGCCCCGAGCCGGATACCTGCACCTCCCCGGCCGCATCGTCGAACAAGCCTGCCGCCACCGCAATCACGTGGCGAGCGCCGCTCCGTCCGAGCACCTCTACCGCGTAGCCGCCGCCAGCCCGCGCGAGCAGCGCGTCCACCGGCACTGCCATCACGTGTCGCACCACGCGGTCGGTGATGGCTACCTCCACCAAGGCCTGATCGAAGCGAGCTGCGGAGCGCAAACGGGTGGGACGGATCTCGACTCGCACGGTTGGTCCGCTGCCTCCGTCGCCCGCACCGGCGGAGTCATTCGACGGCACCGTCGCGACGGTTCCGACCGAGGTGACGATGCCCGGGGTGTGGCGGCCGTCCGGCAACGTGATCATCACCCGGTCGCCACGTCGCACCTCGGACTGCAGGCTCGGGTCGAGCGCGACTGACACAGTCCGCGTCGTCGATGTGGCGGTCATCAGCACACCGGTCGCCGGACCGGCGAGGACGGCTCGCAGCGTCGTGATGCGCGCCGCGGTGGGCAGGAACACGACGTCACCAAGAACAAGCTCGCCGGTCTGCGCGACGCCGAGGTGGTTCTGCAGCTTCGCGACAGCGGCCATCGTCGCGGCACCGAACTCGTGCCAGGCCATATCGACGTCGGAGCGGGGAAGGTACCCGAGCGACACCAAGTCGTGGTTTAGCTCGCCGACGTCCGCACCGGAAGCGCCATAGGAGAGCGAACGGTAAGCGGGTATCGCGCCGTACAGCAGCGCTACTGGCGCTTGGTTCGATCGGTACAGCACCTGGCCGTCATGAATGACGTCTCCGAGATGTGGGAGCCAGGTCAGCGTTCCTGACCCGTGGCCCAACACGGTGAAGGAGCCGACGAAGCCAAGCACACCGTTGAGCTGCGTTTGCTCGGACAGCGAGCGTCGGGTGACTATCGCGAGCGACGTCGCCGACCCACTGTCGACCGTTCCGTTGCTCTCTCGGCCATGGGTCAACACACCTTTGACCGCGATGACCACACCGGCTGCAATCACGACGAGGACCAGACCACCAACAGCCCGGCGGCGTCGGCGGCGCGTATACGGTGCGTCTGCGCCCTTCATGGCGAAACCTGTGCCGGCAACCCAGGCAATCCGGGCATTAGGCTCGAACACTGGTTGCCCTTGGCCCAGACCCGTGACGAGTAGGGATCGAAGCCGAGCGCGCTGATGCTGATGGCGAAAATCGGGCGCCCTTGAGAGTCGATGGTCGGATCGGGCCAGCGCGGCACGCCGTGCGAGCGCATGCATCTGGCGAAAGCTCGCTCTTCGATGAGGACGCGCTGCACAAGGGCCGACGGGCAGTCGCTGGCTTCCATGCATTCCTGAACGGACGTGCGACTGATCGATCCACCGTTCGATGGGAGAAGGTGCCGGCAAGCGTGCTGAGCGGAGCCGAGCTGTGCGCTGCCGACGCCAAGCTGATGTGCATCTGCCTTCGGGAGGTCACCAGCGCTGTCGGGGTCAGCGAAATTCGGCACGCCGTGGGATCGCATGCAGGCGGAGTACGCAAGCGCTGACGGCATCCTCGTCGGGGTCGCGTCACTCCGAGTGCTTCCGCCCCCGGACGGGGCGGCATGACCGCTGCAGGCGGTCATGACCA
>Ga0335074_10000265_pt1 | contig 79663 bp, 81 predicted proteins | sample Lox_Sample_23_FD_206715 | JGI IMG/M metagenome (GOLD analysis project Ga0335074, IMG submission 206715) | Soil microbial communities from Loxahatchee National Wildlife Refuge, Florida, United States - Lox_Sample_2.3 | ecosystem: Environmental > Terrestrial > Soil > Wetlands | place: USA... | reverse complement strand
GCCATTATGGAATATCTCAACGCTCACAACGCCAAAGCCAAGCCATTTGTCTGGACCGCGACCGCCGACACCATCTTCGACAAAATCACTCGCGGTTATTCGCGCAACTCGTGAGACACAACACTAGATCGGCAGCTGCCAGATTCCGCGGCCGTTCGTTGCGGCGAGTATGACATGGTTCGCTTCATCGAGCAGCAACTGGTTGATTCCGGCGTTCGGTAACCCGTCGGAATTGCGCGACCAGGTCGCTCCGCCGTCCGTGGTCGTGTAGATGCCCAAGTCCGTTCCGGCAAAGATGGTTCGACCATCGACGGCAAGGGCGGTGGCGGGAGAGTTCGGCAAAGCTCCGGGACCAACGCCGCTGATATTGCTCCATTTCGCCGTTACCGGCGGCGGCGTGATATCTGCGCGCCATACGTGCGGAGTGTCGTATCCGGAAAGCGCGATGATGAACGAACTTCCGTCCGGCGTGAGCGGCTTGATGTCGCAAACCCAATTTGACACCGGATTCAGCGGCGGGGAAACCGCGAGCGCGTCCCACTTACCGGCATTCTGGTTCACGTAGTACACTTCGCACGCCGAGGTGCCGACGAGAATCAAATTCGAGTTCACGAACGTGAGCGCAGTGATGTCGCCCGTGATACCGTCAAGCTCGATGTTCGTTGGCCACGAATTTGCGCCCTTCGCGGGATCGACATTGACAAATGGTGCAGCGCCGAACGCGATGTTGTTCGAGTTTGTTGGATCGATATCGAACGGCGGGTAGAAAGCCGTTTTCCCTTTGAGCCCGTCTTTTAGGGCGACGAACGAATCCCAGGCAACACCCGCATTCGTAGACTTGTACGGTACGTCCAAGACTACGTAAGCGAGTTGGGCGTCGTACGGATCGACGGCTACGGCTCCGAAGTCGCCGTCGCCGACCGCGTTGGCAGTCACCCCTTGCAGCAGTTGCGCGCCGTTGTCATGTGTGCCGAGAATGATCGTCTGCGCCTTTGGAAAGCGCGCAACCGACGTGACTTCCAACGTACACAGCCCCTTGTTGATAGAATCATTGGTCGTCTTTCCGCCGTCCGTCGAGCGAAAGATTCCGCCGTCGTTTCCGAAATAGATCGTGCGCTGGTCATGTGGGTCGAAGACAACCGCGTGGTGATCCTCGTGCAAGTCGTTTCCGATGTCACCGGATGTCCACGTATTATGCGCCGGGTCAAACGAGAAGCTGCGTAGGTTTACCGCGCCCGCATAGATCGTGTTGGGATCTCTCGGATCTGGGGCGAGGACAAGGCAATAGTATGCGAAATCTTCGAGAAAAGGCATCGCCTTCGGTAGCACCGACGTCCACGTGCCGGGACTCGCCTTCGGCGTATGCAGGAGTGCCGCGACGTTCCCGCCCTCGGAATCGGCGAGCAGGCACCACAACCGATCCTGGCGCGGCGTGGCTGCAAGCGCAATCCGGCCGAAACCACCGCGCACAGCGCCTGGCCCGAGGATGCATTCCCATTGCGGCGCGTCGTCATACGCGTTCGTCGTTCGGTAGATTCCGTTGGTCCAAAAAGCAGCGTACAGCGTGTGCGAATCGTCGGGATCGATGAGAATATCCGTCGCGGCCGGAGTCGTCGTTGAAATGTCGGGCAGTCCGCCCATCGGCAGCCATGTCTCTCCGCCGTCGCTGGAGCGGTGAATGCCCAGCGTGCTCGCCGCATAGACGAGCGCGGAGTTATCGGGGTCGACCGCGAGCCTAAAGAACGCGCCGCGGGTGAAGACATCAGCGGCGTATTCGGTCCACGTATCACCCGCGTCACGGCTTACGAGCAGTCCGTTCCCGTAAAGACTTTCCGGCCGGACAAATGAGTCGTTCGCGCCCTTTGTGGCGAGCTGACAGGAGACGCACAGGTTGCCTTCGCCGGTTCCCGCGTAGAGGGTGTGCGGGTCCGATGGGGCTGCGGCCAGCGCTCCGATTGCAAGCGATGTGTGACCGTCGCTCGTGGGCTCCCACGTGGCGCCACGGTCTTTCGATCGCCAGACGCCGCCGCGCGCGGTGCCCACGAAAAGAGTGTTTGCGTCATCGCCTTTCACGACGATCGCCGTCACTCTCCCGGTAACGTTGACGCGCTTTTCGCCGGCGAAGGTCTTGCCGCCGGTGGTCGCTGACGGGCCGACTTGCTGCCAGCGCACGGGATTAGGGTTCTAGCTTACGGTCCGGGCAAGGATCGTTTTGTATCTGGGTCGCGAGCACTCCGTTGAGAAGATCGCGAAATTCGAGCGTTTCTTTGTCGGTGGCTCCTTTGAAGTTGCTGACCACCTGGTCCACGTCGTCGGCGTGAATCGTAATAGCCATCTCGGCGTCAGGCCCGAGTTCGAGCACCGCGAACACCATGCGTTTCGCGCCGATCTTGCGCAGCGCAGCTCTTAGCAGTTTGTTCTCGGATGTTCCGCGGTCGTTGAGGTCTTCGCAAAGCCTCTTTGCGTTCCTGACACTATTCGGCGCCTTAGAAATATTCAAATACTTGGTGTCCGTCTTCATAATCGCCTCGCTTTCAGAAAGCAAACAAATGTTCGCTTAGGAATTGACGATGGTTCCTGGGGAGGCTATGATGCAACCACGCAAAGACTGGAACAGGCGCGTCAGATATGAAATCACCCGATGACACGCTGCGTGTTCATCTTTTCAAGGCGCTGCGTATTTCCTTTGGTGGACACGAAGTTCGCTTCGCTGCGCCTCGGAAGACGCAGGCGCTTCTGGCCTACCTCCTGCTCAATCGCGCTGTCGCGCTTTCGCGCGACGCCGTTGCCTTCGACCTGTGGACAGATGAACTGGAGACGGCCGCGCGGGCGAATCTTCGGCGGCACGTCCATCTGCTGACGCGCGCGCTTCCCTCTGCGCAGATTCCTTGGATTCTCAGCGGGATGAAGAGCATCCAATGGAACCCGCAGGCTCCGGCCTGGGTCGACGCCGGCACGTTCGAGGACGCGTGCGTGACGGGTGAGGCGGACTCTGACACTCTCCGCCTCTACTCCGGCGATTTGCTGGCCGATCTCGACGAAGAATGGCTCGCCCCGCTGCGCGACCGGTTTCGCGAGATGTACGTAGCAGCAGCTCTAAGCGCCCTCCAGCGGTACCAGTCTGCGGGGCGTCCGCGAGAGGCCATTGCGCTGGCCCAGGAATTGCTTCGCCGCGACCCACTGCAGGAGGAAGCGATTCGTGAGCTACTGCGAGCCCGCGTGGAGACCGGCGACCGCGCCGGCGCTATTCAAGATTACCGGAAATTCGAGCTGCTCTTGCGTGCGGAACTCGGCGTGACGCCGGACCGCGAGACGGCCGCTGTGTTCGAGGCGATAACCCGACTGCCCGAGTCGCCACGTCAGCCGGCTGCGGTTTCACCGCTGGTCGTTCCGCAGCGGCGCACGCACTTCGTCGACCGTGACGTTGAGCTGGAAGTTGCCCGCGACGCCTGCCGGCGTTCCGCCGGCGGCAGCGGCGGAGCGTTGTTGATCAGCGGGATGTCCGGTATCGGGAAATCGTCGCTGTTGAAAACGATCCTGACTGACGCGAAGGCCGACGGATTCGAGACAATAACGACGACGTGCTTCCGATACACGCGCTCGCCGCTCGCACCGCTACGCGACGCCCTTGCCCTCCTGAGCGAGGCGCTGCCGGATGCATTTCACGCGGCTCCGCGCTTGAAAGAGGAGCTTTCGTTCTTTTTGGACGATCCTCGCGCCCGCTCGCATGCGACAAAATCCCTCGTAACCGATCAGCGTTCGCAGTTTCATATGATCGCGCTAGCCATTCAAACGCTTTCGGCGGCGCAACCGCTCGTGATTGCTATCGAGGACATTCAATGGGCGGACCTCTCCACACTCGAGTGTCTTCGCTACGTCGTCGGCGCGATCGAACGCGCGCGCGTCATTATTGCCTTGTCCTACCGGTCGGATGCGGTTACGTATCAGCAGCCGGTGGCAACGTTGATCGGGGCCTTGAGGCGCATGGAACAGGTCGCAGAACTTGCGCTCGAGCCCCTCACCGACACCGAAGTTCGCTCGATGATCGATCAGGCGATCGGCGAAACTTTGCCCAGCCGGGAAATCGCGGATCGCATCATCCTGCTCGCCGAGGGCAATCCGCTCTTTGCCGATGAGCTGATTGGTTACGCGGCAAGCGGCAGAGGGCCGGCCGCTGATCCTATCGAGACTTTGCCGGCGACACTCAAGGCCGCTGTCTTGGAGCGTTTCGACGAATTCGATGATGGCGATCGCACGCTGCTGACGCAGGCTGCGGTTTTCGGACGCTCGTTCAATAGCGAGTTTCTTGCGGCGGTTAGCGAAACGGACCCAAAGCACGTCGCGTCGACCTTGCGTCGGGCGCGTGACCGGCAACTCGTTATTCCACTGCGCGAATCGCGCGGAAGTTACGAATTTCGCCATGCGTTGACCCAAGAAGTCTTGTACGCCGAGCTCTTGCCGGAAGAGGCGCGCATCTTACACCGGGCGGCAGCGATCGTGCTCGAGTCCGCAACGCTCGCATCGATCAGTGCGAGCGAGCTGGCAGCGCATTGGCTGCGAGCGAACGAGTTGGAAAAAGCCGGCCATTACTTCGAACTCGCCGGCGATCAGGCGATGCAGCTCTTCGCGCACCGCGATGCAGTGCAGAATTATTCACGAGCGCGTGAGTTCGCGCTATCCGACGATAAGACCGCGACGCTGGACGACAAGCTCGCGAGCGCATACCTTGCTGGCGGCGACCTCGCGCGAGCGAAGGAGTGCTTGAACCGTGCTATCGCACATTACGAGATTTCAGACCAAGGGCGTCTTGCCGAACTGTATTTGAAGATGTCTGTTGCTTCAGGGTACGGAGTGGAACCCGGGACGGCCCTCACATGGGCGCAGCGAGCACTCGAACAGAGCAGCGCACGCGGCGAAGCGCGCCTGAGCGCCGAAGCATCGCTGTACCTGGCGCGGATATCGTTTATGCGCGGCGAGCCGGTCGACGCTATCCGCTATCTGAGGAAGATGCCGCGATCGGCGCTGACGGCGGGGTCGTTGCGACTGCAAGCACGGCGATTGCTCTTCCTCGCTGTGGCTCAAGCAGAACTCGGCCGGCGTCCCAGGGCATTTGCGAACGTCGAGGCTGCGCGCTCGATTTTACGGGGCGAGAGCGATCCTGCGGTGCTTCGCGATCTTTATCACAACCACGCCGCAATCAGCGCATGGTTTGGCAAAATGCAAGCTTCAATTAGTACGTACCATCTGGCCATCGAAAACGGCCGCAGAGCGCTCAATTCCATCTACGAGTCGTACGCGCTCGCCTCCACGGCCTACATGCACATGTTCGCTGATGACGTCGATGTGGCTCGAAGCCTGCTCGATCAAGCGATCGAGGTTGGAAGAGGTGACCCACACGCTGCGATGCTGATCGCTGGTGCCGGCATTCCTATTGCTTTGCGCCAGCAAGATGACGCACTGCTCGCACGGGTTGCTTCGGTCGATGCGCTGAACGCTGCGCTGGCATCCGGTGACGCGTTGTTCACCAGCCCCATCTGGACCGCTTTCATCGAATACTATGTGTCGATCGGGGAGATAGGCCGAGCCACAGAGCTGATTCACCGGCTGGTTGCCGGCGCCGGATGCGGCATCGTCGTCCTGCAACCGGCGTTCCTGATCGCGTCTCACGGCGCGGCTGACAACGTTGCCGCGGCCCGGACGGTGTTGGCGGCGTGGGGAAATCAGCGCGACAACGTGTTCGGTCGCGGCGTTCTTGCTCTCTTCGAAGCGATTGCTGCATCGCGCTTTGAGCAAGCAAATGCTGTGGGCTTTGCAAGCGAGGCATGTGCGATTCTCGCAGATTGCGAGGTTCGCTATTTCTACGCGCTCGCACTCGAGCAAGCCGGGCGCGTCGCCGAAGCGCTCGAGATCCATCGCGGTATGCATAACCGCCGCGACGCGGAGCGGTTGGAGCGCAGGCCGCCTACGCGCAGCACGACTCGCGCAAAGCGATAGCGAAAGCGCGTCCACCAGCCGTCTCTTTCGAGACGATGAGGTAGTCGCCGCGCGGCGCGTCGTAGATCGTGAATCCTTCGGCAAGCGCGTCGGCGACGTTCTTGAACACCAATATGCCTTTCATCCCGCTGCCTCCGCTGTTTGGCAAAGCTGCGATCCGTTGAAGATCGATTGGAAGCACTTCGCCGTTTCCGGCATCGGCTCGACGCCGAACTCCGCGCGCAGGTTCGCAGCAAAGGCTTGATAGTAACGCAGCGCGCCGGCGCGGTCGCCGCACAGATATCGCAAGATCATCAGTTCGCGCACCGCGTCTTCCCGCCACGGATCGACGCTCAACAGGCGTTCGATGTAATGCTGCCGCCGGTGTACGTCGTTGCGGATTCGAGATTGCGCGATCAGCCGATCCAAGACGCCGCACATTTGGCGGCGGAGCCGGTCGCGGACTGAGAGAACCCACTCGTGATCGAGGTAGGGTGCGAAATCGCCGCCGTACAGGGCGGCGGCCTCCTCGAGACCGTCCTCGCGTCCGCAGAGCCGGTTGAATTCCGAAGCATCGACGAACACTTCGAGGTGTTCGGCCCACGAAACGATCCTGGCTTTGCGGGCGAATACGGAACGCTCGCCGGCGCCGAGAGCCTGATCGATCACGTAGAGCTGGCGGCGAAGCGTCGCGCGCGCCTCGTTTTCGGATAGATCGGGCCAAAGGGTAAAGGCGAGTTCCTCGCGGTTGATGGCATCGCCGCCGCGAACGGCGAGTGCGGCGAGCACCAAGAACGCTCGCGAGGAGAGTCGCGATTCCACCCGCGCGTTGTCGATTGCGGTACGCTGATTTCCCAGAAGCGTGATCTGGAGGGACCGCGTTTCCCGAGGGGTCGTTGCGCTCATGTTTTTAAGGCCTCCATTCGAAGGGTTGCTTCCGTTCGTTAGGATAGGCCCGGGCGAGTCCGAAAAGCGTCCGACGATTCTGAGCGAGGCTGGTGGGCCAAAGAGGGCCGCTAACAGTCGCTTCCGTAGGGTCCTGGCATGGACCGTGCCTGTTACCTAACGCGCTACTCGCCTATGTTCAAGAAGGCCTTTGGCACTGGCACGGCGCTCCTGTGGGAGATCCTATTCTCAGATTCTATCGGAGGCGACTTCAATCCGAAGAGCGAGGATTTCATTTACATCACGGCATGGAATCGCGCGTCGTTCGGCTGCGAGGCACTCTTGTCATATCACCATAGCGACGCCCCCGCTTTAGCGGTCTACGACCATGTTTACGGGGCGTTCACTTGCCCTCCGCAACCGATCTCCTTGTTCCAACAATATGTCGTAAACAAGGTCGTTGGGGGAATCGATGTGCGATCCATCACCTTGTTAAACGTTACATACAGAGAGGAGGATGGTTGGGTGAACGACGTGTCTCTGATATCGGAACGAAAGGGTCAATCCTTTCGTTTGTACAGATCCCCCAAGCCCTGCCGGGTGAGCGCATCTGCGCAGAAGACCGAATTCTGGTTCGACGGGTCATGCGGGCCGACGGTAGAGCCAAGCCGCATCTTTACGGGCACCTCACCCATTGGGTGGGCGAACGCGCGTCTCTCTAGGCGTGATGAAGCTGGCAAATGGACCGAATACCAACTTCTGAGCGAGGGTCAATCAACGATCGAGCCGGGCTGCGGTTGCTTTAGGCCGCGGTACGTTGAACCTAACCATACCGCGCTATTAACAAGTTAGATGGGCCTTTAGACCTATAGGTTTGGCACACAGCGCGAAGTGGCTAGGATAACCCCCGTGACCCTGAGAACTTTTTCAAAGCGTCGGGCCTTCCGTCGAATGCGACGAGTTGGTTGACATTCCCCTCTAGGAACTTCGCGCTCCAAAATCTGGAGGTATCATGGTTAGCTCGGTTTCGAAAGGCAGAGCAACGTTTTTGGCAATTGATCCCAACAAGGTTCAGGAAACATTCGAATTGCTCGATACTATGGTTTGGTCAAAGGCTCGGTCAGAATGGACCGATCTTTGCGCGCAGATCTCAGCGAAGCGTTTGGAATTCTCAATCGTTTTGTGCGAGGACCGCGTGCCACGCTTAAAAGTCAAGCTTGCGGCTTTTGGAAACACAAAGGCCGTTCGCGACAATTATCTCGGGGCGAGGACCGGCTTCTGGAAGCAATTTCGCGAACAGCTCGACCGGGTTCTTCCCGTTCCCCTTGCGCAACAGCCCTGTATCTTATAGGGGCAAACTGTGGGGAACCGCGTTGCGGCTCCCCACCAAGGGTCCCGAAACAGGTGATCTTTTCGCCGCGCTACTGGGCGAAAATCACCTTATAGAGGAAGCTGTCGCCGGCGGGTTGGCAGTCCCAGCTTGCGGCCGCGTACCGGGAAGCCCGGGCCACCCGCATCGCGGCGAAGTCGAGCGCGGAGTCTCCCGAGCTCTGCGCGACCGCGATGTTACTGATCTCTCCGGAGGCGGCGAGGTCGACGCGCAGAATGGTCGTGCCCGTTCCGTTGACGCCGTCCGGCAACATGACATCCGGGTGGCTCAACAGTGCGGCGCCGTGATTCGGCGTGCTGCACGCGGATGCGAGAATGACCTTCGTGGCCGCCGAGGCCGGCACACTTGCGCAGAGCAAGGCAAAGAGCGTCACGGCGCCGGTCAAAAGGGCCGGTCCCCAGCCGGCGAAGAGCTTTTGCGAAGTCCGGATCGGACGCGCGATGCCGGTGCTTTGCTCGGTGCGTTCGGGGTTCCGCAGGTTCTTGGGATGTTCGTCGTTGGTATTGAACATGATGGTGTCCTCACTAGCGTAGAGCGGTAACACCATGAGGCTAATCTTCTCGGCGTCCGCCGATCGTCCGAAAATCGGCGCGAAAACGTCCGAAAAACGTCCCGATTTCCCGCCCCCAGGCCCTTTCAACCCGCGTCCCGAACACCAAGCCAGTGAAAATAGAAGAAGAAGTCCCCGTTTCGGTTCCCATGCGCGCCGTCAAAGCGGTCGTGAAAAAAACGGCGAAGGTCTATCCGCCGCACGAACACTTCGGCAGCCCCCTCAATATTTGCCGCGTCTGCGGCGAGAAGTACACGTATACGCCGAAGCCGTACGGCATCGGCGAAAAGAAATAGCCCTAGCTAGTTACAGTGCGTCCAGCTCGGGTCGGCCGGCGGCGCGAGTTCGATCGGCGCATCGCTCGACCGCGTCCAGTCGCGCTGCACGAACCCCTCCCGCTCGAGCGCGTGTGCGAGCGTGACGAACCGCGCGAGCGGCGCACTGCAATCGCGACCGGTGCAGCCGGCGAAGTATACCGGGCTGAACGCGATCCCGCTCGGCAAAGCGTCCTTGCTGCGGAATTGCGCGAGCGTTTCGTACGCAAATCGAAGGCGCACGCGATAGGCGCCCGCGGCGGTGCGGTAGAGTTCGAAGATCAGGGCGCCGCCCGGCGGCATATCATCCGCGACCAGTCCGTTTCCGAGCGGCCAGTGCGCATCGAGGATTCCGCCGAGCGCACCCAGCTGCGTATCGTGGCCGGAGATGAACGCGACGTTGTCGTGCATGACGTTCGGTACGGTGACGCCGGGATGCGCGATGCCTGCCTTCTCTTCCAAGAGACCGACGATGTGCGCGAACAGATTGCCGCCTCGCGCGTGCGAATCTTTCGGCGGTCGAGAATTGACGTCATATTCGAGGACGTGAACGCGCATGGCGCCGGCGAGCTTCCGGCGATCGAATGCCGGGCCACACTGCGCGTATTCGAGAAACAGCGATTCCGCATAGGTCGAGCCGGTGTCGATCGGATTCGGCTCGCTCGTCACCGGCGGGCAGGTTCCGTTGCATTGCGCATCGAGCAGCGACTGAAGCGCCGCGAAGTCGGCGGCATGCTGCGCGACGAGCGCGGACGGCGGCGCCGCCTTTCTCGAACGCGGTCGTTTGAGGCCCTCAAAGAGCGGATCGCGCGCGCCCGGCCCGGTCTGGGCATCGTGATACATCGGCAGCGCGCCGGGTGAACCGCATGCGCCCGCGATCAACGCGCGTGCCGTTTCCAGCGTTCGCTGGTCTAAATCGGCGTAGACATATGTCGCACGCGAACGGCAGTCGAGCGGCAACCCGATCGAGGCGAAGTACGCGTGATAGAAACGGCCGAGGTGCGTGATCTCGCGGTAGCCGTGCTCGGTTAGATATCCGGGCTGGACGGGCGCCCAGTCCGGCCAGGTGTAGCCGGCCGGCGTGTGCGTGAAGCTGCGCACGCCGTGGCGCGTCACGACAATCGCGAAGACCGGTGTATCCCGGGCCGTGCTCGCGGTCAACAGGGTCATGAGAACGAGATGCAGCATGAGTTCCATTCAATCAATTCGGAATGACGTGCAGATGAATTTTCTGGCTCATGCGCTGGTCGCCGGGCTGGTGCAAACGCTCAGGCTTGTGTGGGACAGCCTCTTCGGGCTGATCTTCGGATTCCTTATCTCCGCGATCGTACAAGTCGTGCTCACGCCGGCCGAGATGGAGCGCTATCTGGGGCCGAAGCTTCGCAACATCGTCGCCGCTGCCGGCTTCGGCATCATCGCCTCGGCGTGCTCGTACGGGGCTGCCGCCGCGGCGCGCGGCTTCTACCAGAAGGGCGCCGACGTGCGCTCGATCTTCGCGTTCTTGATCTCCTCGACCAACATGAACGTGGCAATCCTGATCCTCTTTTGGTCGTTACTCGGGTGGAAGTTCGCGTTCGCCGAGTTCTTCGGCGGCGTGATCATCATCGCGGTCGTCGCAACCGGCTTCACGCTGCTCTTCGGCGCGGATGAGCTCGAGCGCTTGCGGCGCGAGCACCCCTCGCCGCTGCCGGCCGAAGCAGATGGCGCCGAATGTTCGCACTGCCACGATCACCGCAAACGCCCGAAGTTGGTTGCGATTGCCCAGACGGCAATCGGCGACGTGCAGATGCTGCACACCGAGCTGATCGTCGGCTACCTCATCGCCGGATTCGCCTCGGCGCTGATCCCGGCGGCGTGGTTCGCGCACGTGCTGCAAGCCGTCGGCTCGGTGCCGGTGATCGGCTACGTGCTGCTCCTGCTCGTCGGACTCGCGCTGGCCGTGGTGACCTTCGTGTGCTCGATGGGCAACGTGCCGGTGGCGCGCTTTCTGGCGAACGCGCGCATCCCGCTCGGCGCGAACACGGCGTTCATCTACGGCGACCTGCTGATCCCGCCGCTGGTCGCCATTTATCGCAAATCATTTCCCGAGCGCGTCACCTGGACGTTCGTCGGGCTCTTTATCGTCGGCGCGATGATCGCCGGCGCAGCCATGGAATGGGCGATCGGCAATGTGTTCGGCGGCGTGACGATGGGCTCGATGGCGATCAACGATCGCTTCACGCTCGTCTCCAACGTACTGGCCATCATCGCCGTCGGGGTCATCGCGGCGTTCGTGACGCGAGAATGGCGAGCGCAACCCTCCTGAGAGCGCTCGAATTCTTCCGCTACGCGATGAGATCTTCGATGCTGACGGGGAGATCCCGAACGCGCACGCCGGTAGCGTGATAGACCGCGGCGGTAATCGCTGGCGCCACGCCCGCCAGGCCGATCTCGCCGACACCGCGCGCGCCGAGCGGGTTCAAATCATAGTCGGGATAATCGAGGAAGGTGACGTCCATCGCCGGGTGATCGGCGTTCGAAGCGACGACGTAATCGGCAAAGTTGCGATTGAGCGGTGCCGCCGTTTGCGGATCGTAGCGCGTCTCCTCGAACAGCGCCATGCCCACGCCCATCACGATCGCGCCCTCGATTTGGTTGCGCGCCGTTTTCGGGTTGATGATTCTCCCGCCGTCGATCACGGTAACCACGCGCCGAACGCGCAATCGCGCGATCTCCGGTCGCCAGCTCACCTCGACGAAGTGCGCGCCGAACGAGTGGCTCGATTTCGCTTTGTTTTCGGCGAAGAACGTCGCCTCGGATTTTCCGTACCCGACGCCTTTCTCGAGCGCTTCTTTACACGCCGCGACCGCGGCCGGAATGACCGATGCGGTTACCATCGAGCCGCCGGAGATCGGGCCGGGCGGCAGCGAGCTGTCGCCGAGCGAGACCGTGATTCGGCCGACCGGAATTCCGAGCGCGTCGCTCGCGATCTGCGCGAGCATCGTGTAGGTGCCGGTCCCGATGTCTTGCGTCCCGCAAAAGACCTGCGCGTGCCCGTCGTGCAATTCCACCCGGACCTCGCAGGCGAAGCGTTCGGCGATCCACGCGCACCCGGCAACACCCCAGCCGACGATCGCGCCGTCGCGCTTCATCGAGCCGACGGCGGCGGTGCGGTCGCGCCACCCGAATCTCTGCGCGCCCAGCTCGTAACATTCAGCGACGTGGCACGAACTGAACGGCAGGTCGAGGCCCTCGTCGCGGGTGGGCGCGTTGCGCAAGCGCAGCGCGACGGGATCCATGTTCAACGCGATCGCTAGCTCGTCGAGCGCCGATTCGGTGGCAAACAGGCCGGGGACGGCGCCCGGGCCGCGCATCGAGGTCGGCGACCCGACGCTGCGTTTCGCGAGGCCGCGGGTCACGCGCAGATTCGGTACGCTATAGAAGTACGGCGTTGCCTCGGCGCAATTCTCGTCGTAATCGTCGAGCATATTCGTGTGGTTGGTGTAGTCGTGTTGCAGCGAGGTGAGGCGCCCATCGGCATCGGCGCTTACGCGAACGCGCTGCACCGTCACCGGCCGGTGGCCGACGGCCGTGAACATTTGTTCGCGCGTGACGACGATCTTCACAGGCGCGCCGAGCGTGCGCGCGGCGGCGGCGGCGAGCGGCGACTGCGTCCACGGCCACAATTTGCCGCCGAAGCCGGAACCCAAGTAGCGGGTGATGACGCGGACGTTTTCGACCGGAATGGCGAGCATCGCCGCCAAGACGTTGCGATGGTTCACCACCGCCTGCGAGGTCTCGTAGAGCGTGACGGTGTCGCCGTTCCACGACGCGACCGTCGCGTGCAGCTCGATCGGATTGTGCGTCTCGACCGGCGTGCGGTAGACCTGGTCGAGTTTGATCGGCGATGCGGCGAAGGCGGCATCGGGATCGCCGCGGTGGCTCCCAAGGTCACGCTCGCCTTCCTCGGCGCGGACCGGATCGGTGCTCGGCATCTCGGACGCGTACGTGACGCGTACGCGGGCCGCGCCCTCCTGCGCCGATTCGAGCGTGCGCGCGACCACCAGCGCAACGTATTGCCCGTAATACGTCACGGCGTCGTCGCTCAGCGGCGCGCGATGCTCGTCGGCGATGCAGAGCGCGCTGAACGGCAGGGTGGGGTCGATCGAGTGCAGCGTGCGCAGGTTGGTGTGATCGAACGCCGCGACGACGCCGGGCACCGCGAGCGCATCGGTCGCGTCGACGCGCAGCACGCGTCCGGCGGCGATCGTGCTGCCGACCGGAACGCCGTAGAGCATGCCGTCGAGAATGCGATCCGAGGCGTAATCCGCGCCACCGGTCACTTTGAGCCGGCCCTCGACGCGATCGATGGGCGTTCCGACGCTCACGCCGTCACCTCGATCAGCGCCTGCGTCAAGGCGCGTCTGGCGAGTTCGATTTTGAAACCGTTCTGACTCTGCGGACGCGCATCGCGAAGTGCGATTACCGCCGCCTCGCGAAAAACCTCGCGCGAGACGCCTTTGCCGCGCAGCACCGCTTCGGCCTCGCGCGCGCGCCACGGAATCGTGCCGACACCGCCGAGCGCGACGCGCGCGTCGGCAATCGTGGAGCCGTCGAGCCGCACCGCGACCGCCGCGGACGCGAGCGCGAATTCGTACGATTGGCGATCGCGCAGCTTGAGATAATGCGAGCGCCAGCCCTTCATCGGCGGCAGCATGACCGCGACGATCAGCTCGCCGGGTTCGAGCGTGGTCTCACGTTCGGGCGCATCGCCGGGGAGACGGTAGAACCGGTCGATCGGAATCGTGCGCCCGCCCGAGGTGCTGCGCACCTCGATCGTCGCTTCGAGTGCCGTCAACGCGACGTTCTGATCGGAGGGATTGGTCGCGATGCAGTGCTCGCTGGTCCCCAGCACGGCGAGATTGCGGTTATATCCGGTGATCGCCGGACAGCCGCTGCCCGGCTCGCGCTTGTTGCACGCCGAGTTCGGATCGCGAAAGTAGATGCAGCGGGTGCGCTGCAAGAGATTGCCGCCGGTCGTCGCCATGTTGCGAATCTGCGTCGTCGCGCCGGAGAGAATCGCTTCGGAGAGCACGGGGTAGCCGGCGCGCACGCGCGGATGGTGCGCCACCTCGCTATTGGTCGCGAGCGCGCCGAGGACGAGACCGCCGCCGGGCGCGTCCTCGATCGTCGTCAGCGGCAGGCGATTGATGGCGATGACGCGCTCCGGGCGTTCGACGTCCTGCCGCATCAGGTCGATCAGCGTGGTGCCGCCCGCGCAGTATCGCGACGATGCGCCCTGCGCCGTGCGCAGCGCGTCGCCGGCGTCGATCGCGCGCGCCATCGCGAAGCGTCTCATGACATCGACTTCGACCGGCGAACCGATTGGATCGCCGCAACGATGCGCTGATAGGCGCCGCAGCGGCAGATGTTGCCGCTCATGGCTTCGGCTACGTCGGCGTCGCCCGGACCCCACGGTTCGTCGATCATCGCCGCCGCCGACATGAGCTGCCCCGACGTGCAGTAGCCGCATTGGTATCCGTCGTGCTCGAGAAACGCGGCCTGGACGGGGTGCAGGTCTTCTCCGCTCGCAAGCCCTTCGATCGTCGTGATCGTATCGCCGTCATGCATCGCGACGAAGGTGAGGCACGAGAGCGCGCGTTTGCCGTTGACGTGGATCGTGCAGGCGCCGCACTGCCCGTGATCGCAGCCTTTTTTCGTCCCGGTCAGCCCCAGCGTCTCGCGCAGGAAGTCGAGCAGCGACGTGCGCGGATCGACCTCGACCCGGTACCGTTTTCCATTGACGGTGAGGGAGGCCGGGAGGGTTTCAACGGCGGTCGTGTCGGGACTCTTCACGGTCATGCGAGTAATTTAAGCACATTTTTTGCGGCCGCGGTGAACCGCTTCTGACCTAGCCGGGTTATGCAAGCCACACTGACGAGTGAGCGACGCGAAGTGAACGAGCGCCTGCAAGACTATGGGGAGAAGACATGTTAGCTACGCGTAACCTTGGCATCGACGGGCTGGCGGTTTCCGACATCGGGTTGGGCTGCATGGGCATGAGCTTTGCCTACGGCCCGGGCGAACGCGACGACAACGAGTCGATCCGCACGATCCAACGTGCGCTCGAGCTTGGGTGCACGTTCTTCGATACCGCTGAAGCCTACGGCCCGTACACCAACGAGGAGCTGCTCGGCCGCGCGCTGGCGGGCAAGCGCGACCAAGCGGTGATCGCGACGAAATTCGGGTTCACCTTTGGACGCGACGGCGCGGTAAACGGTACCGACAGCCGGCCCGAGCACGTGCGCGAAGCGGTCGAGGGATCGCTGCGCCGGCTGAAGACGGATCGCATCGATCTGCTCTATCAGCATCGCTTGGATCCGAACGTGCCGATCCAAGAAACGATCGGTGCGATGGCCGAACTCGTGCGCGAAGGAAAAGTGCTTTATCTCGGGCTCTCGGAAGTCGGCGAAGAGACGATTCGCCGGGCGCAGGCCACGCATCCGATCGCCGCGCTGCAGAGCGAATATTCGCTGTGGGAGCGCAATCTGGAGCCGAAGATCATTCCGCTGCTGCGTCACCTCGCCATCGGGCTGGTGCCCTTTGCACCGCTCCGGCGCGGGTTTTTGACCGGCAACGTGAAGCGCGCGGAGGAGTATCCCGAAGGCGATTATCGCCGCGGCGATCCGCGGTACCAAGGCGCGAATTTCGATGCGAACATGCGCGCCGCGTCGATCGTGCGCGAGGTGGCGGCGCGTCACGATGCCACGCCGGGACAGATCGCGCTCGCGTGGCTCTTGCACAAAGGGCCGGACGTCGTGCCGATCCCGGGCACCAAACACGTGCGCTACTTAGAGGAGAATCTCGGCGCATCGCAGGTGCATCTCAGCGCCGAAGACATGGCCACGCTCGACGCGTCGCTCACGCCGGAGAAAATTTCCGGTCCGCGTTATAACGAACGGCAGGCGGCGCTGATCAACCGATGATTCCGTTGGTGCACCAAGCATCACGGTGCAGGCCGCGTATCCCAGGGGCATCGGGCCGGAACAAGAAATAGGGGTTGCGTTTTATGTACACAACCGCAGCGACCGCGTACGGCATTGCCGTTACCGTCGAAGGAAGGCCGACGCCCGAGGAACTGAAGGTGGTGAATGCGGCCCTGATGGATGCCGCGCGCACCAAGCCGGGCTTCAGCTTGCTCATGGACCTTTCGAAAGCCAAGATCGCGACCGACGCCGATTCGCAAGCGATGATCTCCGAGCGCTACGGAAAGCTCTTTGGCCACGGTATGCACCGGCTTGCCATCGTGGTGTCGAGCCCCACCGTGGGTATCCAAGTGCGGCGGTTGATTACACAGGCCGTCGGCGATACGGTCACCAAAGAACGCGTGCGCATGATCGACCCGACGGTGCCGAATTGGCGCGCCGATGTTGAACGGTGGCTCGCGGAGAAAACGCCCTAGCGCACCGCGCTGCTATGCGGAAGCTTCCAGTCCTTGCGGACAAAGTGGCAGGTATAACCGTTCGGAATTTTCTGGAGGTAATCCTGATGCTCGGGCTCGGCTTCCCAGAACGGGCCCGCCGGCGCGACTTCGGTTACGACCTTGCCGGGCCACAGTCCTGACGCGTCGACGTCGGCAATCGTCTGCTCGGCGATGCGGCGTTGTTCGTCGGTGGTGTAGTAGATCGCCGAGCGATAGCTCGTGCCGCGATCGTTGCCCTGGCGATTGAGCGTCGTCGGGTCGTGGATTTGAAAGAAGAACTCGAGCAATTGCCGGTAGCTGATTTGCGCCGGATCGAAAACGATCTCGATCGCCTCCGCGTGGTTGCCGTGATTGCGATAGGTCGCGTTCGGCACCTCGCCGCCGGTATAGCCCACGCGTGTCGAGATGACGCCGGGGTACGTGCGCAGCAGCTCCTGCATGCCCCAGAAGCAGCCGCCGGCCAGAACTGCGCGCTCGGTAGATGATGTCATAATTCTCTATTCGCGGATGCGCAAAACGATCTTGCCTTCGACGTGACCCTGTTCGATTCGCCGGTGCGCATCGACCACACGATCGAGCGGAAACTCTTCCGTCTTCAGCGGAATCGTCTGCGTGCCGATCGCTCGGTTCAAGCGCTCGAAGGCTTCGTGCGACATATCCCCATCGAACGGCACCGACGGGTGGCCGCCGACTTTCGGTGCCGGCTCGATGCCGTTCGGGAATGCGATCGGTGCGTTCGGGCGCAGACGCGAGGCGAGGGGCGGAAGATCGGAGCCGTTCGCGGTGGCGAGCATCGCGTCGAACACGGTCGTCGCATCCTGCGTGATCGGCGTGCCCCCGAGCGCGCGAAGGTAGTCCTGCGCGTCGGGTCGTGCGGTTCCGGACACGATTGCGCCGATGGTCTTCGCCGCGAGCCAAACTGCCAGCGACCCGACGCCGCCGGTGGCGCCGAAGACGAGCAGCGTCTCGCCGCGCTTCATCTTTAAGGAGTGCAGCCCCGCGTGCGCCGTCAGCGCAACGCACGGCATCGCGCCGGCGACTTTTTGATCGAGCTGATCCGGCACGCGCGCGACGCGATCTGCCGGGAGGCCTATGTATTCGGCGTAGAAGCCGCCGTGCGGATTACCGTAGCTATAGGAATACACACGCTCGCCGACGCGCAGGTGCTTCACGTCGGAAGCAACCGCAACCACAACGCCGCTTCCGTCCGCACCTAAAATGGTGCCGGGCTTGATCGCGCCCCACGCGCCGGAGCGCTGCTTCGCATCCCAAATGCCCACGCTGGCATAATCGAGCGCCAGAATCACATGGCCTCGGGCAAGCTTCGGTACGGGCACGGACGTTACGCGAATGGCGTCGGGCGGACCCGCTTTGTCGAGGACGGCGGCTTTCATCGTCGTCGGGAGAGTAGACGACTTCACGGTCGTCGCGTGGCTCTTCACAGTCATGCCTCGATTCAACCACTCAATGTCGCGATCTGTTACAGCCGAGCACCAGCATGCTCTGCCGCTTCGAGCACCGCGCGTACCGGACCGAAGCGGGCTCGGATTCCGAAAAAGGCGAAGCGCAGGCCATGGTGAATCGGCGGGTGTTTCTCCAGAGCGCCGCTGCCGCTGCGCTCGGCACTTCGGCGCTCGGGCTTCTGGGCGCGCGTCGCACCATTCCGTGGGCGGAGCTTGCGCGTCGTCTCCGGGGGAAGCTCGTACTTCCCGGGGACCGATGGTATGCGGCCTACGCGCAACCGAATAACCTGCGCTACGACGCGATTCTTCCGCAAGCGATTGCGGTGTGCAGCGACGCTCGCGACGTGAGCACGTCGATTCTCTTCGCGCGTGAATACGGGGTGCCGCTCGTCGCGCGGTCGGGCGGCCATTCGTACGCGGGATATTCGACGACGCCCGGGCTGATGATCGATCTGCGGACGATGAATAACGTTGCGTTCGACGAGTCGACCGGCATCGCCACGCTCGGCGGCGGCGCACGAAACTCGAATGTGTACTCGGCATTTCGCAATCGTAATCTTGCGATCACCCACGGACGCTGCCCGTCGGTCGGCGTGGCCGGCCTCGTGCTCGGCGGCGGCATCGGTTTCAATATGCGCGCGCATGGCCTGACCTGCGATCACCTGATTGCGACGGAAATCGTCACCGCCGACGGCACGACTCGCGCCGTGCACGGCAACGACGAATTGTTTTGGGCCTGCCGTGGCGCTGGCGGGGGAAATTTCGGGATCAACACGTCGTTCGCGTTTCAAACCTACGAGGTCGGACCGCTGACGGTCTTCGACTTGACGTGGAAACGGCAACCGGAGCGCGTCTTCGAACGACTGATCGGCGTCCTCGATCGTGCGCCGGCGACGCTCGGCTCGAAAGTATCGGCGATTGCACCCGACGCAACGACGCCCGATATTACGATCCAACTGCTCGGGCAATATTCGGGCACGCCGGCGCAACTGCGCGAGATGCTCGCGCCGGTGTACGCGATCGCCGAACCCGAGGGCATCGTCAAGCACGATTCCTATTGGGCCGCGCAAGACGTGCTCGCCGAACCGGGCCGTCCGGCGTACTGGCAGGAGCGCTCGCGCTTCTTCAATGCGCCGTTCGATCACAACGCTAATGCGGTTGTGTTCGAGTGGCTTCGGCGCTATCCGCGCACGGCAAAAAGCGCGGCGTTCAAGGTGTTTCAAACCGGCGCGCATGTGAACGATCGCGGACCGCACGAGATGGCGTTTGCCCATCGCTTCAGCTCGTGGCTGAGTTCGATCGAGCTGTATTGGACCCAGACGACGCCACCCGACGCGCTCGCGCGCAATCTGGCCTGGCTCGACGCGTTTTACGAGGCGATCGTTCCGCTCGCCAAGGGCGGCGCCTACCAGAACTTCATCGATCCGTCACTGCGCGATTGGCAGCTTGCCTACCACGACGGGAACTTTCAACGCCTACGCAAGATCAAGACGAAATACGACCCCACGAACGTCTTTCATTTCGCGGAAGGCATCCCGCCGGGTTGAAACGCGCTCGTTAGTTCGGGAGCATTTCTTGCACGTGCTTGCGAAATTCGAGCGGCGCCGCGATCGCGGGGAAGCTCTCCTCCGTGCCGCCGATTCCCCGCACGCCAATCGTGCCGTAGTCGAAGAGGCGGCCAAATGCCGTCTGCTCGACGTCGATACCCTCGATCCGGTTCAGCTCGAGTTCGAGCAATCTGCTGCCAAGTGCCCCAACCTTGATAACGACGCGACGGTTCGTGACCGCAAATTCGGACGAGTTGTACCGAATGAGGGCAATCGTGCCCATCCCAACGCCGACGATGCCGACGAGCAGCCCAAGGATTTGGGACCACGTCATCGCGATGATGATTCCCAACAGCACCACGACTCCAGCGGGCACAGCGATGATTGGATGCAGCTTCGCTTGATACACGACCTCTTCGCCGGGGAGCAGAGTGTTGTCGATGTAGCCCACGCATGGCTCGTTCGTGCGCGGCTAGATTTTCCCGCTCCTCGTGATTAACGGGTGACTTCCGGGACCGACGATCCCCCGCCGGCGCTTAGGCGCGTTCCCAAACCGTCTTGACACCTTTCGCATCGGAACGGCCGAGTTCAAACGCTTCGTCAATTGCGGGTTGATCATTGAATCCCAGGACGGAAAGTGCCAACGGCTGTACCGGCCGTACCTGCCGAAGGCTCACTTCTACTTTGCCTTGCAGCCCGAGCTTGTCATTCGCGGCGGTCCTCCCCGCAACAGCCTGATTCGTCATAAGCGCCAGCTTCATATCGTCTTCAAGAATCTTTTGCTGCATGACGGTATAGCAAGCCAGACCGAGCACTGCAACATTGGGGACCGCGGCGAGTGGCGCGTTACTCGCGGGTGTCATGAAAATTACAGTGATATCGGTCGCGCCCGCATTGATCGCAAGCCCGATCGGCGAATTGTTCGCGACTCCTCCGTCAACGTAGAGATAGGTAGTAGATGAACCTAGGTTCTCGCTCATTGGCGGAAAGGCAAAGGGCAGCGAACCCGAGGCCTCGACCGCGACGAGGTAGTTTTCGGCTGTAATCGGATGCGCTGATTTAGCGTTCGCGAGAAATGCTTTTTGCAGGTCGACGGCGGTAGGCGTACCACCGGCGGGAGCCGCGAACGCGAAGAACGATTCCGATGTTTGCAAATTCACATTAGTCCCGGTGACGACGAGCGAACAGCGGATGTTGTCGAAGTTGAGAACTGGTTGCAGCAGTGCTGTCACGGGGGAGCGGTCGAGGGCTCCAAGCATCGCCATCAGTTCGGGCAACGGGCCCATTGCCTTGTACTTCTTAATCAGGCCGAGAACGTGGAATGCCCAGAGCGCTGGGTTTAGCTTCAGGACGGCCTCGAGTTCGCTCACGAAGTCCATTACCCGCTGTGCTGTGGGCGAAAGCGTGACAATGTTCTTGCCCGCGATCGTCTTCCAGAGCCCTTCGAGTTCTTCGATGAGCCCCTGAGCGTAGAACGCCGCATTGATGGCACCGATCGAGGTGCCACAAACTAGGTCGAAATGCTGACCGGTCTCGGCAAGACCGCAAATGACCCCGGCCTCGTAGGCACCGAGGGCGCCACCGCCGGTCAACACCAAAGCTCGCACGATAAATCAACCTCCTGAGGGAAGGTTCCTTCGCAATCGTACCTTAGCTCGGCGTAACATGCAGTAGTTCAATCGGCCTATGCTGCATCGACTACGCGCTCTCCGCGCGGCCGTTGGCTTCGAGAACCTCGTCGACGATGCCGTAGTCGCGTGCCTGCCCGGGCGTCATGAAGAAATCGCGATCGAGGTCGCGCAAGATTTGCTCTTCGGCTTTTCCCGTCGTTTTCGCGTAGATGTCGGCGAGCGTCTTGCGCGTGGCGACGAGTTCGCGCGCGTGCAATTCGATGTCGGTGGCTTGGCCGCCGATCTGCCCGATCGACGGCTGGTGGATGAGGATCTTGCTGTAGGGCAGCGCCGCGCGTTTGCCCGGCGCGCCGCCGGTCAAGAGCACCGAGGCCATCGAGGCCGCAAACCCCACGCAGATCGTCGCGACCGCCGGCTTGATGAACTGCATCGTATCGTAAATCCCAAGCGCCGCGGTGACGCTGCCGCCGGGGCTGTTGATGTAGAGATCGACGTCTTTGTCGGGATCTTCTTTCTCGAGGAAGAGCAGCTGCGCGACGGCAAGGCTAGCGAGCTGATCCGTGATCTCGCCGCTGATGAAGACGATGCGGTCTTTGAGGAGGCGCGAGTAGATGTCGAAGGCGCGCTCGCCGCGCGCGGTGTTCTCGACGACGGTCGGCACGAGGTAACTCATGGCCCGTTTTATAGCAGAGCCGGTGTGCGCTGGGAATGTTTTCCGGCTCAAAAGCGGACACCGCCGGCAGGGCCGCGGCCGCCGATCGTCTGAGTATCACCCATGAACACGCTAACCGTCGAGCAGCAACAACGTATCGTGGAACTTTTGCGCGAAGGCATGAGCGCCCGCGAGGTCGAGCGCATTACGGGGCATCGGCGAGAGACGGTTGTATTGTACGGTCGCCTCGCGGGGGTGCTGCCTTCGCGAGTTTCACCGGAACCCACGCAGGCGCGAGCCGCCTAGCAACGTTCGGCGACGGGGTCAACTCACCATGAAGTCGTCGTCGTGAGCATGATCTCCAACTGATTCGAAAGAATCCTCAGAACAGGGCTCGATGGCGTTCGAGTCGGCTTTGGAAAGGGGATCCTATCGATGCTTGGACGGCTCCGTTTTCTTCTCATTGCCGCCTTTGTTGTGGCCTCAACCGCCGTAGCCGCAGCGCGATTGCCGTACGACCTCTACATCGTAAATCCGCTGCCAAATCCGGTCTGGGTCACGGTGTACGCGAACGGCCGCATCCAAAACGCCTTTATGGTCCGCCCGAATTATCGCTGGCACTGGGACAGCGCCCAAGGGAACATGAAGATCATGGCGGAGATCAAAACGCTCGACGGCGTTCGCAACATTTGTAAAACGGATATGCAGGTGCCCAAGAACTCGGGCGACGTCACGATCCATCTCAACAAGGCCAACAATACCTGTTGGTGGAGTCGTTAGCCGGCGATAGCGGCGAAGAGTCCTGAGCCGTTGGGCGTTTTCGGCTTGCATACGCGAGTATAAGCCTTCTTTGCATGGACTCGCTGACCGATGAGCAGCGATGGCGCGATGGTGGAACTCTTGGGCGAAGGCATGAGCGCCCCCGAGGTCGAGCCATCACCGGCCACCGCCGAGAGACGGTTATTCTGTATGGGCGTTTGGCCGGAGCGGTTCCGCCGCGCAATGTGTCCAAGACGGTGGGCTCCTTGGCGGCCTGAGCGAGCGAGTGTTCCGGTGCTCCCGGCTTCTGCTAGGCGTGTTTTGATTCTGCAACGGGATCGTAGTCCCCGATCTTGATCCCCGCACTGCGAAAGGCCTCGAGACTCTGCTTGTCCCGGCTATCCTCGACGTACCAGGGCTGCGTGGCGAATATGTGACGTTGAATGTACCGCTCACCCATTGAGGCTAGTAGCATTAGCTCAAATCGGGTAGTCTGGCCTTGTCGAGTGGAATAAGCAACATCGGAAACCCAATTATCATCGTAACCGCTGATGCAGCGATCGACCTGGCCCATCGTGCTAAAGCCAAGATTGCGCAGTAATCTTGCCGTCCAGTTGTAGGAGAACTCGGATATTCGGCGATCGGGACCTAAGCGCCGATCGAGATATTCCTTAAGGGCATCGGGCGTGACTTCGACTTCGTCTAAGTTGCCGCTGGCGATTTGTTCACGCGCGCGGGCGGTCACGCTTGCGTCGGCATCTTGGATCGCCTGGAATTCTCGATCAGCTATTTCAAGTAAACCCGCCAGGGACATGAATCGTCTTCGAATCTCAGTTGGGATCACCGAGGCCGATTTGTATTGAATATCGTGTTCGATTTCGGCCCATGCGTGTTGCAAAATGGTGCGGACCTGGATTTCAACACTCGCGCCCTTGAAGTCTTGGTACTCCGGTAAGGTTCCCCGCTTTCGATCTAGTCGCACGAGGTAGTGAATACTTTGATAACCGAATCGCTGCTCAGCTATCAGCGCCGCTCCCTTGTCAGATCGCTCAATGATTTCAAATTCATCGCCGATCAATACGTCGATATCATCGAGAGTGCTCGGGAAGAACGTGATGACTCTTACTCCGGCGAGATCGGTAATTTGCTCCAGTGGATTCGGGTATTTGGGAATGTTCGGATCAGCGTCGGAAGGGGTGCCCGCTTTCTCTTCAAAGCTGGCCGCGTCCTTAGCCCTGCTATCTACTGAGTTGACCTTGATGCCACGTTGAACTAGGCACTCGCGAACTATTCGCTCAACCATGTGGGCAAGCGCAACAAAATAGTCTCGTCGCTTTAAGTACTCCGAGACGGCGCGCTGTTTGTGCGCCGTGAAATCAAATGCGTTTCCTGACGCCATAGCGCCGGCGCTCTGTTGTTCGTCCATTAGATGACTCCAGGGGCTGTCCGCGGGGAGACCCAGCGCGCGTGCTCGTGCTAATGCGGATTACGCTTATTCGTTCATCCTGCGGTTTCGCCACTCCGCGCTTCTCACATAACTTGTCGCCGTATAAATCACGCTGGCGTTTGATCGGCTCGACCCGCCGGACGTGATTCTGCGCCAGCCGCTGAGATCAGGGGCTTCCTTTCGCCTTGCCGTTGCGCCGCGGTTCTTTGTGGCCACGAACACGTGTTCGCCTTTGACCCTCCCCGTCGTAAACCTTATAGTGGTGTGAAGTGGTGCTGAGTGGTGGCTGGGGGAGGGACCTTGCACGCGGAGCTGCCGCGCTTTACGGGTTCGGTGGAGCATGCCCTCGATGAGAAGGGGCGCCTCATCGTCCCCGCGCGCTTTCGGGAACGGCTTGGAGCGGGCTTCGTCATCACGATTGCCCAGCCCGAGCCATGCCTCGCGCTCTACCCCAGCGTCACCTGGGCCGAGTTCTGCACGCGCCTGGAGGAGGCTCCGCGCAAGGATGAGCGCTTCCGCCGCATCGTGCGCAACATCTTCGCACATACAGAGGAAGTGGCGTGCGATGCGCAAGGGCGCCTGCTGATCCCAGCCGCACAGCGCGGCTACGCGTCGATCGATCGCGACGTCGTCTCCATCGGCGCGCTCACCCGCGTCGAGATCTGGGCGAAAGAACAATATTCCGCGCACGCCGCGCCGGAGGGCGAGGTCGCCGATTTCATGGCCGACCTCGGGCTCTTCTGATGGGATGCCTCCATGAGTCACGTCTCGGTCTTGCTCGATGCGGCGATCGATTATTTGGCGATCCGGCCGGATGGGACGTACGTCGATGCGACCTTCGGTGCGGGTGGGCACTCGCGAGCGATCCTCTCGCGTTTGCAGACCGGCCGATTGATCGCGCTCGATGCCGATCCGGACGCGATTGCGCGAGCGCACACCATCACGCATCCATCGTTTACCTTCGTCCATGCGAATTTCTCGGAACTTCGTCGCGTCTTGGCCGACTGCGGGGTGGCGCAGATCGACGGAGTGCTCTTCGATTTGGGAGTTTCGTCGATGCAGCTCGATAATGCGCAGCGCGGCTTCTCGTTTCGTGAGTCGGCGCCGCTCGATATGCGAATGAATCCGTACGAAGGCCGCAGCGCCTACGACGTCCTCGCTACCGCCAGCGAACGCGAACTCGCCGACATCTTCTTCAACTACGGCGAAGAGCGCGCGGCGCGCCGCATCGCGCACGCGCTCGTCGAACGGCGCAGCGCCGGCCGCCTGCCGAAAACCACCCTCGAATTCGCACAGTTCGTGGCGGGCGTGATGCGCCGGCCTGGGAAGAGGGAGCGCATCCATCCCGCCACGCGCGTCTTCCAAGCGCTGCGCATCGCGGTCAACGACGAACTCGGCGCGCTGCGCGAGGGTCTGGCCGGCGCGATCGACTCGCTGCGCGACGCCGGTCGCATCGTCGTCATCAGCTTCCACTCGCTCGAGGATCGCATCGTGAAGCAAACCTTTCGCGACGACGAGCGCCTCGAGGTTCTCACGCGCAAGCCGCTCGTGCCCGATGAGCACGAGACGGCCGAGAATCCCCGCGCCCGCAGCGCCAAGCTGCGCGCCGCCCAACGGAAAGCAAGCTAATGGTAGCGCCACAACGCATCCGCAATCCGCGCAGCGCCCGCACCGCCACCCAAACGCGCATCGTCAAGAACACCCGCGCGCGCTACGGCGCGATCGTGCGCATCGCCGGCGGCCTCTCGATCGCGCTGGTTGCGCTGATGGGCTATCTGGCGCTGCTCTCCAACGTCACCAGTCTCAGCTACGCGCTCGATAAGGCGCAGCACCAGCGCGACGTGCTGCAAGAACAGACCGCGCGGCTCGATGATGCGATCGCGCAAGCCAGCTCCGAAGAACGGCTCGCCGCGATCGCGGCCAAGCTCAACATGCACGATGCGCAAACCTTCGCCGTGGTGCGGATCGAACCGCCGGCCACGGTCGCGAAATCGAAGATCCCGCTCTTCGACACGATCGCCGCTTGGTTCTAAGGAGCTAACGCGTGGCGCGCACGGTGCTCCACAACCGGGCCTTCGCGCGTATCGCTCCGATGCGCGCGAAGCTGTTTTTCTATCTCTGTCTCGCGATGGCGGGTTACCTCGGCATCCGTCTCTATCTCGTACAAGTCATCGACGGACCCAAGCTCGCTCGCGAAGCGCTCGCGCAAGACTCCAACACGGTCGAAGTCTTCGCGCGCCGCGGTTTCATTGCCGATCGAAACGGCACGGTGCTGGTGCGCTCTCTCCCCTCCGAGAGCGTCTACGCCGTGCCGCGCGACCTCACCGATCCCGACGCCACCGTTGCCAAGCTCGAAGCGATCTTCGGCAAACTCGATCCCTCGATCGTCGCCGACCTGCACGATAAATCGCTTTGGTTCGTGTGGATCGCGCGCAAGATTCCGGTCGAGCTGGCGCAGCGGGTCCGCGCGGCAAATCTCGGCGGCGGCGTTCAGCTCAAAGAAGAAGTCACCGGCAAGCGCATCGACATGGTCGGCGACATGCTCTCCACCATTCTCGGCTTCGTCGGCACCGACGAGAACGGCCTCGACGGCCTCGAATACGAATTCGATTCGCTCTTGCGCGGACAGTCCGGGCAGGTCACGCTCGAAACCGACGATTTCGGCCGGCCGATTCCCTTCGGTCACGAGCACGTGATCACGCCGGCGCAGCCCGGTCTCTCCCTTGAACTCACCGTCGACTCGTACTTGCAGTTCGTCACCGAAGAAGCGCTCGATCAAGAAGTCGCGAAGTCGCACGCGAAGGACGGTACCGCGATCGTGATGGATCCGTGGACCGGCGAGATCTTGGCGATGGCCAACATCCCGCACTTCGATCCGAACCATTTCTGGAAGTACCCGGCGCGCGATTACGAAGACCGCGCCGTCGTCGACACCTACGAGCCGGGCTCCACCTACAAGCTGGTCACCGCGGCGGCGGCGCTCACCTCGGGCCGCGTCACCCTGCAGACGCGCTTCCCGGCCCGCGACGCCATCACCATCGACGGCCACACGATCCACAACGCCGACGACGACATGCCGATAACCGGCGACACCGAAACGTTGGGCGAGATCGTCGAGTATTCCCACAACGTGGGCGCGGCCGAAGTGGGCCTCGCGACCGGAGCACAGAACTTCTATAGTATGGAACGCAAGGCGGGATTCGGCTCGCCGACCGATATCGAACTCCCAGGTGAGAGCCCCGGCATCGTCCCCTCGCCCGATCAGTGGAGCGAACTCTCGCTGCCCACGATGTCGTTCGGCCAAGGCGTTTCGGTCACGCCGATCGCAATGGCGCGTTACTACTGCGCGATCGCGAACGGCGGCTTGCTGATGCGCCCGCGCATCGTGCGTGCCATCGAAGATCAGCGGGGCAAGATCATCTACCAATATCCGCCCGAGGTCGAACACCGCGTCTTCTCCGAAAAGATCGCCGCCGAGCTGCGCGCGATGCTGCGTTCGGTCGTCACCCACGGAACCGGCCGTTTCGTCGCGCAGATTCCCGGCTACACCACCGCCGGCAAGACCGGCACCGCGCAGATGGTCGTCGATGGGCAATACGCGCCCGGTCACTACGCCGCATCGTTCATCGGCATGATTCCCTACCAGCATCCGCGTTACGTCATCTACGTCAAGATCGAAGATCCGCAGGGCATGTACTACGGCAGCGAGATCGCGGGCCCGGTCTTCGCACGGATCGCGCGCGAAGCGATGCTGCACGCGGGTGTCTTGCCATGACGCTCGATCGTATCGTCGCGCGCTTACCCGCGAGCACGCAGGTCATCGGCGAACGCTCGCGCGAGATCAGCAGCATCGAGATCGATTCGCGCCGGGTCACGCCCGGCGCGTTGTTCGTCGCGATGCCCGGCGAACACACCGACGGTCACGCGTTCGTGCAGCGCGCGATCGCTGCCGGCGCGGTCGCGGTCGTGGTTGAAGCGGCGCACGCGCTCGCCGTGCCGGTGAGCGTCAGCGCAATTCACGTCCCCGATACGCGCCGCGCGCTCTCGACGATCGCCGCTGCTTTCTTCGACGACCCCTCGCGCGCGCTCGACGTGCTCGGCGTTACCGGTACCAACGGCAAGACCACCACCACGCGCATGATCGCGGCGATCCTCGAAGCCTCGGGCCGTCCGTGCGGCGTGATCGGCACGGTCGGCGCGCAGTTTCGCGAGCACAACTGGACGCTCGAGAATACGACACCGCTGCCGCCCGAGCTGCACGGCTTGCTCGCGCAGATGCGCGAACTCGGAGCGTGGGCGGTCGCGATGGAGGTCAGCTCGCACGCGCTGGCACTCGATCGCGTCGAAGACGTGCGTTTCAAAGTCGCCGCGTTGACCAACATTACCCGCGATCACCTCGATTTTCATCAAACGCTCGAAGCCTACGCGGCGGCGAAGCGGCGGCTCTTCACCATGGCGGCGGCCGCGGTGCTCAACGTTGACGATGAGTACGGCGCGCGCTGGCTGCCCGACGTGCGCCGCCGTATTCCCACCCTCAGCTACTCGCTGCACGGCAACGCGGATATTACGGCGCGCACGATCGAACCGAGCGCATCGGGCAGCACATTCGACGTCGACGGCGTGCCGATGCGGGTTCACCTTCCCGGCATGTTCAACGTCGCGAACGCGCTGGCGGCGATCGGTGTCGCGCGCTCGTTGGATCTCGATCTGGAGACGTGCGCGCACGGGTTGGATGCGCTCGAGCGCGTGCCGGGCCGCATGGAGCACGTGAACGGCGGCGACATCGACGTGGTGGTCGACTACTCGCACACGCCCGATTCGCTCGAGAACGCGCTGATCGCGCTGCGCGAGACCGCTCCGCGCGCGCTGGCCGTCGTCTTCGGCTGCGGCGGCGATCGCGACCGCGGCAAACGTCCGCAAATGGGACGCGTCGCGGCGGCGTACGCGGACCGCATCTACGTCACCAGCGACAATCCGCGCAGCGAATCGCCCGAAGCCATCGTCGCCGAGATCGAGACCGGCATCGGTGCGCATCCGCACGTCAGTCAGGTCGACCGGCGCGCCGCGATTCACCGCGCGATCGAAGAGGCCGGTCCGGGCGACGTGGTGCTGATCGCCGGCAAGGGGCACGAAACCTACCAGATCATCGGCACGCAAACGTTGCCCTTCGACGACGTCGAAGTCGCGCGCGAGGCGCTGGCGGCGCGGGGTGCGCACGCATGAAACTGCCGTTCGACGAAGCGGCCAAAGTGACGCACGGCGTGATCTTCGAGATCGAGCGTGCGCCCGAACGGATCGAGATCTCGACCGATACGCGCACGCTCGAACCGGGCCAAGCCTTTCTCGCGCTGCGCGGGCAACGGTTCGACGGCAACCTCTACACGCAAGACGCCGTCGAACGCGGCGCAACCGCGCTGATCGTCGACGATCCCGACGCGGTGATTCCCGGGATCGCGACGATCGTGGTCGAGAGCACCCTCGATGCGCTGCTGGCCCTGGCCGCCGCCGCCCGCAACCGGTTCGCCGGCAGCGTGCTCGCGATCACGGGCAGCGCCGGCAAGACGACGACCAAGGCGTTTGCCGCGCAACTGCTCGCACTGCGCTACGGCGCGCGGGTGCTTTCCACGCCGGCCAACGAGAACAACGAGATCGGCGTGAGCAAGGTCCTGCTCGCCGCCGAGGGCGCCGAGCACGACGTGCTGGTGATCGAGATGGGCGCGCGGCACTACGGCGATATCGAAAAGCTGGTGCGCGCGGCCCGGCCCGACGTAGCGATCCTCACCAACATCGGCGACGCGCATCTGGAGATCATGGGTTCGCGCGAGCGGCTCGAGATCACGAAGTGGGCGCTCTTTTCAACCGGAGCGCGGGCCGTCCTCAACGCGCAAGACGTGGCCTCGATCAGGCGCGCCCCCTCGCTCTCGGCGCCGCCGCACTGGTTCTTCACCGGCGGTCCGGGCGAGAACGTGCCGATGTACGGGCGCGTCACCGCGCTCATCGGCTCACGGCAATGGATCGAGATCGACGGCGAGCGCGAGCACACCTACGATGTCGACGCGCGCGTGCCCGGTGCGCACAATCGCGCCAATCTTGCCGCCGCGATCGCCGCTGCGGTCGAGCTCGGCGTCGAGCCGATGCAGATCGCGCCCGCGGTCGCCGAGATCGAGCTGCCGCACGGCCGGTACGAACGCATCGAACTCGAGAACGGCGTGACGCTGATCTACGACGCGTACAACGCGAATGCAGCCGGGATGATGGCGGCGCTCGATGCCTTCGCCGGCGAAGATGCGGCGCGCCGCATCGCGTTGCTCGCAAGCATGGCCGAGCTTGGCGAGGGAGCGGCTGACTTGCACCGCCGGGTCGGCAGCCACGCCGCGGCCACCAAGGTGGACGTAATGCTGGTCGGCGGCGAGTTCGCGGGCGAATTGGCATTGGGTGCGCGCAGCGCCGGCCTGCCCTCCGAGCGCATCGTGCCGTTCGTGACCAACGAACAAGCAGCCCAGTGGGTGCGCGATCACACGCGCGCCGGGGATGCGGTGCTGTTGAAGGGTTCGCGCAAGTACAAGTTGGAGGAGATCGTCGAGGACTTACGCCGTTGACGTTGACGCGCATTCCAGGAGTGGTTGCTCTTCCGGTTCGAACGCGCGTCGTGCGCGTCGGTGACGACCTCGCCGCGCTCGTCGCCGCCGCCGTGCACGGCATCGCCCGCACCGGCGACGTGATCGCGATCTCCGAAACCGCGGTCGCGATCGCCCAAGGTGAATTCGTCGTGGCCGAACACATCCGGCCGTCGCGCCTTGCCTACACGCTCTCGCGCCGTGCCGGCGCGATGGCGACGGTGAGCCAACCCGAGTCGCTGCAGCTCGTCATCGACGCGGTCGGTCCGTGGCGCGTCTTCTCGGCCGCGCTGCTCAACGCGCTCGGCAAAATCGTCGGCAAACGGGGGATCTTCTACGAACGGCTCGGTGAAGCAATCGCGGCGATCGACGGCTACACCGGCACGATGCCGCCCTACGAGCGCGCGATCGTACTGGCGCCGCGCGACCCCGACGGCGTGAGCGAGACGATCGCCGCCGCGACCGGCACCGGCGTCGCCGTTGTCGATGCCAACGATTTGCAGAAGGCCAAGGTGCTGGGCGCCTCGCGCGGCGTCGATCGCACGCTGGTCGAGCGAGCGTTGCTGGATAATCCGCACGGCAACGGCGACGAGCAGACGCCGCTCGTCGTGCTGAAGTGGCGCGCGTCCGGAGCGAATCCGCTGCAATGCTGAGCGTCATCTCGATCCTCGTCATCGGAAGCTGCGCGATCGCGATTCTCGCCGGCACCGTGCTGCTGCCGATTCTGCGCTCACTTCAGCTGCGCGCGTTCGCCTACGAAGACGCGCCGCAATCGCATCAAGTAAAAACCGGTACGCCCACGATGGGCGGAATCGTCTTCATTTTGCCGATGCTACTCTTATGCGGTCTCACCTCGTTTCCGTTCGTCGCACCGATGATCTTCATCGTCGCGGCCTGCGGTGCGATCGGGATGATCGACGATCTGCTCGGCATCACCCGCGGACGCAACCGCGGCCTGCGCGCGAGCACCAAATTGCTGGCGACCGCATTGGTGGCGATCGCGTTTCTGCGGATGATCGACGCGACGACCGCGATCTTTCCGCGCGACGTGATCTTCCATGCCGGCACGTTCGCGCTCACCGTGCCGCATTGGCTCTGGCTCGTGCTCGGTATCCTGGCGGTTACCGGCACGATCCACGCGGTCAATCTGACCGACGGGCTCGACGGCCTGGCGACCGGAACGATGATTCCACCGCTGCTGGTCTTCGTGGCGATCGGGTACTCGCTCAAGCTCGCCATCCCGACCGCCGCCGCGCTGATCGGCATCGGCGCCTCTCTGGGTTTTCTCGTCTACAACGTGCACCCGGCCAAACTGTTCATGGGTGATACCGGCTCGCTCGCGCTCGGCGCGCTGCTTTCGGGCATCGCGATTCTCGAAGGCGAGATGCTGCTGCTGATTCTGATCGGCGGCGTCTTCGTCGCCGAGGCGCTCTCGGTGATCGTGCAGGTCACCTATTTCAAGGCCACGCACGGCAAGCGGATCTTTCGCATGAGCCCGCTGCACCACCACTTCGAACTGGGCGGTTGGCCCGAGACCAAAGTGACCGCGACCTTTTGGACCGCCTCGGCGGCCCTCTCCGCACTCGGATGGATCCTCGTAAAATGATGACTTTTGATGCACGCGAGACGGTTCTCGTCATCGGGTTGGGCAAAAGCGGCCTGGCCTGCGTGCGCGTGTTGCGCTCGCGCGGCGCGACCGTCTACGCGACCGACGAGAAACCGATCGACGAGTTGGAAACGGCGATCACGGCGATCGAAACGCTTGGCGTCACCTTTGTTGCGCCGGATGCGCTCGACTCGATCGTCGGGCGTCTGACCTCGGCCGTGCTCTCGCCGGGCGTACCGCTCACCTCGCCGATCGTGCGCGCGGTGCAAGACCGCAGCGTGCCGGTCTTCGGCGAGATCGAACTCGCGTTCCGCCTGTGCAAGGCGCCGATCGTGGCCGTCACCGGAACCAAAGGCAAGTCGACGACCACCGCGCTGATCGGGCACCTGCTGCGGGCCTGCGGCTACAACGTGCGCGTGGGCGGCAACATCGGCAACCCGCTGATCGACGAAGTTATCGACGCGCGCACCAGCGATTGGGTCGTGGCCGAGGTCAGCTCCTTCCAGCTCGAGACGATTCGCGCGTTCAAACCGCGCGTGGCGGTGCTGCTCAACATCGCGCCCGATCATCTCGACCGCTACCATTCGATGGACGAGTACGCCGAAGCCAAGTTCCGCATCTTCGCCAATCAAGCGTTCGGCGATTTCTTCATCGGCAACCGCGACGACGAGCGCGTCGCCGATCTCGACGTGACCAAGAGCGAGCGCAACATTCGCTCGCGCCAGCTCTGGTTTACGCTCGGCGAGCGTCATCACAACGCCACGATCTATTTGCAGAACGATCGCATCGTGTACGCGCCGATCAGCGGCGACCCGCGGCCGATCACCCTGATGGCCCGCAACGAGATTCCGCTGGCGGGCGCGCACAACGTGCAAAACGTGATGGCCGCGCTGCTTGCGGCGTTCGCGGTCGGCTGCGATCCGAGCGCGGTGCGCGAGGCGGTGATGAGCTTTCATGCGATGCCGCACCGGCTCGAGAACGTCGACGAGATCGACCGCGTGCTCTACGTCGACGATTCGAAGTCGACCAATCCGGGCTCGGTGGTGGCGGCGCTGCGCGCCTACGACCGGCCGATCGTCTTGATCGCCGGCGGGCGCGCCAAAGGCACCGACTTCGTCGAGATGGGCGTGGCGATTCGCCAGCGCGCGAAGGCGTTGGTCGCGATCGGCGAGGCGGCCGATGCGATCGCGCAGCACGTGGGCGAGCTTCCGGTCGTGCGGGCGCCCTCGATGATCGATGCGGTCGGTGCGGCCCGCGAGCTGGCCTCGCCGGGCGACGTGGTGCTGCTCTCGCCGGGCTGCGCTTCCTTTGATATGTTCAGTTCGGCTGAAGATCGCGGCGAGCAGTTCTCGGCCGCGGTGCACGCCTTGAGGCAACCCGCTGGTGCTTAACGCGCAGCCCGCGCAGCGGCAGGCGACCAGGGTGCGTTCGTATATCGCGACGCCGCCCGACGCGCTGCTCTTCTTCGCGGTCGCTTCGCTGGTCGCGATCGGGTTGGTGATGGTCTTTTCCGCCTCGAGCGCGACCGCGTATCTCGAACATCACGACGTCGCCTACTACGCGAAACGCCAGATCGCGTGGCTGGCGGTGGGTCTGGTCATCGCGTACGGCGTCTACCGGCTCGATTATCACCTGCTCAAACGCTGGGCGCCGTATCTGCTGGTCGCGTCGATTCTCGGACTCGCGCTGGCACTGGTGCCGCACGTCGGGATCGCGGTCAACGGCGCGCGGCGTTGGATCGGCGCGTCCTCGCTGACGTTTCAACCCTCGGAATTTGCCAAGCTGGGCTTGGTGATCTATCTCGCCGCGATGCTCGCCGCGCGCAGCGACCGCATCCTCTCGCTCGTGCGCGGCCTTTTTCCGCTCTGCATTCCGGTCGCGATCGTCGCCGTGCTCGTGCTCAAAGAACCCGACATGGGGACGGCGAGCCTGCTGGTGATGATCGCGTTCGCGATGTTCTTTGCCGCCGGCGCGCGCTTCTCGCACTTGATCGCGATTGCGCTGGCCACCATGCCGGCCGTCGTGGTGGAGGTGCTCGCAAGTCCCTACAAGCGCGATCGCATCTTCGCCTTCCTCAATCCGTGGAAGGACCCCGAGAATTACGGCTTCCACATCGTGCAGTCGCTGCTCGCGCTCGGAAGCGGGGGCATCTTCGGCGTCGGTCTGGGGAACTCGCGCGCGAAATTCTTCTATCTCCCCGAGCAGTACACCGACTTCATCTTCTCGATCCTGGGCGAAGAGCTGGGCTTGATCGGCGCGCTGGCGGTGGTCGTGCTCTTCATCGTGTTCGGCTACCGCGCGGTGCGCATCGCGATCGCGGCGCCCGACCGCTTCGGCTTCTTTCTCGCGATCGGGTGCATGGCGATCGTAGTGATCCAGGCCTTCGTCAACATCGGCGTCGTGACGTCGTCGTGGCCGGTGACCGGCGTACCGCTGCCGTTTATCTCGTTCGGCGGCAGCTCGCTGATCGTGAACCTGATCGCGGTTGCGTTGATCGCCAACGTCGGCCGCGGAGCACGCATCGCGCAACCGTGATCGCGGATCCGGTCGAGCGGCGTCTCGTGCAGCAGATCGAGGCGTTCGGGATCATGGGCTCGCAGCTCTATCAGCGCGCGTTGGAACGCGCGCTTGCCGATTATCGTGCCCACGGCGCGATGTATCGCTTCTTCGAGGAGGATCCCGCACGCAAGCAGATGTCGACGCCCGGCGTGCGTCTGATGGCGGCCTTTCATTTTCTTGCGCTGAGCGGCGAGGCGCCCGACGTCGCGGCGCTCTTGCCCTCGTGCGGCGGCGCCGAGCGGCAGTGGGACAAACTGTGGGAGGCAATGCGTGCGCGGCTCGAATCCAACGACGAGCGCATCGGCAAGCTCTTTGCGCGGACGCCGCAGACCAACGAGGTGATGCGCGCGCGGGTTCTAGCCGCCGGACTCTCGACGTTCGCGCGAGCCTCGGGGTTCCCGTTGCGCCTGTTCGAAATCGGCGCAAGCGCGGGTCTGAACACGCGGATCGAAATCGACGGGTACGACATCGCCGAACGGGCGGCGTGCGACCTGCACCCCCTCGATATCAATAAGGAAGAAGATCGCAGACGCCTGCTCTCTTACGTCTGGGCGGACGACGGGGAACGCGTCGCCCTCCTTCACCAGGCAATCGAGCGGGCGCGTACGCGGCCGCTCGCGGTCGAGCAGGCGGATATGTTCGAGTGGCTGCCGCGCCGCGTCGAGCCGAAGCCCGGTTACGCAACGGTGGTGATGCAGTCCGTCGTGAGCGATCATCTCACCAAAGACGAGCGCGCGCGGCTTGCCGGCATCATCGAAGCCATCGGCGCTGCGGCAACGGCGAACGGCCCGTTCGCGTGGCTTCGCATGGAATTCGAGCGCGGAAGCCGCCGCTACCAGACGCGCCTGCGAACCTGGCCCGGCGGATACGATGAGCTGATCGCCACGAGCACCGGACACGCGCGAGAGATCGAATGGATCGGCTGAACGTCGTCTTCACCGGCGGCGGAACCGGTGGTCATCTCTATCCGGCCATCGCGATCGCGCAAGCGCTCGGGGATCGGGCGAACGTCACGTTCATCGGTACGGCCGATCGACTGGAAGCAACGCTCGTTCCCAGAGCCGGCTATCCGCTGGTCACGATACGAAGTGCGCCGGCCAAACGCGCGTACGTCAATCTCGTCGGCGTCGTTCAGGCGATGAGCGCGCTGCGCCGGCTCCGGCCGGACATCGTGATCGCGACCGGGGGTTACGTCGCGTTCCCGGTTGCACTCGCGGCACGGATGTTGCGAAAGACGATCGTCTTGCTCGAGCCGAATGCGCACCCGGGGCTCACGAATCGGCTGCTCGCGCCGCTGGTCGACGAGGTGTGGGGCGCGTTCGCGGACGGCGACGCGCACTTTACCGGCAAGTACGTGCACACCGGCATTCCGGTGCGTGCGGCGCTGCGCGCGTTGCCGAGTCGCGATGCCGCGGTCGAGCGGCTCGGGCTTTCGACCAAACGGCAGACGTTGCTGGCGGTGGGCGGCAGTCAAGGCGCGCGCACGATCAACGACGCGCTGACCTCACTGCTCACGAGCGACGGGCTGCCGCAGGGATGGCAACTCGTTCACGTGACCGGCGAAAAAGAGTACGACCGGGTGCGCAGCGCGCTCGGGCGCAGCGACGGTGTTCTTCGTGCATATCTCGATGACATGACCGATGCGTACGCGGCGGCGGACCTCGTGCTGGCGCGCGCGGGCGCTTCGACCCTGGGCGAGCTGGCGGCAACCGGCCGCCCGGCGATCCTCGTGCCCTATCCGCACGCGGCGCAGGACCATCAGCGCGCCAACGCCGCCATGCTTGCGCGATCCGGCGCGGCGGTGGTGGTGGACGACCGGGAGCTGCTCGCCGGGAAGCTGCGCGGTATCCTCGCCGAGGTCACGCGGCCCGCTCGCCTAGCCGAATTGCGCGCCGCCGCCTCGCGCACGGTCGAACCCGATCCGCTTACGACAATTCTCGCCCGGGTCGAATTGCTTACTGTGCGGAAGAATCGAGCGTGAGCAACGCGAGCGAAGCCGGCGCAAAAACCTGGCATTTCGTTGGGATCGGCGGGATCGGCATGAGTGCGATCGCGCGGATTCTGCTCGCACGCGGTCAGCGCGTCTCCGGTTCCGATCTGAAAGAGACCGCGCTCATCGCCGAGTTGCGCGAGGAAGGCGCCGACGTTCGTATCGGCCACGACGCGGCCAACGTCGATGCTGCGCACACGGTCGTCGTCAGCTCCGCGATCGATCGCCGCAATCCCGAATACCTGGCGGCGCAGCGCCGCGGTATTCCGCTTTTGCATCGCGGCGAGATGTTGGCTGAACTGCTGCGCAATCGCAGCGGCGTCGGGGTCTGCGGGACGCACGGCAAAACCACGACGACGGCGATGATTGCCGCGGTGCTGCGTGCAGCCGGGGTCGACGCGAGCCTGGCGCTGGGCGGCATCGACGGCGCGCTCGGCACCAACGCGTACGACGGGCGCAGCGCATGGTTCGTGACCGAGGCCGATGAGTCCGACGGCTCCTTCGCGCTGCTCGATCCGAAGATCGCGATCGTCACCAACATCGAGAACGATCATCTGCAGAGCGACGACGAGCTGCCGCAGCTCGTGCGCGCCTTCGAAGAATTTCTGCGCAAGCTTCCGAAAGACGGCTGCGCGATCGTCGGCGTCGATAACCCGCTTGCCGCCTCGCTGCTCGAACGCGAACGGCGCGCGCGCACGGTGACCTTCGGTTTCGGGCCGCGCGCCGACGTCCGCGCGAGCAACGTGCACGCGCAGGGCTTGGGTACCTCGTTCGATGCGATCGCCGGCGAGGTGTGCCTGGGTACGATCGAACTCAACGTGCCGGGCACGATCAACGTTCAGAACGCACTGGCCGCGATCGCCGCGGCGCGCGAGCTCGAGGTGCCGTTCGTGCGCATTGCCGAAGGCTTGAACGCGTTTCGGGGCGTGCGCCGCCGTTTCGATATTCTGGTGCGCAGCGATCGCATGGTGCTGGTCGACGACTACGCCCATCATCCGACCGCGGTGCGCGCGACGATCGCCGCCGCGCGCCAATACCATCGCGGGCCGGTGATCGTCGCGTTTCAGCCGCACCGGTATTCGCGCACGGCGTATCTCGCGCGCGATTTTGCCGATGCGCTCAAAGGCGCGGATCGCGTCTATCTCGCGCCGGTCTACGCTGCATCGGAACCGCCGATTCCCGGCATCTCGGAACGTTCGATCGGTGAGCCTCTTGCTGCCGCCGGCTCGCCGGTGACGTACGTGTCGCGGGTCGACGAGCTGGAAGAGGTGTTGCTGCGCGATGTGCCGCGCGGCGCGCTGGTGTTGATGCTCGGCGCGGGCAACATCACCGACGTGGCCGCGCGTTTGGCGCGGCGCGCCAACGCCGCCGACGTCAAGGTATGAGTCTCACCAACGCGCTCGCGACGGAGTCGCTGCTCTCGACGGCGGATCGGGCGGCGCTGCTGGAAACGTTCGGCGCGCGCGTGAAATTCGATGAACCGCTCGCGCCGTACACGTCGTGGAGGATCGGCGGGCCGGCGGACGCCTTTGCCGTCGCGGAAAGCGAAGCGGAAATCGCGGCGGTGATGGCACGGTGTTTCAAACGCAAACTCCCCTGGTTCGTGCTCGGCGGCGGCAGCAACGTGCTGATCGGCGACGGCGGTCTGCGCGGAATCGTGCTGCGGCTGGGCGGTGCGTTCAAGGCGATCGAGGCGCACACCGATGCGGCGCGCGTGCTGGTCGATGCCGGCGCTTCGGCCGAGATGGCGGCGGTCACCTCCCGCGCGGCCTCGCTCGGCGCGGTCGGCATCGGGTCGCTCGCGGGTATTCCCGGCACGGTCGGCGGCTCGCTGCGCATGAACGCGGGAACCGATCGTGAGATCGGCGAGTTCGTGCGCGAGCTGTGGGTGCAAAGTCCGGCCAAGCCGCAACCGCACGCCGTGACCGTGCAGTATTTCTACCGGCATACCTCGCTGGCGCGCGATGCGATCGTGGCGCGCGTGAATCTCGCGTTCGATCGCGGCGATCCCAAGCGCGTGCGCGAGGAGATGCGCTCGCGCTTGGTGCGCCGTAAGAGCACGCAGCCGATCGCGCTCCCCAACGCGGGCTCCTGCTTCCGCAATCCGCCCGGCGACAAGGCGGCGCGGTTGATCGAAGCAGCCGGGGCTAAGGGATGGCGGGTCGGCGGCGCGGAAGTCTCGGAGCTCCACGCCAACTTCATCAACAACGTCGGGGGAGCCAGTGCCAAGGATGTCGCAACGCTTCTTGCGCGCGTGCGCCGAGCCGTTTTCGATCGATTTAGGGTCGAATTGCAACTGGAAGTTCATTTGGTCGGTGTCTTCATCGATGAGACATGAAAGCTAAGATCGCCGTTGTCATGGGCGGCTCGAGCGCCGAGCGCGAGATTTCGATCTCGACCGGATCGGGCGTGATGCGCGCGCTGCAGTCGCTCGGCTACGACGCGCAATCGCTCGACTACGATCTGCGCTTCGTCGATGCGATCCGCGAGATCGCACCCGACGCGGTCTTCAACGCGCTGCACGGACCGGGCGGCGAGGACGGGCAAGTGCAGGCGCTGCTCGATTTCCTCGCGATTCCCTACACCGGCAGCGGCGTCGAGGCAGCAGCGATCGCGATGGATAAACATCTCACCAAGAAGTTGCTCGCCGCCGAAGGTTTGCCGACCGCCGCGTGGGATCTCTTCGATCTCTCGGGCGGCACGTTGCCGCTGCTCCCGGGCTCGCTGGATTTGCCGCTGGTGATCAAGCCGCGCTTCGAAGGCAGTGCGATCGGCGTGACGATCGTGCGCACGCACGAGCAGTGGACGAACGCCATGCTCGCCGCCGCCAAGAATTACGCGCAGATCATGGCCGAGGAGTATTTGGACGGACGCGAATTCACCGTCGCGATCTTGGGCGAAGAGGCGCTGCCGGTGATCGAGATCATTCCGAATCAAGACGAGTTCTACACGTTCGAAGCCAAATACGGTCCGGGGGGCAGCACGCACGTCGTGCCGGCGCGGATCGACGAAGATCTGGCGGCACGGTTGCAGATGATCGCGCTCTCGGTGCACCGGCTGCTCGGGCTGCGCGACTACTCGCGCACCGATTTCATCGTGACCAAAGAGGGGCGGCCGCAGATCCTGGAGATCAACACGCTGCCCGGTCTCACTCCGACGAGCCTCGTGCCCGACGCGTGCGGCTCGGTTGGTATTTCGTACGAAGCGCTGGTCGATCGGCTCGTCGGCTACGCGCTCGCGCGCCGCGACGTAAGGGATGTCGCCTAGGCGACTTTTGTCGGCAGGCGGGGGTGGCCGCCTCCTCAAAATTCACTAGGCTCTCGGCTACCTCGGGGGCGTTTCCTGGAGGGTTTTATGTCTACTGGTTTGGTTGTCGATCGCGGTCTCGAGGGCGTCGTGGTCGGATCCACCGTTCTTAGTAATGTCGAAGGCCAGATCGGCCGTCTGACATATCGCGGCTACGACATCGACGACCTCGCGCCAAACGTGACGTTTGAAGAAGTCGCGCATCTTCTGCTATTGGGCCATCTCCCGAACGCCAAAGAATTGGAAGAATTCAAGCGCGAACTCGCGTCTCGGCGCGCGCTTCCGGGACCGTTGCTGACCGCAATGCAGACGGTGCCGAAGACGGCATGGCCGATGGACGTGCTGCGCACGGTCGTCAGCGGACTCGCGCTCTTCGTGCCGGTCAACAATCACGGCGAACATGTCTCCGACGTGCACAGCGCGATCGAACTCATTGCCAAGATGCCGACGATCGTCGCGGCATGGGATCGCATCCGTCGCGGGCTCGACCCGATCGAGCCGCGCACCGATCTCTCGGATGCGGGAAACTTCCTGTACATGCGCACGGGCAAAGTGCCGGCGGCGGTAGAGGAGGACGCGATCGACACCTATCTCGTGCTGCTCGCCGATCACTCGTACAACGCCTCGACGTTTTCGGCGCGGGTGACGGCCTCGACGCGGGCCGACATCTATGCCAGCGTCACCTCGGCGCTCGCCACGCTTACCGGCGATCTCCACGGCGGCGCCGCGAGCGCGACGTACACGAACCTCGTCGCCATCGGCTCGCCCGAGAAGGCCGAGAAGTTCGTCCACGACGAGATCGCCAAACACAATCGCATCATGGGCATGGGCCATCGCGAGTACCGGGTGCGCGACCCGCGCGCCAAGCATCTCGAGGCGATCGCCAAAGATCTTTCCGCGCACAGCGGATCGAAGTGGTATCCGATCGCGCGTGAACTCGAAACGCAGAGTCAGCGCATTCTCGCCGAAGAGCATCCGGATCGCAAGATTTACGCCAACGTCGATTTCTACACCGCGCCGGTTCTGGCTGATTTGGGCATCCCGGGCGATGAGTTCACGTGTCTATTCGCGTGCGGACGAGTCGCCGGCTGGACCGCGCACATCCTCGAGCAACTGCACGACAATCGTCTGATTCGCCCGCAAGCCACGTACAGCGGGCCGCCTCCGGGACCGTTCGTCCCGATCGCATCGCGCCAATGATCGTCATCCCGGCACTGGATCTGCTGGGTGGGAAATGCGTGCGCATGGAGGCGGGCGATATCGCTACCTCGACCGTGTATGCCGAGGATCCGGTCGCGCAGGCGAAGACGTTCGTGTCGCAAGGCGCGCAGCGTCTGCACGTGATCGACTTGGACGCGGCGTTCGGGCATGGCGACAACATGGGCGTGGTGAGCGCGATCTGCAAAGCCGTCGAGGTGCCGGTGGAGGTGGGCGGCGGCATTCGCACCGTCGACAAGGCACAGCAACGGATCGACGCGGGCGCGTCCGAAATCGTGATCGGCACGATGCTGGTAGACGACGAGCGCAGCGCGCGCGCGATCATCGGGCGCTTCGGCGAGCGCGTGATCGCCGGGATCGACGTACGGGGCAAACACGTCGCGACGCACGGCTGGCAAGAGAGCCGGCCGGTCGACCGCGATTCGCTGGTGAAACGCGTCGCGATGTGGGGGATCAAGCGGATCATCTTCACGGAAATTCGCCGCGACGGATTGGGCGAAGGCTACGACATCGAGGCACTGCGCGAAGTCGCGGCCGTCGCCGACCTGAAGATCACCGCCAACGGCGGGGCACGCACGATCGACGACCTGCGCGCGCTCAAAACGCAGGCGCCGCCGGCGGTCGACTCGTGCATCGTCGCGAGCGCGATTTACAAGGGAACGATCAAACTCCCCGACGCTATCGCCGCCGTCAAATAAATTCGCGCGTGAGTGTCGGCGGCAGCCGCGTGACGATCTCGTAATTGATCGTATCCGACCAGATTGCCCAGTCATCGACCGTGATCTCTTCGTCCCCGTCGCGCCCGATCAGCGTTACCGTTGAAGCGGCTTGCGCACCGGGTGCGTGACTGAGATCGATGCTGAGCATGTTCATGCCGATGCGCCCGACGATCGGGCATCGCGCGCCTTCGACCAGTACCGCGCCTTTATTCGAAAGCGCGCGCGGGATGCCGTCGGCGTAGCCGAGCGGTACGACGCCGATACGCATCTGGCGCGGCGCGTGAAAGGTCGTGCCGTAGCCCACCGGCTCGCCGGCCTCGATCGTGCGCACCACCACCAGTTCCGACTGATACGAAAGCGCGGGAAACAGCGGTACATTTGCGCCGTCCATCGCCGCGCGCGTTTGCGCCGAGGGCCACAGGCCGTAGAGGGCGATGCCGAAGCGCGAGAGATCGAGTCGCGTCTGCGGCCAAAGCATTGCGGCGGCCGAAGCGGCGATGTGGCGAATCGGTTTGGCGCCGAATGACGCGAGCGTCGGTTCAGCGTGCGCGTAGGCCGCATTGAACCGTTCGAGCTGGTGCATCGTGAACGGGGAGTCGAGTTCTTCGGCGGCGGCAAGATGCGAAAAGATGCCGGCGACCTCGAGGCTGGCGATGTGACCGTACGCTTCCACCGCGTCGGGCAGATCCTCCGCCTGCAAGCCGAGCCGGTTGAGCCCGGTGTTGATCTTCACGTGCACCTTCGCGCGGGTCTGCGCTGCAGCCGCGGCTGCGGCGACGTCGCGTACGAAGGCTCCGGTATCCCAGAGCGCGATCTCCGCATCTGCACGCATCGCCTCGCCGAGCCGTTCGGGCGGTACCGGCCCGAGAATCAAAATGGGCGCGGTGATGCCGCCGTCGCGCAGTTCGAGTGCTTCATCGACGGCGTAGACGCACACCTTGACCGCAAGCCGTTCGATCGCGAGCGCCGTCTCGACCATGCCGTGCCCGTAGGCGTTGCCCTTGACCACGAACGCCGCGTGATGCGGGCCCACCAGCTCGCGCAGCGCTTGCGCGTTCGCCTGCAGCGCCGCCGTGTCGATGCGGACCGCGCCGATCATTCGCCGTTCATGCGCGCCACCACATACGCGACCGGTACCCCGAAGAAGAGCACGTGCGCGATGACGTCGTTGAAAAAGGCGTTGGGCGTCGGCGGGAAGACGAAGGCGTGCGCACCGAGCAAAAGGATTTGCATGAACACGTACACCACGATGCCGTACGTCGATCCCGCCAAGAGCCAGCGCTTATTCGCGATCGGCTGTGACTGCGCGAAGTACGCGTAGCCGCCGGCCCAACCGATGCTGACGATGAAGTTCACCAGCAAGCCGAGCCACGCGTAGGCGATGGCGGTGAACGCCGTCGGACCGATCGCGGCCGCGGCGATCGCTTGCCAGTCGGCGAGCACGCTGCCGTGCGCCGGCAGAACGGTCGTGAGATAGAGATAGAGTTGAAAGACGGCACCGCCGGCGACTCCGGCCGCGACGCCTTGCGCGAGAACGCGGCCCCAATTCAGGGATTGTGCCGTTTGCATGGCTCCGAGGTTGTTCTCATCTCCCGCCAAGCTCCTTGTCAGCAGAAGTGGGTACGATTGGCAGCACCATGATGAAAGAGCGTCCCGCCTCCGCGCCCGCGGAGGTCGTCATTTGGGTCTCCACCTCGTTGCTGGGCGTGCTCGCCGGCGTTGCGGCGGCGTACGGTCTGTGGTCGCAACTCCATGCGACCGCCAAACCCGGCCTGCTGGGCGGCGGGGTCGCGGCCCTCGCGGCCGGGCTGTTCCTGATCGCGGTGGCGATGCCGCGGCGGACGGCACGGCTCTTTCTCATCGTTGCGGCGTGCGCGCTCGCGCTTGCCTTCTTTACCGGTTCAAGCGCCTTCGCCGCCCTGAGTCAGTGAGCTAACCATCGCGAAGAGATGCGCGCGATGTCTACATCCATCCGAAATCCTGATGATACACATTGACGATGTTTACGGCCCGGGCCTCCTCGTCAACAAAATACCAGAACCTGCATATCTTTCCGAGTTTCCCCGACTTCGGCGGCTCGAAAACCTCAAGGATGTTGTCACCAGCAAACGGGGTTCGTTGCGGCATTTGGGTTTCGATGGACACTCGATCCCCAGCGTGGATGCGTGGAGAGAATATGAATAACCCGCCGTTCTACGGCGGGGACCATGCATTTGTTGTAATCGTCCTCGACGTCCTCGGCTACTCTGATTTCGTACAGGAGCCCTACTGAACACCCTACGGCTTATAAGCGGTTTTGAATCTTCCGGCGCTTATCTGCTCGTGGCCCTTTTTCGCTCGCGCAACCTGCTCCTCATCGGAAAGGGCCTCTCGCCACACCTCTGCTCCCACGCGCTCTTTGATCTTCTCGTAAATCTCCTGGACAGCCGTGAGATATCTAATGGCCTCGTCGCGATGCGCGACCATATTGTAGAACGTCGTCACTTCCCAAACGGCGCGATCAAGCCGTTCGCGCATTGACGCACGCGGAACCATTCCGAGCACCAGCGCGTGGAAAAACTGCCTGTCCTGCGGATCGAGACTATCCCAATCCTCGCAAATGTAGGTGTCGATCTCGTCCAACTCGCGCAGTATTTTTTCAAGCCAGCGCGAAGGCGGCACCGCACGACGGTTAATCAGGGACTGCCGGACGTGCGGATGCAGGCGCACCCAAGGCACCCCAGCATAGGCCGTACTCATGTCTCTGTTCCCTGCATTTGTCGTTCGCTTTTTGTCGAGTTCGTTCGCCTGCTTCATATTAACGGCACGGGACACAATCTGTGTCAAGTTGGGGCAGGCCGGCTAGAGTAGCGCTCTCGGTCGAAGAGTGCAAGGCCCGGCATAGGGGCACCCTCCCAAGCGCTACAGTACCCCGTTTCCCTGGGGACCGCGCCATGAGGGGATAGTCCCCACCCAAAACAGCTTGCAGTCTCCGATTGACTCTGCTAAAATGCCAGGGCTGGCACTCCTTTGCTGCGAGTGCCAACGACAAGCTAGCAAATTTTCTGGAGGTTTACGTGAATCTCAAGCCTTTGGCCGATCGCGTGGTGATCGAGCACGTCGAACAGGACGAGAAGAGCTCGGGTGGCATCTTTCTGCCGGACACCGCTAAAGAAAAGCCGCAAGAAGGCGTGGTCCGTGCCGTCGGCACCGGCCGCCTCACTGACGACGGCAAGACGCTCCCGATGAGCGTCAAGGTCGGCGACCGGGTGATCTACTCGAAATATTCGGGTTCCGAAGTGAAGATCGACGGTAAAGAATTCCTCATCGTATCCGAAAAAGACGTTCTCGCCGTCGTCGATAAAGTTCCGGCCGGCGTTTAAGGAGCATTTGAACTAAATCATGGCTGCAAAGCAAATCGTATTTGACGAAAATGCGCGTCGCGCATTAGAGCGCGGCGCCAATCTGCTTGCCGATGCGGTGAAAGTGACCCTTGGACCCAAGGGCCGCAACGTCGTACTCGACAAGAAGTTCGGCTCGCCGACGATTACCAACGACGGCGTGACCATTGCCAAGGAGATCGAACTCTCCGATACGTTCGAGAACATGGGCGCACAGCTCGTGAAGGAAGTCGCCTCGAAGACTAACGACATCGCCGGCGACGGCACGACCACCGCGACGGTGCTCGCGCAAGCGATCATCCGTGAAGGTCTGCGCAACGTGACCGCAGGATCGAATCCGCTGCTGATCAAGCGCGGCATCGAGAAGGCCGTGGACGTTGCGGTTGAAGAGATGGGCTCCGGCTCGAACCTTCAAAAGGTCGACACCAAAGAGAAGATCGCGCAGGTCGCGTCGATCTCGGCCAACGACAAAGAGATCGGCGATTTCATCGCCGAGGCGATGGAGAAGGTCGGTAAAGACGGCGTGATCACGGTCGAAGAGTCGAAGACGCTCAAGACCGAAGTCGAGACCAAAGACGGCATGCAGTTCGACAAGGGCTACATCTCGCCGTACATGGTGACCGACAGCGAGCGCATGGAAGCGGTGCTCGACAATCCGTACATTCTCGTGACCGAGCGCAAGATCTCGGCGATTGCCGACATTCTGCCGCTGCTCGAGAAGGTCGTACAGGTGCAGCGTCCGCTGCTGATCATCGCCGAAGACGTCGAAGGCGAAGCCCTCGCGACGCTGGTGGTGAACAAGCTGCGCGGTACGTTCACGTCGGTTGCAGTGAAGGCGCCGGGCTTCGGCGACCGCCGCAAGGAGATGCTCAAAGACATCGCCACGCTGACCGGCGCGACGGTGATTTCGGAAGAGCTGGGTCTCAAGCTCGACAAAGCGACGCAGGAGCAACTCGGTCAGGCCAAGCGCGTGACCGTGACCAAGGAAGAGACGACCATCGTCGACGGCGCCGGCAAGCAGGCCGACATCAAAGGCCGTATCGAGATGATCAAAAAGCAGATCGAGGACACCGATTCGGACTTCGATCGCGAGAAGCTGCAAGAGCGTCTTGCCAAGCTCTCGGGCGGCGTTGCGGTCATCCAAGTCGGTGCCGCCACCGAGACCGAACTCAAAGAGAAGAAGCATCGCATCGAAGACGCGCTCTCGGCGACGCGTGCCGCCGTTCAGGAAGGCATGATCCCCGGAGGCGGTTCCTCGCTCGTGCATGCGGTCAAGGCGATCGATAAGTATATCGAAAAGGCGCCGAAGAGCAACGGTCACGCGAACACGTGGGCCGATGAGAAGATCGGCATCGAGATCGTGAAGAAGGCGCTCGAAGAGCCGCTTCGTCAGATCGCGTACAACGCGGGCTACGAAGGCTCGGTCGAGGTCAACAACGTCAAGCAGAAGAGCTCGCCGTTCGGGTTCGACGCGATGACGGGACAGATCGTCGACATGTTCAAAGCCGGCATCGTGGAGCCGTTCAAGGTGACGCGCTCGGCACTGCAAAACGCGGCGTCGATCGGCGCGCTGATCCTCACGACGGAGACGCTGATCGCCGACAAGCCCGAGCCGAAGAAAGAAGCGCCGGCAATGCCCGGCGGCGGCATGGGCGGCTACGACATGATGTGACTTTAGCTCGCAAAGATAAATCTTTGCGACCTAAAGTCGCGTGGGCTGCCGCGCGGCGGCCTCACGCAACGCCTAGAAAAGCACAGGGCCTCGCGAAATGCGGGGCCCTTTTTTATGCGTGCGTGTCGATGCGCGTGCCCGTCGGGGTGTGGACCTTGTCGAATTCCACGCCTTGCGCGGTTACGCCGGCCACCGCGTTGACGTCACTCAGGACGTTTATTGGATACCTCGGGAAGTCCGCCATGCCGTCGTATTGCGTATGGACGTTGATGGGTTGAACGTTCATCATTCACCTCACGATGTGTCCGTCCGTGGAACGACTGTGCGGCTATTCTAGCACGCCTGGGCACCCCGATGCGCTACGGGCGCTTTTTTGAGCGCACCTCAGGGTGACAGCGTTAGCGCGTTAGGACGAGTGCGTTGTTGATTTGGCGGCCGGGGGAGACGACGTAGCGGCCGTTGGCCCACAGGCCGCTCGAAGCGCCGCCGTCGAGTCCCATCGCGTCGTAGGCGCCCAAGCGCTTCATGATCTGCGCGCATTGCAGCGGCGTGCCGTCGGCGACCGCGAAGATCAACTCCGACTGATCCTCGCTCACCCCGACCATGCTGCGCGTGTCGGCGCGAAATACCTTCGGATCGCGGAACCCTTGCGCCGCCGGGTCATCGAGAATTGCACCGTCGACGAGGAGCTCCGGGCCTCCCCCGATCGCTTGCCATGCGTTTGCGAACGACCCGAGCGGCGCACCGTTTTCCTCGGTGACCACGTACGACGCGCGCCGCCCGACCCAGAACCGCTGCGCCACCCGCAGCTCGCCGCGGAAATAGATCACGTAACCATCGCGCGGGATCCGCGTAGGTCCGTCGTTGATCTCGGTCACGTAGCCGTTCTCCACCTGAACTTGCGGACCGCCGGCCAAATCCGTCGAAGCGCCCCAGGCCGGTGTGAAGATCGTGATCGTGTCGTGATCGGCGGTTGGCAGCCGGTTGATCCAATAGGCATACCAGTAATCCGGATACGCGTGGCCGCCCTCGAGGAAGCCTTCGATCCGTAACGGGATATGCTCGATCGACGCATGATTGTCGCGATCGAAGAAGAGCACGCTGCCGACGTCGCCTTTGAAGACCATCGACCCGTTGATCACCGTCGTTTGGTCCAAGTTTTTGCGCCAGAGCGGCTTGTAGGCTTCAAAAAAGCCGCCATTGATGGCGGCAATCGCATGGGCGCGTTTCGCGATCTGCGAGAGCCAGCCGGTATCGCCGACGAATCGCCCCCCGAGCGCGGCACGTACCCGCACGCGATCCAGCCGCGCGATCACGTACCGAACCAGACGGCCGTCGATCATGGCGGTGCCGATGTTGAGCGCCGGTGCGCGCCGCGCTTCGATCGCGGTCGGCGATGCCATAAGCAAAAAGCCGGCCGCCACAAATGCAAACGCGCGGAAGAGTGGCAATACCCTCACGTTTTGGTGATCGACACTTTCAGTTTGTACTTGAGACTTTTATCGAAGTCTAATCCGATTCGACACCGGCGAGTAGGCGGCGATGAGGTTGTCGGTCGCTAGCCGGCGAAGTATCGGTGCCATGGTCCGCGCATCTCTGCTCACGCTTTTGGCTGCGCTCTCTCTTTTTGCGGCCTCGAAGCCCGCATACGCGCCTTCCGCAACACCCGCTCCTTCCGTACTCGTTGCGGCCGCCGGTGAGAATGCGTCGCTGCAGCACTACACGTTCGACGTCGATGCGCACATCGCGCTCCTGACCTTTCCGTGGATTCGCTTCACTCTTCACGGCGTCGGCACGTACACGCGCGGCGGCGATTACAGCGTGCACTTCGACAATGTTCCGTGGTTCGGACGCGGCTTCGAAACGATGCCGATGAATTCGCTCGACGTCTCGACCTGGCCGTCGGTCTACACGATCGCGGTGGCCGGCACGCAGGGTAGCGTCACGACGCTCTCGATGCACGATGCGAAGGACAGCGAACTCACCGAGGCGCGCGCGAAGGTCGATGCCGTCGAAGGGCCGCTGCAAATTCTGTGGACCTACAACTACGGCGGCCATGTGAAGCTCACGATCACGCCGCAGCAGATCGGCGGCCACTATCTTCCGGCAGCGGAGGAAGCGGAAATCGTGATGCCGCGCTATCGCGCGATGGCCTGGGCGACTTTTTCCAACTACCGCTTCGACCGGCCGGCGGCGCTGCCGGAAAGCGGCACGGGCAAGCGCTGATTTTTTGCCGGTTCTAGCGGCAAAAAGCGGTCTTGGAGGTGAGTCTGCCTAAGCACCGTTGTAAGACCATGCCACAACGGGCCATCAACGACTTCACCATCCGGGTTGCCACGGTCAACGGTTCGGGCAGTCAGTCCTCAAATCTCGTCCTGACCAACGCCATCTTCCGCCTCGGAATCCCGGTCGCGCCCAAGAACGTGTTCCCTTCGAACATCGAAGGGTTGCCCACGTGGTTCGACGTGCGGGTCAGCTCCAAGGGTTATCAGTGTCGTACGCGCGACGTCGACGTGCTGGTCGCGTTGAACCCGGCGACGTGGCGTTCCGATATCGCCGGCGTCAAAGCCGGCGGCGCCGTAATCCACGAGGCGACGTACGCAATCGCGGGTGAGAGCCTACGCGATGATTTGGTCTACTACGCAGTCCCGTTCAACGAGCTCGCCAAGGCCAACTTCAGCGACGGCGCGCTGCGCAAGTATTTGCTCAACATGATCTACGTCGGCGTGCTGGGCCACTTGCTCGGCATCGACGAAGCAGATATCGACGCGGCGATCGGCGGACAGTTCAAGCGCAAGGCCAAAGCGGCAGCGACCAACGTCGAAGCGGCGCACATCGGGTTCACCTATGCGCGCGAGCATCTGACGAAGAGCGATCGCTTCGTGCTCGAGCGCATGACCGGCAAGACCGAGGGGCGCTCGTTCTTCGACGGCAACCGCGCGGCCGCGCTCGGCTGCATCATGGGCGGCTGCACCGTCGCGGCGTGGTACCCGATCACGCCGTCATCGTCGCTCTGCGAGAGCTTCATCGCGCTGGCCGACAAATATCGCATCGATCCGGAAACCGGTGAGCGGCGCGTCGCGATCGTGCAGGCCGAAGATGAACTCGCTGCCATCGGGATGGTGCTCGGCGCGGGCTGGGCGGGTGCGCGCGCGATGACGTCGACCTCCGGGCCGGGCATTTCGCTGATGGCCGAATGGGCCGGGTACGGGTACTTTGCCGAGGTGCCGGCGGTGATTTTCGACGTGCAGCGCGCGGGGCCGTCGACCGGCCTGCCGACGCGCACGATGCAAGGCGACGTCTCCTTTGCCTACACCCTCTCGCACGGCGACACCAAACACATCGTCCTGCTGCCGGCGACCGTGCAAGAAGCCTACGAGATGGCGATGGAGGCCTTCGATCTCGCCGATCGTTTTCAAACGCCGATCTTCGTGCTCTCCGATCTCGATCTCGGGATGAATTCCTGGCTAACTTCCGCGCTGCCGTATCCCACCAAGCCCTTCGATCGCGGCAAAGTGCTGACCGAAAAAGATCTCAACAAACTCGAGTCGTTCGGACGTTACCGCGACGTCGACCATGACGGGATTCCCTATCGCACGCTTCCGGGCACGTCGCACGGCGCGGCCGGCTACTTCACGCGCGGCACGGGGCACGACGAGGAAGCGCGCTATTCCGAAATGCCCGACGTGTGGCAGCGCAATCTCGATCGGCTGGTGCGTAAGCACGAGACCGCACGCACGATCGTGCCGCAGCCGATCGTCGACGAGCATGGAAGTTCGATCGGCATTCTCGCTTACGGGACGACGCATCACGCCGTGATCGAGGCGCGCGACTTGCTGCACGAGAGCGGCCTCGACGTCGATTATCTCCGCGTGCGTGCGCTGCCGTTCGCGCCCGACGTCGCGGCGTTCATCGCGCGCCACGAGCGCGTGTACGTCGTCGAGCAAAATCGCGACGGCCAATTGTATCGTCTGCTGCGGGCGGAATTGCCCGATCATCTCGTCTCGCGGATCGAGTCAGTCCGCCATTACAACGGCGTGCCGATCGATGCGCACGCGATCGTCGACCCGCTTTTGGAGGCCGAGCGCGAGCCGGCCGTGGTAGCAGAATGAGCGTCAACATCATCGGCCTCTCCCGCGACGTGTACAAGGGCTTGCCCACCACGCTCTGCGCGGGATGCGGGCACAATTCGATCACCAATCATCTGATCAAGGCGCTCTACGAATACGGTGTCGCACCGCATCTGCTCGCCAAGATGAGCGGCATCGGCTGCTCGTCGAAAACGCCGGCATACTTCGTCGAACAGGCGCACGGCTTCAACGGCGTGCACGGGCGCATGCCCTCGGCCGCGACCGGCGCAAAACTCGCCAACCGCGACCTGCTGGTGCTCGGCATCAGCGGTGACGGCGATACCGCGAGCATTGGCCTGGGACAGTACGCGCACATGGTGCGACGCAACGTCGACTGCGTCTACCTGATCGAAAACAACGGCGTCTACGGGTTGACCAAAGGGCAGTTCTCGGCCACCGCCGACGTCGGTTCGACGCTCAAGAACGGCACGCCCAACGAGTATTCGACGATCGACGTGTGCGGTCTGGCGATCGAACTCGGCGCGACCTTCGTCGCGCGCTCGTTTTCCGGCGACGGCAAGCAGCTCGTTCCTCTGCTGCAAGCCGCGTTCTCGCATCGCGGCACCGCGATCATCGACATCATCAGCCCGTGCGTTACCTTCAACGACCACGAAGGCTCGACTAAAAGCTACGCCTACGTCAAGGATCACGAGATCACGCTGAACGCGCCGGATTTCATCCGCCAAACGGAAGAGATCACGGTCGACTACGAACCGGGCACCGTGCAAAGCATCGAGCTCGAAGACGGCTCCCACCTCATGCTGCGCAAGGTCGGCCGCGATTACGACGCGACCAGCCGGATCGGTGCGCTCTCGCTGATCCACGAGTCGCGCGCGCAGGGCGAGTTCGTCACCGGGCTGCTCTTCGCCGATACCGGTATCCCCGATCTGTGCGAGCGTGAGAAGCTCACGCGCACGCCGCTCAAAGACCTCAAAGAAGACGACCTGCGGCTCAGCCGCGCGGATTTCGACGCACTCTTCACCGCTTGAGAGGGAAAGCTACGTGAAAATCGTCTCGACCGTTGCCCGCATCCTATTGGGCTTGCTCTTCGCTATTTTCGGATTGAACGGGTTCCTGCACTTCATCCCGGCGCCGCCGTTCAGCGGTTTGGTCCTGCAATTCTTTACCGTGCTCTTCGCCTCGCACTTCTACGTGATGGTCTTCGCGGTGCAGTTCGTCTGCGGCATCCTGCTGCTGACCAATCAGTACGTGCCGCTCGCGATCGTCGTGCTCGGCGCCGTGCTCGCGAACATCCTCACCTTCCATGCGACGATGAATCCGCAGGGATTTCCGGTGGCGATCATCGCGACGATCCTGTGGTTCCTCACCGCGTGGCCGATCCGCGCGCAATTCGCGCCGATCTTCGCTCGTAGTCCTCGGACCTAGGGAGTTCTGGTTTGGTCAGATCGAGGAAGCGAAGTCCGAAGTTTGCTATGGCAAATGAGGGCTGAGCTGACGAAGAGCTGGCCAAACCAGAGCCCCTAGGCGGTTCGGCGGAATTCTCCGAGGCGTCCTTCGAGCCGCGCGAACGCGTCGACAACGGCCGGATCGAACGCCTTGTTGCGCTCGCCGCGAATCTGCGCCAGCGCGTTCGCGGTCGTAAATTCAATACGGTGCGGGCGCTCCGAGGTGAGCGCGACGAAGGTGTCGGCTACCGCGACGATACGCGCGAAGATCGGAATGTCTTCGCCGGCTAGACCGTCGGGATAGCCGGTTCCGTCGTAGCGCTCGTGGTGGTAGCGCGCGATCGTCTCGGCCGTGCGCAGCAGCGGCCGCGTCGCGCCGCCGAGGATCACCGCGCCCGCGTCTACGTGTCCGTTGACGACGCTGCGCCAGCGCAGCGGCAACGCCGACGGCATCGAACGTACGCGATCGGGAACCGAGAGCATGCCGATGTCGTATACCAAGGTTGCCGTGCGCAGCGCCTCGATCTCAACCGGTGAGAGGTGCAGTTGCTCGGCGATTGCGACGGCGAGATCGCGCACCTGTTCGGCGCTGATCGCCAGCTCACGATTGCACGTGCGCATCGTGCGGTGCAGCCGCTCGATCGTGTCGCGCTCATCGGTGGGCATCACGACCTCACCGAACGTGCTGCGGCTCGGCGGGTGGATGGTGGCAAAGCGCCGCACCTGGGCCGAAAAATCCTTGATGGAAAGCGGCTTTTCGATACAGGCCGTGGCGCCGGCATCGAGGGCACGCGGGCCGAGCGTTTGGTCGCCATGCGCGGTGAGCATCAGGACCGGCGTGAGCGCATGTCCCGCCTGCCGCCGGAGCGCGCGTGTGAAATCCACGCCGTCCATCTCCGGCATGAGATAGTCCACGATGACGAGCGAGGCGCGCAGGTTCTCCAGTTCCACCAGCGCGGTGCGCGCGTCGCTGAAGGCGATCGGCGGCTCGCCCTGCACGCGCTTGATGACGGCGCTGTAGAGCTTGAGGGTCGCCTCGTCGTCGTCGACGATCACCACACGGTACATGTACTAAGTGTGCCCACTTTCGTCGGGCCCAGGATTAACGGGGCGGTAACCTTTGGCCCGGGCTTCGTAAAGCAGCGGTCAAGCGGACGAGCGATCGTTCGACCAGCGCCGCATGCGATCGAAGAGATACCAGACCGGAATTCCGGTGATCAGCACCGCGATACCCAGGAACGTGTCGGTCGGCGATTTCACGAGGACGTCGCCGACGATGCCCCAGGCGACTATCAGAAAGAGCAGCGTGCTCCACGGATGTAACGGCATGCGGAACCACGGCTCGGGTGCGCCGGCAGTGCGATCGCGCTGCCGGAAGATGAAGATCGCCAACGCGGCAAACCCGAAGAAAATGTAGTCGATGCTCGTAACCCAATTGAGAATCAACAAGTACTGTCCGGAGAGCGCGATGAGGATCGCGGCTGCGCCCTGCACCACGATGGCGACGATCGGCACGTGGGTTCGCGGGCTGATCCATGCCAGTTGTTTGAAGAACGTGCCGTCCGCGGCCATCTGAAAATAGACGCGCGGCGACGTGAGGATCTGGTTGGCGATGAAGCCGAGCGTCGAGAGCGCCACGATCGTCGCCATGATTTTTGCGCCGAGCGGGCCGGCAACCACACGCACGATGTCCGACGCCGGCGTGTTGGTTGCTGCAAGTCGATCGGGTCCGAGCACGAAGACGCACACCGCCGTCATCCCCAGATACAACACGATCACGCCCAGCACGCCGACGAGTATCCCAAGCGGTAGCGAGCGGTTCGATTCGCGCATCTCGCCCGCCATGAACGTCGAGGTTTGCCAACCGCTGTAACTGAACATGATCGGTACGAGCGAGAGTCCGATCGCGACCAGCGGGTTGAAACCGGCCGGCGGCGCCGCCATCGCCGGATGCGTCGCGATGCGGCCGAGCGCGAAGAGTCCGGTCGCAATCACCGCGAGGATCGCGACGATCTTCGCGATCATGAACCCGTTCTGTGCGCTGGTGCTCTCGCGCACGCCCAAACAATTGACGATGGTGAAGAACGCGAGCACGACGATTGCGACCGCGGTCGCCTGCGCGGCGCCCAGGCCGATGCCGACGATCGCCGGCAGATAGAAGGCGAACGTCACCGCCGACGCGGCGGCGCCGCCGCTCTGCGAGATCAAGAGCAGCGTCCAGCCGTAGCAGAACGCGACCACCGGGTGATACGCGTCGCGCAGGTACGCGTAGACGCCGCCGTCGTGCGGCCGGCGCGCAGCGAGTTCGGCGAAGACGCCCGCGCCGATGATCGCGACCGCGCCTCCGGCGATCCAGCTCAGCATGATGAGCAGCGGCGTATGCACGATGCGCGCGACGACCGAAGGCGTCACGAAGATACCCGAGCCGACGATGCCGCCCATGACGATCAGCGCCGCGTCGCCCACGCCGAGCCGGCGCAGCAGCGCAGGGCGTTCAGCCGTTTTGCGCAAAGCGCTTCCAGGCGTAATAGAACACGATTCCCGCCACGATCACCAGCGTGCCGTAGAGCGTATCCAGTGGCAAAAGAGCAACTTGCGAGGCGAAGATCGCCAGCAGCGCCGCCATCAGGAGCATCGTCGAATACGGGTGCAGCGGCACGCTGATCGGCGGTTTCGTTCCGGGACCATCGCGTTTGCGAAAGATGAAGATCGCGCCGCCGGCAAGCACGACGAAGATCCATTCCGGCGCGACCACCCAGTTCACGATCTGTTCGAACGTTCCACTGATCGCGATGATCGCGGCGATCACCCCTTCGATGACGATCGCGACCGTCGGCACGTGCGTGCGCGGACTGACCCAGGCGATTTGCTTGAAAAAGTTGCCGTCGGCTGCCATTTGATGGTAGATGCGCGGCGTGACCAGCATGCGCGTGCTCATGAAACCGAGCGTCGAGAGCGCGATCGCGATCGCGATCACGCGTGCGCCGATCGAACCGAGCGCCGCCTGCATCACGTCGGAGGCCGGCACCTTGCTCGCCGCCAGAGCAGCGGGGCCAAGCACGCGCAGACAGCCGATGTTCACCAACACGTAGATCGCCATGACCGCGACCACACCGTAGATCAAGCCGCGCGGGATCGTGCGCTGCGGTTCGATCGTCTCGCCGGTGATGTAACTTGCGCCCTGGAAGCCGTTGTAGGCGAAGAGCACGGGAATCATCGCGATGCCGAACGCGCCGAGCAGTGCGCCGTTCGAGGCGAATCCGGGCAGCGTCGCCGCCACGCCGGCGGACGGGTGCGCGAACAGTCCGGCGGCGATCAAAGCCGCGATCGCGGCAACCTTGAAGATCACCAGCACGTTCTGCCACGTTCCACCCTGCCGCACGCCCAGACAATTGATACCGACCAACACCGCGAGCGTCACGACGGCGACGAGATGCGTGTCGATGTTCATGCCGGTGAGCGGCGTCAGGTACCCGGAGAAGAGCACGGCCGAGGCGGCGGTGCCGCCGGTGTCGGCGATCAAGAGCAGCGTCCAGCCGAATACGAACCCGACCACCGGATGATAGGCGTCGCGCAGATACGCGTAGAGGCCGCCGCTAACCGGCCGCCGCGCGGCCAGCTCCGCGAAGACGAACGCGCCGATCACCGCGATGATCCCGCCCGCCACCCAGCTTCCGATAGCGAGAGCGGGCAGGTGTGCCCGGTTCGCGACCAGCGCCGGGTTGCGGAAAATCCCCGATCCGATGATGCTGCCGATCGTGATCAGCGTCAGATCGAAAACGTTAAGGCGCCGTCTCAGTAAAGACATGCGCTGCTAGCTTGCTTGTGCACTCCGCTGCTGTGTTTCGTGCACCACCCGCGAAATCTCATTTAAATTGCCGCGAACCGCATTGACGACGGCCGGATCGTACAGCGTTCCCGAGCCCTTCTCAATGGTTTCGATCGCTTGCGCGAGCGAGAGCGCGGCCCGATCGCCGCGCGCGCGCAGGAGCGCGCTCATCGTGTCGGCGACCGCGACGATGCGTCCCATGATCGGAATCGCCGAGCCGCGCAGCTTGCGCGGATAGCCCGAGCCGTCGTACCGTTCGTGATGCGTTTGCGCGACGATGGTCGCGGCGCGCATCACCGGATCGTCGCGGCCCGCGAGCACACGGGTTCCAGCCTCGGCATGGCGCTCGATCGTGATGCGGTCGGCTTGCGTGGCGGGGCTGCGGCTTTCCAAGATGCGTTGCGGAATATCGGACTTGCCGATATCGTAGATGCGCGAGGCTTGCATCAACAACTCGAGTTCATCCGGTGTGAGTTTGAGTTCGCGCCCGAGCGCGGTCGCGAGCTGCGAGGCGAGGTCGTGATGGACGACGATCGTCGGATCGTGCAATACCGCGACGTCGAGCATCGCGTCGATCAGCGCAGCCGCATCGATTCCTTCACCCGACGAAGGCGGCGCCGAGGCACGCGAACCGGCCGCTTGCAAGCGGGCTTGCATGTCGGCGCGTTCGCGCCGAGCGTCGACGATGTGCATCGCGTGCACGAGAAACTCCGATGGATTAATCGGTTTTTCAAGAAAGGCGTGGACGTCGAGTTCGAAGGCGGCGCGGCGCAGATCGCGGTCGGCCTTTGCGCTGGTGAAGATGACCGGCGTGCTCGCTCGGCCCTCGATCAAGCGCAGACGGCGCACGAAATCGACGCCGGGGATGTCGGCGAGGGTACTGTTGACCACGATGAATGCTGGATCCACGCCGCCGACCCAGTGAAGGGCATCGGAGGCTTTCTTGAAGCAGATCGGCTCGACTTCGGCGATCCGCCGTAGGATTTGTGAAAAGCCAGCGAGCGACGACTCCTGGTCGTCGACGACGGCTACGTGCATTGCCGCTCCCTTGCCCTGCTCGTGACGGGCGAAATCCAGGGTGTCTCGAAGGGCGCCCTCTAACTAGAAGTGATCGGCAGGCAAGGGGGCTAGCAGTAGGTGCAACTGAGTGCTAAGATTGCGAATCTAGGGACATAAGGAGCCATGGATTTCATCGTGAGGCCCCGGATGGGGTTTGAGCCCAACGCGGACGTGTTTGTTGACGAGGAGCGCGGTCAGGTCGTGGTGGCGGTCGAGGTGGCCGGCGCCGACCCCGAGAGCCTGCGCGTCGAGGTCGACGACCGTTCGCTGATGATCTCCGGCCTGCGCGCCGAACCGGTGCGCTTCCGCCGCGGCTCGTTTATTCAAAAAGAGATTTCCTATGGGACGTTCGCCAAGCGCGTCCGGCTGCCGGTGGCGGTCGACCTGCTCGGCGATGCGAACGCCAACTACGCCGACGGCGTGCTGGTGATCGCGCTGCCCATCTCGTCGACGACGTATTTGCCGCCGGCGCGCACCGAGATCCGTATGATCGTGAAGAGGACGTTATCCTGAACATGGCTGAACGCAAAGCCAAAGAAATCGTGCCCGCCAACTTGATCGGCATTCTGCCGCTGCAGGAGGCGGTGCTGTTCCCCAACACCGTAATTCCGCTCGCGGTCGTGAAAAAGCCGGGCATTCTGCTGGTCGAAGAAGCGCTGCGCGAGGGCAAGCCGATCGGCTTGACCGTGCTCAAAGATCGCGAGATCGAGAACCCGGGCCCCGGCGACGTGCAACGCATCGGCACGATCGGCATCATTCAAAAAATGCTCAAAGTCCCCGACGGCACGATTCGCTGTATCGTCGCCGGTCAGAGCGTGTTCAAAATCGAAGAATTTACGCAAGAGCAACCCTATATGGTCGCCGCGTATACCGAGCTGCCCGACATCACCGTCGAGAACGAAGAGCTGCTGGCGATGCAGCGCAATCTCGCCGGCTTGTTCCAGAAGCTCCTCTCCTACTTGCCGCAAGCGCCGCGCGAGATGGAGATGGAAGTGCAGAACATCACCGATCCCAGCGTCTTGACGTACTTCGTCGCCTCGACGATGCGTTTGGAGACGGCGGACCGGCAGGCGCTGCTCGAAGAGCGCAATACCGCGCGCCGCATGCGCAAGCTCACGCTGCTGCTGACCAAGGAACTCGAGGTGGTCGAACTCGGCCACAAGATTCAAAGCGACATTCAGCGCGAGATGGAGAAGAATCAGCGCGAGTTTTATCTGCGTCAGCAGTTGCGCGCGATTCAGGAAGAATTGGGCGAAGTCGATCCGCAGCAAGCCGAAACCAACGAGCTGCGGCAAAAGATCGACGAAGCCAAGATGCCCGAGGACGCCAAGAAGGCGGCCGAGCGCGAACTCGACCGGCTCTCGAAAGTTCCGCAGGCAAGCCCTGAATATAGCGTCATCCGCACGTATCTCGATTGGCTGGTGCAGTTGCCGTGGAGTGCGGAAACGCCCGACCATATCGACATCCGCAAAGCGCGTGAGATTCTCGACGAGGATCACTACGATCTCGAGAAGATCAAAGATCGGATCATCGAGTACTTGGCCGTCGGCAAGCTCAAGAAGAAGCTGACCGGCCCGATCCTTTGCTTCGTCGGACCGCCGGGCGTGGGCAAGACCTCGCTCGGGCAGTCGATCGCCCGCGCGATGGGCCGCAAGTTCGTGCGCATCTCGGTCGGCGGCGTGCGCGACGAGGCCGAGATTCGAGGCCATCGCCGTACGTACATCGGCGCGATGCCGGGGACGATCGTGCGTGCGATTCGCGACTCCGGAACCAAGAATCCGGTGATGATGATCGACGAGATCGACAAGGTCGGTGCGGACTTCCGCGGCGATCCGCAGTCGGCACTGCTCGAAGTGCTCGATCCGGAACAGAACAACTCGTTCCGCGATCACTACCTCGACCTGCCCTTCGATCTGAGTCAGGTGCTCTTCATCTGCACCGCCAACACGCTCGACACGATTTCGCCGCCGCTGCGCGACCGGATGGAGATCATCGAACTTTCGGGCTATACCGAGCTCGAGAAGCTTCAGATCGCCAAACGCTATCTGCTGAAGAAGCAGCGCGCGGCCAACGGTCTGAAGGAGACGCAAGCCCAGATCAGCGATTCGGCGCTGCGCGCGATCATCAATGATTACACGCGCGAAGCCGGAGTGCGCAATCTCGAACGCGAGATCGGGACGGTCTTTCGGAAGGTCGCGCGCAAAATTGCGGAGCTGCCGCGGTTCAAGGCGCGCGTGCGTCCGGAGAATCTCTCCGACTACCTGAGCAAGCCGCGCTTCTTCGCCGAAGTCAAAAAGCGCGTCGCTTCGGTCGGCGTGGCGACCGGCATGGTGTGGACGCCGGTCGGCGGCGACATCGTCTTCATCGAGTCCTCGGCGATGCCGGGCACGGGTAAGCTCGTGCTCACCGGTCAGCTCGGCGACGTGATGAAGGAGAGCGCGCAAGCCGCGGTTTCGTTCTTACGCTCGCGTTCGAGCGAACTCGGACTGGCCGACGACTACTTCGCCAAGCACGACATCCACGTGCACGTGCCGGCGGGTGCGACGCCGAAGGACGGCCCCTCGGCGGGCATCACGATGGCGACCGCGATCGCGTCGATGCTCACCGGGCTCAAGGTCGATCCGAATTTGGCGATGACGGGCGAGATCACCCTGACCGGACAAGTGCTGCCGATCGGCGGCCTCAAGGAGAAGGTGCTCGGTGCCAAGCGCGCCGGGATCACGAAGATTCTCCACCCGAAACGCAACGAGATGGATCTCGACGACATTCCGAAGGAAGTCCGCGATACGATGACCTTCGTGCCGGTCGAAGAGATCAGCGAGGTGCTGCATCATGCGCTGGGTAAGCGCGTGATCTCACCCGTACCGCTCGGCGAAGACGAACGCGCGAGCAACGTGGTGCCGCTGCGCCGCCGCAACGGCGTGGCCAAGCGCGCTAAAGAAACCGGAACGCGCGCTCGACGACTGCCTTCGCGCCGCCGGTGACGCAGTCGCCGTGGGCGACGATCAGGTTGTCGAAATCCCACGAGAGGAGCTTGCGCAGCGAACGCCGCGCAAGCGCTTTGTTCGTGAAGGAGAGCTTGATATCGTTCGGCACGCCGCCGTTCATTGCACCGCTGATTTTGATCAGCGCGTCGAGGAGCGGCCGATGCGGCTGCGGCGGATAGTTTTGAATGAAATCGGCGAAGACGAGCGTTCGCGATTGCGGGTGATAGAATTCGACTTCCGCGAGAAAAGCGTTTCCGCGCATGACGGTCTGATCGAGATCGCGCGCCCAGGCCGCGGGTGGGTCATCGGATAGAATCGCCGGCGGGGCCCACAGCCGTGCCTGCGGGAAGCGGGCTTTCCACGCCCCTAATCGCCACCGGTGCAGGCTCGTCGGCGCGACGAGATGCCTAACTTCCCCGAGCCTTGCGACGGAGGGCATTTCTTCCGGCGACGCGTCGATCGGCGAGTTGATCCACAGCGAGCCGTCGCCCAGCCGGACGACGATCATGCGCGTCGGCAGTTTTAAGGGACCGAAAACGCTGACCGGCGGACCGTCGGCGATCCAGATCTCCGGTCCAAATTCTCGCAGGACCATACGGTTGTCCCTTTCGGAACGCCCCGTGGTGGCTCCCATCATCGTGCCGCGTAGTACATTCGGACTACGCCCTAATCGGGTTCCTGTGCGCCCGCGATCGGACCTCGATGGATGACGATCGCGGGCCCCTCGGTTCCCGTCAACGCCAGGAGCGAAATCACCGGTTGCGCGCCGACGCGGATCTCGATCAGAATCGGAGCACCCGGGTCGCGCCCGACCATCATCTCGCCTGCGACGTACTCATAATCTTCGGTCTGCAAGCGCAAGGCAAGCGACTGAAAGAGAAGTTCCAGCGTTTGCCGGTCGACGCCGCTCTTGCGTGAAATCGCGCGAGAGATCGTGGCCCCGTCCAGCGACGACATCTCGCTGAGCTCCGCGATCGTCAACCGCTTCGTTCGCTCGCGGCCGGTCGCCATTTCCACGCGGGCTCGGTCGATCTTTCCGAAGCCGATCGCGGTTAAGACAACGCCACGTCGGCGCTTGTAACGCTGGACGATCATTTCACACCTCAAAATGCCTTCGTCTTTAACGGTGTTCTTTGCACCTCGGCGCAGTTACCTGTCACGAAGATAAGTGAGATTGTGAAGTTTGGTAACTTACCCTAACTACCGTTCTTTGCCGCGCTTCCCAACCTCTATCATTGGCGATATCGCCACGCTCTACAGGAGAGAATATCGTGCCGGGTTACGATTACACGATCCAACTCACAATGGACTCGGACACCGTCAAGGGCCTAAAAGGGGCCGGCTTCGTGCTCTACGGTTTCAAAGCCGTCCAAGGTCCGCAAAGCGGCGTGCCGACGGTATGGTTCAAAGATCCCAATTTCAGCACGACGACGACGGTTCAGTGGTCCGAATCGTACCAAGCGTTCGTGTCGAACGTCGATCCCATTCCCGGCGGTCAGATCGTCGATAGCGACGTGGCCGACATCAAGCTCGGGCAACAAGCGCCGATCAACTCGGCCGGAACGTTCGACACCGTCATCACGGGCGACGCCGGTCAGATCGAGATCTACAACGGGGCAACCAGGCAATACACGACCGGTATTGCCCAGTATCAGGGGGGCTCATATCAGAACCTCTGCGCCTTCCCGACCTTCGGCCAGATGGTGACGTCGATCGTCCCGATTGCGCGCGTTTTCCTGATGTTCGCCACCAAGGCCTACGCGACGAGCACCGTCGTCGTCCAATCGAGCGGACCGGGATTCATCATCGACCTGACGGCTTCCAACAATCGCCAGGTTTCCTACGTGCTCAACGGCGGCTGGTCATCCAACGGCCAATCGTGGGGAACGGCGGTCGCCGCCAACAACCCGATGAACCCGTTCCTGATCCTGCAGCTTTCGCAGTAAGGGCAAAGCGATGCCGCGTCAACGTATAGGAACCGGAGCGAACTTCGTGTTCCCTCCCGGTACCATCCAAGACTCCGCAGAAGTCGATAATCTGCACAACGTCAACGGGAACGTCAACTATCAGATCAATGCGCAGCAGGTCGTTACGATCCCGATCCGGCCGAACGAAGAGAACGTCATCAATCACGTGTACGGCCAGCAGCTTACGGTCTGGAACAACTGCCCGAACAGTATCGAGATCGTTTATTGAGCGAACCGGCCCAGGTCGAACGCTTCGGCGTCGACGTTTTCATCTCGCGCGATTGCGTTTTGCGCCTCAAGGAAGAGGAATTCGCGCTAGTGGGGCTCCGAGCCGTTCGCGAGATCGCGGACGGCTTACCCTTTCACTGGTTCACGAATACCAGCTATAGCACGATAACGAGCATTCGTTGGCATGGGAGGACGAGCTGGGTGTTCTTGATCTTTGTAACGCCGCTCGTCGCGTTAGAGCGCTCGGCGTCGCGCACGTTTTCGTCCGGCGTCCTGATCGACGTCACGCGTGGACTGAGGCAATACGCTTTTGATTGTCAGCGCGGATGGGAGCGCATCTCGTGAGTGACTACACGCTTACCGTCAACATGAGCACCGACACGGTACAACAGCTCAAAGCGAACGGTTACGCGCTCCACGCGTTTTTCGCGGTCCAAGCGCCGCCCGCGGGTCTGCCTGTGCTCGTTTATCGAAATCCGAACTTCCTGCCTCAGACTGCGATCGTCTTCTCGCCCGACGCGCTCAACGTATTTCTCTCGGCAACGCCGTTGCAAGACAAGACGCGCCTCCAAAACGCGCAACTCCAACCCATAGCGCTCGGGCAGCTGTGCACGATCGATTCCTCGGGCGTGCTCGATCCGCCGGCCGATGGACTGCCCGGCGCGGTCACGGTGTACAACGCTTCGAAAACGACGTATACGACTGGGCTTGCCGTCAGCGTCAACGGGAATCCGGCCAACGTGGTCGCGCTCAGCGTCTCGGCGCAGCTTGCCCAGCTTGCGGCACCGTATTCGCGCGCCGTCGTGATGCTGTCAAATCTTCCGCTCTCGCCGGGCTTGATGCTCGCGCAAGCCGGCGACGCATGCTACAGCGTCGATTTCGGCGCGAGCGTAAGCCGGCAAGTGACGTTCGATGTGAACGCCGGATGGTCGTCGACCGGAGCATTTGCAAGCTTGTATCCGCCGCCGGTAGACTTGACGGAGGTGCTCATCTTGCAGCCACCGAGGTACTTGCTGAAGTCGCTAGCGGCCTTTGTTGCCATGTATGCCCACTAACGTGCATGGTGCCAATCATTCTCTTACCCACGAGAGTGCCGCGACGCCGAGCACCACGAACGCGATGAAGCCGAAATAATCGGTCGCCGGTTCAAACGTTCGCGCGAATTCGCCGCCGTGCGCGGCTGCACTCGCGAAGTACACCGCGCTCGCGACCGCGACGCCGAGCAGCTGACCGCTCGTGCGCGACTCGGCGAGCATGGCCGCAGCGATGCCGCGCCTGGCCGCCGGCGCCGATCCCATGATTGCGCTGTTATTGGGCTGGCTGAAGACGGCGGTGCCGCAGCCGGTGATGATCAGCGCGCGGATCAGCTCCAACTCGGTCGGGTGCGGCGGCAGACGCGAGAGCAAGAAGAGGCCGCCCGCGACCATGAGTGCCCCTGCGGTCGAGACGTAGCGAGCCGGAACGCGATCGGAGAGCGAACCGGCGAACGGCGCGAGCACGACGTTGAGTGCGGTGATCGGCGTGAGCAACAGTCCCGCGGCGAAAGCCGTGTACGTAAGTGCGGTTTGCGCGGCGAGCGGCACGATGAAGATCAGCCCGGAAAGGGCGATGAAGTAGATCAACGATGCAAGCAGCGACACGGCGAAGATACGAATCTTGAAGAGATTGAGGTCGAGTGTCGGCGCCTTCACGAGCCGCTCGACGAAGATGAACAGCACGAGCACCGCGACTCCAAAGACGAGCAGGCCGATCGTTCTCGGCGAGTCCCAGCCCCAGATATGCGAGCGCGAGAGCGCCAGCGAAATGCAAAAGAGCCCGACGATCGAAAGCAGCGCACCGATGGGATCGAATCCGCGGTTCTCGCCTCGTATGTGCTTGAGCACGAGCGTCGCGCCGATCAGCGCGATGATCGAGACCGGAACATTGATCATGAAGATCCAGCGCCAGTCGCCGAAGGTGACGATTGCACCGCCGATGATCGGGCCCAGCGAAAGTCCGGCCGCGGCCGCCGCGCCGTTGAAGCCGATCGCGCGTCCGCGCTCGGTCGACGGAAACGTATCGACGATCAGCGCCTGATTCGAGGAGACGAGCATCGCCGCACCGAGTGCCTGCACGGCGCGCGTGGCGATCAGGAGACCGAGTGAGGGAGCGAGCGCGCACGCCAGCGAGCTGAGCCCGAAGACCGCGAATCCGGCCAGATAGATGCGTTTCTGACCGAACATATCGCCGAGGCGCCCGAAGAGCACCAGCGTCGACGCGGTCACGAGCATGAAGGAGAGAACGACCCACTCCGCGTCGTCGAGCGAATGATGGTAGACGCGCGCAATCGTGGGAATCGCGACGTTGGCGATCGAGGAGTCGAGCGTACCCATCGTGGTTCCGAGCATGATGACGGCGAGCGCGTACCACCGGTACTGCTCGTGCGCTCGGATCGTCGCTTTCACCCGACGGTGATGCCTTGGCCTTCGGCGACTTTTCCGATTACGGCATCGAGCGCGTTTGCCGCGCGAAGCGCCGCGCACAGCCGTTCGACCCGGTCCGGCGCGATGCTGATTAGGAGGCCGCCCGACGTCTGCGCGTCGGAGAGCGCGACCCGCACGGCGTCACCGACGTCGTCCGCGAACGTGGTGAAGCGCGCGTGCGTGCGCACGTTGTTTTTCGTTCCGCTCGGTACGACGTCACGCCGAATCAAATCGAGCACACCGTCCATGAGCGGAACCGCGCGAGCCTCGATCACCAGCCGCACGCTCGAAGCGCGCGCGAGCTCGCCGGCATGGCCGAGCAGCCCGAAGCCGGTGATGTCGGTTGCGGCATGGACTCCCGCCGCGAGCATCGCCGACGCTGCGCCGGCGTTGAGCATCGTCATCCATTCGATCGCCGGCCGCAGGTCGCCATAGCGGATCGCGTCGCGCTTCGCGGCCGTCGTCAGAACGCCGGTACCGAGCGGTTTGGTGAGCACGAGCACGTCGCCGGGCACTGCGTTGGCATTGGTGACGATGCGCCGCGGGTCGATCGTGCCGCTCACCGCCATACCGTATTTCGGCTCGTCGTCCTTGATCGTGTGGCCGCCCAAGATCGCGACGCCGGCCGCGCGCGCAACATGTGCGCCGCCTTCGAGAATTCGGGCGAGAATCGAGAGATCGAGCGCTTCCGGAAACGCGACGATGTTGAGCGCCGAAACCGGCGTTGCGCCCATCGCATACACGTCGGAGATCGCGTTGGTCGCGGCGATGAGACCAAAGTCGTACGGATCGTCGACGATCGGGGTGAAGAAGTCGACCGTCTGCACCAGCGCGAGATCCTCGCGCAGTGCAAACACGCCGGCATCGTCGGCGGTGCCGAAGCCGACCAGCACGCGATCGTTCGCGGTGGAGGGCAGACCGGCGAGGACGGAAGCAAGCTCCGCCGAGCCGAGTTTGCTCGCACATCCGCCGCACGAAGCGAGCGCGGTGAGCCTGAGCGGAGCCTCTACTTCCATAACGAACTCCTCGGAGATGAGAAAGACGCTGCTGTTGCTGCCGGGTCCCGTTCCGGTAGCGCAACCCGTGCTCGAAGCGATGGCGTGGCCGATGATCAATCATCGCGGTCCGGAATTCGCCGAGTTGCTCGCCCGGCTGGAACGCGGAATGAAGCCGTTGTTCGGCACGGACGGTGACGTATTCTTCTTGGGCTGCTCCGGTACCGGCGGATTGGAAGCCGCGGTTGCCGCCGTGTTTTCACCGGGCGATCGCGTGCTTTCGTGCCCGGTCGGCGTCTTCGGAAAACGGTTGGCCGAGATCGCGCGCGTGCATGGATGCGAGGTCGAGGTGCTCGAGACGCCGCTGGGCGCCGCGGTCGATCCGGCAGCGTTGCGCGCGCGCCTCCAGCGCGAGGACGCGCGCCGCTTCCGCGGGATCTTGCTCACCCACAACGAGACCTCGACCGGCGTGCAGAACGACATGGAAGCGATCGCCGCGGTCACGCGCGCGCACGGCGCGCTCACGGTGGTCGATTCGGTGAGCGGCCTGGGCGCCACGCGGTTCGCGATGGACGACTGGGGCTACGACATCGTCGTTACCGCCTCGCAGAAGGCGCTTGCCGCGCCGCCGGGCGTTGCGGTCGTCGCCGTCAGCGAGCGCGCGTGGGATGCGATCGCCAAAGCGCGCAGCACGCGCTTCTACTTCGATCTGGGCAAGGCGCGCGAGTTCGCGAGCAAGGGACAGACGCCGTGGACGCCGCCGATCTCACAATTTTATGCGCTCGCGGTCGCACTCGAGCGCTATCATGCCGACGGTCTCGAGGCGAACGTCGAACGCCACGCGGTCTATGCGCGCGCGGTGCGCGCGGCTTTTGAGGCGCTCGGCTGCGCGATCTTCTCGCGCTCCGACGCACATTCGGTCACCGTCGTCGCTGCGTATCCGCCCGACGGCGTCGACGCCGCCACGTTGCTCAAGACGCTGCGCGAGCGCTACGGCGTCGTGATCTCCGGCGGGCAGGGTGAATTGACGGGCAAGATCGTGCGCTTCGGCACGATGGGCGACGTCGCCGAGAACGACTTGCTGGGAGCGATCGCCGCGCTGGAACTGGCGCTGGCCGACTGCGGCGCCGGCGTCAGCTTGGGCGCGGGCGTTGCCGCCGCGGCCGCGGCGCTCACCGGCGCACGCGCGGCAACTGTGTGAGTCGACTGTACGGGTCGTCCCTGGTGGGGCGCTCGCGCAGGCGGCAGAATACGGGTTATGCTTTGCTATTCCGAACGGGGGCAGCTCGAAGCCGCAATCGCCGGTCTCGAGCGTAGCTGGAACCGGCACGACGCCGATGCGTTCGCGAACGGGTTCTCGGTCCACGGCACCCTGATCAACGCGCTGGGCGATCGGCTCGTCGGCCGCGAGAGCATCGCACGGTTCTATCGGCCGCTCTTCGCCACCATCTTCCGCGTCGCGGTGCAGCGCTTTGCCCTGCTCGACGTGACGACGATCGACGACACCGTGACGCTCGCGACGATGTCGTGGCATCTGCAGGGCGAAGAAGGCCCGAGCGGCGCGCCGATCAGCGAACGCTGGGGACGCGCGCACATGGTCTTCGTTTGCATAGAAGGTACCTGGCTGGCGGCAATGATGCACGTTGCGCAGACCGGCGGCGACCATTTCCGGCGCGGCATGCTCAACGTGGTCCGGCTCGAAGGAGCGCTCGATCTCTAACGTCAAAGCGTTCCCTCCCTATGGAACCGGCCGCGGATTTCGGTTCCTTGCTGCGAGGATTTCGCCGCGCAGCGAATCTCTCGCAGGAGGAACTCGCAGAACGCGCTCGTCTGAGCGTTCAGGCGATTAGCGCGCTGGAGCGCGGCGTTCGCCGCGCGCCCTATCGCGAGACGGTCCGTCTGCTCGGTGATGCGCTTCGGTTGAATACGGCGCAGCGTGCCGAACTCGAAGCAGCGGCAAACCAACAACGCGCTCGCGGTGCGAAAGCCGAACGGCCGGTCTCGAAGATGGTGCCGTTCACCCCGCTTCCGCTCACGCCCATCGTCGGGCGCGACGTCGAACTCGCGCTCATCGGTGAAGCGCTGCAGCGACCCGAACTGCGGCTGCTCACCCTGACCGGTCCCGGCGGCGTCGGCAAGACGCGCCTGGCGCACGCCGCCGGTCAGATGTTCGCGAAGCATTTCGCCGACGGCGTCTCGCACGTCGCGCTCGCGGCGATCGCCGATCCGGACTTGTTGCTTCCTGCGATCGCATCGGCACTGCGCGTCCACGACGAGGGCTCCTCGCCGCGCGAGGTTTTGCAGCAATGGCTCGAACCGCGCACGATGCTCCTCGTGCTCGACAACTTCGAGCAGATCGCGTCCGCGGCGTCCGCCTTGACCACGCTGCTGGGCGGCGCGCCCGGAGTGAAAATACTCGTCACCAGCCGCGAACTCTTGCACGTGCGCGGCGAGCATCAGCTGCCCATCGCGCCGCTGGCGTCGGCCGAGGCGGTCGAGCTTTTCATGCAGCGCGCCGAGGCCGACGATCCGGGTTTTAGTCCATCCGCCGCGGAATGCGAAGCGATCGAGCGGATCTGCGCGCAACTCGAAGGGTTGCCGCTCGCAATCGAGCTGGCCGTCGCGCGCCTGCGCTTCGATTCACCGTCGTCGCTGCTTGCCGACATCGACCGCCGCCTGGATCTTCTCGTCGGCGGTGCACGCGATCTGCCCGCGCGCCATCAAACGATGCGCGCCGCGATCGCGTGGAGCTACGAACTCCTCGAGCCGGCGCAGCAGCGCCTGTTCGATCGCTTGGCGCTCTTTGCGGGCGGCTTCAGCAAGAGCGCCGCGCGCGCGGTAGTGACCGACATGCCGGCGATCGAACTCTCGAACGGCATGCGCGCGCTGATCGAAAAGAGCCTCTTGCAGCGCATGCCGCGCAACGGCGGCGAGCCCTGCGTGCGCATGCTCGAGACCGTTCGCGAATACGCGCTGGAGCGGCTCGGCTCGGGTTCGCAGGCGTATGCGGCTCGTCTCGCGTTTGCGCGCTATTTGGTCGATCTCGCGGAGACGGCGGAACGAGCGCTGGTCGGGAAGGAGCAAGGAGATTGGGTCGCGCGTCTCCACGTCGAGCGCGATAACATTCGCAACGCGCTCGCGTGGACGCGCGAAGCCGGTGAAGCCGAACTTGGCCTGCGCTTGGGCGGCGCGCTGTGGCGATACTGGACGCGCCAGGGACAATTGCACGAAGGGCTCGAGTGGCTCTCCAGCCTCCTCGCGCTGCCCGACGCCGGTGCGTGCGCGCCGACGACGCGGGGGCGGGCTTTGCTCGCGGCGGCGATGCTTGCGCAGCGCGCCGGCAAGGTCGAAGGCGTCGCGCCGATGCTCGAAGAGAGCCTTGCATGCGCGCGCGAGAGCCGCGATGCGCAATTGGAATTCACCGCCTTGAACAGCCTGGGCGTTCTGGCGCGGGCGGAAGGCAACTACGCGCGCGCGCAAGAGCTCTTTGAGGAGAGTCTGCGCATCCGCCGCTTGGCGGGAACGCCGCGCGACGTCGTCGTCGCGCTGAACAACCTTGGCGCCCTTCTCCTGACGACCGGCGCGCTCGAGTTGGCGGAAACGCTGATCGAGGAGAGTCTCGCGCTCGAGGGGGCGACGTCGGACCCGTGGGCGTACTCGATGTCGCTGCACAACCTCGGTGAACTGGCGCGCAGTCACGGCGCATACGATCGCTCGATCGATCTCTTGAATCAGGCGCTGGCGCTGCGCGAGGAGACGCGCGATGGGCTGCGCGTCGTTCAAACGCTCTACGCCTTGGGCGATACGATGCGGGATTGTCAGCGAATCGACGAGGCGCGCGACTATTACCTGCGCGCACTGCGGTCGTATCCTCAAATCGCCGATCCGCTCGAGGTGGCGGCGAAGCTAGGGAAGCTCTGAAGAAGTCGCTGTACCGATCGCAAGGAGCATTTTCCGGTGCGAATCGAGGCGCATCCGAGGGAGCATAGCAACGCGCTCTGTGGCAACGAAGACCCGCACCGGAAAATGCCTTTGCCCGAAGGGTTATGGCCGCGATGGCGCATCTCCATCGTCGTCGGCTCGGTCACAGAACACCCCGGCTATGCTCCCTCGCCGACTCCTCGGGTCTGCGACCATCGGGGCCATAACGATCGGTGCATGGACTTCTTCAGAGCTTCCCTAGAACGGCTCGGCCGATGAGCCCGTCTACAGGTGGTGGCGGTGGAAGTACGGCCAGAGCGCAGGACGTGCGAACCACGGAATCATCGACTCGATCACGCCGTCGATCCTCGGATCGGGCTGTACGAAATACGGCGCGAGTCGCGACTGATGCAGATCGCCCCGGATGTCCCGCGAGAGCGGAAAGAAGAGCGCGATGAAGAGCACGAGCCAGATCAGCACCGCACCCTTCGCGAAGCCGATCGCCGCGCCGCCAAGCGAATTGCCGATGTTGAGCAGCGGAAGTTTGGCGAAGCGATTGAGCACCCAGGCGATCGCGAGCACCATCGCATAGGTGATGAAACCGCACAGAAACATGCCGATCACGTGCGCCGATCCGGCGCCGAGATGCGTGACGCTTTCGATCCACGGATCGAACGAGCCGTTGTAATACCACGGCGTGATCAGTGCCGCCACCACCGCCACCGCGCCGCCGAGCTCGGATACGAAACCGCGCGAGAAGCCCTTGAACGCCGAGATCAGCAGAACCACGGCGATCAGGATGTCGGGCCAGGGGATGCCGAGGATCACCGGCGGATCGTACCTCCCAATTCGTTGCGTACCGCTTCGACGGCCCGCGCGATCGCGGCGTCGGCTTCTTCGTCGGTTATCGTGCCGTCGTAGCGCCGCATGGTCGCGCGCACCGCGATGCTCTTGCGCCCTTCACCGGCTTGTGGGCCGCGATACTCGTCGAAGACGCGCACGCCGGTGCACAGCTCGCCAATAGCGGAACGTACGACCGCGCCGATGCGTTCCGCGTCGACGTCGAGACCGACGGCGATCGCCAAATCGCGATAGGTCGACGGATAGCGCGACGGCGGACGGTAGACCGGCCGCTGATACTCCGGAATCTTATCGAGATAGATCGAGCACATGTAGAGCGGGAGCCGCGCGTCGAAGGCTCGGCTCAAACGCGGATCGATCTTGCCGAATGCGGCGACCTCCTGACCTCTCCACATCGCGACCGCGCTCTTACCGGGATGAAATCCGCTGCGAGCGTCGCGCGTGGTCTCGACCTCGACGCCGCTGATCGCGCGGATCAGCGCTTCGACGTCGCCCTTCAAGTGCAGAAAGTGCGTGTCGTGCCAGGGGGGTTCGTCGAGCGGCTCGGCGGCGAAGCCGAACGCAACCGCCGGAGCTTCGGTCGGCAGGACGCCCTCGTCCAACGTGAAGACGTGACCCAACTCGAAGACGCGGTACGGCCGATCGATTCTAGCGAAATACTCGAACATCCCCGGACCCAGCGCCCAACGCAAAACGCGCTGCTCTTCGGTCAGAGGATTGAGCACGTGCACGATTCGATGGCTCGGCGCCAGACCGGAGCGCTCGACGCGCGTCAACAGCGCGCTGCCTTGCAGCGCGTAGGTCACGATCTCATGGTAGCCGAGCGCAGCCAGCGCGGATGCGAGCTTGTTCTCGAGCGCGTACTCCGCGCTCGTAATCGCATGGGCCGGTATCTGCGGCTCGACCGCTTCGATCGCGTCATAACCCTCCATCCGCGCCACTTCTTCGACCAAGTCGGCCGGAATGATCAGATCACGCCGCCACGCCGGCACCGTGACCGCAATCGTCTCATCGTTCGCCTTGGTCGCGCACCCGAGCAGTTGCAGATGCCGCGCGATGCGCTCGGTGGACAAGTCGAGTCCGAGTAGGCGCGCGACCTCACCGCGCCTCAACTCGATCGTCGCCGGCTGCGGCAGCCGCTCACCGAAGATCTGCGGGGCAAATGCGTGCGCGCCCAACCCGACCAGCAGTTGGGCCGCGCGCGCGGCTCCGATATCGGCAAGAATCGGCGCCGGCGCCTTTTCATGCCGCGACGAGGCCTCGGTGCGCAGTCCGAGCGCGCTCGACATCCGGCGCACGCGTGCGCCGTTGAAGTTGGCGGATTCGAGAATGATCCCGCGCGTCGAATCGCGCACTTCGCTCGTCTCGCCGCCCATCAATCCGGCAAGGCCGAGCGCGCGGCGGGTATCGGCGATCACCAGCATCTGCTCGTTCAACGTGCGCTCGACGCCGTCGAGCGTCACCAGTTTCTCGTCCGCGCGCGCGTCGCGCACGACGAAGCGCCGCTGCGCGACCTCCCGCTCGTCGTAAAAATGCAGCGGCTGACCGGTTTCGAACATCACGTAGTTCGACACGTCGACCAAATTGTTGATCGGGCGCTGCCCGCATAGGGCGAGGCGCACGCGTACCCAAGCCGGCGCCGGCGCGACCGCGATGCTCTCGAAGCGTTGCGCGATGAACCGCGTGCAGTCGGGCGATTCGATCTGCACGCTCGGCGGCGTCGGATCGTCGTCCACGCCCGGATTTTGGAACGAAGGCAGCCGAAGCGGCACGCCGTACGAGGCCGCCAGCTCGCGCGCGAGGCCGATTACGGCCATCGCGTCGACGCGATTGCTGGTGATCTCGACGTCGAGCACGTCGTCGCGCAGTCCGAAGAGCTCGACGACGTCGGTACCGAGCGGCGTGCCGGCGTCGAGCTGCATGATGCCGTCTTCGAACCATTCCGCCGGCAGCGCGAGCTCGTCGGCGGAGATCATCATCCCTTGGGAATCGATACCGCGCATCTTGCGCGGCTCGATTGTGAGCAACGGCAGCTTTGCTCCGATCGTCGCGACCGCGATCGTCTGTCCGGCGGCAACGTTCGTCGCGGCCGTGGCAATGGTGAGCGGATTGCGGGCGCCGACGTCGATCGAACCGACCTGCAGACGGTCGGCGTTGGGATGCTTCTCGAGCGCGGCGATCTTGCCGACGACGACACCGCTGATCGCCGGCCGGCGGATGATTTCCGCGACCGGAAAACCGAGCATCGCCAAGCGATCGGCGATCGCTTGCGCGTCGCCCGGGAGGTCAACGTATTCACGCAACCACGAGATTGGAACGCGCACTCAACAACCTTCTTAAGCGAGTTGGGCCAAGAAATCGGGATCGCTTTCGACGAAGCGGCGGATGTCATCGATTTCGTAGCGCGCGAGCGCGATCCGTTCGATGCCGAAGCCGAACGCCCAGCCGGTGTACACGCCGGTGTCGTACCCAACTTCGTGCAGGACGTTGGGATGAACCATGCCCGAACCGCCGAGTTCGATCCAGCCCGAACCGCCGCACATGTTGCACGATTCCGACCGCCCCTTGCACTTGGGACAGGTGGTGTCGAATTCCGCGCTCGGTTCGGTGAATGGAAAGAACGACGGCCGGAAACGGACCGATTGATCCTCGCCGAAGAGCTCGCGGCACATGCCGGTGAGCATGCCTTTGAGGTGCCCGAAATGGATGCCTTCGGCCACCAGCAGCCCTTCGATTTGATTGAACTGAAAGAGGTGGCGCGCATCGACCGCGTCGCGCCGGTAGCAGCGCCCCGGCGCCACGATGGCGATCGGCGGGCGATAGGTTTGCATCGTACGGATCTGCATCGGCGAGGTGTGCGGCCGCAGCAGCAGTGTTTCGGTGATGAAAAACGAGTCGAAGCCTTCGCGGGCGGGATGGCCGGCTGGAATGTTCAGCGCGTCGAAGTTGTAATAGTCCGGTTCGATTTCCGGGCCGAGTACCACCGCAAATCCGCGCCGCTCGAAATACGAAGCCGCGTCGCGCAGCACGCGTCGAATCGGATGAATCGTTCCGAGCGTGGCCGGAATCGCGGGAAACGTGACGTCGATGCGTTGCGCGAGGTCGCTCTCGAACTCGCGGTTTTGCAGGCGTGCTTGCGCGTTCGCAAGCTCGTCTTCCATCTGCTCGACCGCGCGATTGATCAGCATCCCGGCATCGCGGCGCTGCGCCGGCTCGAGCCGTCCGATGCCGCGGCGCAGCAGCGTTACTTCGCCGCTGCGGCCGAGAAACGCGACGCGCGCGGCGTCGAGTTCGCGTTCGTCGGCTGCTTGGGTGACCGCCGCGCTGAAGCGGAGGCGGAAATCGTTCAGTTGGGTTTCCAAATTCGAAGCGCCCGGCTGCATATACCGGGCGCTTTCGGGAACTGGACGCTTACTTCTTGGTCAGCTTGGGCTTGGCACCGGATCGATCCGACGGTAGGCCAGATAGGCGCTGATCGAGCCCGTTTGGGCGAAAAGTCTCCAGAAGAGATCGCTGGTTGCCATTGCTTGCTGACGTCTCCTTCCAGGCGCGGAGCGGCCTAAAACCATTGGAATGTCGAGATTGTACCATGCGACTTTTAGTGCGGGTAGTCTTGACTTTTCGGCCCTGCGAGACTCTCTTGACAACGCCGAGCGACCACGTACAAAGCAACCGACCCGGCTACCGCGGCATTGAGCGATTCTGCCCCCTCGTTCATGGGGATTCCGGCCAACCGGACCCCGGGAAGCTGCCAGAGACCAAGCCCCCGGCGTTCGTGCCCCACGATGAGGACGGCCGGCGTCCGCACCTCGACCCGCTCGAGGTCCGGCGCCCCGGCGGCCAGGCCCAGCACGCTGAAGCCGGCGGCTCGCGCCGCGGCCATGAAGTCGCCGGCGGACGCGATCGCATGGGGCAGCCGGAAGATCGAGCCCATCGCCCCGCGCACGACTTTGGGGTGATAGGGGTCCACCCCGAGGTTTCCGTGCACGACGCCGCTGGCGCCGAAGGCCTGCGCCGAGCGCACCAGCGCGCCCACGTTCCCGGGATCGTTCAAATCGGCCAGGGCCAGGACCAGCGGTCCCTTCAAAAGCGCGTCCACGTTGCTCGTCTGCTGCCGAGCCACGGCCACCAGGCCGGTCGGCGTCTCGAGGTCGGAAATCTTTCGTAGCGTCCGATCGTCGACCACGTAGACCGGGACGCCGCGTTCGTCGAGTTCCCGGACGAGGGCGTTGCCCTCCAGCACCGGTTCGGTGACGTAGAGTTCTTCGATCGGGACGTGGCTGCGGAGCGCCTCTTGGAGCAGGGTCGGTCCCTCGAACGCGAAACGTCGGTGCTCTTTGCGGCCCTTTACGCTTTGCAACTCGCGAACGCGTTGGACGCGTTCGGCATGCGCGCCGGTCAGCGTCGCCATCGCGCCCTGGTAGCGATCATTACGAGCGCCGCAATGACGGCCGCTAGCACGTCGGCGATTTTATCGTTGAAGTGATGCGGAACGACGAAGATATTGAACGCGTAGACGAGGACGACAAAAATCGCGAAGAAGTACGCGAGCCACGCGATTTCGGCGACAATCGATGAGCGCTTATGCCACACTAAGGAGAGTTTATGGACGACACGCCCCAAGTCATCTCGTCGCACGAGCGCTTCGAGGGTCGGGTTTTTCGCGTTCGCACCGACGAGATCGAGTTCGCCGACGGTGCGAGAGCGAGCGTCGACGTGGTCGAACATCGCGGCTCATACGCCCTGATCGCGACGCCCTCGCCGGACGAGCTGGTGCTGGTCCGGCAATACCGTCATCCGGTGCGGCGCGAATTGTGGGAAATCCCAGCCGGCACGGCCGATCCCGGCGAGAGCGTCCTCGAGGGCGCCCTGCGCGAACTGGCCGAGGAAACGGGCTACCGGGCGGCGGCGGCGCGCCTGCTTGGAAGCTTGTATATGACGCCCGGATTCTGCGACGAGATCATGCATTTCATACACGCCGACGCACTTACGGCCGGTAGGCAGAACCTCGATGACGACGAGCGGATCGCTGCTCGAAACTTTACAATCGAGCAAGCGTGGGCACTGGTGCGGCAAGGTGAAATCGCAGACGCCAAGACTCTGCTTGCTTTGACGTGGATGCGTGGTTCAAGGGGTGAACTTGCGGCGCTGGGTGCCGATAATTGAGGTACGGGTTACGGCTGCAGCGCGCGATACACGTTGCGGCCGTTGACCATGGAGGAAGACGTGGAAGTACCTCGCGACATCGATGCCGTTTTGCGGCGTCTTCTGGAGCAAGGCTCATTTGGCGGCGACACCGATCAATCGGCGCTCGCTCCCGAAGATGAGTCGTACTTGTCATCGCTGATTGCGTCGGTTCGCTGCGGTCGTCGTGCAGTGCTCATCGTGGAAGACGCCGACGAGCGCCTGCGCTACATGTTCAGCAACGCCACCCGCGCCGAAGCCGTAACCATGCTGGGCAAAGTGGTCGAAGCTACCGGACGCCGCCTCTCGGACGGCGACGAATAAAAGCCCCGATCGCGTCATCTCATCGTTTTACGGCACCAGCAGAAGTTCGTTGATTTTTCCGTCGGGCGTCAGGCCGAAACGATAATGATAGGTTCCATGCTCAAAGCGGACCAAGAACTCGTAGATCGTACTTCCATCGTTTCCACTCCAACTCGCAACCGGAATCACGTCCAGCGGCCTTCCTAGCGCCGCAAAATTCGCATGCGCTACGAGCGCATCGGTGAGATAGGCCGAGAACGCCGGCGTCAACTGCGTTCGATCGATCTTCCGGTCGGCAATGCGCGTGAGCCACTCTTTGGCGCGGGCGACGATCGTGTTGTCCATGTGGGTGCGCGCGGGCGGCGCGACGATGTCTAAAACTTCGGCGGCGACCTGCTCGGGCGCGATGACCGCATGCGAACGAAAATCGTCGGTGTTGGCGAGGACGATCACCGCGACGTGATCTTCGGGCAGCAGCGCGTTCATCGCGTGATAGCCGGCCAACTCGCCGTTGTGCCACATGTACGGCCGGCCGTTGCGCTCGTCGATCACCCATCCCATACCGTATTGGAATGCTCCGGGGACGTCGGTGGGCGTGAACATGTCGCGCACCGCGTCGACGCGCAGCAGCAGCGGCATACCGATGTCCCACTTGGCGAGATCGTAGAGGTTGGTGACGATCTCGCCGTCGCCGAAGAGCCAAGCCGGATCCCACGGCTTCGTGCGTTCGAAATCTCCGGGCGCTCCCGTATAGCCGACGGCGTGCTGCGGCGAGATGCCGGTATCGCCGGCGCAGAAGGTTTGGTTCATCAGCAGCGGCAGAAAGATATGCTGCTGCAGATAATCCGAGAGGGGGACGCCGCTCGCCCGTTCGACGATCAGGCCGGCAATCGCGTAGTTGAAGTTGTTATAGCGGAATTGCGAGCCCGGCGTTGCCACGAGTTTGAGTTTATCCATCGCCGCGACGAGGCGATCGAGTTTGATGCTCTTGGTGCGGTCCTGGTCGATTGCGGCTTGCGATTCGTCGGGAAGCCCGGAGGTTTGGTTCAACAGCTCGCGGATCGTGACGCCTTTGGCGATCGACAGTTCTGGAACGAAGCGGGTAACCGGATCGTCGAGCTTGAGTTTGCCGTCCTGTTCGAGCAAGAGGATCGCCGCCGCCGTAAACTGTTTGCTGATCGAGCCGACGTAGGTTTGGGTCGAAGGATCGAAACGGCGATGATGCGCGAGGTCGGCAAAACCGAATCCACGTGTGTAAACGATACGACCGTTCTCGACGACGCCGAGCGCAAAACCGGGCGAGCGCTTGGCTTGGATGAGCTGTGTGCCGAGGTCATCGATCCGATGCTCCATTCTCGCCGTAAAGAGCACCGCGGATAGGGCAATGCCGGGAAGCATGCTGCGCTTTTCGGCTAGAAAGCGAGCTGGGCCTGGCCTACCACGCGTCCATCGAGCATCAGTGAGAGTTGATTCATGCGATGACTCTTGGGCAAGTAAAGGAGCGCTACGTCGCCGTGCGGCATCGCGAAGCCGAGCATCGTTTGGGTCCCGTCGTGCGGCCACAACAGCGCAAGCGGGCGTTTTGCTCCGCGAATCACGACCATGTACCACGAGCCGTCAGGTGCGTACATCACGCGTGCGTCGGCGCCGGTAAAGCTGGCCGTTCGATGCGGGAGCATTGCTACGCGCGCCACGCCTTGCGCATCGGCGATCATCGCTTGGTGCATCGCAAGGTTCTGCTCGAGCAAATAGCCCGCGGGAAGCAGCGCGATCACGATTGCCGCCGCGAATGCAAGGCGCAGCGGAGCACGCACGGGCTGCGCCGCGCGCGGAGCGCGCAGCGGCGAGGGCGGATCGAGCCGGGCCTGCGCAGACACCATCGCGGTGACGTCGGCTTCGGCTTGCGCGAGCAGGCGGCGGCACGCGTCGCAAACCTCGAGGTGCTTTTCGACGCCGCGCTGCTCGTGCGGTTCGAGCGCACCGAGAGCGTAGAGCGCGGCGAGTTCTCCGAGATGACCGGTCATTCGCTTGCTCCGAGCGCCGCGCCCAGCTTGCGCAGGCCGAGCGCGATGCGGCTTTTGACCGTGCCCAGCGGTTCGCTCAGCTCGCGTGCGATCTCAACGTGTGTCTTGTGCTCGTAGTACGCAAGTTCGAGCGGCCGGCGCTGCTCGGGCGGTAGCGCCCGCATTGCGGCGCGCAGGCGATCGTGCTCGATCACGTCGGCCACGTTCAACTCGTCGTGTTCTTGCGGTTCGGCTGCGACGCGCTCTTCGAGCTTGCGGCGGCGCGCTTTGGAACGCAACCGCGTAATCGCCTCGTTGCGCACGCACACGGTCAGAAAGCTGCGAACGGCGCCGCGCGAGCGCATGTACGAGTCGGGTGAACGCCACACGCGGGCCAAGGCGTCGTGAACGCAATCCTGCGCGTCCTCGGCATTTCCGAGCACGTGGTAGGCGGTCGAGTACAGCAATTTGCCGAAGCGCGCGTACGCTTCATCGAATGCCCAGCGCTCTTTGGCCGCGAATGCCGCCGCGAGCGCCTCGTCGTCGAGGACGGGACGCATAGAGCGGGGGCGTTCGACGGGGAGCGCGCTCATTACCTAGGGAACGCGCCGCGCCCGCCGATGGATCATAATATGGGAATCACGCTAGCTGCGGCGCTGATCGCGGCGCTCGCTGTAGGGCAGCCCGTGGGCCCCGATCACGTCGGCTGTAACGTGACCGAGCAGCTCGTGGAGCACTGGCATCCGCACCTGACGATCGAGCATCGCGGCGCGCAGGTGCGCGTTCCGGCGCAGATCGGCTTCGTGCAAACCGGCGGCATCGTGCTCTGTCTGTATTGGCTGCATACGCACGACGACTCCGGCACCATTCACGTCGAATCGCCCATTCCCAAAGTGTTCACGCTCGGCGATTTCTTCGCGGTGTGGGGACAGCCGCTTGCGAGGACGCGAGTCGGACCGTACCGCGGGCACGTGCGCGCGTACGTGAACGGCGCGCCGTATACGGGCGCGCCGCAAAACATTCCGTTGCTCGACGGCGAGCAGATTCTGCTACGGATCTAAGGAAGCTCTGAAGAAGTCCATGCACCGATCGTTATGGCCCCGATGGCCGCAGACCCGAGGAGTCGGCGAGGGAGCATAGCCGGGGTGTTCTGTGACCGAGCCGACGACGATGGAGATGCGCCATCGC